>Ga0335082_10004739_pt1 | contig 14858 bp, 13 predicted proteins | sample Lox_Sample_41_FD_206718 | JGI IMG/M metagenome (GOLD analysis project Ga0335082, IMG submission 206718) | Soil microbial communities from Loxahatchee National Wildlife Refuge, Florida, United States - Lox_Sample_4.1 | ecosystem: Environmental > Terrestrial > Soil > Wetlands | place: USA...
GGCCCGAGATCGAGTTCCCGAGCGCGGAGCCCGACGAGCGGTCGGCATGGGGTCCGCCGCTCGGCGAAGAGCCGCCGGCCGTCGAGCCCCTTCCCGAGACGCCGATGAGCGCCCGGGATCGCGGCGGCGACGACGAGCGGCGGGACCTGACGCTCGACGACCTGAAGAAGGCTCCCCCCGAGTACCAGGAACTGCCGGGACCCGCCGAGACGCAGCCCCGCGAAGCCGAATCCGTCTCCGCCGCCGAGGCCGCGGAGGTGTTCATGTCGGCCCCCGAGCCGGCGGACGTCGAGGAGGCCGCGGAACGGTTCGCCGAGAGCATCCGCGTGGAGACCGGCGAGCATCCACCCGTCGTCGCCGACCTCGAGCCGGCGACTCCCGCGGAACCTGTCGGCGGCGCCGCCGGCGAGATCCAGTGGGACGACGAGGACATGATTCCGACGGGAACGGGCCTGGGCCTCGGTTCCGAGACGCTGGGCGAGGACGAGCTGGGCGGTCCCTCGTGGGAGGAGACGGGCTCGGGCGCCGTCGGCGTCGATCAGCCCGGAGGCCCGGGGACCGGCGAGCGGAACCTCCCCGCCGCGACGATCACCGCTGCGGTGCTCGTGGCTGCCGCGCTGATCTCGATCGCCATCAGCACCGCAGCCTTCGCCACCGTCGCCGGGCTGGTCGTCCTGCTCGCGCAGGCCGAGCTCTACGCGACGATGCAGCGGCGGGGGTACCGCCCCGCGACCGCGCTGGGGCTGGTCATCGGGGCGATGATGCTCGCGGCCGCGTACCTCAAGGGCGAGCAGGCCATGCTCCTGTTCGTGGCCATGGGAACGATGCTCGCGTTCCTCTGGTACATGGTCGAGCCGGCGAAGGCGCGCGAGGGAGCGGTCCGCAACATCGGGGTCACGATCCTCGGAATCGTGTACGTGCCGTTCCTCGCCGGGTACGCGCTGGTGCTGCTGTCCGCGCCGTCGGGCCGGGCGTTGGTACTGTCGATCCTGGGACTGACCTTCCTGTACGACATCTCCGCGTTCGCCGTCGGTTCGTTCTACGGACACCGCCCGCTGGCGCCGTCGATCAGCCCGAAGAAATCGTGGGAAGGGTTGCTCGGCGCGACGATCGTCACGGTCGCGGTCGGACTGGCGCTGTTGCCGAGCATCGCTCCGATCGACCCGTCGTTCGCGCGCGCCGCGGGGATGTCGGTGATCATCGTCATCTTCGCGCCGCTCGGCGACCTCGCCGAATCCCTGATCAAGCGAGACCTTCGGGTGAAGGACATGGGCACCCTGCTTCCCGGCCACGGCGGGGTCCTCGACCGGATCGACTCGGCCCTGTTCGTTGTCCCCGCCGCCCTCTATTTCCTGCGCCTGGTACTGGGCTGACCTGCGAAGACACGGATCGGCGGGCGGACCGATCCACGGCGGGGCAGGAACTTCCTCAAGCTTGACTCATGAAGGGACCCCGGCGCGCCGATTCCCACTTGTATGGAGCGCGCTCCCTCCGAATGACGGCGGGGCGGGGTAACCTCTAGGAGAACCAATGCGTACTGTTGCGATCCTCGGCTCCACGGGATCGATCGGGACTCAGGCGCTGGACGTGATCCGGCGCAACCCCGATCGGTTTCGCGTCGTCGGCCTGGGCGCGGGCGCGAGCCACGAGCTCCTCGCCGGCCAGATCCGTGAGTTCCTTCCGCCCGTCGTCGCGATCGCGCAAGAAGAGGCGGCCGACGAGGTGAAGGCGGCGCTCGGTTCCATGCGCGGCGTCGAGATCCTCACCGGCACCGACGCCGCCGAGACGCTCGCGCGCGAGGTCGAGGCCGATCTGGTGCTGAACGCCATGGTGGGCGCGGTGGGACTCGCGCCGTCGCTCGCGGCGCTGCAGTCCGGCAAGACGCTCGCCCTCGCCAACAAGGAGTCCTTGATCGTCGGCGGCGAGCTCGTGATGGACCTGGTCAAGGGCGAGCCCGACCGTCTCGTTCCCGTGGACTCCGAGCACTCCGCGCTGGCTCAGTGCCTCCGCGGCGAGCGCAAGGAGGACCTGCGGCGCGTGATCATCACCGCCTCCGGAGGGCCGTTCCGCGAGTGGAGCCTCGAGGAGCTCTCGAAGGCCTCGGTCAAGGAGGCGCTCGCGCACCCGACCTGGACCATGGGACCGAAGATCACGATCGACTCCGCAACGCTCATGAACAAGGGCCTCGAGGTGATCGAGGCGCACTACCTGTTCGGGCTCGAGTACCGCGACATCAACGTCGTGGTGCACCCCGAGTCGATCATCCACGGCATCGCGGAGTTCGCCGACGGCAGCATGATCGCGCAGATGGCGTCGCCCGACATGCGGCTGCCCATCCAGCTCGCGCTCGGTGCCCCCGACCGCCTGCCGTCGGGGATTCAAGGGCTCGACCTGCCGGCGCTCGGCAAGCTCACGTTCGCGGAGCTGAACCGCGACGCGTTCCCCGCCGTCGACCTCGCGTACCGCGCGGGGGAGATGGGGAGCACGTACCCCGCGGTGCTGAACGCCGCCAACGAGGTCGCGGTCATGGCGTTCCTCGAGGGGAAGATCAAGCTGACGGCGATCCCCGAGGTCGTCGGCGCGGCGCTCGCCGACCACGAGCCCGCGGAAGTCGTCTCGGTGGTTACACTGAATCGAGCGGACACATGGGCTCGGCGGCGAGCCTCCGAGACCATCGACGCGATCGCGAAGTGACCTCGTTCCCGGCCCTCGCCGGGACGGGGAGCGTCACCTAGCCCGGAACGAGCCGATGCACGCGACCCTCACGCCCTGATGTCACAGATCGTCTACGAGATCCTGTTCTTCGGCGCCATCGTCGGGGTCATCCTCGTCCACGAGGCCGGCCACTTCACCGCCGCGAAGGCCTTCAAGATGAAGGTGGAGGAGTTCTTCGTCGGCTTCGGCCCGCGCCTGTGGTCGGTGCGGCGCGGCGAGACCGAGTACGGCGTGAAGGCCCTGCCCGTCGGCGGCTACGTGAAGATCGCGGGGATGAACCCGTTCCAGCCGCCGCCTGCGGCCGACGCGGGACGGACGTACGCCGACAAGCCGCCGTGGCAACGCGCGACCGTGATCCTGGCGGGCCCCGTCACGCACTTCGTCATCGCGATCCTGACGCTCGCGGTCGTGTTCGTCTTCTTCGGGACGCCCCGGTACGCTCCGTTCCCGGAGATCCAGGCCGTCTCCCCGACGCTGGAGGGGCAGGTCTCGCCCGCGAAGGCCGCGGGCCTTCGCCCCGGCGACCTGATCACCTCGGTCGACGGAACGACCACGCGGTCGTCGGCCACCGTCGCCGCCGTCACGAAGGATTCCGTGGGCCGACCCCTGGCCATGGGGTACCTGCGGGACGGGCGACGGCTCTCCACCACGGTGACGCCGGTCGCCGTGACCGTCGGCGGCCGCCAGATCGGCAGGATCGGCGTCGAGATCGGGGGCAAGGTGATCGGGTATCACCGTCTGAACCCCTTGGCCGGAGTGGCGCAGGGCGCGGCGCTGACGTGGGACATCGGCAAGGCCGTGATCGTCCGCCTCGGCGACGTGTTCGGGCCCGCCGGCATCCGCCGGATCGGCCAGCTGCTCGGCGGGGCGCCGCGAAGGACGACCGACGTCGGGAGCATCGTCGGCACGGCGCAGCTGGCCGGCGAGGCCGCCAGGGCGCACCAGTGGAGCGACCTGCTGCTGCTGTTCGCGACCGTGAACATCTTCGTGGGGATCCTGAACCTGCTGCCGATCCTTCCCTTCGACGGCGGTCACCTCGCGATCGCGATCTGGGAGAAGGTCACCCGCCGGCGGGTCGACACGCGCCGGCTCGTGCCCGTGGCCGCCGTGGTGTTCGCTTTCCTCATGCTCGTGTCGATCTCCGTCCTGTACCTGGACATCGTGAACCCCATCCCCAACCCATTCCGCTAGGCGCCTCAGCACACCTTCTCCATGGCGCCGCGAGGCGGCCCGCCACGGCACGCGGCGGCCGGCAGGCTACGATTAGGGCCGTATGGCGGGACGATCGATCCTGGTGGTCGAGGACGAGGAACCCATCGCCGAGGCCGTTCGCGTGCGCCTCGAGAGCGAGGGCTACGAGGTGCGCGTCGCCGGAGACGGCCCGCAGGCCCTGAAGCTGGCCGGCGAGGGGCGTCCCGATCTGGTCGTCCTCGATCTGATGCTCCCCGGCATGGACGGGCTCGAGGTGTGCCGCGAGCTCCAGCGCGACTCCTGGATCCCCGTCCTGATGCTGACGGCCCGGGCCGACGAGGCCGACAAGGTCGCGGGCCTCGCGGTCGGCGCCGACGACTACATGACCAAGCCGTTCAGCTCGCGTGAGCTGGCGGCGCGCGTGCGGGCGATTCTTCGCCGGATGGACCGCATCCGCAGCGCCGGCGACGGCGAGCCACTCACTCGGTTCGACCTCGTGGTCGACACGGCCCGCCGGCGCGTGACGAGGGACGACGAGGAGGTCGTCCTGACCCCGCTCGAGTTCGAGATCCTCGCCGCGCTCGCCCGGCAGCCGGGCGTGGTCCTCAGCCGCGACGACCTGATGGACCGCGTGTGGGGGTACCGCGACTACGCGGGCGGCCGCGTCGTCGACTCGCACGTCGCCCGCATCCGCCGCAAGCTGGGCGACGACGCGGCCGAGCCGAAGTACATCCGCACCGTGCACGGCGTGGGGTACGCGTTCCGCGAGGAGTCCGAGTGACGCGGGAACGAGACCGCTCCCGGCGCTGGGCCCGTCCGTTCGACCGGCTGCCCTCCATCCGGGCCAAGCTCGGCGCGGTGATCGTCTTCGCGGTGGCGGTGACGATCGCCATCATGTACGTGACGGTCGGCTTCGCGCTCCGTCAGAAGGAGGAGAGCCAGCAGTTCGTTCAGCTGCAGGCGCAGACCCAGAGCGTCGCGGCGGGGTTCAGCAACGGCGGGCATCCACCGGGCGCGCAGCAGGTGAGGCGCCTGCTGAGCCAGTACCAGCGCCGCGCGGTCATCGTGCTGGCCGACCAAACGGTCCTGTACCAGCAGTTCCCGACTCCGTCGAACGCTTCGCTCGTTCTGCAGGGGCAGGCGGTCCACGGCACGGACGACGGCCTCGAGTACTACGGCGTCCCGGTGGTGCGCGAGTCGCACATCGTGGCCGCCGTGTTCCTCGCCCGGCCGAGCCAGAGCGGGGGCCTGGTCGGCGCGTCGAAGGCCACGGTGAGCCTGCTGAAGTCGGTGTGGTGGCAGCTGCTGCTCGCCGGTGCGATCTCCGCGGCGATCGCCCTGGGACTCGCGCGGGTCCTGGCGCGGGGGATGACGCAGCCGATCCGCGACATGGCCGCCGCCGCGCAGCGGCTCGCGCGCGGCGAGTACGGCACCGAGGTTCCCGTGCAGAGCCGCGACGAGCTGGGGCGCCTGGCCGAGACCTTCAACCGGATGGCCGGCGAGCTGGAGAGCCTCGAGCGACTTCGGCGCGACCTGGTCGCGAACGTGTCCCACGAGCTGAAGACGCCGATCTCGGCGCTGCGCGCGCACCTCGAGAACCTGCTCGACGGCGTCGAGGAGCCGGACCGCGACACGCTGCAGCTCATGCTCGGCCAGGCCGAGCGGCTCACGCGCCTGATCGAGGAGCTGCTCGACCTGTCCAAACTGGAGTCGGGCGCGGTGACGCTCCAGCTCGAACCGGTGCGACTGGAACCGCTCGTCGACCAGGTCGGCCGTGAGGTGCAGGTCGCGCGCACGCACACGACCACGCTCCGCAACCGGGTTCCCGCCGACCTCCCGCCGCTGCAGGCCGACCGCGAGCGCCTGTACCAGGTGCTGTTCAACCTGCTCGACAACGCCTTCCGGTTCACGCCGGCAGACGGGTCGATCACCGTGGACGCGATCTGCCGCGACGACGAGTGCGAGGTGTCCGTGGAGGACACCGGCCCCGGCATCCCCGACGAGCACCTTCCGTTCGTGTTCGAGCGCTTCTACCGCGTCGACCGCGCCAGGGCGCGGGGCGACGGCGGGACGGGGATCGGGCTCACCATCGCGAAGTCGGTGGTCGAGGCGCACGGCGGCCGCATCTGGGCCGGACGCGTGGAGGGCGGCGGGTGCCGGTTCACCTTCGTGCTGCCGATGCAGGCGCCCGCCGAGGACGCCGCGCCGAGCGCCGGCAAGCGGCCCGTGCGCGGCCACGTGCTGGTCCCCGCGAGCGCGCGAATACGGGAGGCGTCGTGAAGACTCGAACCGAGACCATCACGGTGATGACCGAGCGGCGCCACGGCTACGTCGACATCACGGACGAGCTTCGCCGCGCGATCAAGGACGCCGGCGTCACGGACGGCTGCGCGGTGGCGTTCTGCACGCACACCACCGCGGCCCTGCTGATCAACGAGTGGGAGGACGGCGCGCTCGAAGACTTTCGCGCGCGGCTCGACGAGCTGGTCCCCGGCGACGTCGCGTATGCCCACGACGACATGGAGCGGCGGACGCAGAACCTGGACGAGGTGCACGAGCGCCCCAACGGGCGGTCGCACGTCGGGCAGATGCTCCTCGGCCAGACGTCGCACGCGATCCCCGTGACCGGCGGCGAGCCGATGCTCGGCCGCTGGCAGCGACTGATGCTGCTCGAGCTCGACGAGCCCAAGCCGGCCGGCCGGGGCGTGGTCTTCCACGTGTTCGGAGAGTGACCGCGTGCTGAGCGAACGGCGAGGGTCCCGGAAGATCGCCGTCGGGTCGGTCGAGGTCGGGGGCGGCGCGCCCATCAGCGTGCAGTCGATGACGACGACCAAGACGGCCGACGTGAACGCGACGCTGCAGCAGATGGCGAGCCTCGTCGCCGCCGGCGTCGACATCGTGCGCGTCGCCGTGCCGCACTGGGAGGACGCGGAGGCCCTCAAGCCGATCGCCGAGCACGCGACCGTGCCGGTCGTCGCCGACATCCACTTCCAGTGGAAGTACGCGATGGCCGCGCTCGAGGCCGGCGTGCACGGTCTGCGCATCAACCCCGGCAACATCAAGTACCACGACAAGGTCCGCCTGATCGCGCGCGAGGCCAAAGCGCGCGGCGTGCCGATCCGCATCGGCGTCAACGCCGGGTCGCTCGAGAAGGACCTGCTGGCCAAGTACGGGCGCCCCACGCCCGAGGCCCTCGTCGAGAGCGCGCTGAACGAGGCCCGCATCCTGGAGGACGAGGACTTCTTCGACATCAAGATCTCGGTGAAGCACGCGCAGCCGCTCGTGATGATCCAGGCGTACCGCCTGCTGGCGGAGAAGTGCGACTATCCCCTGCACCTCGGCGTCACCGAGGCCGGACCGCTCCCCGCGGGCGGCATCAAGTCGGCGGTCGGGATCGGCACCCTCCTCGCGGAGGGGATCGGCGACACCATCCGGGTCTCGCTGTCCGACGACCCCGTCGAGGAGGTCAAGGCCGGGACGTGGATCCTCCAGTCGTTGGGCCTGCGCCGGCGCGGACTCGACCTGGTCGCCTGCCCCTCGTGCGGGCGAGCGGAGGTCAACGTCCTCAAGCTGACCAAGGAAGTGAACGAGGCGCTGGAGGCGGCCGAGCTCGACGCGCCGATCCGCGTGGCGGTCATGGGCTGTGTCGTGAACGGGCCCGGCGAGGCCCGCGAGGCCGACCTCGGGATCGCGAGCGGCAACGGGTACGGCCAGCTGATCGTGGGCGGCGAGGTGGTGAGGAACCGCATCCCCGAGGACCGGATCGTCGAGGTGCTGGTCGAGGAGGCGCGGCGCCTCGCCGAGGTCAGGGCCCTGGAGGCGGCCGAGACCTCGGTCGAGTAGTCCGCCGCCGCCGGGCGCCCCCCGGGCCCCCACGCTTCAGCGCGGAACCCCGCCGCGCCGATACCTCACCCGTGAGAAGGATCGCGACCGCCGTCGTGGGACTCAGCCTGGCCGCATGGGTGTTCGCGGCCGTCCCGGCCCAGGCGATGGCGCCCGGCCCCGGCGACGCGCCGCTCGGCGGCAAGTGCGCCGTGTTCCCCGCGGACAACATCTGGAACACGCGTGTCGACGGCCTTCCGGTCAACCCCAACAGTGCGACGTGGATGTCGAAGATGAACGCCGGCTCGACCAATCTCCACCCCGACTTCGGCCGCTCGCCGTACGGGTTCCCGCTCGCGTTCGTCACCAAATCGCATCCGACCCACGCGATCAAGTTCACGTACGCGGGGCAGAGCGACAAGGTGAAGTACCCGTTCGGCTCGACCACCCCGATCGAGCACGGCTCGGACCGTCACGCGCTGATGGTCAACACGAGCACGTGCACGCTGTACGAGCTCTTCAACGCGCACTGGAACAACGGCAAGCCGTGGGCGGGAAGCGGCGCGGTGTTCCATCTGAGCTCGAACGCGCTCCGACCCGACACCTGGACCTCGGCCGACGCGGCCGGGCTTCCGATCGTGCCGGGGCTCGTCCGCTGGGGTGATGTGGAATCGGGCTCGATCGACCACGCGATCCGGTTCACCGCCCAGTGCACCTCGCAATCGCACCTGTGGCCGGCTCGCCACGACGCCGGTTCTTCCGACCAGAGCTGCCCGCCGATGGGCGCGCGATTCCGGCTGAAGGCGAACTTCGACATCAGCTCGTTCTCGCCGAACGCGCAGGTGGTCCTGCGCGCCATGCAGCAGTACGGCCTGATCCTCGCCGACAACGGCTCCAACTGGTACTTCCAGGGCACCCTGAACTCGCACTGGACCGACACGCTGCTCGACCAGCTGAAGTCGATCCCGGCCTCGGAGTTCGAGGCCGTGGACGAGTCGGCGTGCCAGGTGTCGGCCAACTCGGCGCAGGCGTCCTGCCCGTAGGCCGAACGGCCGAAGCGCTCTCTCCCGGCCCCGCGATAGGATCCCGGCTTCGACTTGTTCCCGGTTCAGGGAGGGGGAGCCATGCGCGCAAGTGTCCGTATCACCGCAATCCTGGCCGCCGCCGCGGCGGTGCTGGTGGCCGTCACGCTTCCGGCGGGTGCCGCCGGCACCAACCTGGTGAAGGACGGCGGCTTCGAGCGGCCGAAGGTCGTGGGCTCACAGTCGATCGTCGGTGGGCCCAACGTCTTCTTCGGTGGCAAGTGCATTCCCGGAACGGCCCACAACTGCTGGGGCATCGGGGCGGGGACGATCGACATCGTCAGGAAGACCGTTTGGGACCCGAAGGCCGGCAAGCAGAGCGCCGACCTGAACAGCGGCTCGAAGTCGGCGTCGATCGCCCAGGCGTTGTTCACCTCTCCCGGCACGACGTACCGCATCACGTTCTGGCTCGCGGCCACGCCGGGCGCGCCGGACAACGTGAACCTGGCCGTGTTCTGGGGGGAGATCAACCAGCACGGCAACACGATCTCGACGGACGAGAAGGACTTCGACTTCTTCCCGATCGGCCACACGCCCACCAACATGGGCTGGACGAAGGAGACGTTCCTCGAGACGACCCCGACCCTGAGCCAGCAGCCGGACTTCGCGGAGTCGCGGCTCTACTTCAAGAGCACGACCAACCTCGGCCCGACCAACGAGGACTTCGGCCCGGTGATCGACGCGGTCTCCGTCAAGCAGATCTAGCCGGGACGTTCACGAGCGCGAGGAAGTTCTCGACGATCTGGGGCCCGAAGGGGGTCAGGATCGACTCGGGGTGGAACTGCACGCCGAAGCGCGGGAGCGTGCGGTGCTCGACGGCCATCACGAGTCCGTCCTGGGTCTCGGCGGTGACGACGAGGTCGTCCGGGAGCGTGGCGCGGTCCACGACCAGGGAGTGGTAGCGCCCCGCCTCGAAGGGGCTCGGCAGGCCCTCCAGGATGCCGCGGCCCTCGTGGTAGACGAGCGACGCCTTGCCGTGCACCGGCTCGGGAGCCCGCACGACCGGGCCGCCGAACGCCGCGCCGATCGCCTGATGGCCCAGGCACACGCCCAGCATCGGTGTGGATTGGTCGAGCACCTTGACCATCTCGAGGAAGCAGCCGGCCGACTCGGGGCGGCCGGGGCCGGGGGACAGGATGACGGCGTCGGGCCGGGACGCCGTCAGATCGCCCGCGCCGGCGTCGTCGGAGCGCACGACGCGCGTCTCGTAGCCGAAGCCCTCGACGAGCTGCACCAGGTTGTAGACGAAGCTGTCGTAGTGATCGATCACCAGGATCATGGGAGCCCTCCGTCCGGTGCGATGGCCGGGAGCAGTGCCTCGGCCTTTGCCATCGTCTCACGAAGCTCGGCCTCGGGATCCGAGTCGGCGACCACGCCGGCGCCGGTCTGGACGCTCGCCTCGCCGCCGGCGCACGCGACCGTCCGGATGGTGATGCAGAAGTCCAGGTCGCCGGCGAACGTCAGGTAGCCGACCGCGCCCGCGTACGGGCCGCGGGGCGTCGGCTCGTGCTCGGCGATCAGCTCCATCGCCCGCCGCTTGGGGGCGCCGGTCACGGTGCCGGCAGGGAACGCGACCGCCAGCGCGTCGAGCGCCTGCAGGTCGGGACGCAGCTCGCCCTCCACGGTGGAGACGATGTGCATCACCTTGGTGAAGCGCTCGACCTCCATCAGCTCGGTGGGGCGGACGCTCCCCGCGACGCAGACGCGTCCGAGGTCGTTTCGGGCGAGGTCGACGAGCATCGCGTGCTCCGCCTGCTCCTTGGGATCGGCCAGCAGCTCGTGCTCGAGGAGCCGGTCGCGGACCTCGGTCTGTCCGCGCGGCCGCGTTCCCGCGATCGGGCGCGTGGACACGCGGCGCCCCTCCACTCGCACCAGCGGCTCGGGCGAGGAGCCGGCCAGCTCCATGTCGAGCATGCGCAGGAAGAACATGTACGGCGCGGGGTTGGTCACGCGCAGCCGCCGGTAGATCGGATAGCCGCCCTCGGGCGCCGGGAACGACAGCCGGCGCGATGGCACGCCCTGGAAGATGTCCCCGGCCAGGATGTGCTCGCGGAACGACGCGACGATCTCGCGGTACCGGGCGTCGGCCATGTTCGCCGTTCCCGGCGCTCCGCTCGTGCCGCCGTCCGGCGTCGGGGCGGGCGGCGGCGGTTCCGCCGTCTCCAGCGACGCCGCCATCTGCTCGAGGGCCTGCACGCCCTCTCGGTAGCGGCCGGCGGAAACGTGCGCCACCAGCAGCAGGCGCTGGCGCCAGTGGTCGAAGACGAACGCGCGGTCCACGACCAGGAGCCCGACCGGCGGGCAGGGAGCGTCGGCGGCGGCCGGCGCCGGATGCCCGTCGAGCAGCTCTGCCGCCTCGTAGGCGAGGTATCCCATGAGCCCGCCGGTCAGGGGGGGGAGGTCGGGGAGGCGCGGCCCTCGGAGCGAGCCGGCCAGCGCCTTCAGCTCGGCGAGCGGTCCCCCGCCGGCGCCGGCAGGCGCGGGGAGGTCGCGCACCGCCTGCTCGATCCGCAGGCCCTCCGGGCCGACCACGACCACCGCCGCAGGGTCGCCGGCGACGAACGAGTACCTGCCCCAGCGCTCCGAGCGCTCGACGCTCTCCAGCAGGATCCCGGGTCCGCCTCGGGTCACCGACGGGAAGACCCCGACCGGCGTGGAGGCGTCGGCCAGGAACTCGGTCCAGACGGGGACCAGCGGCCACTCGGCCGCCAGCGCGTCGAACGCCGCGGGGTCCGGGTGGACGCGGAGCCCTCCGGTCCGCGTCGAGGTCGTCTTCGTGGCCATTCCTCTCCCTCGTTCCTGTTCCCGGCGACGGCCCCGGACAGAGAAAAGCCCCGGGTCGTCGCCCGGGGCCTCGAGTCCAGTCGGTCGTGTCGGCTAGACGCGCGCAGGCGCCGGGTCGTGGAAACCCCGGGACCAGCGCCACCCGCGAATGGTCGTCGCCATGTGCCACCGATTGTGCGGGGCGGATCGGCTTCCGTCAAGGACCGCCGCCCGAGGGGTGAGATCCCGTATCCTTCCCCGAACCATGCGCGCCACACGGCTCTTCGCCCCGACGCTCCGCGACGCGCCCGCCGAGGCCGAGGCGGCCTCGCACGTGCTGCTGCTGCGCGCCGGGTTCTTCCGCAAGCTCGCCGCCGGCATCTACACCACGCTGCCCCTGGGCGTGCGCGGGGTGCGGAAGATCGCGCAGATCGTCCGCGAGGAGATGGATATCTCCGGGGCACAGGAGATCCGGATGCCGATCGTGCTCCCGGCCGAGCCCTGGAAAGTCACCGGACGCTGGCAGAAGTACGGCGAAGAGATGTTCAAGCTGACCGACCGCCACGGGCGAGAGTTCGGCCTCGGGCCGACCGAGGAGGAGGTCGTCGCGCCGCTCGTCGCCGGCGAGCTCACGTCGTACCGCGACCTCCCGGTGAACCTGTACCAGATCGAGTGGAAGTACCGCGACGAGATCCGCCCTCGCTTCGGGCTGCTTCGCGTGCGCGAGTTCCTGATGAAGGACGCGTACTCGTTCGACCGCGACGAGGAGGGCATGCGCCGGTCGTACCAGGTGATGTTCGAAGCGTACGTGCGCGTCTTCGACCGCCTGGAGCTGGAGTACCGCATCGTGGAGGCCGACGCCGGATCCATCGGCGGCGGCGTCAACCACGAGTTCATCGCCCTGACGGAGGCGGGCGAGGACCGGTTCCTGCACTGCGACACGTGCGACTACGCCGCCGACCTGGAGGCCGCGAGCATCCGCGCTTCCGGCGAGGAGGCGACCGGGACGGAGGCGCTCGCCGACATCCACACGCCCGGCGCGGCCACGATCGCGGCGGTCGCGGAGCTGACCGGCAAGCCCGAGTCGCAGATGCTCAAGACCATGCTGTTCGACGTCGGCGGCCGGACCGTCGCCGTGCTCGTCCCCGGCGACCGGGAAGCAAGCGAGAAGAAGGTCGCCGCCTTGTTCTTCCCCGCACCGGTCCGCCTGTTCGACCCGGAGGACTTCGCGAAGCGCGGGTTCGTCAAGGGTTACGTCGGGCCGCAGGGCATGGCCGAGGACGTCGCCGTGGTCGCCGACCGTTCGGTGCGGGCGGGGGCCGACTGGGTCACCGGCGCCAACCGTGAGGACTACCACGTCACCGGTGCGAACGCCGGCCGCGACTTCCGGGTCGACCGGTGGGAGGACGTGATCCAGGCGGCGCCCGGCGACGCGTGCCCCGTCGACGGCGGGACGCTCGAGTACGGGACGGGCATCGTCGTGGGGCACATCTACCAACTCGGCACGGTCTACTCGGAGCCTTTGAAGGCGACGTTCGTGGACGAGGACGGGACCGAGCAGCCCTACTTGATGGGTTGCTACGGGATCGGCATCACGCGGAGCCTCGCGGCCGTCGCCGAGCAGCATCACGACGACGGCGGGCTCGCGTGGCCGCCGGCGTCGGCGCCGTTCCACGTGGTCGTCATCCCGACGAACATGGACCAACCACCCGTGGTGGAAGCGGCCGAGCGACTGTACGAGCAGCTCGGCGGCGCGGGCATCGAGGTGGTCCTGGACGACCGGGAGGCGACCGCCGGGGTGAAGTTCGCCGACGCGGACCTGATCGGCTATCCGGTCCAGGTGGTCGTCGGCAAGCGGGGCATCGAGGCGGGAACGGTCGACCTGAAGGCGCGCGCGAGCGGATCGCGCGAGCAGGCGCCGCCCGCCGAGGCGGTAGCGGCCGTCCGCCGTCTGCTGGACGGGGTCTCCTAGCGCGATGGCGCCGGGCGCCGGCGTGCCGAAGGACCTTCACCGCTTCCTCGAAGGGCGCGACGGCGTCGAGGCCGTCCTGCAGCGGACCGGGCACCGGACGTACGACGTCGTGTTCGTGGACGCCGCGGGGGAGTGGACGCACTGGGTGGTCGAGTCCCCCGACGCCGCCCGCGCGCTCGCCGGCGCGGCCGCCGTTCCGCTGCACGAGGCCTGGTCGGAGGAGCTCGCCCGCCGGATGAGCGAGCACGACCCGTGGACGGACCCTCGGGGCCTGCGCCGAGCACGCTGACGGCGCTTGTGCCTTCGTGAAATTCCTGCCCGGTGGTATACTTTGCCCGAAAACTGACGGGCTCTTTCCCGAAGGTGGGCATGCGCCCACCTTTCTTTTCGGGGGAGGTGAGCGATGGAGCTCGACGAGCTGGTGCGGCCGGTCGTGCAGGACGCGGGGCTCGAGCTGGTCGAGGTCTCCTTCGGCAGAGAGCAGGGCCGACGGGTCCTCCGGGTGACGGTCGACCGGCAGGGAGGGGTCGACCTCGACATGGTCGCCGGCGTGAGCCGGCAGATCTCGAGGCGTCTCGACCTCGAGGGATTCGATCCCGGACCCTATTCGCTGGAGGTCGGCTCCCCGGGTTTGGAGCGAGCGCTCCGAGCTCCGTCGGATTTCGCTCGCCGCGTCGGCGAGCGTGTGAAGGTGCGGACGGCCCGTCCGGTGGACGGGGCTCGGACGTTCACGGGGACGATCCTCGAGGCGGACGAGCGACAACTGAAGATCGCGACGGACGGCGCCGAGCGAACGATCCCCTTCGGGGACATCGCGTCGGCCCGGACCGTGTTCGAGTGGGGTGGAGTGAGATGAACCAAGATCTGATCCAGGCGTTGCGCGAGCTGGAGCGCGAGAAGGGGATCGCGTTCGACACGATCCTCGCGGGCCTCGAGGAGGCCCTGGCGAGCGCGTACAAGGCGTGGAAGCGCGGGTTCGGCATCGACGAGGAGCCGGACGGCGTGCGCGTCAAGCTCGACCCCGAGACCGGCGAGATGCGGCTGTGGGTCCAGGAGCTCGATCCCGACACCGAGGAAGTCGTCTCGGAGAAGGAAGAGCAGGTCCCCGACGAGTTCATGGGCCGCATCGCCGCGCAGACGGCCAAACAGGTGATCTACCAGAAGCTGCGCGACGCCGAGCGCGAGATGACGTACGAGGAGTTCGCCGGCCGGGAGGGCGACATCGTCACGGGCATCATCCAGCAGGACCAGCGCAAGTACACGCTGCTCGACCTGGGCAAGGTCGAGGCGCTGCTGCCGCAGGCCGAGCAGGT
>Ga0335082_10004740_pt1 | contig 14856 bp, 13 predicted proteins | sample Lox_Sample_41_FD_206718 | JGI IMG/M metagenome (GOLD analysis project Ga0335082, IMG submission 206718) | Soil microbial communities from Loxahatchee National Wildlife Refuge, Florida, United States - Lox_Sample_4.1 | ecosystem: Environmental > Terrestrial > Soil > Wetlands | place: USA...
ACTGTGGCATTGTCATCGAATGTTGGAAGCGAGTCGTCAAGAGTCGAATGGACTACAACGAATCACCGATTTACCGTCCGCAAGGAAATGTGATTCGACAGAAAAAATAAGTGATGCGAGAAAAGCCCGGGCTAGGCGACCACGAACTAAACTGACGAAGATTTCATTCATTCACACGCCCCAGACGGGTCAGGAGTGCATATGGAACCGCTTGCTCAGGGGCGTTCGTTACTGCCGGACCGTGCCCGGAGCGATTGCTGCTCTGAACTCGAGAACTGTCGGAGCCTGCCGTCAGTTCCAGCCCCGTTGCCGACCCGGATTCATGCACCATTTTCCTGCTCGCATCCCGGCCCACCACGCGCACAATGAGCGTATGGATGCCGCCTTAAAGATCGTGCGCCTGATCCGCATCGCCCTGATCGCCAGCATTGTGCTCTATGCGCTGATTGGAGAGGTGGTTGGCCGGGGCGTTACCACCGTACCCAACACCACCGTCTATTTCGCCATAACGTTCGTGGCGATCGCAGACGTCGGGGCAATTGCGGTCATGCGACGTCTCTTTGTCACTCCTGCGGAGGGCGTGCTCGCGAGCCAGCCGGCAGACACCGCCGCTCTGGGACGCTGGCGCGCCGGTTACCTCATCACCTACGCGCTATGTGAAGCCGTGGCGCTCTTCGGCCTGGTGCTGCGCATACTCGGATTCCCGCTTTCCCAGGTGGCTACGTTTTACGCGGTTGGCCTCATTCTCTTGCTGCTTTTTGGGCCGCGGCGACCATCCAATGAGATAGGCTGAAACTGAAAGTTACTGATTCGGAGGTCTAAGTGTCGATCACGGGACCGGAAGAACTCGCGGCGATGCAGGCGGCTGGAACGGTCGTCCGCAAGATGCTTGAAGCCATGAAGCAGGCAGTTCGCCCCGGGGTTACAACTGCCGCGCTCGACGAGGTGGGCGCCGAAGTCATGAAGCAGCATGGGGCGAAGTCTGGGCCTCAAATCGTCTACCAGTTTCCGGGCACCAATTGCATCAGCCTGAATGAGGAAGCGGTGCACGGGATCCCGAGTGATCGCGCAGTGCAGGAAGGAGACCTGCTCAAGCTCGATGTGACCGTGGAGAAGGATGGCTTCATGGCCGATGCGGCCGTTACTGTTGGAGTGGGGGCGATCTCGGAGGAAAATCAACGTTTGCTGGATTGCGCGGAACGCGCCTTCAGGAAAGCCATGCTGGTGGCCCGGGCAGGCTTTCGGGTGTCCGAAATAGGCCGCACGGTCGAACGTGAGGTGCGGCGCAGCGGCTTTTCGGTGATCCGCGATCTGGGCGGGCATGGAATCGGCCGCACCATTCACGAAGAGCCGCGAGTCCCCAACTACGCCGATCCGGATGCCAGTCAGATTCTCACTGAAGGGCTGGTGATTACCGTCGAACCGATCATCGCTGCAGGATCGGGACGGGTGGCTCTGGCCAAGGACGGCTGGACTGTGCGTACGCTGGACGGGAAGCCCTCAGCGCACTACGAACACACCCTGGTCATCACTAAGGGCGAGCCCATCCTGCTGACGGCAGCGTGATGGCTTACGCTTTGATGTGGCAGCTGGCCAGGCCCTTCTTCTCCAGATACTGCTGGTGGTATTCCTCGGCCTCGTAGAACGTCGCTTCGGGAACGATCTGGGTAGCGATCGGCTTGCTGAAGCGGCCGGATTTTCCCAAGGCTTCCTTTGAGGCCTTTGCGACAGCTTCCTGTTCCGGGCTGGTGAAAAAGATGGCGGTGCGGTATTGTGTGCCCCAGTCTGGCCCCTGGCGGTTGAGTTGCGTGGGATCGTGGTTCTCCCAGAAAGCCTGGAGCAGCTTGTCGTAGGAAATTTTGGCCGGATCGTACGTGACCTCGACGGCCTCGGCGTGGCCGGTGCGGTCGGTGCAGACTTCTTTATAAGTAGGATTGGCGGTGTTGCCGCCGGTATAGCCGACGCGGGTGGACGTAACTCCGGGCAGAGCGCGGAACGTGGCTTCTACTCCCCAGAAACAGCCTGCTGCAAAAATGGCTTTGGCCATGAGCGATAACTCCATTCGGAAGCTTCCGATTGTATTGGATGAGGCAGAGGGTGAGAAAGTGACAGAGAACAGCCCAGGTATTAGGACACCGCCCGACCGACAAGAGCTGACGGCGCCTTAACCAAATTCAATGGAGCAAGATCCCGAACACCACTCCTGTCCCTGTCGGAAATCCCCCGCCAGCCGTCGTGCCATAAAGCACTCTTTGCAAGGGACCAAGGATTGGGCTGGACGGGTCAATCCCGCCATCCATTCCACCCGTAAAACTGTAGAGCGTGGTGGCAATCCAGCCACCAGTTCCATCCGGGGATAACTTAAAGATCGCGCCTGAGCCTGCGCCCCGACTAAAGAACGTGCTGCCATAGAGGTTCCCGGCATCGTCAAAAACCACACGGGACATGGGACGGAAGCCCTCGGTAGTGCGGTCAAAAGCATGAATCACACTGTGGGTACCATCGCGTTTCAGTTCGAAAACGGTGCCGTCTCCTATGGAATTCCCGCCGTACTCGGTGGTACAAAACAGATTCCCCGCAGCATCGAAAGTCACACCTCCGGCGGGGACCGCACCGTCGTCTTCTCCGGTGAACCGGTAGAGAACAGTTTTAGACCACGGGTCACCGTTGTTTGTGGGGCGCTTCAGCCGAAAGATAGTTCCGCATCCTGACCGCCTGCAATCTCCGCTCGCCCCAAAGGTTGTGCCATACAAATTTTCTGACTTGTCCATGGTCAAGCCACCCAAGGGGAGTTCTCCATCGGGACCGTTCTGAAAGGCATAAACAACGTTGTAGGTCCAAACTCCACCCTCGCCTGGAATGAGCTCAAAGACCTCGCCATAGCCATTGGGATATCCGGGCATCGCTCCGTAGAGGTTCCCCGCCTTGTCGAGAATCAGGCTGACTGGAAACCAGCCGTCGTTATAGTCCGGGAAGCTGTACAGCACCTGTTCAGTCCAATCGCCGCCCGGCTGGGGAACTAGCTCGTAAATCGTGCCATTGCCCAAGGAACCGCCGCTCCAGGTCGTGCCGTAGAGATTGCCAGCGCTGTCGAACGTCACCCCCGACTCTGGCCCGCAACCATCGGTGCCGCCGGCAAAGTGGTAAAGAACGGTATTGGTCCAGGTTCTCTTGTCCGAGGAAGGCGTCAGTTCATAAACGGTGCCGCAGTTCGCGCGGCGGGAACCATCCTGTTCGGTTGTGCCATAGAGGTTGCCGGACTTATCCATCGCCAGACGCCCGCCGTAATACATAGGCATATTGCCACTCTGTAACTTGAAGCGGTGCAGCGCTCGTTCCGGACCATCGGCGAATGCTGCGCCAGTGAGCGATGAGGCCAGTATCGCGATCGTGAACAGCCAGTTTGAGAGCACCAGGAAGCGGTTTTGACGAACTGAGTGTTTCACAATACCTCCGAGAAAGGAGTTGCGGAAACAGGAGGGAGACGGCCCACCTAAATGGGCAGATATTACTCTTGGAACCGGGGGGTTGTCCATTCGTTTGACGGACTCGCCCTTCCTGCTAGATGATGCAGAGGATGAACACGGAGCGGACCATTGCAGAGATCGAGTGGCTGGAGCGCATGTTCGCGACGCCGGACACCAGACCAATGAGTCCGAGCGACCTCTCGGCTGCAAATCGAAGACACGATGAGAGGCTCGCGCAAAGTCCCTGGTTTCGACTTTGGCAACGGTATGGAGTCTGCTGCCGCACCGAGTCCCCAGTGCTCCGGCTGGACGCAAGTGAAAGCTGAGCGCCGTAGTCACTTAACCATGGCTGCGTTGACTTGGATTCAACCCCGCAATAGACTTCAGTAGCGGCCTCCTCCCGCCGCTTCGAGGTTCTGTGACACCAGCCGACTCCAGCCAGCGTGCCTGGTTCATTTCTGTGTGCGTGCTCGCGCTCATTCTGGTTCCAGCTGCTCAAGGATCACCGGCCAACTTCACATCGCAGACCCGACTGGGGTACGACGTAGGAGACCAGTGGGAGCCTGCCATGGCCGCCGACGGGTATGGCCATGTCTATGTGCTGTATCCGCAATATGGCAGCTTGCCGGATTGCAGCGGTTGCCCGCTGCCGTCCATGACCCTGGTGGTCAGTGACGACAACGGAGCGAACTGGCAGCCGCCACATGCCATGACACCGCACGTTTCAGGTCAGTTTGACCCGCAGATCGTAGTCGATCCCGTGGACCGGCGGACTGTGTACGCCGCCTGGCTGCAGAGTGGCAACCGCGATGCCGTGGTGGCCAGGTCGGTCGACTTTGGGCAAAGCTGGTCCATTACCATTGCCGACCGTGAGAGCGAAGACGCCGACAAACCCGTCCTTAGCGTGCGAGGCCAGGATGTGTACCTGGCTTTCAATCGCGAGCGACAGATGCGGGTGGCAGCGTCGCACGACGGCGGCATCACTTTTATCTCGGCGGACGTTAGCTCGCCCATTCGCCTGAGCCGGTCTCTCGCCGGCGGCGCCACCGTCGATCCGGAGCGAAATATCTACCTGGCATGGGCGGGATACGCCCGGCGCGATGGAGCGAAAGGCCGGGTGAACCTCTACACCAGCAAATCCTCCGACGGCGGCAATAGCTGGACCACAACTCTGATGGATAGCTCCGGTGCTCCGCCGGACTGTTCGGCTTACCAATGCGAATGGGGATTTCTCGGTGCACAGATCACCTTGGCGTCGGATGCCGCGGGAACGTTGTACGCGCTGTGGAACTCGGGTAAAGGGGACAAAGCCCCGGCGCGAATTTACTTTGCTTCGTCCACCACCGCTGGGGAGACCTGGTCTCCAAAGGTGAGCGTCTCGCGTGCGACTGCCGGCGTTGAGCACGCGTTTCCGGCGATCGTCGCCGGGGCCGCGGGCGATGTGCGGATCGCCTGGATGGATACCCGCAACCGGCCGCTTTGGAACACCTGGTCGCGCAACTCCACCAACGGCGGTGCGACCTGGTCGGCGGAGTCGAAGCTCTCAGGCTATGTTCCCGGATACCGCTACGTTCGTCCAAAAGGCTTCAGTTTCCCTTTCGGGGATTACTTCGAGATGGCGATTGACCACGAAGGCCACACCCAGGCGGTTTGGGGGGAAGGCCTGAATTTCGAGTCACCGGGCTCCATCTGGTACCGCCGCGGGCGGTAGTTGCCCTGTCAAGTTTTGTGACTTGGGCTAAGCGGCCCGCGGTTAAGTCCTTTAACCGCAAAGGACGCAGAGGATTCGTTTCCATCCAATCTTCAAAGTGAACAAATACCAGCCTGTGCAGGGCTTTGCAGCTCATTCCCGGGAAGTTGCCTAGAGGCGGGAGACCCTGAGAGGCGCGGCCACTTGTGCTGCTTGGGAAGGCTTGAGATGATCGGCAGGCGTTCGGTCAGCCTTCCCGTTTGCGCCCGCCGGTGAGCACGCTCGGCGGGCTTCTTCTTTAAACCAGCCACGGATTTTCACGGATCAACACGGATAAATCTAGATTCAGAAGAACTAGTTTGAGCTTCATCCGGGGAAATCCGTGCTGATCCGTGGCCGCTTTTTTCTGACCAGATCATTCCAGCGCCAGTCCACCGGTCAAGGCAGCGATCTTGTCCAGTTTGTGTTCCACGCACCAGCGGCGCAGTTCCTCGACGATCTTCTCCGTGGCGCAGGGGTCCCAGTAGCTGGCAGTCCCGATCTGCACGGCGGTGGCACCGGCCAGCATGAATTCGACGATGTCGGTCGCGGTTGAGATGCCGCCCATCCCAATGACTGGAATCTTGACCGCCTTGGCGGCGTCGTAAACCATGCGCAGGGCGATCGGCTTGATCGCGGGACCGGATAAGCCTGCGGTGACGTTGGCGATGCGCGGCTTGCGCGTCTCGGGGTCAATTGCCATAGCTACGAAGGTGTTGACCAGAGAGATTGCATCAGCCCCGGCCTCCTGTGCCACATGGGCCATCTGGCCGATGCTGGTGACGTTTGGAGAAAGCTTGACGATCAACGGCCGCTTGGAGTTGTGCCGTGCGGTGGCCACCACTTCGTCCAGGGAACGGGGATCGCTGCCGAACTGAATTCCTCCGTGGTCGGTGTTGGGGCAGGAAACGTTCAACTCGTAGGCGGCAATGCCTTCGCCTTCGTTGAGGATCTGGATGGTGGTTTCGTAATCCTCGCGGGTGTAGCCGAAGACGTTGGCGATGACGACGATGTTTTTCAGCTCCCGCAGCTTGGGGAGCTTTTCGTCGACAAACGCGCGCGCGCCGATGTTCTGCAGGCCAATCGCATTCAGCATTCCGGCTGCGGTCTCGAAGAGGCGCGGCGGAGGATTGCCCGCCATCGGTTCCTTGGAGAGGCCTTTGACCACGAAACCGCCGAGCTTGTCGAGGTGGACGACGTCTTCGAACTCGATGCCGTAGCCGAAGGTTCCGCTGGCGGCGATGACCGGGTTCTTCAGCTGGATGCCGGCGAAGCTTACGCTGAGGTCCGGATTGCGGGCGCCATCGGGGGAAGTGGTCATCGCGGATGTAGTGTAACGCGGGAAAAGACCGCACCGCCAACTCAATGACGCCTGTGTTACCCTGACGCTTCTCCCCAAATCGCCTTATTGAGGTCTCAACTTGGCTATTCCTTTCCGTACATTTCTCATCTTGACTGCCCTACTCGTGCTCAGTGGTCTGGCTTTTGCCCAGGGCACGCGCACCTGGGAACAATCGAAATTTGAAGACCTCACCAAGGGCACGGTCCACGGCGTGGCGATCCGCAGCACGGGCGGCCTGGAACTGGCGCCGGCTTTCAAGTCGTTGTGCACTACGCCCTCGGCCTATATATGGGCAATCGCCGCTGATCATGACGGCAACGCCTATGCTGCCGCGGGGTCCCCGGCGCGCGTTTACCGAGTAACACTCGACGGAAAGTCGACTGTGATCTTCGAGCCCCAGGAACTGCAGGTCCAGGCATTGGTGGTAGACAAGGCAGGCGCGATTTACGCCGCTACGAATCCGGATGGAAAGATCTACAAGCTGGAACACCGGCCTGCTCCGTCCGATGGCAAGGTCGCTGCCGAAAAACACACCTTAGACTCGGGCTGGAGCTCCTCGGTCTACTTCGATCCGCAAACCAAATACATCTGGGACTTGGCCTTGGACTCGGCCGGGGACCTTTATGCGGCCACGGGAGACCAGGGCCAGATCTTCCGCGTCACGCCCAAAGGGGAGCACTCGGTCTTCTTCAAAAGCGACGAAGCGCACATCCGCACGCTGGCGTTTGATACTAAGGGAAACCTGATTGCCGGCTCTGACGGCAGCGGGCTGGTCTACCGGATCTCACCCAGCGGTGAGGGATTTGTTTTGTATAGTGCGCCGAAAAAGGAGATCACCGCGCTGGCCGTGGACAAAGAGGGGAACATTTACGCGGCTGGAGTCGGAGAGAAACGTCCGCCTGCGCCGGGTGCAGCTCCGCCGATGCCGATTGTGGTGCCGCAGCCTGCGCCCGCTGGCGGGACGCAGGCCGGGATCAACGTGACGACGTCCGCTACAGCCGCAACGACGCCTGCGGTGGTCAGCTTGCCTTCAGCCGGGATCGGGGCGGCTGGTGGCTCCGAAGTCTATCGCATCGCGCCCGATGGCTCCGCCACCCGCCTGTGGAGCTCGCGGGAGGATCTGGTGTACGCCCTGGCGCTCGACCCCTATGGCACGCTCCTGGCCGGCACCGGCAACCGCGGCCACGTGTTCGCGATTCGTGCCGAAGACCGGTTTACCGACCTGGTCACAGCCAGCGCCACCCAGGTTACGGCCTTTGCCGCGGCTCCCGGCGGCGGTCTCTATGCCTCGACCAGCAATCTGGGAAAGGTCTTCCTGCTGGGTGGAGCGGCGGCGACCGAAGGCAGCTACGAGAGCGATGTTTTCGATGCCCATTTGTTCTCGCTGTGGGGCCGGGCGGAGTTGCGCGGCAAGGGCAACGTCGAACTGTTTGCCCGCAGCGGCAACGTGGACAATCCCGACCGCAACTGGAGCGACTGGAAGAAGGTCGACTTGGAAAGGGACAGTCGCCTCGATGTCCCCTCGGCGCGTTTTGTGCAATGGAAGACCGTGTTGCATGCCGGGAATCCAGCGCCCCGGGTAGAAAGCGTCACCCTCAACTACCTGACTAAAAACGTGGCCCCGGACTTTGATGACGTCACCGTGCAGGCTGGGGTGCACTATCAATCGTTGCCCAAGGCGTCGGGATCGGACACTGGAGGCAACCTGGCGCGCTACGACACGCCGCCCCCGACCATCCATGACCGGGATTCGATCGGTGTCCGCTGGAGCGTACACGACGACAACGACGACCAGATGGTGTACTCGGTGTATTACAGAGGTGACGAAGAGAGCCGCTGGCTGCTGCTCAAGGACGATCTCTCCGACAAGTTTTACTCGTTCGACGCCTCTCTTCTGCCGGACGGTGGATATACGGTCAAGGTGGTGGCGTCGGATGCACCCTCACACTCGCCGGGAGAAGGCCTCACCTCAGAGAGAGAGAGCATGCGCTTTGAGGTCGACACTACGCCACCACAGATCAACGGGCTGAAGGCTGGGTTGGAGAATAACCAGATCCACGTGACTTTCAGCGCGGCGGACACGTATTCTCCGATCAAGCGGGCGGAGTACTCCATCGACGCGAGTGACTGGCAGTTCGTCGAGCCGGTCGGGCAGCTTTCGGATTCGAAGTCGGAGAATTATGACGTTCGGGTTGCAGTCCCGTTGGAAAGTTCCCAGCCGCCTACAGGCACTAAGGCCGGCGGGAGTACGGTTGAGCACGTTGTCGTAGTCCGGGTCTACGACCGGTACGACAATATGAATTCAGCGAAGGCTGTAATTCGAAGCCGCTAGCTCGTTTCAGTCACTGGCTGCTTCTTCGGCGGGATTGTAGAACTGGTCGGCCTGACGAAGTTCGGGGAATCTCCACGCCCAGATGGCGATCACGACCAGAGTTCCTATGCCTCCCAACACCACGGCTGGCACAGTGCCAAACCAGTGTGCGGTCAGCCCGGATTCGAACTCGCCGAGCTGATTGGAGGCGCCGATGAAGAGCATGTCGACGGCATTCACCCGCCCGCGCATCTCGTCGGGTGTGCCCAACTGAACGAGGATGGCGCGGATCACCACGCTGACCATATCGCTGGCACCCACCAGGAACAACGCGACCAGGGAGACGATCAGGTTGCGGGAGAGGCCGAAGACGATGGTAAACACGCCGAAGCCGGCCACGCACCACAGCATGGTCGGTCCCACTTTATTCTTCAATGGGCGGTGCGCGAGCAGGATGGCCATTGTGGCTGCGCCGGCCCCGGGAGCGCTGCGCAGCAGACCCAGTCCCCAGGGGCCGGTGTGAAGAATCTCACGCGCGTATACCGGCAGCAGAGCTACAGCACCACCGAGTAGAACGGCAAACAAATCGAGGGAGATGGAACCGAGAACCACCTTTTGTTCCCGGATATAGCGAAAGCCCGCCAGCACGGTATTTAAATTGATCGGCGCCCGTGGACGGGGCTTCTCGCGCGCCTTGATCTTGAGCGTGGCAGCGATGGACCCCATGGCGACCAGGATCGCGGTCCCATACACTCCTGCCGGGCCGCGGAGAAAGGCGTAGAGCAACCCTCCGATAGTTGGGCCCAGGATCGTGGCTCCCTGGAAAACGCTGGAATTCCAGGCCACCGCATTCGAGAAATGCACCTCAGGAACCAATTGTGGCAGTAGCGCCCGGCTGACGGGAAAATTAAAGCAGCGCACTGTGCCCAGCAGGACCGCCACGACATAGATCAGGTGCGGCGACCGGATCCCATGGAGCGTGAAAAGCAGCAGCAACCCCGAGCAGGCAGCGAACCCCGCGTAGCACAGCATCAGCAGACGGCGGCGGTCAAAGCGGTCGGCGGCGTGGCCGGCGGCGAGGAAGAAGGCAATTCCCGGCAGAAACTGTGCGAGTCCAACTAGGCCGAGATCAAGTGGGCGCTTGGTGATGTCATACACCTGCCAGCCAATGGCGACCGATTGCATTTCCAGCGCCACCACGATGCAGAAACGCGCGATGGCGTAGAGCGTGAAGTCGGGATACTGAAAGGCTACGCGGCCGGCGAGCCGGGGATCGGGCGAGGAGGCCATTGGTTTTTACTGTGCCACAGAACCGGAAGGTCTACCACAGAGCCACGGTTGCAGGCCGACAGGACCAGCCAATCACCGAAGCGTGCGGGCAGACCCGAACAGAATGAGACAATTCGAAAGAGGAAAATGATTCAAATTCTCGATCGCGTCGGATGGCTGGCATGCGTTGTGTACTCGACGGTCCCTGGCTTCTGGCTGCTTGTTCATCCCCAAGCGGAGTACTGGCGGGCCCGGAACAGGTCGCCGTACTTGATTCTCCTGCCGGCATGGATGGCGATGTGGGGCGCCGTGGCACTCATCACCGTTGGCTGGCGTCAACCGAAGCTATATGTTACTTCCTGGACGTGGGGGCCGGCGGTTGCGCTCGTTGGGTTGGGATTCTGGATCTACTCGAGGTCAGGCAGGAATTTCAGCCTCCATCAGTTAAGCGGGCTGCCAGAAATCATGCATGGACACTCCGAACAACGCCTGGTGGTCGACGGGATCCGCGCCCGAGTCCGCCACCCCGTGTATCTGGCGCACGTTTGCGAAATGCTGGCCTGGAGTCTGGGTACCGGCTTGTTGGTCTGTTATGGGCTCACCGCACTTGCGCTGACCACGGGAGCCGTTATGATCCGCATGGAGGAACGGGAATTGGAAAATCGGTTCGGGGATAATTATCGTCGTTATAAAGCGCAGGTTCCGGCGGTCTTGCCGAGGCTAGATATTGGAGAATAGTCCGATGACCTCGGTGCGTATTGACAAATGGCTGTGGGCCGCGCGTTTCTTCAAAACCCGCTCGCTGGCGGCTCGCGCCTGTGAATTGGGCAGAATCGAGTTCAACGGCCAACGCACCAAGCCTGCCCGCGAAGTGCGTGTCGGCGATCAGCTGCGCGTGAATAATGACGCGGGAGAGTTCGCCGTCGACGTTCTTGAGCTGAGCGATATCCGCGGACCGGCTTCGGTGGCCCAGACGCTTTATCGAGAGACGGAAGCCAGCCGGGAAATGCGCTTGAAAGTCGCGGCGGAGCGCAAGGCGATGCGGGACTTTGAGCAGTTGCCCGCCACCAAGCCATCGAAGCGGGATCGCCGCCGGATTATCCAGTTTCGGGGCAGAACGTCGTGACGCAAAGCTTGCGGCTCTTTCTGAGGCTCGCCATCGTGATCGCCTTCGTCCATGGAGTAGTGACGTTCACTGCGATTGCGGTTAGGTTCAGTGGCGGCATGGCCCGTTTTGATCATCCTGAGGCGGGGCTCGGCTTCTTAGAACGAGTGTGCGAGGTGCTCGCGGATGTGCTGGCCCAACCAGGAGCAATGCTGTGGGGCCGGCTCCCTGTGCCGAGCAGTTCGCTGAAGCAGTGGGCGGTTTTCGTTCTCAACAGTCTCATTTGGGGTGCGGGAATCTCGTCGGTCATCTGCTTTCTCATCGTCCGCAAGGCGGGCGGGCACGTTGGCGAGAGATAAGCGCCTATAATTCAACAGTTGTTGTCAGCAGACGACGATCCACGACTTTGAAATTCGAACTCTTCATCGCTTCCCGGTATCTTCGCGCCAAAAGACGGCAGGCGTTTATCGGCGTCATCACGGCGATTTCGATCGCCGGCGTGGCTGCCGGGGTTGCCTCCCTGGTTATCGCGCTTGCCATCAACAACGGTTTCCGCCAGGACCTGCAGAACCGCCTGCTAGGTTCCACTTCCCACATCAACCTGCTGCGTATTCAAAGCGATGGCATCAGCGACTGGGAGCCTCTCATCACGCGCCTGGCAAAGCAACCGCATGTCGTCGCAGCGGCTCCTGCGCTCTACGAGCAAGTACTGATTTCACGGGGTCCGCGGGCGCGAGGGGCGGTGCTGAAGGGGATCATTCCGGCCGATGAGCGCAAGGTCAGCGATCTGTTAAAGACTGTGAAGATCGGATCCGCCGATTCACTGGATCTGACGACGGGCGAGACGCCGGTTGCTCCACTGAATCAAGACGCGGACAAGAATGTCCGCGCCACACAGCCCGATGCGCTCGGAGATGTCCAGCAGCGCGTGGCGGCAATGCCACCGATCATCCTCGGCAAAGACATGGCCGATGATCTGGGAGCCACCGTCGGATCCGTCGTTCTCGTCACCAGCCCGCAGGGCGAACTCACGCCCTTCGGCATCGTACCCAAGTACACTCGCTTCCGTGTGGCCGGAATCTTCAATTCCGGCTTTTACGATTACGATTTCTCCTGGTCGTTTGCCCGCCTCAGCGATACGCAACGCCTGTTCGGCCTGGGCGATGAGATCTCTGTCATCGAATTCAAAGTGGACGATATCTACAAGGCAGGCGAAATCGGACATGAGCTCGAGCAGGCCGCCGGCAAAGGCTTCATGGCCACCAACTGGATGGAGCAGAATAAAGCCATCTTTCGCGCTCTGCGCCTGGAACGCCTGGTCACCTTTGTGACCATCGGTTTGATCGTCTTTGTGGCCGCGCTGAACATCCTGATCTCTCTCATCATGATGGTGATGGAGAAGACGCGTGACATTGCCGTGCTTATGTCGATGGGGACGCGAAAAGCCCAGATCCGCCGCATTTTCATTTCGCAGGGAGTGTTGATCGGCGTCATCGGAACGGCGATTGGCCTGGTGCTGGGCTACGCGCTTTCTTGGCTGGGCGGGCACTATCACCTGCTCTCGTTGGCGCCGGAAGTCTACTCCATTGACTATGTGCCTTTTGCCCCGCGGGCACTGGATGGGGCGCTGGTCGCGCTGGTGGCTATTGGTATCTCCCTGGTCGCCACGGTCTATCCGTCCTGGTCGGCGGCGCGAATCCTGCCCGCCGAAGCGCTACGCTACGAATAGGATGATTTCTAGGGGAGTGACCGAGGTCACATCCTGTTTTCCCGGCAATGCAGTACAGTGTTTGGATGAGCGCTCCGGTCGCCGGGAACATTCGCGGGCGGCTCGTGTTTTAATGACTTTAGACAGGCTAGAGACAACTGGCGGGCCTGATTCTGAGGCGAGGAGCGCCCCATTTGCATCTAAAGAGCGAGTCGATTGTAAGAGTCGAAGGCTTGCGAAAAGTTTTCCGGTCCGGTGAAGCGGACCTGGTGCTCTTTGAAAATTTGTCCTTCGAAGTGACGAAGGGAGAGATGCTCGCTCTCATCGGCGAGTCGGGGGCAGGAAAGAGTACCCTTTTGCACATCATGGGAGCTCTTGATAGGCCTTCCGCGGGTGACGTATACTGCGCCCACTTGCAATTAGGTTTGCTATCGGAAGAGGCCGCAGCTGATTTTCGTAATCGCGAAATCGGCTTTGTCTGGCAGTTCCACTACTTGCTGCCGGAGTTCACCGCACTGGAGAATGTGGCCATGCCACTTCTCCTGCGCAATCGTCCCTGGGAGGAGGCACAGGGCGAGGCTTCGCGATGGCTGTCGGAAGTAGGCCTGGGGCAGCGTGCCCAGCATCGTTCCGGCGAGTTGTCGGGCGGGGAGCAGCAGCGGGTGGCTCTGGCGCGGGCCCTGATCACCCGGCCGAAGTTGCTGCTGGCGGATGAGCCGACAGGGGACTTGGATGGCCGTACCGCGGATGCGGTCTTTGAACTGATTGCCAGGTTGCATCGCGAGCATCAATTGACCTCCTTGATTGCCACCCACAATGTTATGTTTGCGCGGCGATGCCATCGCGTGTTGCGACTGCAGAACGGGCGAGTGGAGGAGTTGGCCCCTGAAAGTCTGTCTGCATAGCACAATATGGCAATTGACTTTCGCCCATGGGCATGTCGGAATGGTTGAAAAAGGGGCTGCAAGGTGGGGTACACGAAGTTGCAAGCGGTTGCGGCACAACGGTGGCCCGGGTGCCTTTGGTAACTCACGGAGAAGGACGATAGTCACGATATCCTAGGGTGGACGGCATGGCCCCCGGATTGCACCATAAAACGGGGCCGACGGGACCGCAGAATTCTTCAACAGTTCTGCGCAAGGTCAGGGGGTAGGGTTTTATGTTCGAACGTTATACGGAGAAGGCCAGACGCGTCATCTTCTTTGCGCGCTACGAAGCCAGCCAGTTTGGGTCTCCTTATATTGAAACAGAGCACTTATTGCTGGGACTTCTGCGCGAAGATAAGGCCCTGACCAACCGTTTTCTTCGCTCGCACGCCTCGGTAGAGTCCATCCGCAAGCAGATTGAGGGACACACCACCATCCGCGAGAAGGTTTCAACCTCGGTTGATCTTCCCCTGAGCAATGAATGCAAGCGGGTGCTGGCCTATGCCGCCGAGGAGGCCGAGAGGCTGTCTCACAAGCATATCGGCACTGAACACCTGTTGCTGGGCCTGCTGCGCGAAGAAAAGTGCTTTGCGGCCGAAATTTTGCATGAGCGTGGGCTGCGGTTGTCCACTATTCGCGAAGAGCTCGCCCGCACCAGCCAGGAGAAGGCGCAGCCTCAGCGGCAACGCGAATCATCCCTGCTGAGCGAGTTTTCGCGGGACCTGACCCAGGCGGCCATGGACACCCAACTCGATCCCCTGGTGGGACGTGAGGGCGAACTGGAGCGGGTCATCCAGATCCTGTGCCGCCGGACCAAGAACAATCCAGTCCTGATCGGCGAGCCTGGAGTGGGGAAAACCGCCATCGTCGAAGGACTGGCGCAGCGCATCGCCGACGGGGAGGTGCCCTCGTTCCTGGCTGACAAGCGCATCCTGGCCCTTGACCTTTCGCTGATTGTGGCCGGCACCAAATACCGCGGCCAGTTCGAAGAACGTCTGA
>Ga0335082_10004741_pt1 | contig 14854 bp, 11 predicted proteins | sample Lox_Sample_41_FD_206718 | JGI IMG/M metagenome (GOLD analysis project Ga0335082, IMG submission 206718) | Soil microbial communities from Loxahatchee National Wildlife Refuge, Florida, United States - Lox_Sample_4.1 | ecosystem: Environmental > Terrestrial > Soil > Wetlands | place: USA...
CAAGCTGCACTGGCTCGCCGAGCAGGCGCTGAACTGGTCCGGTCTGCCGGTCGTGCACGTGCGGCCGACAGTGTTTCTCGAAGGCTTCTTCCTGATTTTCACTGCGGATTCGGTCAGGAAATCAAATCAGATCAGACTACCGTTCGGCGAGGGGAAGACTTCGCCGGTCGCAGCGCAAGACGTTGCACGTGTGATCGCCGCGCTGCTCGCCAATCCGCAGCCGCACATCGGTAAGATCTATCACCTGACCGGTCCGCAGTCCGAGAACATGCATTTCTATGCCCAGGAGTATTCGAAGGCGCTTGGCCGCACGATCACCTTTCAGGACATTCCTGTCGGACCGTGGCGGGACGGGCTGCTCGAGCGCGGCTTGCCGGTGCACCTGGTGAATCACCTCGCGACGATGGCCGATCTGCACCGCGCGGGACGCTACGACCGGATGTCGGACGACGTGCTCACGCTGACGGGGCAAGGGCCGATGAGCGTGCAGGAGTTCGTCAGGAAGAATGCGGCGACATTCACCGCGTCGGCGAAAGAGGCGATTTAGTGGAGGAAAAAACATGGCAGATCTGAAGTTCGACAAAGAGATCACCGCACTCCTGGTTATCGATCCCTACAACGATTTCATTTCGGAAGGTGGCAAGATATGGGACCGGATTCGGGCCGTTGCAGAAGCGAATGACTGCGTTCCCCATATGCTGCAGGTCCTGAATGCAGCGCGGAAGGCGGGGCTTCGCGTCTTCTATGCGTTGCATCATCGCTACCGGCCAGGCGATTACGAGACCTGGAAGTACATTGCGCCCATACAGAAGAAAGCCTGGCGGGGAAAGACGTTTGAGAAAGGCACGTGGGGCGGCGAGATCCGCAGCGAATTTGAGCCTCAGCCGGGCGATGTCGTGGCGCAAGAGCATTGGTGTTCCAGCGGCTTTGCCAACACCGACCTGGACCTGCAGCTCAAAAAGCACGGCATCCACAGGCTCATCGTCATCGGTCTCATAGCACACACGTGCGTGGAGGCGACCGTTCGCTTTGCCGCCGAGCTCGGCTACGAGGTCACGGTGGTCAAGGACGCGACCACGGATTACTCGGATGAGGAGATGCACGCCGCTCTCGACGTCAATCTCCCGAACTACGCCAGTGCCATCGTGACCACGGATGAAGTCGTCGAGGCGATTTCTGCTCTCTAAACACGAAAGAAAAGGAGACCGAGCGATGAAAATACTCATGGTGCTGACATCCCACGATCAATTGGGCAATACCGGCCACAAAACCGGTTTCTGGCTGGAAGAATTTGCCGCCCCCTACTTCGTTTTCAGAGACGCCGGTGTTCAGTTGACGCTCGCCTCCCCCAAAGGCGGACAGCCGCCAATCGATCCCAAGAGCGATCTGCCGGAAAATCAGACCGAGGCCATGGCCCGCTTCAAGAAGGATGAGGCGGCGCAGAAAGCGCTCGCCCACACCGTCCGGCTTGCGGATGTGAAAGCGGAAGATTTCGACACGGTCTTCTACCCTGGTGGGCACGGTCCCATGTGGGACTTGGCCGAGGACCCTGTTTCGATTGCGTTGATCGAGTCTTTCTACAATTCCGGAAAGCCGGTGGCGCTGGTCTGCCACGCACCCGGTGTCCTCCGTCATGTCACATACAAGGGCGAGCCCCTTGTAAAGGGGAAGCGTGTAACCGGCTTTACGAATGAGGAGGAGGAAGAGGTCCAGCTCACGAAGGTCGTGCCGTTCCTTGTCGAGGATGAGCTGAAGCGACTGGGTGCCATCTTTGAGAAAGTTCCCAATTGGCAGCCATTTCCCATCGTTGATGGCCGCCTGATTACCGGGCAGAATCCCGCATCGTCGACCTCTGCAGCCAAGGCGCTTGTGGAGCTGCTCGCGGCGAAGAAGGCTGTTTAGCAGGTTACCGAAAGGGAAGTTTCCGCAACCTTTTAAGGGAGGAACGACACATGGCGAAAATGATGGCGGTGCAAGTACCGAAGCCCGGCGCGGACTTCGAAGTCGTGGAGCGTGACATCCCTGAGCCCGGCCCGGGACAGGTGAGAATCCGCGTTCTGGCATGCGGCGTCTGCCACAGCGATGTAGTCACCAAAGAGGGCTTATTACCGGGCATTTCGTATCCGCGTGTGCCCGGACACGAAGTGGCCGGCGTTATCGACGCGCTGGGTGAAGGCGTGACGGAATGGAGGAAAGGCGAACGAGTCGGCGTCGGCTGGCATGGCGGCCAGGACGGCACATGCCTCGCCTGCCGGCGTGGGGATTTTATGAACTGCGCGAACGCTAAGGTCTGCGGAGTTAGCTACGACGGGGGCTATCAGGAATTTATGGTCGCCCCGGTCGATGCATTGGCTCACATGCCCGAATCGCTCGACGCCGCCGAGGCCGCGCCCCTGATGTGTGCCGGAATTACTACATTCAATGCTCTCCGTCATAATGGCGCCCTGCCGAGCGGTCTTGTCGCCGTGCAGGGAATCGGCGGGCTTGGCCACTTGGGAATTCAGTTTGCAAACAAGTTCGGCTATAGAGTCGCGGCCATAGGGCATGGTCCGGATAAGGCAGCGCTCGCGAAAAAGCTTGGCGCGCATCTTTACATTGACAGCGCTGTTGCGGATTCCGCGGCCGAGTTGCAGAAACTTGGCGGTGCGGCCGTTATTCTTGCTACTGCGCCAAGCGGTAAAGCGATGTCGTCACTGGTCGGCGGCTTGGGAATAAACGGTACATTCCTGATAGTGGGAGCGCCGCTTGACTCCATCGAAGTGCCTCCACTTCAGTTGATTTTCGGCCGAAAGCGAATCCAGGGCTGGTCGGCGGGAATTCCCACCGACTCCGAGGACACGCTCCGCTTCGCTGAAATGACCGGCGTGCGCCCCATGATCGAAAAGTATCCGCTGGCGAAGGCCGCCGAAGGCTACGCCCGCATGATGAGCGGAAAAGCCGTATTCCGCGTCGTCCTTACCATGTGACTGCCAGATGTCCGGATTCCACCTATCCGAAATAGGGGGAAGCCATATGCACCCGGTTCAGGAAGCGATTACCGGCAAGGAAAATCAGGGAGACCTGTCTTCTCCCCTTCAAGCGCTCGTTCAGTTCTACTGCGCCTTCAACTCGGGAGACATGAAAATGATGACCGAAAACTGGGCCCAATCGGACGAAATCGCAATGGACAACCCGTTGGGTGGCATCAAGCGCGGATGGGGGGAGATACAGCCGGTCTATGAGCGCATTTTCACCGGTCCCGCCGAGGTATCCGTCGAGTATTTCGATTACACTATCCACGAGACTGCCGAGATGTTTTACGCCGTTGGCAGAGAACGCGGATACTTCCGCCGTGGAAGCAATGAAGTGCCGCTGGCCATTCGCACTACCCGCATTTTTCAAAAGATGGACGGCCGGTGGAGGCAGGTGCATCATCACGGATCAATCGAGGACCCCCACCTTCTCGGTCGTTACCAGTCGGCGGTTCTCGGAAATCCGGCACCGCGCCGGGGAGATCGGGCCGGCGAACGAACAGACGAGGGAAGACGATGACACAGATCACCACGCTGTTTCTCGACATCGGCGGGGTCCTGCTGACCAACGGCTGGGACAGCAAGGCCCGCCGGCGGGCCGCCGAACTCTTCCATCTCGACTGCGACGAGATGAACGAGCGTCACCACCTTACCTTCGACACCTACGAGGAAGGGAAATTGACGCTGGACGACTACCTGAGCCGGGTGGTGTTCCATGAGGAGCGTCCCTTTTCCCGGCAGGAGTTCCGGGAGTTCATGTTCGCCCAGTCCCGCCCCTTCCCGGAGATGATCGAGCTGGTCTGCCGGCTCAAGGAGCGCCACAGGCTGAAGGTGGCGGCCGTCAGCAACGAGGGGCGCGAATTGACCACCTACCGGATCAGCGAATTCCGGCTGGGGACGTTCATCGATTTCTTCGTTTCGTCGTGCTTCGTCCACTACCGCAAGCCCGACACGGACATCTACCGCATCGCCCTCGACATCGCCCAGGTGGAACCGGCGCAGGTGGTCTACATTGAGGACCGCGCCATGTTCGTGGAAACCGCCCGGGGACTGGGGATCGAGGGGATCGTCCACACCGGCTGCGAGTCGACGGGACAGGAGCTGGCGCGCTTCGGGCTGGTGCCGTAAAGCGTGGTGCCCATCACGGGGGGGGTCAATATGGCCGGAAACAATCACTACGAGAATCTGATCCTGGGCAGTGGCGAGTCAGGCAAATATCTCGGTTGGACGCTGGCAAAATCCGGCCAGAGAACGGCGGTCGTCGAGCGCCGTCTTATCGGTGGCTCGTGCCCCAACATCGCCTGCCTCCCCAGCAAGAACGTGATCTACAGCGCCAAGGTCGCTGAACTGTGCAGACGGGCGGATGAATTCGGCACGGTGATCGGTTCTTCCCGCACCGACATGGCCGGCGTGCTCCGCCGCAAGCGGGCCATGGTGGACGGCTTGATCTCGCTGCACCTGGAAAAATTCAGGGAGAGCGGTGCGGAACTCATTCTGGGGGAGGGCCGGTTCGCCGGGCCCAGGACAATCGACGTCGGCCTGAAAGATGGGGGAGTACGGCGGTTGACCGGAGAGCGGGTCTTCCTCGACCTGGGGACCCACGCGACCATCGATCCGATTCCCGGCCTGACCGACGCCATGCCCCTCACGCACGTGGAGGTACTCGACCTCGACCGTCTCCCTCCCCACCTGATCGTGCTGGGCGGCGGCTATGTCGGCATCGAGATGGCCCATGCCTTCCGCCGTTTCGGCAGCCGCGTCACGATCGTACAGCACGGCCCGCAGTTGGCCCCCCGCGAGGATGACGATGTTGCCCGGGCGATCGTGCGGCTCTTTGAGGAAGACGGGATCGAGATCGTTCTTTCGGCCGAGACGCTGAGGGTTGAGGGTCGCTCGGGCGAAAAGGTGCGGTTGCTGCTGCGTATGCCGGAAGGCCAGAGGGAAATCGAAGGCTCCGATCTCCTCGTTGCCACCGGACGCACGCCCAACACCGCCGGCATCGGACTGGAAACGGCGGGAGTGGCAACGGACGGACGCGGCTACATCAGGGTCAACGAGCGGCTCGAGACGACCGCGTCCGGCGTATGGGCGATGGGCGAATGCGCCGGAAGCCCGCAATTCACCCATGTGGCGTTCGACGACTTCCGGGTGGTCAGGGACAATTTCGTCGGCGAAAAGAGGACGACGACCGGCCGGCTTATCCCCTTCTGCATGTTCGCCGACCCGGAACTGGCGCGCGTGGGGCTGAACGAGACCGAGGCGCGGAGCCAGGGTATCGAGTATCGGCTCGCCAGGCTCCCCATGGACGCGGTGCTGCGGACGCGCACTCTCTCCGACACCCGCGGCTTCATGAAGGCGCTCGTCGATGCGCGCAGCGACCGGCTGCTCGGCTTCACCATGCTCGGCCCGTCTGCCGGCGAGGTCACAGCCGTGGTGCAAACGGCAATGCTGGCGGGAATGCCGTATACCGGTCTGCGCGACGCGATTTTCACGCACCCGACGATGGCCGAGGGGTTGAATGTGCTGTTTGCGACCCCGCCGACTGCCGCTGGGAAATGACCATTACTTCCGCCGTAAAGTCCCTGCCACAGCATATTCTTCGGGGACTTACACATTTCACATTGTCAATTGTAGAGATATGACTCCCTTTGTCTTACTAATTCCCTCTGCCGCGCCTTATCCCGTCACTGGATGGTCGTGTGAAACCGCAGGGGGAGCATCGGTAGCTGGATTCGGGGATGGAACCTGAATGAGGAACTCCCTCTGCCAGAACTCGTCAGTTTTTTCGGATATGCCGACGAATGTTACCAACGCAAGATACGAACCGGCGGCCAATATGTGGGGAGCTGCGAAAGAATAACATTCCCCCGGCTCCATCCAGAAATCGGTCTGCAGCTCATCTTCCACAGACTTGACATACCCCTTGAGCAGGTTTACCTCTGGCAGAGTTTTTCCCCACGTACTATCCCCGAACCAGTCTACCCAGGAATTGACCGCAAGGTTATCGGGAATCCTGCGCAACGTAAGGCCGAAACCGTATTCATGGCGGTGCTCGACGCCGTAATTGTGGTCATAGGCCGGCTTTTTCTCGCGAGCCCTCAGTTGCACCTTGCCCACATTTTTCAGGATGATATCAATGAAGGTGATCCAGGCATCGGATCCGTAAGCAACGGTCGAGTAGTTTAGATCAATGTCCAGGGCCGTCTCCTTGTCCCTCCCAAGAATGAAACGAATGTAGGCCCACAGACCACCGGCACAGATCCCAACTGCCGTCACAATATCTTTGATCGCGGTTGCCGCCTTGAAAAAGTCCCAGTTCATATCAGGCATTAGTGCACTCCGTACCTGGGCTGAAAAACTGTATTCGCCACAAAATCAAATTCTCTCCACTATTGTAGGCCCGGCTTTGACCCACTTCCGACAGGTCTTAAGCCGTGTTGGGACTTCAATCACCCTATCTTTTGAGATTTGGAGACGCGACCCATCGCCCCTCGATTTAAAAAGAAGCCCTCGTTACGAAAGGATTCCCTTCCAAGTAAAACCTCCACTCGAAATCCCGGGCGCTACCAGCATGCTCGATATTGAGCCGCCTGGATGCTACAACTTCCCCAGCGGCGGGTATCTCCGCTTCCTGCACGAAAAGCTTCTTTTCGCACAGGTCCGCTCCGTAGAGATCAGCACCTATCTCCATGGCCTGACAGAGCTTTCCGGGCCCGTTCGTAAGATTTATCAGGCTCTCCGGATTTTTCTGCCCTCTTCTCGTCTGCATTATTTCCATTCCCCGTACCGGCTGGAGGGCTCGGATCAAAACGCATTCCGGCACCCCTTCCTTTTGTGTGGTAATATTCATGCAGTTGTACATGCCGTAGATCAGATAGATGTATGCCCGTCCTCCCGGTAGATACATGACCGCCGTACGCTTGCTACGTAAGCCGCCAAAGGCATGAGAGGCGGGGTCGGTTACGCCCATATAAGCTTCGGTTTCGACGATAACTCCCGATGTGATACCGGCTGATGAGCTGTGAACCAATTCTTTGCCTATAAGCTCCCGTGCCACCTTGATGGCATCTCTCAGATAAAATTCGCGCGGCAGGGGTTTACATGCCATGGTAACTCCGTTACCTGTTTTAAACTACCTGATTAGCACTGATCATCCGCTAAGCACAGCCAGCCCCTTAGAGTGCTCCCCAGTCTGGCAATAAAGGGACAGGCACCTATTACTCTTTCCTTTTCCGCCCCTTTTGCCATCCTCGTCGTCTTACTGTAGATTCAAGCCCCAGTTTCATGCACATTTCTTCTAGCCAGCTTTCGTGTCCAAGTGGTGTCTGCCGGTTGACACTGTTCCTCACCTTTTCGATTTCCGCGTCTGTCAGCGGTGTACCCACAAATGCAGCCCAATCTTCTGGTAGAGCTATGGGTAATGGATCTGGACGAAGCTCGTCCGTTGCCGCAATACGTCCTTGATACGATGACCATGGCCATTGCCCAACTGTTGGCGCCAGCAGCGCTCTCACTGGGTTTCCTTCAATGTAGCGGGTTACGGTCAAAAGATGTTCATCGTCCTGAACAATAAAGCTCTTGTACCTCCCTTGCCATACATGTCCGCTGCTGCCGTAATGCTTATGATAGCGACGGACGTGCGTTGTCATCAGCCACTGCACCCATTTATTGAGTAGGCCTGCTTCTGTTGGTTGAACGACTAGATGAAAATGATTCGGCATCAGACACCAAGCACGCAGCCTCACGCCATATTTCCCGCGAGCCTGTAGCAAAAGGTCGATAAAAGCGCGGTAGTCACCTTCTTTATGATATATCTGCAGCCTGCCGTTGCCTCTATTGATCAGATGATAGCAGCAGTTGTCAACTAATGCCCTGGCGATTCTAGGCACTATCTATGTCCCCTCTCTATTAGGTGCCTGTCTCTATTAGGTGCCTGTCCCCTAATTCTTCTTTGCCTGTCTCCTTATTCTTCTTTGTGTTATTTCTCAGTTAGATCATGTTTACCATTTTTTATCTTCGCTATTTCCTCAAGCTTTGTTAAAAGTTGAGATGAATCACTGTCCAATGGTTTAAAGAATTTTTCCTCTAATTCACGATAAAGACCTTCTTCATAAGCTGTTCCTGTGGGAGCGTGCGGGTCCCAGCTTAGTCTGCCTGTATGCTTTATAAATCTACATGAGTAAAGCCTGCCATCGTTGTTGCAATTCGACCACCGTTTCAAATAGAACTCAGGAACAAAGGGAATTCCGGGGACAGCATACTTAATTCTCACTCCCCGTTGAATTCCTGATAATTCCTGTGGAACAACACTGATTCCTCTCTGCAATAAAAGCCGTACCGCCAGCTGCAACGCTGACCGGAGCGGCTTGCATCATCCCGACTTTTCCCTTCCCGGCAAATCCATCCGCCCCTCCCGGAGCTTAACGACAAAACATGAACGCGCTCTTTTTATACATCGGTTCAGCGGACGCGTCAACAAGCCATCCCCATCGCAGGTCGTACTGCCGCGTAAGCGCATACAACCCAATGAAAATACAACGGTAATTGCAGGCGGCTGGCCGCGTCGGACAGTGCCCGGCACGGCTTGTTTTTTTGAGAATGACTGCTATCGTTTTCAGGTACCCAGAGCAATCCGACGCGTAAGAGTCCTGCCAGGAGGTGAACATGGTGCGAGGGGAAATGACCCGACTCCACCCCGGCTTCGTCGTCCTTCACGCGGCCCTGTGCCTCCTTGCCGCTGCCGCGCTCTGTCTTTCCGCGTGCCGCAAGGGACAGGCGCCGGCGCAGCAGGCGCCGGAAGTCAAGGTTGCACAGGTCGTCCGGAAGGACGTGCCGATCATCCACGAATGGGTCGGAACGGCCGACGGCCTGGTGAACGCCACGATCCGGGCGCAGGTCACGGGTTACCTGATCAGGCAGGACTATGACGAAGGGGACATGGTCAAGAAGGGCCAACTCCTCTTCGAGATCGACCCCCGGCCGTTCCAGGCCGCCCTGGACCAGGCAGTTGGCACCCTTGCCCAGGTGCAGGCACAGCATGAGAATGCCGAGGCGAACCTCGCCCGGATCAAGCCCCTCGTCGCCCAGAATGCCCTGAGCAAGAAGGACCTGGACGATGCCACCGCCGCGCAGCGTTCCGCCAGGGCGGCGGTGGTAGCGGCCGGTGCCGCGGTCGAAAATGCCCGCCTCAACCTCGGTTTTACGAAAATCACCTCCCTCATCGACGGCATGGCGGGACTCGCCAAGGCGCAGGTCGGCGACCTGGTCGGCCCGGCCGTCCAGGGGGGGGAGCTCACCACCGTCTCGACGATCAACCCGATCAAAATCTATTATACCATCAACGAGCAGGCCTACATCGCCTTCATGCGCCGCTTCTCGTCCGAAGCCGCAGGTCTTGAAGAGGCCAAGAAACTGCGGATCGATATCATCCTTGGCGACGGGTCGCTCTATCCCTATACCGGAAAATTCCATGCCATTGACCGGCAGGCGGACGTGCGGACCGGAACGTTCCGGGTGGCGGCGCTCTTTCCCAATCCGGCCAACTTCCTCCGTCCCGGGCAGTTCGTCAAGGTGCGGGTACTGATCGGGACCAGGAAGGGGGCGCTGCTCGTCCCCCAGCGGGCCGTGATGGAACTCCAGGGGGGCTACCAGGTGGCCGTGGTGGGGAGCGACGACAAGGTGGAACTGCGCCCGGTAACGCCGGGGGAGCGTGTCGGCCCCCTCGTGGAGATCGAAGAAGGGCTCAAGCCCGGCGAACGGGTCGTCGCGGAAGGGCTGACGAAGGTGAAGCAGGGGCTCTCGGTGAAACCGCGCCCCTTTGTCCCCATCTCCCCGGGGGGCTCGGGTAACGGCGCCAACCCCGCAGGGGAGAGGTAACCGCCATGTACCGCTTTTTCATCAGGCGTCCCATTGTGGCAATCGTCATCGCGATCATCACGGTCATCATCGGCCTGGTCTCCATGGCCGGGCTGCCGGTCGCCCAGTATCCCAACATCGTACCCCCCGAGATCCTTGTCCAGACCACGTACGTGGGAGCGGACGCCCTCACCATCGAGCAGTCGGTCGCCACCCCCATCGAACAGCAGATGAGCGGCGTGGACAACATGAATTACATGTATTCCCTGAATCCCAACAACGGCCTGATGCGGATGACGGTTAACTTCGACGTGAAGACCGACCCGAACACCGACCAGGTGCTGGCCCAGCTGCGGGAGTCCCAGGCCGAGCGTCAGCTCCCGATCGATGTGCGCAATTACGGGGTCACGGTCCAGAAGGCCCTCTCCGCCCCGCTCATGCTCATTGCCCTCTATTCGCCCAAAGAGACCCACGACGCCACCTTTCTCGCCAATTACGCCTACATCAACATCGTCGACCAGCTCACACGGGTGCCGGGCATCGCCAGCGTGACGGTCTTCGGCGCGGGGCAGTACGCCATGCGCTGCTGGGTGCGGCCGGATATCCTCGCCAAGCTCAACATCACCATCCCCGAGATCGTTCTCGCGCTCCAGCAACAGAATAACGTGAACCCCGCCGGGCAGGTCGGGGGCGAACCCTCCCCCGCCGACCAGGAGTTCACCTATGCCATCCGCGCCCAGGGCCGGCTCGTGACCCCCGAGGATTTCGGCCAGATCGTCCTGCGCGGCAGCCCGGGCGGAGCCCTCGTCCGCCTGAAGGATGTGGCACGGCTGGAACTGGGGGCACAGGACTATAACATCCGGGGGCGCTTCAACGGCAGACCGGCGGGGATCCTGGCGCTGTACCAGCTCCCCGGCACGAATGCGCTCGAAGCGGTCCGGGGCGCCCAGAAGGTGATGGCCTCCCTCAAGGGTTCCTTCCCCGCCGACCTCGACTACGGGATCTCCCTTGACACCACCCTGTCGGTCACCGCCGGCCTGCACGAAATCACCGTCACCCTGCTCATCGCCGTAATCCTGGTGGTCATCGTGGTCTTCGCCTTCCTCCAGGGGTGGCGGGCGACCCTCATCCCGATAGTTGCCGTGCCGGTGTCGTTGATCGGCACCTTCGCCTTCTTCCCCCTCCTGGGTTTCTCCATCAACCCCATCGCCCTGATGGGGATGGTGGTGGCCATCGGCCTGGTGGTGGACGACGCCATCGTGGTGGTGGAGGCGGTGGAGCGCCACATAGAAGAGGGGATGGCGCCCAGGGAGGCATCGCTCCAGGCGATGAGCGAGGTCGCCGGCCCGGTCGTCGCCATCGCCCTCGTGCTGGCCTCGGTCTTCCTCCCGACCGTCTTCATCCCCGGGATCACCGGCCGGCTCTATACCCAGTTCGCGGTCACCATCGCCATCTCGGTGCTCCTCTCCGCCTTCAACGCGCTGACCCTCTCCCCTGCCCTCTGCGCGCTGCTCCTCACGCCGAAAACGGAAGCGCGCGGCCCGCTGGGGTGGTTCTACCGCCTCTTCAACCGCTCCTTCAAGCGGGGGACCGAGACGTACGTCACCCTGGCAGGCATCGTCATCCGCAAGACGGTGATCGGGTCCGTCCTCCTCGCGGTGGCAGGCGCGGGGATATTCCTTCTGGGGAAGCGGATTCCCGGCGGCTTTCTCCCCGAAGAGGACCAGGGGTACGTCTACGCCGTCATCCAGCTTCCCTATGCCGCTTCCCTGCAGCGGACCTCGGAAGCCTGCCGCCAGGCGGAGCGGATCATCCTGGAGACCCCGGGCGTTCAGTACTGCACCACGGTGGTGGGGTTCAACCTCCTGAGCTACGTGCGCAACACCTACAGCGGCTTCTTCTTCATCAGGCTCAAGGACTGGGACGATCGGCGGCGCCCGGGGGAGAACGCGGCCGGAATCATTGCGCGGCTCAACCGCGAGCTCGGCCGGTTGCCCGAGGGGGGTGCCTTCGCCTTCCCCCCCCCCGCCATCCAGGGGGTCGGCACCGCCGGAGGGGTGACGTTTATCCTCGAGGACCGGGCCGGCAGGGATTTCGCTTTTCTCGCGGAAAACACCGACCGATTCATCGCCGCCGCGCGGAAGCGCCCGGAGCTGGCGCGGGTGACGACGACCCTTCTCCCCGGCGTCCCCCAGTATTTCGTGGACGTGGACCGCGACAAGGTCCTGAGCGAGGGGGTGGAGTTGGGCCAGGTCTACGGCACGCTCCAGGCGTTCATGGGGGGGCTGTTCGTCAACTACTTCAACCGTTTCGGCAGGCAATGGCAGGTCTACGTGGAGGCGGAGGGGGACTACCGGTCGGACGTCCGGCAACTGGGACAGTTCTATGTGCGCAACTCCAACGGCGACCCGGTGCCGCTCGCGTCGGTGACGCGGGTGGAAAAACGCGCCGGGCCCGAGTTCACCATGCGCTACAACCTCTTCCGCTCCGCTCAGATAAACGCCACGGCCGCCCCCGGCTACAGCTCGGCCCAGTCGATGCGTGCCCTGGAGGAGGTCTTCCGCGAGAACATGCCGAGCGAGATGGGGTTCGATTACCTCGGCATGTCGTTCCAGGAGCAGAAGGCGCAGCAGGGGGTTCCACCGGCGGCCGTGTTCTCCCTGTCGCTCCTCTTCGTCTTCCTGATCCTGGCGGGTCTCTATGAGAGCTGGTCGCTGCCGTTCAGCGTGCTGCTCAGCACACCCATCGCCGTCTGCGGCGCCTTCGCGGCCCTCATGCTGCGGGGGATGGTGTTCAACGTCTACGCCCAGATCGGCCTGATCGTCCTCATCGGCCTGGCCGCCAAGAACGCCATCCTGATCGTCGAATTCGCCAAGGATGAATATGAAAAAGGGGCGGACCTGACGGAGGCGGCGCTTTCCGGCGCACGGCTGCGGCTGCGGCCGATCCTGATGACCTCCTTCGCCTTCATCCTCGGCTGCCTCCCGCTCGCCATCGCGAGCGGCGCCGGGGCTCTCGCCCGGGAGGTGATGGGGACCGGCGTCATCGGCGGCATGCTTGCGGCGACGGGAATTGCCATCTTTCTTATTCCGATGATGTTCTATGTCATCGAGAAGGTCAGCACAAAGGGCAAAAGAAGGACGGAAGAGGCCGGAGGAGAGCAGGTACCCCCATCCGGCACGGGGGAAGAATGAAGCGGGAGACGACCGCTGCCGGCGCGGGCCGTGAACGCACTGACCTGTGCACCTACAGGAGGAAACACTATGAATGCACCCGAGCTGATTCTCCACAACGGCAAGATCACCACCCTCGATCCCGCCCGGCCCCAGGTCTCGGCCGTGGCCATTACCGGCGACCGGATAACGGCAACCGGCGGGGAAGAGCTTCTCGCCACCGCCGGCGACCGGACGCGGCGGATCGACCTGAAGGGACGGCGGGTCGTGCCGGGGCTGAACGACTCCCACATCCACGTGATCCGGGGTGGCCTCAACTTCAACATGGAGCTGCGCTGGGACGGGGCGCCTTCCCTGGCGGACGCCCTGGCGATGCTGAAGGACCAGGCCCGGCGCACCCCGCCCCCCCAGTGGGTGCGGGTAATCGGCGGCTGGACCGAGTTCCAGTTCGCGGAACGGCGCATGCCGACCCTGGAGGAGGTGAATGCCGTCTCGCCCGACACGCCGGTCTTCATCCTCCACCTCTACGACCGGGCCATCGTCAACGGGGCGGCGCTCCGGGCGCTGGGCTACACCCGCGAGACCCCCGACCCGCAGGGAGGAGAGATCCAGCGGGACAAGACCGGCAACCCGACGGGGCTCCTCATCGCCCGGCCGAACGCCATGCTCCTCTATGCGAGCATCGCCAGGGGACCGAAACTCTCCCGCGCCGACCAGGTGAACTCGACCCGCCACTTCATGCGGGAGCTGAACCGGCTGGGGCTCACGAGCGCCATCGACGCGGGGGGCGGCTTCCAGAACTACCCGGACGATTATGCGGTGATCGAGGAGCTGGCGGGGAAAGATGAGCTCACCCTGCGGATCGCCTACAACCTCTTCACCCAGCACCCGAAGGGGGAGCTGGCCGACTTCACCCGATGGGTCACCCAGACCTCCCCGGGAAAGGGGGACGACTTCTACCGGATGAACGGCGCCGGGGAGATGCTCGTCTTCTCCGCCGCCGATTTCGAGGACTTCCTGGAGCCGCGGCCCGACCTCCCGCCGGTCATGGAGGAGGAACTCGCGCAGGTGGTGCGGCTTCTGGCGGAGAAGCGCTGGCCGTTCCGCATCCACGCCACGTATGATGAGTCGATCTCCCGGTTCCTCGACGTCTTCGAACGGGTCGACCGGGAGGTCCACTTTGGTGGGCTCCGCTGGTTCTTCGACCATGCCGAAACCATCACGCCGCGGAATCTGGAACGGCTGCGCGCACTCGGGGGCGGGATCGCCATCCAGGACCGGATGGCCTTCCAGGGGGAATACTTCCGGGAGCGGTACGGGAGAGAGGCGGCCGAGCACTCACCCCCCGTGAGGAGGATGCTGGAGATGGGGATTCCGGTGGGTGCCGGTACCGACGCGACCAGGGTGGCGAGCTACAACCCGTGGGTCTCCCTCTCCTGGCTCGTGACGGGCCGGACCGTGGGCGGGATGCAGCTCTACCCGGAGGGGAACTGCCTCGGGCGCGAGGAGGCGCTTCGCCTCTACTCGGCGGGAAGCAGCTGGTTCTCGGGAGAGGAGGAGAAAAAGGGGACTCTGGCACCGGGCCTGCTCGCCGACCTGGCGGTCCTCTCCGCCGACTACCTCACCGTCCCGGAGGAGGAGATCAGGGGGATCGAGTCGCTCCTCACCATCGTCGGCGGGAGGGTGGCCTACGGCGCCTGCGAATTCGGCACCCTCGCCCCCCCGCCGCTCCCGGTCAGTCCCGACTGGTCTCCGGTCGGCCGTTACGGCGGCTACCACCACGCGTCAGCGGGTGCAGCCGTTCCCCATCCAGGG
>Ga0335082_10004742_pt1 | contig 14854 bp, 8 predicted proteins | sample Lox_Sample_41_FD_206718 | JGI IMG/M metagenome (GOLD analysis project Ga0335082, IMG submission 206718) | Soil microbial communities from Loxahatchee National Wildlife Refuge, Florida, United States - Lox_Sample_4.1 | ecosystem: Environmental > Terrestrial > Soil > Wetlands | place: USA: Florida...
ACTCGTGATGTACGATGGACCGATACGCTTGGAGATGGGGAGACGTATCTTCGCCTCAACTTAATCACCCTCAAGCCAGTTCCTTAGAGAGTTCGACAATTCTTCGGGTGCGATCTTGATTGTTTGACCATCGACTCGGCGCTTGAGCTCCAGCTTCCCTTCTTTCACCGTCCGGTCGCCGAAGAGCGCCTGCACCGGCACGCCGATCAGGTCGGCGTCGTTGAACTTGATCCCCGCCCGCTCATCCCGGTCGTCGATCAGGACCTCGTATCCGAGAGTCGCGGCGGCTTGCGCCGTCCGCTCGGCGGCCTCCCTGACCGCCTCGATCTTCACGTTGAGCGGCACCACCTGCAGGTGGAACGGCGCCAGCGCCGCCGGCCAGATGACGCCCTTCCCGTCGTGCCGCTGCTCGATCGCGGCCGCGACCGTGCGGCTCACTCCGATGCCGTAGCAGCCCATGATCATCGGCTGTTCGCGCCCCTGCGGGTCGAGCACCGTCGCCTTCATCGCGTCACTATATTTGGTCCCCAACATGAAGATGTGGCCCACTTCGATCCCGCGGTGCGTCTCCAGGGACGCCTGGCAGCGCGGGCAGACATCGCCGGGCTGTTTCTCGACATTCGCCGCGTAGTCGCATTTCGAGCAGGCCTTGATGCTGTCCTCGCCCGTCTCCGCCAGCACCATGAATTCCTGGGAATACGACCCGCCGATCATGCCGCTGTCGGCCTCAACCGGCTTGAAGCGCAATCCGCACCGTTCGAAGATCCGGCGATACGCCTCCTTCATCTTCTCATAACTGGAACGGGCGCCGGCATCGTCAAGATCGAAGCTGTAGGCATCCTTCATCAGAAACTCCCGCCCGCGCATGACGCCGAAGCGCGGCCGGATCTCGTCGCGGAATTTCATCTGGATCTGGTAGAGCGTGACCGGCAGCTGGCGGTAGGAACGGACTTCCCGGCGCACAAGATCGGTGATCACCTCCTCGTGCGTCGGCCCGAGGCAGAAGTCCCGGTCGTGGCGGTCCTTCAAGCGGAGCAGCTCCTTGCCGTATTGCTGCCAGCGGCCCGTCTCCTGCCACAGCTCGGCCGGCTGGACCATCGGCATCAGCAGCTCCTGCGCGCCCGCCCGGTTCATTTCCTCGCGGATGATCCGTTCGACCTTGTTGAGCACACGTAATCCGAGCGGCAACAGCGTATAAATCCCCGCAGCCAGCTTGCGGATCATCCCGGCGCGCAACATCAGCTGATGGCTGACGATCTCCGCCTCCCCCGATTCCTCCCGTAATGTCGGGATAAACAGTGATGAATAACGAAAGACGACACCCTTTGACTGTGGATTCATGTTCACTACCATCAATGTATGGCGATGGGGGTTTCAGGGGGAGCTGAGGCATCTCCCCCTGATCGAGCGAGCGCGTGCCATCTCAGCGCGAGCGGATCAAACATGAAAAGCGACAAAGACCGCCGGATCCCGCCGATCTGGGGATGCTGGTTAACGGACATCAGCGTATGCGTATGCGACAGCGATCAAGATGAAAGACGGTTGTCGCGTATAACCCGAGTGTTTCATGCGTTCTGATGGGAGTCGCCAGAGGGGGTGGAAGCGGAACTCACCCCTGGCTTGAGCGAGCATGGTGCGAAGTGCCATGCGAGCGGATCAATCCCAATCAAGACCCGAACAGCCGGAGCAGATCGTTGGAGAACGCCAGGATCATCAGCATCAACAGCAGGGCGATGCCGACGCGCTGGGCCATCTCCTTGGTCCTGAGCGTCAGCGGCCGTCCAATGACGGCTTCGATCAGAAAGAAAAAGATGTGCCCGCCATCGAGCACGGGAATCGGCAGGAAGTTCAGCACCGCCAGGTTCACGCTGATGATGGCCATAAACAGAATCAGATTCGGCAGGCCGGCTTCGGCCGCCTTGGCGGAAACTTGCGCGATGAGAATCGGCCCGCCCACCTCCTTGAGCGGCACGACACCCTCGACCATCTTGCCCAGCGAGACGACGGTCAGAAAGGTCCAGTGGCCCGTCATCCCCAGCCCCTCCGTGAAGGCATCGAGCGGATTGAGCCGGATGTTTTCATAGACGCCGCCGTCCCTGACGCCGATCTGGCCGACCTTGCGCACCTCTCCAAACGGCAACGTCGGTTTTTCCACCGCGGCGGGCGTCACGGTCACGGTCAGTTGCGTCCCGTCCCGCAACACCACAACTTCCGTCGCCTGCCCGGCCAGCTGTTCGATCAGCTCGGTCATCTGCTCCCATCGTTTGACCGGCGTGCCGTTGATCGTTTCCACCCGGTCGCCGGCGTGAAAGCCGGCCCGTTGTGCCGGACTGTCCGGCGAGATCTCGCCCAGCACCGGCATGTGCTGCGGCATGCCCACCATGTTCAATCCGAAGAAAAAGATGAAGGCCAGCAGGAGATTGAAGAACGGCCCCGCCGCGACAATCGCGAGCTTGTTCAGGGTCGGCTGATGGAGAAACGCCCGCGCCTGATCGGCCGGATCGATGGTTTCGTTCGGGTCGTCGCCGAACAGCCGGACGTAGCCGCCCAGCGGGATCGCAGAGAGGCAATATTCCGTCTCGCCCGATTGCCGGCGCCACAGCTTGGGCCCGAAGCCGATCGAATAGGTCAGCACCTTGACGCCCAGCAGGCGGGCGGCCAGAAAGTGGCCCCATTCGTGGAACGCGATGAGCACGCTCAGCACGACGAGAAAGATGGCCACCGTCTTCACCAGCTCCACGAGATGGTCCCCAGACAGCATCGACGCGATGTGCATGCCCGTGCTCCTCTCCTCACCCCTGCTTGATCCGCATGAGCCCCCTGGACTGCTCACGGGCCCAGCGATCCGCCGCCATCACGTCCGTGATCTCGTAGGCCGGCTTGACGTCGTGGGCCTTCATCGTCGACCGGATGACGCGCGGAATCGACGTGAAGGGTATCTGATGGTCCAGGAAGGCCCAGACCGCCTCTTCATTGGCGGCGTTGAGCACCGCCGGCATCGTGCCGCCCTCGCGCAACGCGTCGTACGCATAGCCCAGACAGGGGAATTGTTTTCGATTCGGCCGTTCAAACGTCAGCTGTTTGGCCCGGGCCAGATCCAGCGAAGGGATCGGCAGCGCCAGCCGCTCCGGGTAACTCAGGGCGTAGGCGATCGGGCCGCGCATATCGGGCAGCCCCAGCTGGGCCAGCATGGCTCCGTCGTGATACTCCACCAGCGAATGCACGAGGCTCTGGGGATGAATGACGACGTCCACGCGCCCGGGCTCCATGTCGAACAACCACCGCGCTTCGATCACTTCGAGCCCCTTGTTCATCAGCGTGGCCGAGTCGATCGTAATTTTCGGCCCCATCTTCCAGTTCGGATGGCGCAGGGCCTGCTCCGGCGTGACGCGCGCCTGCCGGGCCAAGGGCAGCCGCAGCAGCGGCCCACCCGATGCGGTCAGCACCAGCCGGCGAAGATCCTGCCGCCGCTGGCCGTGCAACAATTGGAAAATCGCGCTGTGCTCGCTGTCCACGGGAATGATCGAGACGCCGCGGGCCTTCGCCTCCCGCATCACCAATTCGCCCGCCATCACCAGCGTCTCTTTATTGGCGAGCGCAATCTGCTTGCCGGACCGGATCGCCGTCAGCGTCGGGATCAATCCCGCCGCACCGACGATGGCCGAGACCGCCACCAGGGCCTCGGGCATCGCGGCCACCCGCGTCATCCCCTCGATGCCGGTGCCGATCGAAACCGGCAGATCGCGGCAGCGCCGCCGCACCCGATCCGCCGTCTGCTCGTCGGCGACCGCCACCATGCGGGGTTGAAACGTCCGGATCTGTCGCTCCAGCAGCCGGTGGTTCTTCCACGCCGTGAGCCCGACGACCCGATAGCGGTCGGGAAAGGCCTCGACCACGCGCAGCGTGTTGACGCCAATCGACCCGGTGGAGCCGAAGAGGACAATCGGTGTGGTCATCTGATCATGGCGGCGGCCGTCGCCGTGATCGGACAACGGGCCGCAGATGAGGAATCGGTCATAAATCCTTCACCCACAGGAGATAATAATAAAAGGTCGGCGCCGCAAATACAAGACTGTCCACTTTGTCGAGCAGTCCGCCGTGGCCGGGAATCCAGCCGCCGGAATCCTTCACTCCCGCGCGCCGTTTGAACATCGATTCAGCCAGGTCTCCCAGTTGTCCCGCGCAGCCGAGCAGCACGCCGGCGCCAAAACTGTCCAGCCCGCTCAACGCCGGCGTCCACCAGGCGCGTAAGACCAGCGCCGTCACCACGCCGCCCGCCAGGCCGGCCACCGCTCCCTCGATGGTCTTCTTGGGGCTGATCGCGGGGGCCAGCGGGTGGCGGCCCCAGCGGCGCCCGACGAAATAGGCGGCGCTGTCGACCACCCACGTCACCGTCAAGACAAACAATACCACATCCGCGCCCCGCTCGAGGGACCGGAGCAGCACCAGATGGCCCAGCATCACGCCGAGATAGAGCGCACCGAACAACCAGAATCCCCACGCGGGCAGCGCCGTCGCCAGCCGCCGGCCCGTGAAGAGCTCGACCAGCAGCACCGCAGTCACGCCGCCGGCCAGAAGGGCCGTGATCACCGGCGCGGCGCCCAAGAGGCGGCCGCCTCCCATCCGATACAGGCTCCAGACCGCCACCCCGCCGAGCAACAAACCGACGGCAAGCCGCCAGGGCGCCGTTTTCGGAAAAAAGAGGCGGTAGAATTCACGCTGGGCGATGATCACCGTCGCCGCCACGAACGCGAACAGGGCAACAGGCGGCGCGTACCGGATGACGGCATAGAGCAGCGGCAGGACGACCAGCGCGACGACCACGCGCCGCGCCATCACACCCATCCGCCCGTCCGCTGTTGCACGCCTCCGAACCGCCGTTCGCGGCGTTGATAATCGATCAGGGCCAGGAAGAACTCCCGCCGGTGGAAATCCGGCCAGAGTGTTTTCGTGAAGTACAACTCCGCATACGCGGCCTGCCAGAGCAGAAAATTGCTGATGCGGATTTCTCCGCTGGTGCGGATGATGAGATCGGGATCCGGCAGCTCTCCGGTGCTCAGGTACCGGGACAACACCGCTTCCGTCACCTGTGCCAGGTCCAGCCGCCCGGCCAGCAGATCGGCACCGAGGGCGGCCACCGCGTCGACGATCTCGGCCCGTCCCCCGTAATTGAGCGCCAGATTCAGCGTCATCCGGTCGTACTGGGCCGTGTCCGCCTCAACCCGGCCGATCCAGCGCCGCACGGAGGCCGGCAGCTCGCCGATACGTCCGATCGCGCGAAACCGGATCTCATTTTTTTTCAGCGCCGGTAGCTCCCGCTTCAGATACTGCTCCAGCAGGTGCATCAGCTCGCGCACTTCGGAAAGAGGCCGCTGCCAGTTCTCGCTCGAGAATGCGTACATTGTGAGCACCCGCACGCCCAGCTCCCGGCAGCATTCCACGATGTCCCTGGCCGACGTGATCCCGGCCCGGTGGCCGGCGATCCGGGGCAGGCTTCGAGACTCGGCCCACCGGCCGTTGCCGTCCATGATGATCGCCACGTGCCGCGGCAGCTCCCCGCGGGTCACGTCGGCCAGCAGCGCCTCATCCGACGGCGCGGCCGTCCCGCCGGCCGACTCGTCCGGCTCGATCACCAGTTTCCGTTCCATGCCCCGCCGTTCATCCATTCCCCTTTCCCAATCCATGCGGCACAGCGTAAAACAGCATTTGGCTCTGCGACGTGAACAGCGATGTCACGTCCGACACTTGCTCCTCCACGGTGGGGGTGATCAACAGCAGCACCTGAGCGCCGCCGCGCGGGCCCAGGAGCTTCGCCACCGCCACGTCGGCGATGATCCCGTCCACGCGGGGAATCGACCATCGCTCCGAGAACTGCCGCCCTTCCCATCGCAACAGGTGAACCTGTCCGAAGCGGTAGACCTTCAGCCGTTCGAGCCGCGAGGTCCACGGCACATTCTGGGGCACCACCACGTCCATGGCGCCGTCGCCGTTGAAATCCGCCACTGACAGACGGGCGGGGATGCGCGCGCGCGCCGGCAGGTCCTGGCCCTGGGTGACCGCCATCGGATGGTATACCACATACGTTTCCACCCCCCCGAAGCTCTCCTGGCTCCGCCCCAGCACCCGACCATCCGGATTGACAAGCACCAGCCGATTGTTCGGATCACGATACAATAACTGTCCCCGTCCGTCATGCGTTAAATCGGCCACGGTAAAATCGAAGATCGTCACCCCGTCGGGCAGCGTCAGCGTCTCCCCTTCCCGGTACGCCCGGCCGGTCCAGTCCAGCGTCATCACGCGATCGTAAAATGCCGCCGTCAGCGAGCGCTTCTGGCCCAACAGCAGCACGGGCCCCTTGGGCGGCGCCAGGACGCGGAAATAATAAGGTTGATGATCGGCCACGGACGCCAGCCGGCCGCTCCGCCATTCGAGCACATACGAATCCAGCTCGTCGCCCGTCATCGCCGTGACGAACAGCTGCGGATGGCCCGCATGGTTGATGTCGGCCAGATCGATCGCCAACTGTCGGCGGTCGGCGCGGCCGGGCGGTTCCTCCGCGATCAATTCCGGCGTCAGTGATTTCAACCGGTAGATTCTGATGCGATGTCCGTCGCTGACGGCCGCCTCCGGCGCGCCGTCGCCATCAAGATCGCCGAGCACAAAGTGCTCCGCCCGGTAGGGCAGATCCACCACCTGAATAGCCCGGCCCTGCCGTGACGCCAGCGCTTCATGCCGCGGTTCGGCGGGATCGGCGGCGGATGACCCGGCGGGCAACTCCCCCGTATTGAGCTGCAGCGGCAATTGGACGGCATCGACCTGAAGCCCTTCCCGGGTTTCCACAATCAGCACGGCGCCCATCTGCCCCGCCTGGCGCATTCGCGCATCGAAGATGATCAAATAATCAGCGCCCTGCGCGAGCGCTGCGGCCGCCAGTGGGAGAGTTTCCTTCGCGACGTCAACGGCCGGTTGCTGCGAATCAGTAAGGAGCACCGGCACCGGGACCGCCGGAGTGAACGAGCGCAATTGAAACCGGCCGGACTCCTCCAGCGCCTCACGAAAACGCGCCGTCACCACCTGGCTGGTCGCCGTGGAGGCCAGCGCGACGGGCAGCAGCCCGTCGTCCGTGCGCACCCGGTCGCCGGGCTGCACGATCGCGGTCGTGGCGCCGGCCTCGCCGATGAAGCGGCCCACGGCGTGTTCGGCCGACGCGTGCTCGATGATCAACACGCCGAGCCGCATTTCGGTATCGCCCAGCACGACGCCCGTCAAGGGATGGCGGAAGGTCGTGCCCAGGCGTGTGACGGTCAGCACCAACCCGGGCCGAAGCCCCTGGTTCAAGCCGCGATCGATTTCCACGGCGGCACCCTGCACGGCGGTGACCGAGCCGTCGAGCCGAGGGAAGAGGGTGCCCACCACGAACGCCAGCTCTTGAAGCGTGCTGGCCATCTGAGGGGGAGGCCCGTCCGTCGCAAACGCAGGCCCGACCATGGCGAAAGACAGGATCAGGACCGCCAGCCGGAGAACGTGGCGACGGGCAGGTGGACGGAGCAGGAAGCCGTCAATCGCGCGCACAGGGGGGAATCGCAGAGGAACCATCACCATGAAGTAGGTGCAGTGTAGCGGCTTTTCGTCCGAAATGTCAAACAACCGGCCCGCGCCTTGCGTTCACCGTAACCACTCCATTATAATGAGCTTTCAAGATGTCCACTCCACGACAATCAACCAAGCAAGAGGCCCCCGTTGCCTTCCCGCCGCCCGCCCAGGGACTCTATGATCCCAAGGCCGAACGGGGCAGCTGCGGAATCGGCTTTATCGTCAATATCAAGGGTGACAGATCACACGAGATTGTCAGCAAGGGGCTGCAAATCCTCGACCACATGGCCCACCGGGGGGCCCAGGGCTGCGACCCCTGCACCGGCGACGGCGCCGGCATCTTGCTGCAGGTGCCCCACGCGTTCCTGAAACGGTCCTCCGCCGAGTGCGGCGTCCGGCTGCCGGGCGCGGGCGAATACGGCGTGGGGATGGTCTTTCTGCCCACCGATCCGGCCCAGCGGCGCCAGACGGAACGGATGATCGAGACCATCATCGGCGAGGAGGGCCAGCACTGCCTCGGCTGGCGCGACGTGCCCGTCAAGGAGACCGAGATCGGCCAGCAGGCGCGCGGAAGCCTGCCCATTATCCGCCAGTTCTTCATCGCCCGCACGATGCTCAACGAGACGCAATTCGAACGGAAGCTCTACGTCATCCGCAAACGGATCGAATCCGCCGTCGGCGCCTCCGCGATCGAGCAGCGGAACGTCGTCCACATCTGCAGCCTGTCCGCCGCCACGATCGTCTACAAGGGATTGCTGCTGCCCGAGCAGGTGCCGCTCTTCTACCAGGACCTGGCCGACGAGACCGTCGTCAGCGCCCTGGCCATGGTCCATTCCCGTTTCTCGACCAACACCTTTCCCTCCTGGTCGCTGGCCCATCCCTACCGGTACATCTGCCACAACGGCGAAATCAACACGCTCAAGGGCAACGTCAACTGGATGCGCGCGCGGCAGGGCCGGATGCGGTCGGAGCTGTTCGGCGACGACCTGCACAAACTCTACCCGATCATCGGGGAGAACCAGAGCGACTCCGCCTGCCTTGACAACGCCGTGGAGTTTCTCGTCATGGGCGGCCGGTCGCTGCCGCACGCCATGATGATGCTCATCCCGGAGGCGTGGGTCGGCAACCCCCACATGGACCTGGACCGGCGGGCGTTCTACGAATATCACGCGGCGATGATGGAGCCGTGGGACGGCCCCGCGGCGGTCTGCTTCACCGACGGCAAATTGATCGGCGGCACGCTCGACCGCAACGGCCTCCGCCCCTGCCGCTACCTGGTCACGTACGACGGACTGGCCGTGCTCGCCTCGGAAGCGGGCGTGCTGCCCGTCAAGCCGGAGGACGTCCGATTCAAGGGGCGTCTGCAACCGGGCCGGATGTTCCTCATCGACACGACGCAGGGCCGGATCATCGACGATGAAGAGATCAAGGCCGACATCACCCGACGCAAACCCTACCGGCAGTGGCTGTCGACTCACCGGATCTCGCTCGACGAGCTGCCCGAGCCGCTCAACGTGCCGCAGCCCGGCCACGCCGCGCTGCGCCAGCAGCAGCAGGCCTTCGGCTACACGATCGAGGAGCTCAAGATGGTCATGACGCCGATGGTCGTCAACGGCGAGGAGGCCGTCGGCTCGATGGGCACCGACACGCCGCTGGCCGTGCTGTCCGAGCGGCCGCAGCTGCTCTTCAAATATTTCAAGCAGCTCTTCGCCCAGGTGACCAATCCGCCGATCGATCCGATCCGCGAGCAGCTGGTCATGTCGCTGGTGACCAACATCGGCCCGAAGCCGAACCTGCTGGGGGAGACGCCGGAGAGCTGCCGGCGCATCAAGGTCCAGCAGCCGATCCTGACCAACGCAGAGCTGGAAAAGATCCGGGAGATCACCGATGAGCACTTCCGCAGCAAAACGCTCCGGATGCTGTTCCGCGTCGCGGACGGTCCCGACGGCATGGCCGCGGCCGTGGATGACTTGTGCCGCCAGGCCTCGGAGGCGATCAAGGAGGGCTTCTCGTTCCTCATCCTCAGCGACCGCGGCGTCAATGCCGAATGGGCGCCGATCCCCAGCCTGCTGGGCATCTCCGCCGTCCACCACCATCTGATCTTGGAATGCAGCCGGACCGAAGTGGGGCTGATCGTGGAGACCGGCGAGGCGCGCGAGGCCCAGCACTTCGCCTGCCTGATCGGCTACGGCGCGGGCAGCGTCAATCCCTACCTCGCCTTCCGCACGCTCATCGACCTGGAACGGGAGGGCTACCTGCCCGAGGGCATCGATGCCGTGACGGCGCAGCAGAAATACATCAAGGCAATCAATAAGGCGCTCCTCAAGATCTTTTCGAAGATGGGGATCTCAACCGTGCAGAGCTATTGCGGCGCCCAGATCTTCGAAGCGATCGGATTGAACCGGGAGCTGGTCGACCGGTATTTCACCGGCACCGCGTCGCGGATCGGCGGCATCGGCATGCGGGAACTGGCCGAGGAAACCCTGCGCCGCCACGCCGTCGCCTACCAGCCCGTCGCCGTCCGGCAACTCGAGTTCGGCGGCGAATATCACTACCGGATCCAGGGTGAGCACCACAATTGGAATCCTCTGACGATCGCCACCCTGCAGCACGCCACCCGCGCCAACCGGTTCGACACGTTCAAACAGTTCAGCCGCCTCGTCAACGACGAAAGCCGCCACCGCTCCAACATCCGCGGCCTGCTCGAGCTGAAGACCGGCGCGCCGATCCCGATCGAGGAGGTGGAGCCGGCGTCCGACATCGTGAAACGCTTCACCACCGGCGCCATGTCGTTCGGCGCGATCGGCAAGGAGGCGCACGAAACGCTCGCCATCGCCATGAACCGGATCGGCGGCAAGAGCAACACGGGCGAAGGCGGCGAGGATCCCGAACGGTTCACGCCCCTGCCCAACGGCGATTCCAAGAACAGCGCGATCAAGCAGGTCGCGTCGGCGCGCTTCGGCGTCACGATCCACTACCTCGTCAACGCCAGGGAACTCCAGATCAAAATGGCCCAGGGGGCGAAGCCCGGCGAGGGCGGCCAGCTGCCCGGCAAGAAGGTCGATGAGACCATCGCCCGGCTCCGTTACTCGACGCCCGGCGTGCAGCTGATCTCGCCGCCGCCCCACCACGACATCTACAGCATCGAGGACCTGGCCCAGCTGATCTTCGACTTGAAAAACGCCAACCCGGCCTCCGACGTCTCCGTCAAGCTCGTCGCCGAAGTCGGCGTCGGCACGGTCGCCGCGGGCGTGGCCAAGGCGCACGCGGACAAGATTCTTATATCCGGAGATTCGGGCGGCACCGGCGCTTCGCCCCTTTCCTCGATCAAATACGCCGGCGTCCCCTGGGAACTGGGGCTGGCCGAGACCCAACAGACGCTCGTGCTCAACAACCTGCGCGGCCGGGTGCGGATCGAGACCGACGGCCAGCTCAAAACCGGCCGCGACGTGGTCATCGCGGCGCTGCTCGGCGCCGAGGAATTCGGCTTCTCCACCGCCCCGCTGATCGTCGAAGGCTGCATCATGATGCGCAAGTGCCACCTGAACACCTGCCCGGTCGGCATCGCCACGCACGACCCGGTCCTGCGGGCCAAGTTCTCCGGGCAGCCGGAGCATCTGGTCAATTATTTCTTCTTCGTGGCCGAGGAGGTCCGGGAGCTGATGGCGCAGCTGGGCTTCCGGCGGTTCGACGAGATGGTCGGCCGCTCGGACAAGCTGCGCGCCCAGAAGGCCATCGACCACTGGAAGGCCAGGGGTCTCGACCTGTCGGCGATCCTGCACCATCCCGACGCGCCGGCCGGCGTCGCCACCCACTGCATCGAACGGCAGCGGCACGCCATCGAAACGGTGCTGGACCGCCGTCTCATCGAGGCGGCCCAACCCGCCATCACGTCGAAGCAACCGGTGGAGCTGGCCATCCCGATCCACAACACCGACCGGACGGTCGGGGCGATGCTGTCGGGCGAGATCGCCAAGCGGCACGGACTCGAGGGGCTGCCGCCCGACACGATCCGGGTGGCGTTCACCGGCACGGCCGGCCAGTCGTTCGGCGCGTTTCTGGCCCGCGGCGTCGCGTTCACGCTCGAAGGAGAATCGAACGATTATCTGGGCAAGGGCTTGTCGGGCGGCCGGATCGTCGTCTACCCGCCCCGCGCGTCGAAGTTCGTCCCGGAAGAGACGATCCTCATCGGCAACACGTCGCTCTACGGCGCGACGGCGGGCGAATGTTATTTCTACGGCATGGCGGGCGAACGGTTCGCCGTGCGCAACAGCGGCGCGCTCGCCGTCATCGAAGGGGTCGGCGACCACGGCTGCGAATATATGACCGGCGGCGCCGTGGTGGTGCTGGGCAGGACGGGCCGGAATTTTGCGGCGGGCATGAGCGGCGGCGTCGCGTTCGTGCTCAACGAGGACGGCCAGTTCCAGAAGCGGTGCAACCTCGGCATGGTGGAGCTCGAACCGGTCGCGGAGGACGCGGACATCGCCCTGTTGCAGGACCTGATCACCCGGCACGTCACCTACACCGGCAGCCGGAAGGCGGCCGCCATCCTCAGGCAGTGGCCGGCGATGCTCGCCAAATTCGTGAAGGTCATGCCCGTCGACTACAAGCGCGTGCTGGCCGAGCGGGCGCAGCAGGCCAAGCTCACGGCATCGGTGAAGGGGTAACGGGCCGTGGGCGATATCCGGGGATTTCTGAAAGCGAAACGGGAGGGGCCCACACGGCGTCCCGTGGCGGAGCGCGTCAAGGACTGGAAGGAATTCTACCAGCCGATCGCCGAAGAAACGCTCAAGACACAGGGGGCCCGCTGCATGGATTGCGGCGTCCCCTTCTGCCAGGGCGACAGCGGCTGCCCCGTCCAGAACATGATCCCCGACTGGAACGATCTCGTCTATCGCGGCCGCTGGCAGGACGCGCTGAAGATGCTCCACTCCACCAACAATTTTCCCGAATTCACCGGCCGCCTCTGCCCGGCGCCGTGCGAGAGCGCCTGCGTGCTGGGCATCATCGACGACCCCGTCTCGATCCGGGTGATCGAATGGAACATCATCGACCGCGGTTTCGACGCCGGGCTGGTCGCGCCCATCCTGCCTGAACGGCGGACCGGCCGGCGCGTGGCCGTTATCGGCTCCGGGCCGGCCGGGCTCGCGGCCGCCCAGCAGCTGTGCCGGCTGGGCCATGACGTGACGGTCTTCGAACGGGACGACCGGATCGGCGGTTTGCTCCGGTACGGCATTCCCGACTTCAAGATGGAAAAACGCGTCATTGACCGCCGATTGGACCAGATGCGCGCGGAGGGCGTCGTGTTCAGGACCGGCGTGCACGTCGGAACGAATCCCACATTGAAGGCGCTTCACGCCGAGTTCGACGCCGTCTGTCTGGCCATCGGCGCCATGAAGGCCCGCGAGCTCCCCGTCCCCGGCCGGGAGCTCGATGGGGTTCATCTCGCGATGGACTTTCTGACCCAGCAGAACCGGATCAACGCCGGCGACACACTGCGGCCCGGCGAGCGACGGATCACCGCCGAGGGCAAGCGGGTCGTCATCATCGGCGGCGGCGACACCGGCTCCGATTGCCTCGGCACCGCCCACCGCCAGGGCGCGCGTGCGGTGCATCAGTTTGAGATCCTGCCCCAGCCGCCCGAGCACCGGGCCGACTCCACCCCCTGGCCGCTCTGGCCGATGCAGCTGCGCAGCTCTCACGCGCATGAAGAGGGCTGCGACCGCCGATGGAGCGTCTCCACCACCCATTTTTCCGGTTCGAACGGCCGTGTGGAGCGGCTGCACGCCGTCCGGGTGGCGCAGGAGGTCAACGACTCCGGCCATGTCCGCCTCGCCCCGCAGCCCGGCACCGAATTTGACATCGAGACGGAGCTGGTGCTGCTGGCCATGGGATTCACCGGCCCGATCACCGACGGTCTGTCGGAGCTGGGCGTCAGGCTGGACGCGCGCGGCAACATCGCCGTGAACAGTCAGTGCATGACCAGCGTCGACGGCGTCTTCGCAGCCGGCGACGCCAAGCGGGGCGCCTCGCTGATCGTCTGGGCGATTCGGGAGGGTCGGGACGCCGCGCGCGGCATCGACCAGTATGTGCAGACGGTGAAGCGGTGACGCGTCCCTGCGCCCTTCCCTCTTCCCTCCGACCGGGGAGAGGAACCGGGTGACAGGGTGGATCATCCCATGACAGAACGCCGGGCCAACCGACTCATCAAGGAAACCAGCCCGTATCTCCGGCAGCACGCCTACAATCCCGTCGACTGGCATCCCTGGGACCGGGAGGCCCTGGAGCGGTCACGACAGGAGGACAAGCCGATTCTCCTCTCCATCGGCTATTCCGCCTGTCACTGGTGCCACGTCATGGAGCACGAAAGCTTCGAAGATGCCGACACGGCCGCCCTCATGAATCAGTTCTTTGTCAACATCAAGGTCGACCGGGAAGAGCGGCCCGACCTCGACCAGATCTATCAAACCGCCTTCCAGCTCTTTCACCGGCGAGGCGGCGGCTGGCCGCTGACGATGTTTCTCACGCCCGACCTTGTCCCCTTCTTCGCCGGCACCTACTTTCCGCCCAACGACCGCTACAACCTGCCCGGCTTCAAGCGCGTGCTGGACTCCGTCGCCGAGGCCTACCGCACCCAGCGCGATCAGGTGCGGCAGACGACCGAGCAGATCGCTCGCGTCTTCGAACAGCTTCAGACGCAACGGAGCGGCGACCGTCCCCTCTCGCCGGACGCCGTGCGGCAGGCGGTCGACTACCTCTCCCGGATCTTCGAGCCGGTCTACGGCGGCTTCGGCGGCGCGCCGAAGTTTCCCGCGTCGATGGCCTTTACGCTCTGCTTGCACCACTACCATGCCACGCTCGACCGGACCGCGCTGGAGATGACCACACGCACGCTCACGCGCATGGCCGAGGGCGGCATCTACGACCAGATCGGCGGCGGCTTTCACCGCTACAGCGTCGATGAGCGGTGGCTCGTCCCCCACTTCGAGAAGATGCTCTACGACAACGCCCTGCTGACCCGGCTCTATCTTGACACCTATCTGGTCACGCAGGACGAGCGCTTCGCCCGGATCGCCAAGGGCACGGTCAACTACGCGCTCCGCGAGCTGCTCCACCCGGACGGCGGCTTCTACGCCGCACAGGACGCCGACAGCGAAGGCGAAGAGGGCAAATATTTCGTCTGGACGGTGGAGGAGGTCCTCGCCGTGCTGGGCGACGCGGATGGCCGCCTCTTCTGCCGCGCCTTCGACGTCACCTCGGC
>Ga0335082_10004745_pt1 | contig 14845 bp, 13 predicted proteins | sample Lox_Sample_41_FD_206718 | JGI IMG/M metagenome (GOLD analysis project Ga0335082, IMG submission 206718) | Soil microbial communities from Loxahatchee National Wildlife Refuge, Florida, United States - Lox_Sample_4.1 | ecosystem: Environmental > Terrestrial > Soil > Wetlands | place: USA...
GCCCGGGATCCGCGGTACGAAGGGGCGGCCGCCCGCCGCAATGACGATCGCGCGCGTCGTCAGCGAGGCTTTTTCGCCGTTCGGCTCCTGAATTTCCACGATCCACGGCGAGGCGATCTTTGCCTCGCCGTGGACGCATTCCACGCCCAATGACGCGTAGCGCTCGGCCGAATCGTGCGGCTCGATCGCGCGTATCACCCGCTGCACCCGCTCCATCACGTCGGCGAAATCGAATTCGGCGCTCGCCGAGCGCAGGCCGTACTCCTTCGCGCGCCGGATCGTGGACAGCACGCGCGCCGTCTTGATCAGCGCCTTGGAAGGCACGCAGCCCGTGTTCAGGCAGTCCCCGCCCATGCGGTGCTTCTCGACCAGCGTCACCTTCGCGCGCGTCGCGGCGGCGATGTAGGCAGCGACCAGGCCGGCCGAGCCGCCGCCGATCACGACGAGGTTGCGGTCGAACTTCGCCGGCCGCGGCCAGCGCGCGAAGGCCCGCCGCGCCTTGACCGCCGCGAGCGCGCGCCTGGCGGCGAGCGGGAAGAGCCCCAGCAGCGTGAACGCCACCACGAGGCCCGCCGAGAGCCGGAACGTCGCGAGCTGCGTGCCGGCGTAGACGTAGACGATCGTGCCCGCGAGCATGCCGACCTGGCTCACCGCGTAGAACGTCGCCGCGCGCATCGGCGTCAGGCCCATCGCGAGGTTGATCAGGAAGAACGGCACCGCCGGCACCAGGCGCAGCGCGAACAGATAGAACGCGCCTTCCTTCGCCACGCCCTCGTTGACCGCGCGCAGCCGCGCGCCGAAGCGCGCCTGCACCCAGTCGCGCAGCAGGAAGCGCGACGCGAGGAACGCGAGCGTCGCGCCGATCGACGAGGCGAAAGAGACGAGCACCGTGCCCCACAGCAGCCCGAACGCCGCGCCGCCGACGAGCGTCAGCACCGCGGCGCCGGGCAGCGAGAGCCCGGTGACCGCGACGTAGGCGAGGAAGTAGGCCGCCGCCGTGCCGGCCGGGTGCTGGCGGAAGGTGCGCTGCACGGCCTCCTCGTGCGCGCGCAGCTGCTCGAGCGCGAGGTAGCGGTGGCCGCCGAGCGCGAAGAACGCGCCGGCCAGCACGACGATCAGCGCGAGGACGAGGGCGCGCGAGCGGCTCACGCGGGCTTGGTCGCGCGCGCTCGGGCCCGGCTTACGCGAGCCCGCGCGCGCGCTCGCCCTGCTCGTCGAGCAGCTCCATCAGCCGGTCGCTCGTGGCGCGCAGCCGCTGCGACAGCATCAGCACCAGCTCCATCAGGATCTTGGCGCCCAGCATCGGCTGCTCGACGATGATGCGCGCGAGGCTCTCGCGCCCGAGCACCGCCACCAGCGAGGGCTCGGCGGCCACGCAGGTGGCGAAGCGCGGCTCGCCGTCGATCATCGACATCTCGCCGAGCGAGCGCCCCGGCTCGACCACCGCGATCAGCTGCGGCGTGTTCCAGCGGTCGCGCTTGCGCACCTCCATGCGGCCCTCGATCAGCATCAGCATGAAGTCGCCGCCGTCGCCCTCGCGGATCACCTCCGCGGCCTCGGGCGCGCGGTAGACGTCCATGAAGTGCGACAGCAGCCGCACCTCCTCGGGCGTGAAGTTCTCCAGCAGCGCGGCCTTCGGGATCAGCGCGTGCATCGCCGGCGCGAAGCGCGCGGCGTCGCCGAGGTATTCCAGGTGCTGCAGCTGCACGGGGCGATCGGACATGGGTGCGATCCATTCTAGCCGATCAGCCACGCCACCGTGGCCACCCAGCCGAGCGCGGACACCGCGAGCAGCGGGTCGCGCACGAGCTCCTGCGCCGGATCGCCGCCGCCGCCGCGAAAGCGCAGCCGGAAGAGATATCTGAATGTCCCGAGCATCACCCAGGGCAGCGTCCAGATCAGCCGGTCGGTGCCGTGCAGCGCGATCGTCGCGTCCGACAGCGTGTACAGGGCGTAGCAGACCAGCATGCCCGCCGCGCAGACGTCGACCGCGCGGTCGAGGAACGCCTCGCTGTAGGCCTCGAGCACCTCGCGATGCTGGTGGGCGTCGTCGGCGAGCCGCTCGAGCTCGGCGCGGCGCTTGGCGAAGCCGAGGAACAGCGTGACGAGGAAGCCGCACGCCAGCAGCCAGCGCGAGGGCTCGATGCCGATGCCCCAGGTCCCCGCCAGCAGCCGCAGCATGAAGCCCGAGGCGATGATGAACACGTCGAGCACGGGCACGTGCTTCAGCCCCAGGCTGTAGCCGACGTTGAGCGCGAGGTAGGCCGCGACGAGCGCGGCCACCGCCGGCCCGGCCCAGAGACCCGCGCCGAGGCCCGCCAGCGCCAGCACGGCGCCGAACGACTGCGCGGCTGCCGGTCGCACCGCGCCGCTCGCCACCGGCCGCGCGCGCTTCTCCGGGTGCTCGCGGTCGCGCTCGGCGTCGAGTGCATCGTTGAACGCGTAGACCCCGCTCGAGGCGAGGCAGAACGCGAGCGTGGCGACGAGTGCCGCCTCGCGCAGCGCCGCGTCGCCCCAGGCGTGGCCGAACAGCAGGCCCGCCAGCACGAAGCCGTTCTTGGTCCAGTGGTGCGGGCGCGCCAGGCGCAGCAGCTCGCGCGCGGTCACCCGAACCCGTAGCGCTCGAAGAAGAAGCACGACGCGCGCGGCAGCCACGCGGGGATGCGGTACCAGCGCTCGCGCACCACGCTCAGCACGCCCGCGCGGTACGCGGCGTAGTCGAAGTTGCGGCCGAGCACGGCGTAGTGCACGGTGCCGAGCGCCGGCACCTCGCGCGCCTCGACCTCGCGGAAGTACGGCCGGTAGCGGCCGAGCTCGGGCGGCTCGCGCTGCAGGATCAGCAGGTCGCGGCCGTCGAAGCGCCGCCAGTCCGTGTCGATGTCGTCCTGGCGCGCGTGCGAGGAGCCCGTGCCGAAGACCGCCACGTGCCGGCCGGTGTGGTACGAAAGCTCCGCGCCGACCGAGTAGGCTTCCGCGGTCAGGCGGTAGCGCGCCATCAGCGGGCCCAGCGGCTCGAGCACCGCCTGCGGATGGTCGAGCAGCACCCAGGCCTGGTACTGCTTCTCGTAGGTGCCGGGCCTCGCCCAGCGCTCGACGGGGCCCTTCAGCATCTCGGGGGTCAGCCGCGAGATCGCGACCGCGAGCAGCACGTGGAACACCGCGATGCCCGCGAGCCACTTCAGCGCCGTGACGAGCCGCGCGCGCTCGAGCGCGAGCGCCGCGGTCATCACCAGCGCCGGCAGGAACGCGAGCATCCAGTGCAGCCCGACGCGCTTCCCGGCCGCGACCAGTGCGAACGCGGCGAACGGAACGAGCCAGGCGGCGAGCAGCGCCGAGGCTTCCGGCCGCGCGAGCGAGTCCCGGATCGCGCGCCGCGCCCGCCACTCGGCCCACAGCAGCGGGCCGGCGAGATAGGCGAGCGAGACCGCATACAGGACCGGGTTGACCCAGCCGAGCGCCGCGTCCTCGTTGCGGTTGATGGCGTTGAACATCACGTTGCACCAGCAGTTGTGCAGGTTCCACCAGAGGTTGAGCAGCCCGAAGGGCAGCGCCGCGGCGACGACGAGCACGAAGGCGCGCGGCCGGCGCGCGGCGACCGCCCAGACCAGATAGCCCACGCCGAGCAGCACGGCGAAGTACTTCGACAGGAACGCGAGCCCGAGCAGCGCGCCCGCGAGGACGAACCGCTGGCGCGCGAACGCGATGATCGAGGCCGCCGAGAAGAGCGCGAGCGGCGTGTCGGTGGTGACGAGCACGTTCCAGACGCTCGCCGGCAGCAGCAGCACCGCGAGCCCCGCGAGGTCCGCGGTGTCGGCGTCGCGGCCGAAGGGGCCGCGCACCGCGCCGCGCACCATGAACGCGAGCGCCGCCGGCAGCAGGACCGAAGGCAGGCGCACCCACCACGCGGCTTCGGAAATCGCGGCGAGCGGCGCCAGCATCCAGCCGACCATCGGCGGGTGGTCGTAGTAGCCGAGCGCGGGGTGGCGCCCCCAGAGCAGGAAGTAGGCCTCATCCGCGGTCATCGGCAGCGCCGCGGCGAGCCACAGCCGGAAGACGAGCGTCGCCGCGAGCACGCCCCAGAACCACTGCCGCGGCGAAGGAGTCACCACGGCGCCGATTCTAGCGGCTCGCCCCGCCGCCTACTTGCGGGCCTTCGCCTGCGCGCGCCGCGCCTTGACGCCCTGGGCGAGGATCTCGAGCACCTCGAGCGAATCCTTCCAGCCCAGGCAGGCGTCGGTCACGCTCTGGCCATACTGCAGCGCCTTGCCGGGGGCGATGTCCTGGCGCCCCTCGACCAGGTGCGACTCGACCATCGTGCCGACGATGCGCCGCTCGCCGCCCGCGATCTGCGACGCGATGTCGCGCGCGACGTCGAGCTGGCGCTTGAACTGCTTGGCGGCGTTGGCGTGCGAGCAGTCGATCATCAGGTGCTCGGGCAGCTTTGCCCTGGCGAGCTCGGCGCAGGCCGCGGCCACGCTCGCCGAGTCGAAGTTCGGGGCTTTTCCACCGCGCAGGATGATGTGGCAGTCGTCGTTGCCGCGCGTCTGCACGATCGCCACCTGGCCGGTCTTGTGCACCGACAGGAAATGGTGGTTCTGGCGCGCGGCGAGCACCGCGTCGACCGCGATCCTCACGTTGCCGTCGGTGCCGTTCTTGAAGCCGACCGGCGCGGACAGTCCCGAGGCGAGCTCGCGATGCACCTGCGACTCGGTCGTGCGCGCGCCGATCGCGCCCCAGCTGACGAGGTCGCCCATGTATTGCGGCGAGATCACGTCGAGGAACTCGCAGCCGGCGGGCACGCCGGCCTGGTTGATGCGCACGAGGAGGTCCCTCGCGATGCGCAGCCCCTCGTTGATGCGGAACGTGCCGTCGAGGTAGGGATCGTTGATCAGGCCCTTCCAGCCCACCGTGGTGCGCGGCTTCTCGAAGTACACGCGCATCAGCACCTCGAGCTCGCCCTCGTGCAGCCGGCGCTCGGCAGCGAGCCGCCCGGCGTACTCGATCGCGGCCTTGGGGTCGTGGATCGAGCACGGCCCCATGACCACCAGCAGCCGGTCCGACTTGCCGTGCAGGATTGCGCGCACCTTGCGCCGCGTCTCGGCGATCAGCGCCTCGACCGGCGTGCCCTGGATCGGGAAGAATCGGATCAGGTGCTCCGGCGGCGGCAGCGGGACGATGTTCTCGATGCGCTCGTCGTCCGTGAGCGAGGTCTTGTCCGCGGGGACGGGGCCGAGGAAGGAGTCGGTGGGGGCGGTCATGGTCGTGGCCTTGGGGGTACGAAGGGGTCAAAAAAAAACCGCCAGGCATCTTCTGCTCTGGCGGTTTCTCGGGGACCCGGGGGTCTACAGGCTAGCCGATCTCCTCCGCCAGAGGGCGCGGAAAGTAGAAAAAGAAGCCGTAGAACCAGCGGGTCATCTGCCGGGATTGAAGCATGGGCGCCGGGAATTGTCCACACGCTGGCACTCCCGGGACCCGACTGCCAGTAATCGGGCTCGGGAATTGCTACGCTATTCCCATAAGAACAGGAGGCTCACATGACGGCTGATGTGGCTATCCCGATCGCGGGCTTCAAGGACGTGTACGACGTCCCTGCCGTGGAGAAGGCGCTGCAGGAGCTCCCGCCCACGGCCAACGAGGCGCTGCGCGCGCTCTACGACAAGATGCTGCGCGTCGGCGGGCAGCGCTTCACGGTCAAGCCCTCCGCGATGCCGGCGATGGACGCGCTGTTCGACGAGCTGCCCAACTTCGGTGCGGTGCTCGAGGACGTGCGCAAGCAGCTCGCGCTGTGCATCGATTCCGATGACGCCGTCGAGCTGCCGCCGATGCTGCTGCTCGGCGCGCCCGGCATCGGCAAGACGCACTTCGCGCGGCGCATCGCGCAGCTGCTCGGCACCGGCTTCGGCTTCGTGCCGATGAGCACGCTCACCGCGGGCTGGATCCTGGGCGGCGCGTCCTCGCAGTGGAAGAACGCCAAGCCCGGCAAGGTGTTCGAGACCTTCCTCAACGGCGACTACGCCAACCCGGTGATGGTCGTGGACGAGCTCGACAAGGCGAGCGCCGACGGGCAGTACGATCCGCTCGGCGCGCTCTACGGGCTGCTCGAGACCGACACCGCGACGCGCTTCGTCGACGAGTTCGCCGAGATCCCGATCGACGCCTCGGGCGCGGTCTGGTTCGCCACCGCCAACGACGCCGAGCGCATCCCCGAGCCGATCCTGTCGCGCATGCACGTCTACGAGATCGAGGCGCCCGATGCCGAGGGCGCGGCGCGCATCGCGCGCGCGATCTACCGCGAGATCCGCCGCGGCCATGACTGGGGCCGGCGCTTCCCCGAGACGCCCTCGGCGGCGGTGCTCGAGCGCCTCGCGGCGCTCTCGCCGCGCGAGATGCGCCGCGCGGTGCTCGCGGCCTTCGGCAACGCGAAGCTCGCGGGTCGCGCCGAGATCGGGCCCGACGACGTCCCGGACGGCCGCGCCGCGAAGCGGCGCATCGGCTTCTAGCTCAGTCGACGGGCAGCGACAGCCCGCAGGCGATCACCGAGGCCCACAGCGCGAGCGACAGCGCACCCGCGAGGCGCGCGGCGGGGGGCGGCATGCGATCGACGTCCCAGGCCGCCGCGCCGCGAAAGACCCCCGCATGGAAGATCGCCGCGTTCACGCCGGCCGCCATGATCAATCCCATCTTCAGCGCGAACACGCCGCTGGTGACGAGTTGGGCTGCGTGCAGCGCGAACATCGTCAGGCCGCTCGGCACGATCAGCAGGAAGCTCGCCGCGGTCCAGGGCAGCAGGCGTCGCGCGAGCCGCCGCACCGGCCACCGGCGCCAGGCCCCGAGCACGCGCAGGTCCACCACCGCAACGGTTCCCACGAGGATCGCCACGCCGGTCAGGTGCGCCGGCAGCAGCAGCGCGCCGAGCTTCATCGCCGCCGCGCGAGCCAGTCCGCCACCGCGAGCCCGGTGCCGAAGTCCCAGGGCCGCAGCTTCTCCGGCGCGATGCGCCGGTAATCCGCCAGCTCTTCGTTCAGCCGAACGGCGCCGGCCGCGGGAACATGGTAGGCGATGATCAGCTCGTTGCGCCGCGCGAACGGGTACAGGCCCACGAGCGACGCGCCGAGCGGCTCGAGGTCGAGCTCCTCCTTCACCTCGCGCTTCACGCCCGCCTCGGGCGACTCGTCCTTCTCGAGAAAGCCGGTGACGAGGCCGTACATCTTCTCCGGCCAGTCCCGGTTGCGCGCGAGAATCACCGCGCCCTCGTGCTCGACGATGGCGGCCACGACCGGGACCGGGTTGTCCCAGTGCACGTAGCCGCAGGCGCAGGCGAGGCGCCCGTCCACCGCGCGCGCAGAGAGCGGCGCCGCGCAGGACGGGCAGAACCTATAGGCGCTGCTCAACCCAGCCCTTGACCGACTGCAGGGCCGCGGGGAGCTTGCCGGCGTCGCTGCCGCCGGCCTGCGCCATGTCGGCGCGCCCGCCGCCCTTGCCGCCGACCTGCTGCGCGACGTAGTTGACGAGCTCGCCGGCCTTCACCTTCGCCGTCAGGTCCTCGGTCACGCCCGCGATCAGCGCCACCTTGCCGTCGGCCACCGCGCCGAGCACGATCGCCGCGCTCTTCAGCTGCGATTTCAGCCGGTCCACGGCCTCGCGCAGCGTCTTCGCGTCGGCGCCGTCCAGCGTCGCGGCCACCACGCGCGCGCCCTTCACCTCGACGGCCTGCCCGGCGAGGTCGGTGCCCTGGCCCGAGGCGAGCTTCGACTTCAGCCGCGCCAGCTCGCGCTCGAGCGACTTCGCGTGGTCCTGGATCTGCGCGATCTTCGCCTCGACGTCGTCGACCGGCGCGCGCAGCGCGGCGGCCGCCTGGCGCAGCTTCGCCTCCTGGCCCTGCACCCAGGCGAGCGCGCCCTCGCCCGTCTTCGCCTCGACGCGGCGCACGCCGGCCGCGACCGCCGACTGGTCGACGATCTTGAACAGCCCGATGTCGCCGGTGCGCGCGACGTGCGTGCCGCCGCAGAACTCGCGCGAGGAGCCGATGTCGAGCACGCGCACCTCGTCGCCGTACTTCTCGCCGAACAGCATCATCGCGCCCGAGCGCTGGGCGTCCTCGATCGGCATGATCTGCGCGCGCGTCGGCGTGTTCTGCAGCACCTCGGCGTTGACGCGCGCCTCGACGCGGCGGATCTCGTCCTCGCTCATCGCCTTGTCGTGCGCGAAGTCGAAGCGCGTCTTGTCGGCGTCGACCAGCGACCCCTTCTGCTGCACGTGGGGCCCGAGCACCTCGCGCAGCGCCTTGTGCATCAGGTGCGTGACCGAGTGGTTGCGCATGGTGCGCCCGCGCAGCTGCACGTCGACGCGCGCGTCGACCGCGTCGCCCACCTTCAGCGCGCCGGTGCGCAGCGTGCCGTGGTGGCCGAAGACCTCGGCCTGGATCTTCTGCGTGTCCACGACCTCGAAGGTGCCCGAGGCGGCGACCAGCGACCCGCGGTCGCCGACCTGGCCGCCCGACTCGGCGTAGAACGGCGTCTGGTCGAGCACGACCGTGCCCGTGTCGCCGCTCTTCAGCGCCTCGACCTGCGCGCCCTCGCGGTACAGCGCCACCACCCTCGCCTGCACGCTAAGCGTGTCGTAGCCCCGGAATTCGGTCTTCCCGCCCGCGTACTCGAGCCCGGCGGCGGCGCTGAACCTGCTCGCGGCGCGCGCGCGCTCGCGCTGGGCCCCCATCGCCGCCTCGAAGCCGGCCATGTCGAGCATCACGCCGCGCTCGCGGCAGATGTCGGCGGTCAGGTCGACCGGGAAGCCGAACGTGTCGTACAGGCGGAACGCGGTCTCGCCGTCGAGCAGCTTCTCGCCCGAGGCGAGCGCCGACTCGAGCACCGCCATGCCGTTCTCGAGCGTCTCGGCGAAGCGCTCCTCCTCCTGCTTCAGCACCGCCGACACGCGCGCCTTGTCCTTGCGCAGCTCGGGGTAGGCCTCGCCCATCGCCTGGTCGAGGTCCTCGACCAGCCGGTAGAAGAACGGGCGCTTCTGCCCGAGCTTGTAGCCGTGACGGATCGCGCGCCGGACGATGCGCCGGAGCACGTAGCCGCGGCCCTCGTTGCCCGGGATCACGCCGTCGACGATCAGGAATGCGCAGGCGCGGATGTGGTCGGCGATCACGTTGAGCGACGGGTTCTTCAGCCGCGCCTGGCCGGTTTCGCGCGCCGCGGCGCGGATCAGGTCCTGGAACAGGTCGATCTCGTAGTTGGAGTGCACGCCCTGCAGCACCGCGGCGATGCGCTCGAGGCCCATGCCGGTGTCGACCGAGGGCCTGGGCAGCGGGTGCAGGTTGCCCTGCTCGTCGCGGTTGAACTGCATGAAGACGAGGTTCCAGATCTCGATGTAGCGATCGCCGTCGGCGTCGGCCGAGCCCGGCGGGCCGCCCTCGATGCCCGGGCCGTGGTCGTAGAAGATCTCGCTGCAGGGGCCGCAGGGGCCGGTGTCGGCCATCTGCCAGAAGTTGTCCGACTGGTACCTCTGCCCGCCCGGCTTGTCGCCGATCCGGATGCAGCGCTCCTTCGGCACGCCGACCCTCTTCGTCCACAGCTCGTAGGCCTCGTCGTCGGTTTCGTAGACGGTGGTCCAGAGCCGCTCGGGCGGCAGCTTGTACAGCTTCGTCAGCAGCTCCCAGGCGAAGTCGATCGCGTCGCGCTTGAAGTAGTCGCCGAAGCTGAAGTTGCCGAGCATCTCGAAGAACGTGTGGTGGCGCGCGGTGTAGCCCACGTTCTCGAGGTCGTTGTGCTTGCCGCCGGCGCGCACGCAGCGCTGCGAGGTTGTCGCGCGCGCGTAGGCGCGCTTTTCCCGGCCGAGGAAGACGTCCTTGAACTGCACCATGCCCGAGTTGACGAACAGCAGAGTCGGGTCGCCCGCCGGCACGAGCGAGCTCGAGGCCACGATCGCGTGGCCCTTGGAGCGGAAGTAGTCGAGGAAGCCGGACCGGATTTCGTTCGAGTTCATGAGTCGCGCGGCGACACCCAAGCCGCTATCATGCCACGCTCGAACGTCGGCGGCGCTCGTGCTCCTTCCCATCCTCGATCGCGTGCTCTCGGGCCGGGCCTCCCGCTTCGCGCTCGACGCCGGCGCGCGCGCGTACGCGCGCGGCGCGGACGCCGCCGCGCGCCGCTACGTGCGCTTCGCCGTGAGCGCCGCGCCGCGCGACCTGCGCGTCGCGCAAGCGGCCGCGCAGGCGGCGCTGCAGGCGCAGGACGCGCCGATGGCGCTGCGGCTGATGGACCACGCGGCGCGCCTCGTGCCGCGCGACTTCGTGCTGCGCGGGCGCGCGCTGCGACTGCGCAGCGCGCTCGGCGACGTCGACGGGGCGCACCGGCGCGCGGAGCAGGCGCTGGTCGAAAGCGGCGAGGACGACCCCGGCCCGGAGCTGATGGAGCTGGTCGCGGAGCTGCGCATGCCCGGGCCCGGCTACCTGGAGATCCTCGCGCAAGTGCAGGCCGCGCTGCGCCCGCGCACCTATCTAGAGATCGGCGTCGCGGACGGCAAGTCGCTGAGCCTCGCCGGCGGGGCGCAGCGCGCGCTCGGCGTCGATCCCGCCCCGTACGTCAGCGTCGCGCTGCCGCCGTGCGCGCAGCTGTTCCGCGAGACCAGCGACGACTTCTTCGCGCGGCACGACGTCCGCGCCCTGTGCGACGGGCTCCCCGTCGACCTCGCCTTCATCGACGGCATGCACCTGTTCGAGTTCGCGCTGCGGGACTTCATCAACGTGGAGAGGCTTTGCGCGCCCGGGGCGACCGTGCTGCTGCACGACTGCTACCCGCTCGAGCGCCGGAGCGCGGAGCGCGTGCAGCGCACGGGCTTCTGGACCGGGGACGTCTGGCGCACGCTGCTCGCGCTGAAGAAGTACCGACCGGACCTGCGCATCGCGACGCTCGCCACGCGGCCGAGCGGCCTGTGCTTCGTGCGCGGCCTCGACCCGGGATCGCGCGTGCTCCCGGAGCGCTACGAGGAGGTCGTCGCCGAGATCGGCGCGCTCGACTTCGGCGTGCTGGCGCAGGACCAGGCCGCCCTGCTCGGCCTGGTGCCGAACGACGGCGAGACGATCCGCCGCCTGCTGGCGTGACTGCCTGCGGCGTCCGGACGCCGCAGGCTTGCTGCCTCGCGGCGGCTACGCTGCGAGCCGCCCGTACTTCACCAGCCGCGCGCGGATGCCGGTCTGCGTGCGCTGGTGCTCGGCGGCCAGCTCGCCGAGCGCGTGCCCCGCGTCGAAGGCCGCGAGGAGCTTGCGGTCCTCGTCCTCCGTCCACGGCTCGCCGGTTTTCGCCGGCAGCTGCTGGCGGCGCCGCTCGAACTGCGCGGCGCGCTCCAGCGCCTCGGCCGCGGCGAACAGCGCCCGCACGACGTGCGGCCGCTGGTACGCGCCTTCCGCCGGGAAGACTTCGCCCGACTCGGGATCGACGCCGTTGGCGAGCGACTTCACGATCGCCAGTGCCTGTGCCTGGTCCATGCCCATCACCTCCTTTCCGCGTGCGGAACGTTCGAGGTTCGGCGTTCGCGGCGCGCTAGGGGCTTAACGCATCATCGTCGGCTGCGGATGACAGCAGCGCGCGAATCGTCTCGAAGGAATATCCGCGCGATTGGAGAAAGCGCATGCGCCGCGCGCGCTCGCGCGGCGTCGTCGCGGGCGTGCGGTACTTGCGCGCGAGGATCGCGCGCGCGCGCTCGAGCTCGCCCTCGGCCGTGACGCGCTCGACGAGGCCTTCGCCCACGCCCTTCGCCTTCAGGTCCTGCCGGATCCTCGCCGCGCCGTACTTGCGCGCGAGCTGGCGCGCGCGCGCCTCCGCGTAGCGATCGTCGGAGAGCTGCTTGTTCGCCTCGAGCGCGTCGAGCAGCGCCTCGAGCGCCTCGGCGGACCCGGCGCGCGCCGCGAGCTTGCGCCGCAGCTCGGCGCGCGAATGCTCGCGCCCCGCCAGCAGCCGCAGCGCCCGCGCCTTCAGCGCCTCGGGGCTGTCGCGGCCCGCGTCAGCCGCGCTTTCGCGCCGGCGCACGGGCCGGGGCTTCCTCTTCCTCGGCCGCTTCCTCGTTGGCCGCGGGCACCACGGGCAGCGGCATGCCGACGCCGGCCTTCTCGCGGATCCGGATCTCGATCTCGCGCGCGAGCTCGGGGTTCTCCTTCAGGAACTCGCGCGCGTTGTCCTTGCCCTGGCCGAGCCGGTCGCCGTTGTAGATGTACCAGGCGCCCGACTTCTCGAGCACCTCGTGCGCGACGCCGAGCTCGAGCACCTCGCCCTCGCGCGAGATGCCCTCGCCGTAGAGCACGTCGAACTCGGCCTGGCGGAACGGCGGCGCGACCTTGTTCTTGACCACCTTGACGCGCGTCTCCGAGCCGATCACCTCGTCGCCTTTCTTGATCGAGCCGATGCGCCGGATGTCCATGCGCACCGAGGCGTAGAACTTGAGCGCATTGCCGCCGGTGGTGGTCTCGGGGTTGCCGAACATGACGCCGATCTTCATGCGGATCTGGTTGATGAAGATGACCAGCGTGTTGGTGCGCTTGATGTTGGCGGTGAGCTTGCGGAGCGCCTGGCTCATCAGCCGCGCCTGCAGGCCCATCTGCGGCTCGCCCATCTCGCCCTCGATCTCGGCCTTGGGCGTCAGCGCCGCGACCGAGTCGATCACGATCACGTCGACCGCGCCCGAGCGCACCAGCATGTCGGCGATCTCGAGCGCCTGCTCGCCGGTGTCGGGCTGCGAGATCAGCAGGTCGTCGGTCTTCACGCCGAGCTTGCCGGCGTAGGAGGGGTCGAGCGCGTTCTCCGCGTCGATGAAGGCGGCGGTGCCGCCCATCTTCTGCATCTCGGCGATGACCTGCAGCGTCAGCGTGGTCTTGCCCGAGGACTCCGGGCCGTAGATCTCGACCACGCGGCCGCGCGGCAGGCCGCCCACGCCGAGCGCGAGGTCGAGCCCCAGCGACCCGGTGGACACCACCTGGATGTCCTTGATGGCCTCGGAGTTCATCTTCATGATGGACCCCTTGCCGTACTGCTTCTCGATCTGCGACAGCGCCGCGGCGAGCGCCTTCGACTTGTTCTCGTCCATGCTGTACCTCTTGTTCTGGCTGTCGGCATCTGCGGCGGGAGGGCGTTCCCCCCGGGCCGGCACCGGATACTGTATAAACGTCCATGTATTGTAGCGGTTGACCGGAAGCTGTCAATCGGGCGGTGGTAGAGTCGGCTTTCCTGAATCGGAACAATCCTTTGGAGGGGCACATGGCGAAAGTGGCGTTTCTCGGCCTGGGGGTGATGGGCTACCCGATGGCGGGCCACCTGCTCAAGAAGGGCGGCCACGACGTAACCGTCTACAACCGGACCGCGGCCAAGGCCCAGCAGTGGGCGAAGGAGCACGGCGGCAAGGCGGCGCCGACGCCGCGCGAGGCCGCCCAGGGCTGCGACTTCGTCATGATGTGCGTCGGCAACGACGACGACGTGCGTTCGGTCGCCTACGGAGACCACGGCGCGCTCGCGGGCCTGAAGCGGGGCGCGATCTTCGTCGACCACACCACGGCCTCGGCCGTCGTCGCGCGCGAGCTGCACGCGAAATGCCGGGAAAAGGGCGTCGGCTTCGTCGACGCGCCGGTCTCGGGCGGCCAGGCGGGCGCGGTGAACGGCCAGCTCGGCATCATGTGCGGCGGGGACGCCGCGGACTTCGACCGCGCGAAGCCCGTGCTCGACGTCTACGCCAAGATGTGCGCGCTGATCGGCGCGCCCGGCGCCGGGCAGCTGACGAAGATGGTCAACCAGGTCGCGATCGTCGGCCTGCTGCAGGGCCTGTCGGAGGCGCTCAACTTCGGCAAGAACGCGGGCCTGGACATGGAGAAGGTCGTCGGCGTCATCTCCAAGGGCGCCGCGCAGTCCTGGCAGCTCGAGAACCGCTGGAAGACGATGGTCGAGGGCAAGTTCGAGGGCTTCGGCTTCGCCTCCGACTGGATGAGGAAGGACCTCAACATCGCGCTCGCGGAAGCGAAGAAGAACGGCTCGTTCATGCCGGGGACCGCGCTGATCGAGCAGTACTACGGGCGCGTCGCCGCGCGCGGCGGCGGCCGCTGGGACAACACGGCGCTGATCACCCTGCTACAGAAATGAGCGCGGGCAGCGTGACGCGGAAGCAGGCGCCCGCGCCCTCGCGCGGCACGAGCGCGAGCGTGCCGCCGAGCCGCCGCATGATCTGCCCGCTGATCGCGAGCCCGAGGCCGGCGCCGCTCGCGCCGGTCTGCGTCGGCGCCCAGCCGCGCACGAACTTGGAGAAGATGCGCTCGCGCTCCTCGGGCCGGATGCCGGGGCCGTTGTCGGCGATCTCGACCTCGTAGCTGCCGTCGCGCAGCGCGCTGCGGATCTCCACGCGCGGCGCCGCGCTGGTGTTGTACTTGATCGCGTTCGAGATCAGGTTGATGAATACCTGGCACAGCCGGTCCTCGTCGGCCTCCACGACCGCGCCGGCCGCGCGCCCGAGGTTCCGCAGCTGCACGCGGCTGCCCGCGAGCCCCTGGCAGCTGCGCACCGCGCGCTCGAGCGCCGCGTCCGGGTCGATCGCCTGGCGCGGCCAGGGCGCCTCGCCGCGCTCGAGCAGGCTCAGGTCCAGCGTGCTGTCCAGCAGCCGCGTCAGCCGCACGCTCTCCTCGTGGATGATGCGCAGGTAGCGCTTCTCGAGGTCGGGATCGAGCCCGGGCGTCTCGAGCAGGATCTGCGCGAACGAGCGGATCGAGGTCATCGGCGTGCGCACCTCGTGGCTGACCTGGCTCAGGAACTCGTCCTTCTCCAGGTCCAGGCGCCGCAGGCGCTCGTTGGCGTCGCGCAGCTGCCCGGCC
>Ga0335082_10004749_pt1 | contig 14842 bp, 13 predicted proteins | sample Lox_Sample_41_FD_206718 | JGI IMG/M metagenome (GOLD analysis project Ga0335082, IMG submission 206718) | Soil microbial communities from Loxahatchee National Wildlife Refuge, Florida, United States - Lox_Sample_4.1 | ecosystem: Environmental > Terrestrial > Soil > Wetlands | place: USA...
TCTCGACTTGACGGCGGAGGCGCCCATCGCCCCGTCGCTGCCGGTCCCGGTCAGCACGCAGGCGATGGCTCGCGGGCCATAGGATCCGGCCACCGACTCGAACAGCAGGTCGGCGGAGGGACGGACGAAGTGAACGAGCTCACTGCTCGAGAGCATCAGCACTCCATTCGCCTCGACCAGGAGATGATGGTTCGGCGGAGCGATGTAGATCGTGCCCGCCTCGGCCTTCTCACCTTCCCTGGCCAGCCTGACCGGCATCTTCGCGCGGCGACCGAGTACCTCGGCGATGACGGTCTTGTGCCGCGGGTCCAGATGCTGGACGACCACCACGGGAACGGGGAACCCGCCCGGCAGGCCGTCGAGGACATGGCCGAGCGCGGTGATGCCCCCGGCGGACGCGGCGATGGCGACGATGCCGTAAGGCTCGGCAGAGTCGGCTCGGCCCTGGTCGTTCATCACAGCGCTACCTATGAGCGGGCATGCTGGCACACACTGTCAGCCTAGCGCTCGTGACCGCCTCCAGCATGCCCTCGGCGGCGGATTCCCAGGGTCAAGCGCCAGCCCAGCCGTGACCGGGCCGTCGGCCAGGCCGGCGGATTCGAGCAGCAGGCCGGATCAGGCGAGGGCAGCCAGGTGGACCATGCCGGTGCTGGCCCGGGTCAGACCGGGGCGACCGCGCGGTCGGCGGTCTCCATGTCCTTGAAGAAGCGGCGGTGCACCCGGAGCTTCTCGTTCCCGGCCGGGACCTGGTGCCAGACGCCGGAGCCCGGGCCGAGCCGGGTCGACCTGGGCAGCTCGGTCACCACCCCGCGGGCCGTCTTCATGCTGCTCTTCCCCGCGTCGAGCACCACGATGCGGTTCGGCGTGACGGCCAGGATCCGGTAATGGTTCAGGCCAAGGAAGACAAAGATGCCGGTCAGCCCGGCGAGCCACTGGCTCGCCGTCTGCGCGCCGATCACGGCCTGGATCGGCTCACCGGGCCGCAGGTACTGGGCGGCGGATTCGCGCATGGAGTCGCGCAGGGCCACGAGAATCACCTCAAAGTGTCGTTAGCTTCCATGCGTGCGGCGGTCCATCCCGTGCCGCTGCGTTCCACTCCGGGGCGCCGGGCCGCCCGGCGGCCGAGGTCAGCCGGGCCAGTAGGAGCAGCGTACGCCGGTGTGCACGGTCTGGCGCAGGTGCTCGCCGATGACGCCGTCGGCTTCGGTGATCCGGGCCAGCGCCCGGCGGATGGCCTTGCCCACCGCGACCCGGGCGCGCTCGGGCTGGTCGGGGAAGGCCCTGGTCCGGCCGCCGAACCCGGCCGCGCTTGACAGCTGGGCGACCAGCCAGTCGCGTTCGGCCCTGGCCTGGCGGGCCCGGTCGGGCTCCAGCTCGTCGATCTCGGTATCCAGGCGCCTGAGCCGGCTCCGGTACTCGGCGATCGCCTCCGGGTCGAGGACGCGCTGCGCCGTCCCGGCCTCGCCGCCCGTCCCGCTCAGCCCGGCCAGGCCGGCCACCAGGTCGGCCGCCTCGATCTCCTGGCGCGGGTTGGCGATCAGCACCGCCAGGTGGACCATGCCGATGCTGTCCTCCACCAGGACGCTGCGGCCGCGCAGGGTCAGCCGCCAGTTGCGGCCGGCCCGCTGGATCTCGGCCACGGCCGGGGCCGGGCCGGCCATCGGGTGCTCCGGGTAGTCGGGCACCGGCAGGCCCGCCGAGGCCGCCTCGGCAATGGCCGCGTCGAGCTCGCGGCGCGCCGCGTCGGCGTCCCCGGGTGAGCCGCGCAGCGCGAGCGCCTGGGCCAGCCGCCGCCGGGACGCCACCAGCGCGGGCCAGTGCGCCAGCGCGAGGTTGTGCTGGACAGCCATTGTCAGGTGCTCGACGGCCAGGTCGAGCTGCCGGGAGGTGAGCGCGGCCACGCCGAGGGCGTGCTGCACCGACCCGAAGCAGGTGACGCCGAGGCTGCCGATCATCGGCAGGTGCGCGTACGGCCGGAGCAGCTCGTAGGCCCGGGCCGCCACGTCGGGCTCCTCGAGCAGGTACGCCGCCTCCACCACGCCGTTCATCGTGACCAGCCAGCTGCTCGATCTGGGCAGCGCGGCCAGGTCGCTGCCGCACAGCGCGGCCAGCGCGCTGGCGGCCTGCGGCCGGTCCCCGCTCAGCGCCGCGGCGACGGCCAGCGCGGCGACCGCGGAGTTGTCCACCGCGGACAGCTCCGGGGAATGCACCCGCTCGTGCAGCATCGGCAGCAGCTCGGTCAGCCGCCCCTGATACCAGCGGATCGTCACCAGCTGGGCGCCGAACCACCAGGCGTGGTCGGCGTCGCCCGCGGCCGCGCCGCGGCTGGCGCAGGCCGCGGCCAGCGCCTCGGCGTCGGCGAACCGGCCCGCCCTGATGGCCAGCATCACGTCGATCGCGCTGGCCACGAAGCCGACCGCGAGGTGGTCGTGCTGGGCGAGGTGGTCCTTCAGCTCGCCCAGCAGCCGCCCGGCGTGCGGGTCGCCCGCGCAGTACGCGTCGGCCGTCTGCCAGAGCAGGCCCATCAGCAGGTCGCTGCGGCGTTCGGTGCGGAAGCTCGCCTTGGTCAGCTCGACGGCCAGCTCCCGGCGCGCGCTGACATGCTCGGGGCCGAGCAGGCAGTGGTGGGCGATGCGGAGGGCCTCGGCGAGGAGTTCGGGGTCACCTGCCGCGCGCACCTCGTCCAGGGCGGCGAGCACGGCGGCGTGCGTGCCGTGGGTGTAGTCCGCCTCCCCGGCCAGCCGGGTGCGGACGCGGAGCGCCAGGGCCGACCGGGGGTCGAGCAGCGCGAGCACGTGCTGCAGCCGCGCCTCGAGCAGCACCGTGCTGGTGACGGTGCGGCGCTCGGCCACCCACAGGCCAGCCAGGCCCAGCGCGGACAGCGCCATCGACTCCGCGTCGCCGGCCCGTTCGGCCAGCCGGTAGGCGCGCTCGAAGCTGTCCCGGCTGGCCTGCAGGTCGCCGGCCTCGTGCAGGGCACGGTTCCCGTCCGCGAGCGCGGCCTTGAGCTCGTCCGGCGGGACGAGTTCCAGGCGCCGGGAAGGCATCGCCCCGCCCGCCTCGCCCTTCATAGGGCCAAATGTATTCGGGGCGGCGCGGCACCGTCGAGGCTATCGCGGATGGCAGGTGACGGCGGTGTCGGTTCGCGGCCGCGCCGGCCGCCGGGGCTGTGCCGGTATTGTGCCGCTCTGCGCCGGGCGGCCCTGCTAGCGTGCCCCCTGACGAGACGAACGGGAGACGCCGTGGCTGGGATGATCTTCTTTACCGACAACTACCAGGACCGCAGCACCCGCGAAGGGTATCAGTTCGAATTCTACTGCCGACGCTGCGGCAACGGTTACAGCTCCTCGTTCCAGCACTCGGTCACCGGCTTCGGCGGCCGGCTTCTGCGGCTCGGCGGCGACCTGGTGGGCGGCGCCGTCGGCGAGCGGGCCCAGGAGATCGGCTGGGACGCCGAGTGGATGCGCGACGGCGTGCGCGGGTCGACCAGGGACAAGGCGCTGGCCCGGGCGGTGGAGGAGATGAAGCCCTTCTTCTACCAGTGCCACCGCTGCGGCCAGTGGGTGTGCGGGCAGGTCTGCTGGAACGCCCAGCGCGGGCTGTGCGCGACCTGCGCGCCCCGGCTGGACCAGGAGATTGCCGGGATGCAGGCCGCGGCGCAGGTGAACCAGCTGAACCAGAAGATCCAGAGCCAGGACTGGACCAGGGACGTCAACTACCGGGACCAGGCCACCGGGCTGTGCCCGTCCTGCGGCCTCCAGAGCGGCGGCGGGAAGTTCTGCCAGGGCTGCGGTCACGCGCTGGCCGCGGCGCAGGCGGCGCAGAAGTTCTGTGCCAACTGCGGCACCCCGCTGACCGGCGCGCGGTTCTGCGGTGAGTGCGGCACCCCGGCGGGCTGAGCGTCGTCCGGTGAGCAGCGCGCGGTACCGGCTCCTGTCCCCGGCGGGCGAGAAGCTCCAGGACGGGCAGGGCGACGTCGAGGTGGCGGGCGGGGCGCTGGTGCTCGCGCCGGACGGGGAGAGCGTGCTGCGCATCCCGTTCGGCTCCATCGCGGCCGTCGCTGAACCCGGACCTTTCACGGTCCGGGTCACCCTGGCCGGCGGGGACGTCCTCGAGCTCAGCCGGCTGGGCGTGATGCGGACGCAGCTGCTGGCCGAGCTGCGCGACGGCCGGGGAGACGACGCGGCGGCGGCCGCGGGGGCGGTCGGCGAGGCCGAGGTCTTCCCGGCCGAGGCCTCCTTCGCCGAGGCCGGCCGCGGGCCGGCCGAGGTGCGGGTCTACGACGACGCGCTGCTGGTCATCGGCGCGGCCGGCGCGGAACGGGTCGGCTTCTCCTTCGTCGGCGCGGTCGATACCCGGGATTACGTGATCACGGTCGAGGTGGCCGGGCGGGCGCCGCTGACCCTGTCCCGGCTCGGCCGGCGGACCGGGGAGCTGGCCGGCCTGCTGGCCGGGCGGCTGCGGCAGGCGCGCGGCCGGACCGCCGCGTTCCTCGGCTCGCTGCTGCCCGGGCTCGACCCGGTGGCCCTGCGCGCCGCGGCCAGCCTGCTGCGCGACGGGGTGGCCGGGCCGGCCGGCGCGCTGGACGGCATCCACCCGGACCTGGCCGCGACGTTGATCCGGCTGGCCACGCTGCCGGACCGCCGGGACGCTGTCGCCGTGCTCGGCCGTCGCAGCGAGCTGGCGATCGGGTTCAGGCAGCTGGTCTCGGTGCGCCGGCCCGCGGTGGGGACGACGCCGTGGCGCGACCACGCCGCCGCGCCGCACATCGGCGAGCACGAGAGCCCGGGCGGGGCGTTCCGGCCGGGGCTGGCGGGCGCGCTGGCCGCCGGCGTGATGTCCGGGGTGGCGTCCGGCGGCCCGGGGTCGTCCGGGTCCGGGTCCGGGTCCGGGTTGGGGTTCGGGTTCGGCGAGGGGTACGGGGCGTTCGGCGCGTACTGGGGATTCCGCGCGCTCGGCGCGGGGATGAACGCGGCCGGGACCCGTCCGATGACGCCGCGGCCCGACGTGACCCGGGGCCTGCTGACGCCCGCCACCGAGGACCTTTCCGCGCTGACGGCCGCCGGCGAGAGCCCCACCGTGCTGGCGTTCGTGCTCGGCTCGGCCCGGGGGTACGTGGTCTACGAGGCGCTCAACCTGCCCGAGCCGGCGACCTGCGTGTTCCGGGGCGAGCTCGCGGCGGTCAACCGGGCGCTCGACGACGCCGGGTTCCGGGCCGAGGACCTGGCGCCGGCCGCCCGGATCCCGCACGACGCGGCCTGGGCGGACCGTCTCGCCGCCGCGCTCGGCGGCTGAGCCGGACGGTTTGCAGTACCTACTGCATACAGTAAATGCGGTGGTTGCGGCACCACCCCGCCCCGCTGCCGAACGCGCTGAAACCGGGATTCCACTGCGCCAGAACGCACTGGATCCGGGGTTTCATAGCGTTCCAGCTGGCCCGGCGCACCCGGATCGTGATGCTGATGGTGCCAGTCGCGCCGGTGGCGCCGGCCCGGTTCCTCAGGGAGCGGTACGACGCGGTCACCATCGGCTGACTCGCTCAGTAGTAGTACGGGAAGCGGGCCCAGTCCGGGTCGCGCTTCTCCAGGAACGCGTCGCGGCCCTCGACCGCCTCGTCGGTCATGTACGCCAGCCGGGTGGCTTCGGCCGCGAACACCTGCTGGCCGACCAGGCCGTCGTCGATGAGGTTGAACGCGTACTTCAGCATCCGCTGCGACGTCGGGCTCTTCGCGTTGATCCTGGCCGCCCAGTCCAGCGCGGTGCGCTCCAGGTCCGCGTGCGGCACCACCGCGTTGACCATGCCCATCCGGTGCGCGGCGGCCGCGTCATAGGTGTCGCCGAGGAAGAAGATCTCCCGGGCGAACTTCTGGCCGACCTGCCGGGCCAGGTAGGCGGAGCCGAATCCGCCGTCGAAGCTGCCCACGTCGGCGTCGGTCTGCTTGAACCGGGCGTGCTCGGCGCTGGCCAGGGTGAGGTCGCAGACCACGTGCAGGCTGTGCCCGCCGCCAGCGGCCCAGCCGGGCACCACGCAGATGACGACCTTCGGCATGAACCGGATCAGCCGGTGCACCTCCATGATGTGCAGCCGCCCGGCGCGGGCCGGGTCGATGGTCTCGGAGGTCTCGCCGTCGGCGTACCGGTATCCGTCCCGGCCGCGGATGCGCTGGTCGCCGCCGGAGCAGAAGGCCCACCCGCCGTCCCGCGGCGACGGGCCGTTGCCGGTGAGCAGCACGCAGCCTACGTCGCCGGTCATCCGGGCGTGATCGAGCGCGACGTACAGCTCGTCGACGGTGTGCGGGCGGAAGGCGTTCCTGACCTCGGGCCGGTTGAAGGCCACCCGGACGGTACCCGAGTCGACGGCCCGGTGGTAGGTGATATCGGTGAACGAGAACCCCTCGACGGTGCGCCACCGCCCGGGCTCGAAGATCTCAGAAACCATGGCCCCCATTGTGGCCGACCCCGGCCGGCCCGCCGGACAGACCTGCCCGCCGAACGCGCTTTGCCCGAGATTATCCGGGTCAGGGACTTGCGTCAGCTATCCGGTGATGCCTTAATCGTGTAGCACGCCCGACATCATCGGGAGTGAGGATGTGGGTCGTGAGGAGCAAGGAGCACCACCCCGATGACTGACACCCTGGACACGGTGACCGTCGCCGACGTCGAACGGCAGAAACTGCAGAAGCACTTCGGCCGCTTCGACATCCTGTTCTTCCTCGTCTGCACGATCGTCGGCGTAGACACCATCGCTACGGTCGCGCAGGGCGGCGGCGAGGCCTTCACCTGGATGATGATCTTCGCGGTCGTCTTCTTCGTGCCGCAGGCGCTGCTGTTCTCCGAGCTCGGCACCGCCTTCCCGCAGGAAGGCGGGCCTTACTACTGGACCCGGCTGGCGTTCGGGCACCTGGCCGGGGCGGTGAACAACTTCCTGTACTGGATCACCAACCCGGTGTGGATCGGCGGCACGCTCGCCATCTCCTGCATCGGCGCTGTCGAGGTGTTCTTCAACCACGGCAACTCCGTGCCCACCGTGGTGTTCTACATCATCACGCTGGCGTTCGTCTGGGTGTCCATCATCGCCGCCATCACGTCGTTCAGCGTGGGCAAGTGGGTGCCGACGGCCGGGGCCTTCGCCCGGTTCCTCCTGCTCGCCATGTTCATCCTCACGGTCATCGTCTTCGCGGCCAAGCACGGCGTCCACGGCCTGGGCGCGGCGAGCTACTCGCCGACGGCCGGCGGCTTCGTGCTCCTGATCGGTGTGCTGCTGTTCAACTTCGTCGGCTTCGAGCTGCCCAACAGCGCGGGCGAGGAGATGACCAACCCGCAGCGCGACGTGCCGTTCGGCATCGCCCGATCCACCGTGGCTAGCGTGATCCTCTACGCGCTGCCCGTGGTCGGCATCCTGATCGTGCTGCCGTCCAGCGCCGTCACCAACTTCAGCGGGTTCATCAGCGCCATCCAGTCTGTCTTCACCGTGTACGGCGGGCACGTCGCGGCCGACGGCACGGCCACGCTGACCGGGGCCGGCCTGATCCTCGGCGACTTCTGCGCCCTGCTGTTCATCGTGTGCCTGCTCACCTCCGGCGCGACCTGGATCATGGGCGCGGACCGGGCGCTGGCCGTGTCCTGCTACGACGGGGCGGGCCCCCGGGTGCTGGGCGTGATCAACGCCAGGTTCGGCACGCCGGTGCGGGTCAACGTGTTCAGCGGCGTCGTGGCCACGGTCGTGGTCATCCTGGCCCAGCAGATCACCAGCGGCAACGCGGCCAAGTACTTCAACGCCGTGCTCGGCGTGACCATCTCCACCACGCTGATCAGCTACCTGTTCATCTACCCGTCGCTGTGGAAGCTGCGCCGGAGCCACCCGGACACGCGCCGCCCGTTCAAGATGCCCTGGCACCGACCGCTGACCGTGCTGCTGATGATCCTGGTGGCGGTGGCCACCGTGCAGCTCATCGCCCCCGGCCTGGGCGATCACTGGTTCGGCCCGGACTTCATCCCGTCGGACTGGAAGTACTCCGAGCGGTTCACCTACCTGTGGACGGAGCTCGTGCCGGTGCTGTGCTTCATCGTCGTCGGCGTGCTGTTCTGGTGGATGGGCCGGCGGGTCAGGGCCCAGGCGGCCCGGGCGGAGGCGGCGGCCGCTCTGGGGACGGCGCCGTCGGACTGAGCCCGGTGGCGAGCTGGACGCGCGAGGAGATGCCCAGCTTGCCGAAGATGTGCTCGAGGTGCGCGTCGACGGTGCGCTTGGAGATGCCGAGCTGCCGCGCGATGTCACGGTTGGACATTCCCTCGCCGACCAGCGCCGCGATCTGCCGTTCCCGGCCGGTCAGCAGGCCGGCCGGGCGCTGGCGGCCCGCCGTGGCCGGCAGTTCGCCGGCGTCCGTCACCGCGAGCGTGACCACGAGGTCGAGCGGGCGGCCGGCGCCGTCGCGGAACAGCGCCGCGTAGCAGTCCTCGCCGAGCGCTTCCTGCGCCGCCTTGACCGCCTGCCGGTGGAGTTCCTCCATGAGGGACGTGCCGCCCATCCGCCTTCCGGCCCGGTCCCAGAGCGTGTCCGCCGCCCCCATCAGCCATGCGGCGCGCTCACTGCGCTGCTGCCGTAGCGCCAGCATGGCGAGGGCCTCCAGGCAGTAAGCCGTGCCCACGATGTCGCCGAGCTCGTGCTTCTTCTCCAGGGAACCGCAGGCCGCGGCCGCGCTCTCGGCGTACTTCCCCTGGAAGAACAGGGCCCTGGCGATGATGATCTGCAGGTAGCCGCGAGCCCACCGCTCCCGGGTCTCGCCGAGGCGGCGCAGCCCCAGTTCGCATCGCTCGATGGCCAGGTCGAACTCACCGCTCATCAGGTGCAGGTAGCCCAGGTGGACATCGAGGGCGACCAGGCCGTTGAAATGGTCGATCGCGCGGAGGCGTTCGGCGGCCACGTCCCCCGCCGCCGCCTCGGCGTGGCGGCCGGAGAAGGTGAGCGCCAGGCACAGGTAGGCGTGACCGAGCGCGCAGGCCAGGACCTCACCGTGCTCGTGCGCCATCGGCGTGCTCAGTTCCAGGTCGGCGCGCAGCCAGGAGACCGGCGATGGCGCAGACCCGATTCACCTGCGCGCTCGCGAAGGACAGCGCACAACGCCCCAGCAACTAGAACTCCGGCACATCAGCAGTGGCCCTGTCCAGGGCCATGGCCAGCAGCTACGATGACGGTGCGTCAGGTTCGGCGCTCGGCTGGGAGCGACCGGGGAGGGGCCATGGGTCAGCGGATTCGGAGTTCGCTGGCGGGGTGCCTGACCGTGCTGGGCCTGGCGGCGGCATGCGGCGGACACCCGACCCCGGCCGGGACCTCGGTATCTGCTGCGGGCTACTCCCAGCAGGCCGAACTCGCCCCCTCCGACGCGTCGGGTGACGACTTCGGGGTCTCGGTGGCCCTGTCCGCTTCGGGCACCACCGCCCTCGTCGGGAGCGACTTTCACAAGTTGTCCACCGGGGCGGCGTACATGTTCACGCTGCGGGGCGGCAGTTGGTCTCAGACCGCCGAGCTGACCCCGTCCGGCGGGGCGCAGGCCGATGACTTCGGCTTTTCGGTGGCCCTGTCTGCCTCGGGCACTACTGCGCTGGCCGGGGCGCCGGGACGCCACTCGTCGTCCACCGGGGCGGCGTACGTGTTCACGCTGCGGGGCGGTACCTGGTCCCAGACCGCCGAGCTGACCGCCTCCGACGGGGCGCGGAATGACTGGTTCGGGATCTCGGTGGCCCTGTCTGCCTCGGGCACTACCGCGCTGGCCGGGGTGCCGGGACGCCACTCGGACACCGGGGCGGCGTACCTGTTCAGACTGCGGGGCGGTACCTGGTCCCAGACCGCCGAGCTGACCGCCTCCAACGGGGTACCGGGCGACCAGCTCGGCTACCCGGTGGCCCTGTCCGCCTCGGGCACCGCCGCCCTGGCCGGGGCGGCGCAAAGCAACGCGCAGACAGGAGCGGCGTACGTGTTCACGCTGCGCAGCGGTATCTGGTCCCAGATCGCCGAGCTGACCGCCTCCGACGGAACGGCGACCGACGCGTTCGGGATCTCGATGGCCCTGTCCGCGTCGGGCACCACCGCCCTGGCCGGGGCGACCGGGCGCAACTTCGACACCGGGACGGTGTACGTGTTCACGCTGCGGGGCGGCACCTGGTCCCAGACCGCCGAACTGACCGCCTCCAACGAGTACGCGGGGGTGTTCGGGCGCTCGGTGGCCCTGTCCTCCCTGGGCACCACCGCCCTGATCGGGGCGCCTTTGCAGTCAGCCGCCTACGTGTTCGCCGAAGGCGGCCGCGTCTAGCAGGCCACGCTCGATGGCGTAGACGATGGGACACCGAGTCCTTGCGGTTGGTGTATTTAGAGGAAGCAGCCGCCGGCCCACTGGCAATGCCGGTCCCGCTGGATGACCGCGTTGCGGATCCCGGGCGGCGTCCCGGGTGCCGCCGCGGCGCCGGGGGTCGAGCTCGACGCACAGCCGGACCAGATCATCGAGCGCGTCGACATTGATGTCCCCGGTGACGATCGGGGCCATTAGGCGATGGCCTCGGCGGCGACCCCGTCCAGCCACGCGCCATCGCTGGCGCCTGCCTCGGAGGCGGCGGCGCGGCGGGCGGCCCACCGTTCCCGGACGCGGGCGGTCCATTCCGCTTGCAGGGCGGAATCGGCGTCGAGCAGGATCAGGTCGCCCAGCGAGATGTGCGCCCAGGCCTTGACCGGCTGCCCGGCCCGCTCGGGCAGCAGCCCGCTAGCGGCCAGCCGCCGCATGAGTTAGCTCTGATTTTGCATCGTGAACTTCGTCACATCGATGCTCGTCAAGTGGCCGCCGCGCTGACACGAAAACTGGGTCCCGCTGGCGCGCGGCAGCAGACCCCGGCCGGTGCGGTGGCGGGGCTGGTGACGGGTGCTGGTTTGTCCGGCGGTCAGGCCGGGGGGCCGGGGCTGGCGGCAGCTCCTGGGGGCTGGCGGGTCAGGCGCCGGGTGGTAAGGCGGCCTCCGGGGCGGGATCGGGGGACGGGCTGATGGTGATGGTGATGGTGCAGCCGGGGTGGAGCTTCTGGATCTGGCGCTCCAGCCAGGCCTGGCGGTGTCCGGGGGATTCCCGCCGGGTGCAGAAGTCGGCTCCCGGCTCCTGGTAGCCGGTCCCGGTCTTCAGGACGGTGCAGGCGATCTTGAGCAGGGTGTGCGCGATCGCCACGATGGCCTTCTTCTTCGCGGCCGGGTTCTTCGGGCCGCCGAGGCGGCGGACCAGCCGGTTGTACCGGGCCTGCAGACGGCCCCGGACCTGGGTGGCGGCCCAGGCGGCCTGGATCAGCACCGGCTTGATGTAGGTGCCGGCGTCGCCGGTGCGGCCGTACTTGCGCTTGCCGGCGCTGACGTTGCTGCCCGGGGCCAGGCTCACCCAGGAGGCGAGCTTGCGGTGCGAGGCGAACCACCGGTGCGGGGCCGGGCCGATCTCGGCGATCCATGCCCAGGCGACGATGTCGCCGAACCCGGGGATGGTCTTGAGCAGGCCGATCTCCCGCTGCCAGTCCGCGGCCGTCGCCGCGATCCGCGCCTCCAGGTCCGCGACCGCGGCGTCCAGCGCCGTGATCCGGTCCAGGTGCAGCCGGCACATCAGCGCGTGGTGATCGGTGAACCGGCCTTCCAGCGCCATCGACAGGTCCGCCAGTTTCCCGGCGGTCCGCGCCCGGCCCCGGGCCAGGTCCGCCATCACCGCGCCACGGCGTTCCCCGCTGATCAGCGCCTCGATCATCGCCACCGGCTCCTTGCCGGTAATCTCAGAGGCGACCGAGCCGAGCTTGATGCCGGCCGATTCCAGCGCTTCGGCAAGCCGCTGGATCTCCGAGGTGCGGGCCTGGACCGTCTTCATCCGGTACCGGGACAGGTCCCGCACCTCCTTCAGCCCCGCCGCCGGGATGTAAGACCCCTGCAGCAGCCCGCACTCGAGCAACTCCGCCAGCCGGGCGCAGTCCCTCGCGTCGGTCTTGTGTCCCTTCAGCGCCCTGGCGTGCGCCGGGTTGACCACCGCGACCTCGGTGAAGTCCTCCTCGCACAGCGCGTAATACACCGGCCCGGCATAGACCACGGATTACCCCGGACGCCTCCATCACCACGTGCGTCACCCCCCGCCGGCGCAACTCCCGGGCCATCGCCCGCAGCACGCCGTAAAACGTGCGGAAGGTGAGGATCTCGGTCTTGCGGGTCCATGGCTTATCCCCGGGCGACCGGACCGCCACCTTGATCATGTCCTTATGCACGTCGATCCCCGCCACGCGCTCATACATAACTTTCACGCGGCCACCTCCTGCAGCGGCATCCCCCTCCGGATAACGGACACGGCACGCCGCCTGCCAGGACCCCAGCCAGTACAGGAGACTGACACACGCGCACGCAGCAGCAACGGTGGTTACCCGCCAGGGGGTCCCGGCAGCTGAACTCTTTTACGGCCTCGAACGGTCCAGGCGTGAACAGTGACGACAGGCGGCACGCCACCACCACTGTGCACCTTCCGCCCCGGCCACCGCCACCCGGACCACCGCAAACCCCGGCCCGCGCAGGCCCGCACCCGCCCCCCGCGGGAGGGACCCAGTTTTCATCACCCCACGGCAGCAGCGCGAAGCGATGCATGATTTCTCTTATGACTTGAAGGCTTTACCTATGAAGCTGGGTTATGAGCCACACGACATTTGTCTCTCCTGTCTCAAGGCGTCTCTCGCGGGTGCGGTGACCTCGGCGGACAGGACAGATCCCATCTCGCTCCGTCAGCTCCGTCTCCCTCGTCTCGTACTGTCTCGCCGCGTCCGGTTTACAAATCGGTTTACAGAACGGGCGATTGATCTGCGGTTTCCTGCGCCCTCCCGCCACCTTGGCGACCGCCGTCCTCGGGCCACGGCCGTCAAGTCCAGGCTCGCAGCGCAACCGCGTGACTTGCCCAGCCTCGATACGGCGGGCGGCCGAGATGCAGCCGTAGCGAGAAGGACGACGAGTCTCACGAGTGATTCGGCTGTAAGCCGACAAGTGGTGGCTACAGGCCTGGGTGGCGCTCGGTCCTGGCCATCCTTCGGATAGGTACCTACTGGTTCGATGCCAAAGGCGTGGCCAAGCCCGGGCTTCAGGTGTACGTGTGCCAGGCATCGTTACGAGAACGCCGCAGTAGGAGGTGCTTCGCCACGGTCGTGGGAGCAAGATGACTAATCGGCTGACCGGCAGGTCGCCGACCGCCTACGCCCATTGTCTTGTACTCGACTCTGGCTAAGGTTTCTGGCAGGAGTGTCCGCAGGGCTCCAGGGTCAGGCGTGACTTCGCGTGATGCGATCACCAGGCACCTTCTCCCGTGCTCGTTGTCCTGCGGTCTACAGTCATGCTTGAGGCTGGAGGGGCGGGCACGGACACTCAGCCGACCTTCCCGGAGCTGAGCCAGCCAGGACTCTTGCCCTTCCCGCCCGTCGTGCCCGTGGCCTGCCCTACTACCGGCGCCCACCGATGGAGAGAAACTGAGGCATCCCGGCTGGCGCCACGCCGCGAGGTCGGGCACGATTGGAGGATCAGTTGCGGGGGCGTGCCGGGTTTGGGGAGGGATCATATGCCAACTGTGCATGCGAACGGCATCGACATTTACTACGAGGTCCAAGGGGAAGGTGAGCCCATTGTCCTCATCCCCTACCTCGCTGCCGACCAGCAATGCTACGCGTTCCAAGTGCAGGACTACGCCAAGCATTTCACGTGTTTCACAGTGGACCTTCGCGGTGCGGGACGCAGCGGCAAGCCCGGCGGCACCTACACAACGGAACTGTTCGCGGACGACATCGCCGCCTTTATGCAAGCGGCTGGTGTGGAACGTGCTCACATCACCGGCCTGTCGCTCGGCGCGGCGACGGGAATGTGGCTTGCGGCCAAGTACCCCACCCGGGTGAAGTCGCTGTCACTGCACAGCGCGTGGCCGAAGACGGACCCGTTCCTGCGCGTCGCCGTCGAAGGCTGGCGCATCATGGCTCAAGGGCTCGGCAGTGTCACCGACATGGTGATCAAGGGAATCTTCCCGTGGTGCCTCACCCCTGAGCTTTACGATTCACATCCCGAGGTCATCGAGTCGCTCGCTCAGTTCGTCCGAAGCCGGCCGATGCCGCCCGTCGATGCCTTCTTCCGCCAGTCGGATGCGGTACTGAGCCACGACGTGCAGGCGAAGCTCCACTCCATCCATACGCCGACCCTCATCACGTTCGGGCGCAGGGACATGGTGACGTCGACCCGCTTCGCCGATCCACTCAAGAACGGAATCACCAACAGCGAAGTCGTGGTGTTCGAAGGCTGCGCGCACGCCCCGATCTACGAGAAAATCAACGAGTTCAACGCGCGGACACTGACATTCCTGCAGCACCACTCCGTCTGATTCGATCGGGTGCCTTCTGCATTGCGTGGCGCGACCATCCCCGGCGGATGTAATGGCTGATTGCATGCTCAAGGTCCTGGCCAGCCCGGTCGGATCATGCGCCTTTGGTGGTCCGCGCCTCATGTGATCGGCCAGCTCCATCCTCCGCTTCCGGGCGTGGCCGAATCACTTCAGACTGGCTGGGTGAGGTTGACGGTGTTGCCATCGGGGTCGGCGATGTGTGCGACTCGCTGTCCCCATGGCATGTTGTTCGGCTGGCCGCGTACGCTGCCGCCTAGGGCGTTCACCCGCGCAAGCAGGCTGTCGACGTCCTCGACCGCGATACTGAGGAGGATCCGGCCAGCGGCACCGGCAGCGCCCTCGGCGTCAGCCACGAGGCCCAATTCAGAGTCACCGACGCGGAGGCCCACATAGAAGGCCGGGCCATCCTCTAGCACGCGCGATGT
>Ga0335082_10004750_pt1 | contig 14842 bp, 15 predicted proteins | sample Lox_Sample_41_FD_206718 | JGI IMG/M metagenome (GOLD analysis project Ga0335082, IMG submission 206718) | Soil microbial communities from Loxahatchee National Wildlife Refuge, Florida, United States - Lox_Sample_4.1 | ecosystem: Environmental > Terrestrial > Soil > Wetlands | place: USA...
CTGTTCGGCCTCCTCACGCTCGAGGGCTTCCAGGCGGGGCTGGCCTGGATCACGATCCTGCGCAAGCGCGATGCCTTTCACGCCGCCTTCGCAGGCTTCGACACGGCCGCGGTCGCCGCGTTCGGCAAGGCCGACGTCGGACGGCTCCTCGCCGATCCGGGGATCGTCCGCCATCGCGGCAAGATCGAGGCCGCGATCGGGAACGCGCGGGCCGCGCTCGCGCTGCCCGACGGGCTCGACGCGCTCGTCTGGTCGTTCGCGCCCGCACCGCGGCCTCGGCCCCGCTCGCGTGGAGGGATTCCGGCGAAGACGCCCGAGTCGGAGGCGCTCTCGAAGGAGTTGCGCCGCCGCGGCTTCCGCTTCGTGGGCCCGACGATCGTGTACGCCTTCATGCAGTCGGCAGGGCTCGTGGACGACCATCTCGCGGGCTGCGAGACGGCGCCCTAGGTCAGGCACCTGCGGGAAAGCCACATCGGGATCAGAAGCCGCTCCGATGTAACGGGCATCGCACGGCGCCAGACTTGGGGGTCGTCGAGGAAGGTGAGAGGAGGAAGAGTCATGACAGTGCTGTCACGCGCGCTCGCCCTCGAGAGCGTCGACTACGAGGTGATCGAGCATCCGAGGACCGAGACGGCGACGGCCGAGGCGAAGGTGCTCGGGGTGCCGTTGGACGAGGTGGCGAAGACCGTCGTCCTGGTGACTCCGGGAGGCCACGTCCGCGCGGTTCTCCCGGCGTCGGAGCGGCTCGACCTGACCAGGGTGCGCGAGCTCCTGGGCGACGGCAAGACGGTCCACCTCGCGAGCGAGGAGGAGCTAGCCCACGACTATCCGATGTTCGAGCTGGGTGCCGTGCCGCCGCTCGGCGGTCCGCACGACCCCGTTCTCGTCGACCGGCACACGGCCGAGCGAGAGTCGGTGATCGTTGAGGCCGGAAGCCACCGGGAGTCGCTGCTCATGAAGACGGTGGATCTCCTGACCGTGACGGACGCAAAGGTGGCCGAGATCTGCGAGCGCTGACGGAAAGCGCGCCGCCCCTGCGGCGGGTTGACGCGACCTGCTGGGAGATTCCGGCTGACAGCCGGGCCGACATGCGCGTGCCTGCGCGCGTGTTCGCCGACGAGGAGCTGATCGAGGCGATCCTGCAGGACGGCTCGCTCGAGCAGCTTCAGAACGTCGCCACGCTGCCCGGGATCGTCGGCGCCGCGCTGGCGATGCCGGACATCCACCTCGGCTACGGCTTCCCGGTCGGCGGCGTGGCCGCGACCGAGCCGCCGGACGGCGTGGTCTCGCCGGGCGGGGTGGGCTACGACATCAACTGCGGCGTTCGCCTGCTCGCGCTGCCGCTCCAGGAGGAGGAGCTGGGGGCGCGGCGGGAGCCGCTCGTCCACGAGCTCTCCCGTGCGATCCCGGCGGGAGCCGGACGGCACGGCGAGCTCATGCTGGAGGGCGACATGCTCGACCGGGTCCTGTGCGACGGCCCGCGGGCGCTCGTCGAGCAGGCGATCGGCACCGAGGAGGACCTCGAGCGCACCGAGTCGGGCGGCTGCCTCGACGGCGCCGACCCCGCCGCGGTCTCGGAGCGCGCGCGACTGCGCGGCGCCGGCCAGCTCGGCACCGCAGGCTCCGGAAACCACTTCGTCGAGGTGCAGCGCGTCGAGCGGATCCTCGACGTGCGCGCGGCGGAGGCGTTCGGCCTGCGAGAGGGCCAGGTCACCGTCCTGATCCATTCCGGGTCGCGCGGGCTCGGCCACCAGGTCTGCACGGACTACGTCGAGCTGATGGAGTCCGTGCAGGACCGGTACGGAATCGTGCTCCCGGACCGCCAGCTCGCCTGCGCGCCGCAGTCCTCGCCGGAGGGGCAGGCGTACCTCGCTGCGATGGCGGCCGCGGCCAACTTCGCCTTCGCGAACCGCCACGCGATCGCACACGCGGTGCGCGAGTCGATCGCCTCGGTGCTCGGACGCGACGTCGCGGCGGCGACGCGCCAGGTCTACGACGTGGCCCACAACGTCGCCAAGCTCGAGCGTCACGACGGCCGGCTCCTCTGCGTCCATCGCAAGGGCGCGACGAGGGCCTTCCCGGCGGGCTCGGACGAGATCCCCGCGGCCTACCGAGGCGTCGGTCAGCCGGTCTTCACTCCCGGCAGCATGGGCACGGCGAGCTTCGTCCTCGCCGGCGAGCCCGGCTCGCTCGAGCGCTCGTTCGGCAGCACCTGCCACGGGGCCGGGCGGCGGATGTCGCGTACCGGCGCCCGCAAGCAAATCGGCGGCGCGCAGCTGAGGCGCGAGCTCGAAGCGCAGGGGATCGTCGTGCGCTGTGCGTCGAACAAGGGGCTCGCCGAGGAGGCTCCGTTCGCCTACAAGGACGTCGACCGGGTCGTCGCGGTCGTCGAGCACGCCGGTCTCGCACGGCGTGTCGCGCGCCTCGTCCCGCTCGGCGTCGTCAAGGGCTAGTGCCCCGTCACTAGCCGGACGTAGAAGGCCGCAGGCCGGATCGGCGCCGCCACCGATGCGCCCGGGCCGGCGGCGCGCGAGGCTTGGGCCATGACCGTCTACACCGATGCCTTCCGGAAAGCGCACGCCGAGATCGGCGAGCAGACCGAGGCGCTCCGCCTCGCCGCCGCGCGGATCCCCGAGCTCTCCCTCGAGGAGCGGCGCGCGACGCTCGACGAGCTGCTCGAGTTCCTGCACGGCGAGGTCGAGCCCCACACCCGCTACGACGAGCGATACCTCTACCCGGAGGTCGCCGCCCGCCTGGGCGCCCCGCTCGCGACCGCCTCGATGAACTACGACCACGTGGCGATCCGCCAGTGGATCGCAGACCTCGCAGCCACGGATCCGGCGGACGTCGCGAGGCTCCAGGAGCTGCTCTACGGGCTCGACGCGATCATCCGCGTGCACATCTGGAAGGAGAACGAGCTCTACCTGCCGGCGGTCGGCTCCGCCACCTGGCCCGCGAGCTAGCGGAGCATCGGCACGAGCCTGCGCAGGCGCTTCCGCTCGGCGGGCAGGAAGAAGCCGGACGCGAGCAGGAGGAGGGGATAGACCGCGGCGAGGACGATCGCGACGGCGAGGGGAACGCCCGCGTAGCGGCCGATCACGGCGAGCCCCGCGGCCACGCCGACCACGGTCCCGACGCGCCGCCACTGGTAGGCGACGGGGTACACGACCTGCGCGTACCAGAGCATCGCGAAGAAGAGCACGACGTAGGCGACGAGCGTCGAGATCGCCGCGCCGACCATCCCGTAGCGCGGGATCAGGACTACGTTCAGGGCGACGTTCACGACCGCGGCGAGCGCCGAGATCACCCAGTTCAGCTGTGTCCGCCGTGCCCGGCCGGAGCCGATCGCGAGGACGGTGTACCCCGCGAACACCGCCGCCGAGAACGCGAGCAGCCCGACCGCCTCGGAGGCGCGCTGGAAGCCCGGGTTCCGCGCCAGCAGATGCACGAGCCATGGCGCGAGGAGCCCGAGCGCGGCCGCGAGCCAGCAGGTGACGAGCATGACGTAGGTGAGCACGTAGGCGTACGCGCGCCTCGCGTCCCGGTCCTCGGTGATCGAGTAGGCGAACGCGGGCCAGGCCGTCCGGAAGGCGAGCAGGAGGAAGACCACCGCCGAGGCGATTCGGACGGCGACGGAGTAGACGCCGACCTCGCCCTGGCCCTTGTAGAACGCCACGAACCAGCGGTCGATGAAGTTGATCGCCCACAGCGCGAGCGCCGAGGGCACGAGCGGCATCCCGAAGTGGTTCATCCGCCGAAACAGCCCGCGATCGAACACGAGCCCGAGCTGCTCGCGGTGATAGCCCACGAGGACGACGTAGACGATCAGCGTGCCGATGAAGTTGCCGACGAGGACGCCGAGCGGCCCCTTGTCGAAGACGACGACGAGGAGCACCGTCGCACCGACCGTGATCAGGACGTTTGCGATGCTCGCGATCACGTACTGCACCGAGCGCTCCTCGACCCGGAAGAGCGAGGTCAGCTGCTCGTAGTTCATCTGGGCCCAGATCCCGACCGCGGAGGCGTAGACGAGGGTGGTGCCGCCGCTGCCGAGATGGAGCCAACCCGAGATCTGGCTCGCGAACGCGACGATCAGGATCAGGCCCGCTGTCGCGGCGGACATCGTGTACCAGAACGACGTGCGGACGACGCGCAGCTTCTCCTCCAGCGCGTCCGAGTCGAAGTAGAAGCGGAAGAACGCGCTCGAGATCCCGCCGCGCAGCACGATCACGACCACCGCCGCCGCGGCGACGAGCGTCTCGATCTGCCCGTAGTCGGACGGGCTGAGGTAGCTCGTGTAGAGCGGCAGGAGCAGGACGGCGAGGAGTCGCTGCACGAGCCCGCCCAGGCCGTAGATGGCCGAGTGCTTGGCGAGGCGCTTCAGTTGCTCGAACACGTCTAGAGGCGAGCGTAGAGGTCGAGCAGGCGGTCTGCGATCCGGTCGAGGTCGTGGACCTGCTCGACGTAGGCACGTCCAGCTGCACCCAGGCGGCGCCGCTCGCCGGGGTCGGCCGCGAGCCGGGCGATCACGTCGCGCAGCGTCTCCTTCGTCGCCGAGACGATCGGCACCTCGATCCCGAAGGCCTCCGCGCTGCGGCGCACCGCCTCTTCGTGCAGGAACGCGACCACGGGCTTGCCGAGCGCCATCGCCTCGATCGCGAACAGGCCGTACCAGCCGGCGTTGAGCTGGTCGACGACGATGTCGGCCGCCTCGTAGCGCCGCCGTGCCTCGTCGTGGTGGAGCCCCTCGACGAGCTCGAGCTCGACCGGCAGCCCCTCGCAGGCGGCGATCACGTGCTCGGTGCCCTTCTTGCCGCGGTGCGAGGGGGCGTGGACGACGAGCGGGCGATCGCGGTCGGACGGCGGCACCGGCGTGAAGGCGGTGAGATCGATCCCGGGCGGGATCACCTCGGCCTCGGGCACCCAGCGGATCGCGTCGTAGGAGCCGACGACCTGGGCGTCCGCGCGCTTGCCGTAGGCGAGCTGCTCGGGCGTCTTGCCGCGGATGTCGGAGCCCATGTAGTGGTAGACCGACTTCTTCCCCGTCGCGCGCAGGATCGGGAACTGGAGCGACTTCGGCACGAGCGTGAGCCCGAAGTAGAAGTGGAAGACGTCGGTGCGCGGCAGTAGCTTCGCGAGCGCGCGCCACTGGTCGAGCTGGCGTCGCGCGAACCCGCCGCTGCGGTCGAGTGACCAGTCGGCCTCGGGGTGCAGGGTACCGCGCTCGAAGACGACGAGCTGTGCGTCGACGCCGCGGCGTCGCAGCGCCTCGACGTTCTGCCAGGGGACGCCCGCCGTGTTCACAGGGCAGTGGACGACGCGGAGAGGCCTGTTCGCGGGTTCAGCCTCGCCGTGCACGATTCGTCGCCCTTCCGGCACAGTCCCGCGACCCCCGCTCCCCTACCATGGTCATCCCCGTGGGTGGGTGGGGGCTGGGGATGGAGAGGTGTCGTGTCCCCTCACGGCGCGTCCCATTCGAGCTGGTCGAAGTAGCGCAGCGCAGTCCGCCCGGGCCGGACGCGGCTCCTGAGCGCCGCGAGCTCCTCTGCGGAGATCTCGCCGAGCGCGTGCTTGACGCCGAGGTACGGGATGTTCAGATCCTCCTGGTAGACGATCGTCGAGATCCGCGGGTTGACCTCGATCACCTGCTCGCCGACGAGCTGGATGTTGAAGAAGTGCTCGATCTCGAGCTCGGCGACGATCGCGTCCGCAAGTGCGCCCAGGCCGTCGTCGGCGAGCGTGACGAAGTACATCGCCAGCCCCGCGCGCATCGCCTCGCGCGTCTTCGGGTGGCCGAGCAAGACGCGCTCGCCGTCGGCGATCCCGTCGATCGTGCGCTCGCCGCCCGTCGCCAGCTCCATCACGAGCAGCTCGGGCCCGCCCTCCGCCGGGAGTAGCTCGACCGCCTCCTCGAGCCGCATCGACACCGAGCCGGGCCGCTCCTCGAGCAGCTGGTGGGCGCGGTCGACGGTCGGGTCGAGGATGCGGAAGCCGCGCGAGCCGGACGAGAAGACGGGCTTGAAGCAGACAGGCCGCTCCGGGTAGCCCAGCTCCTCGGCGGCCGCGGCCACCGCCGCAGCGCCGTGGACCCGCCGGAACGCGGGCGCCGGCAGCCCGAGCCGGTGCAGGAGCGCATAGGTCTCGGCCTTGTCGTTCGAGCGCCGGATCGTCTCGGGCGAGGAGACGAGCACCGGCACCGGGAACCGCTCGCGGTGCTCCGCGAGCCCGGCGAGGTCGAACGAGGACTGCGGCAGCACCGCGTCGACGCCCTCGCGCTCGCAGAGCTCGGAGATCGCGTTCGCGAAGCCCGGGTCGGAGCCCGCGGGGACGAGGTGGAAGGCGTCGCACAGGTGCCGGCCGACCGACCGCTCCGACATGTCCGTCCCGACCAGGCGCAGCTCGCGCTCGCCGTTCTCGCGCAACGCGCGGAGGAGCGCCGCCGTGCCGGGCGCCCCGGAGGCGGTGACGAGAACTGTGATCGGCCTCAAGACAGGTCGATCTTGTCAGCAGCGAGCTGTTCGAGGCGCCGTTCGCGGTCGCGGTCGAGCATCGAGTGCATCGTCTCGCGCATCGAGTCGCCCGGATAGACCCAGATCTCGGGGTGGATCAGGAGCTGCAGCCAGGGGAACGCTCCGGCGGCGATCTCGTCGTGCGGACAGCCGTTGCGCCAGTGCTGGTTCGAGTCGCTGCGGTAGGTCGCGGGGTCGAACCAGGGCGGGCTCATCACGTTGACGGCGCCGTCGAGCGGGACGCTCATCCACTCGGGGTCCGGGTTGTGCCAGGCGACGACGTCGTCGAAGCGCGGGTCGAGCCCGAGCGCGGGGAAGTCGGCGTGGAGCCCGACACGGTGCCCGTCGGCGCGCAGCTGCACGATCGTGTCGCGGCCGTCAGAGGAGGCGAGGTTGTAGAAGACGCTCGAGACCATCAGGAAGTACGTCGACCGGACGCCGCGTTCCCGCTCGAAGGCCGACAGCAGCCGGGCCGCCTCGAGCGAGAGGTCGACGTCGTGGCGCAGGAAGAGGTCGCCGGGCTCGGGCTCGTGGTCGAAGAACGCGAAGCGGTAGCCGCCGCCTCCGGCGGCCTCTAGGAGCTCGCCGTAGTGATCCAGGTCGAAGGCGCACACCTCACTCGACCTCCACCACGAACAGCCTCGCCGCCGACTCGGCGCGCTCGAGCGCCTCGAGATTGGTCTCTCCGACCGCAAGCACGTAGCCGCGGCGGTCCGCGTCCACCGTCACCGGTCTGATCGTCTCGCCCACCGTGAAGTACACCTCCGCCTGCCGAACGCCTGGAAACGCCAACACCTGCTCGAGACCGGAGATGCTCGTCACCGTGCCAGCGGGGAGAGGTCCGGGCTCTGCGGTGAGAAAGCGTACCGCGAGCGGTTGTGAGCGGGAAGGGCCGACGAGGGCGTCGGGCACGCGCTCGCCGAACGCCTGCAGGATCGCGATGTCGAGCAGCTCGACGCCGGTGCCCTCGCGGACGACGTCGGCCATCTGCCCGCCGGGGATCCGCGCGGCGACCTCGACGGCGACGACCTCACCGGACGGCGTCGCGAGGAGCTGCGGGAACGCGATCCCGTTCTCCAGCCCGAGCGCCCGCACCGAGTGCGCCGCCACCCGCTCGGCCTCGGCGAGCGCGTCGCCGTAGAGCGTCGTCGGGTACACGTGGATCCAGCCGACTCCGAACCCGGGGCCCGGCGGCCGCAGGCGGTCGGAGAGCGTGAGGACCGTCACCTCGCCGTCTCGGACGACCGCGATCCCGTTCAGCTCGAGCCCCTCTGTGAACTCCTCGAGGATCGCCTCGCGGGTGGGCGACTCGGCGAGAGCCGCATGGAGGTGGGCGTCGAGATCGTCGATCGACGCGAGCCGGTACAGACCCCGCTGGCCACCCGAGTTCGCGGGCTTCAGCACCGCGGGGAAGCCGACGGTCTCGGCCGCGATCCGGGAGTCGTGGAGGCCGTGCACCGCGGCGAAGCGCGGCTGGGGGACGCCGTGGTCGGCGAAGAGCCGTCGCATCACCACCTTGTGGGTCATCGCGTGGGCGACGCCGGGCCCGATCCCCGGCAGGCCGAGAGCGTCCGCGACCGCGGCGACGACCGGAACGGCCCGGTCGGCGGAGACGGTCATCGCGCCGTCGACGGCGTTCCGGCGCGCGACCTCGATCACTGCGTCGACGTCGCTGAAGTCGACAGGCTCGGCGACGTCGGCAGCGAGCATCCCGGGCGCCTCGGCATTGCGGTCGACCGCGACGACGCGGTGGCCGAGCTCACGGGCCCGCAAAATGCCGCGCCGCTGGTGGCGTCCGCCGCCGACGAAAAGGAGGGTCTTCACCGCGCTGCGATGCTACCCAGGGTCGGGTGGGCACGAGGGGTAGACTCGCCTCGTGGCCCTCGAGGGAAAGCGGATCTTCGTCACCGGCGGCGCCGGCTTCATCGCGACGACGCTCGCGCGCCGTCTCGTCGATTCGAACGAGATCGTCGCGGTCGACAACCTGCACCGCGACACGCGCAGCGGCACCGAGCTCGGAGACCACCCGAACTTCACCTTCCACCAGGGCGACGTCCTCGATGCGGAGCTGATCAAGGAGCTGGCGCAGGGGGCGACGCACATCGTCCACTGCGCGGCGATCGCAGGGGTCGACACTGTCCGCGAGAGCCCCGTCCGGACGATGCGGGTAAACATGATCGGCACCTACAACGTGCTCGAGGCGGCACTCGAGGCCAAGGACACGCTCGAGCGCTTCGTCGACTTCTCGACGAGCGAGGTCTTCGGCACCCACGCGTTCCGCGTCGAGGAGGGTCAGGTCTCCACGATCGGCTCCGTCGGCGAGGCCCGCTGGACGTACGCCGTCTCGAAGCTCGCCGGCGAGCACATGGCCCACGCCTACCACGACGAGCTGGGGCTTCCGTGCGTCACGGTGCACCCGTTCAACGTCTTCGGCCCGCGGCAGGTCGGCGGCGGGGCGATCCGTGCGTTCATGGAGGCCGCGATCGAGGGCCGCGACCTGACCATCCACGGCGACGGCTCGCAGATCCGCGCCTGGTGCTACGTCGACGACATGGTCGACGGGACGCTGCTCTGCCTCGAGCGGCCCGAGGCCGTCGGCCAGGCGTTCAACATCGGCAACGCCCGGTCGACGGTGACGATCTACGACCTCGCCCACCGGATCAAGCGGCTGACCGGCTGTCCCGGCGAGATCGTCTTCACACCTCTCAACTACGCGGACGTCGAGCTGCGGATCCCGAACGTCGACAAGGCGCGAGAGCTGCTCGGCTTCGAGGCGAAGGTCGACCTCGACGACGGCCTCGCGAGGACGATTTCGTGGTACAGAGAGCAGCTGCGGACGCCGGTCTGATCCGGCTCGGGCGCCCCGACGTCGGCGCCGAGGAGCTCGCGGCCGTCGCCGCCGTGCTCGAGAGCGGGCAGCTCACGATGGGGCCGCTCGTCGACGAGCTCGAGCGGCTCGTCGCCGACGCGTGCGAGGTGCCGCACGCCGTCGCCGTGTCGTCCGGGACCGCGGCACTCCACCTCGCGGTGCTCGCGCTCGAGATCGGCCCGGGCGACGAGGTGATCGTCCCGGCCTACACGTTTCCGGCGACCGCGAATGTCGTCGCGCTCGCGGGCGCGCGCCCGGTGCTCGTCGACGTCGACCCGGCGACGATGAACCTCGATCTCGCGCGGGTGCAAGCCGCCGTGACTCCGCGCACGAAGGCCGTCCTCGCCGTGCACCTGTTCGGGAGGCCGCTCGACTGGGAGGCGCTGGAGGGCGCGGTACCGGAGGGCGTCGCGCTGCTCGAGGACGCCGCGGGAGCGCTCGGAGCCCGCTACCGGGGCCGTGCGTGCGGCAGCCTCGGCGCGGCCGGCTGCCTCTCGTTCCACCCGCGCAAGACCGTGACGACAGGCGAGGGCGGCGCGGTCACGACCGCGGACGCCGGGCTCGCCGACGCGATCCGCAGCGGCCGCCACCACGGAATCGAGACCCGTGAGGGGTTCGACATCGCCGTGCCGGGCACGAACTACCGCCTCTCGGACATCCTCTGCGCGGTCGGGATCCCGCAGCTCCGGCGGCTGCCCGAGCTGCTCGCCGCGCGCCGCCGTGCCGCCGCGGGCTACACCGAGCGCCTCGCGGACGCCGTGCTCACGCCTGCCGCGGACCCGGGCGACGAGCACGGCTGGCAGGCCTACGTGGTCCAGCTCGACCGGCGCGACGACGCCCTCACCGGGCTCCGCGCGCAGGGGATCGAGGCCCAGATCGGCACCTACGCGCTCCATCATCTCAGCGCGTACCGCGACCAGGGGCCGTTCCGGGGCGCGGACGCCGCCTTCGCCCGCGCGCTCGCCCTGCCGTTCCACGGGTTCCTCTCCGACGGCGACCTCGACCGGGTCGCCGAGGCTTTACGTCCGTACGCTTGACGAAGTTGTGAGTGAGTGCTAACTTCCTTCCCGTGATGGTGGTCGGCACACGGAAGACAGCAGAGATCAGGCGCGAGGAGATCCTCGACGCCGCGTGCGAGGAGTTCGCCCGGACGGGCCTCCACGGCACCTCGACCGACGCGATCGCGCGCCGGGCGGGCGTCTCGCAGCCCTACCTCTTCCGCCTCTTCCACACGAAGCGGGAGCTCTTCATCGACACGGTGCGGCGCTGCATGAGCGAGACGCTCGAGACGTTCGAGCACGCCGCGCTCGGGCTGTCCGGCGAGGACGCGCTCCACGCGATCGGCTATGCCTACATGGATTTGCTCGCCGACCGCACCAAGCTCCAGTCGCAGATGCAGGCCTACGTGGCCTGCGACGACCCGGAGGTGCGCGAGGTCGTCCGCGCCGGCTTCGGAGCGCTCGTCGAGTTCGTCGAGCGCGTGTCCGGGGCCGATCCGCAGCGCGTTTCCACCTTCTTCGGCCTGGGCATGCTGCTGAACGTGTTCGCCTCGATGGGGCTGCTGGACAACCCGGAGCCGTGGGCGACCAGGCTGCTCGAGGGCTGCAAGGACGGCTGAGCGAGCCTCTTTTTTTCACCACTTAGTAAGTAAGCAATCACTACTTAGTTACGGAATCGAAGAGAAGGAGAAGGCACGACATGACCGCACGAGCCCGCACGATCTGGACCTTCGCGATCACCTCGATCGCCCTCTTCATGGTCACGCTCGACAACCTCGTCGTCTCGACGGCGCTGCCGGTGATCCGCAGAGATCTCCACGCCACGATCCAGGGGCTCGAGTGGACCGTCAACGCGTACACGCTGACCTTCGCCGTCCTGCTCCTCACGGGCGCGGCGCTCGGCGACCGCTTCGGCCGCAAGCGCATGTTCGTGGTCGGCCTCGCGATCTTCACCACCGCGTCCGCCGCGGCGGCGCTCGCGCCCAGCATGAACCTGCTGATCGCGGCGCGGGCAGTCCAGGGAATGGGCGCGGCGATCGTGATGCCGCTGACCCTGACGATCCTCTCCAACGCGGTCCCGCCCGAGCGGCGCGGGATCGCCCTCGGCGCCTGGGGCGGCATCAGCGGCCTCGCGGTCGCGATGGGCCCGCTCGTCGGCGGGGCGGTCGTCGACGGCCTCTCGTGGCAGTGGATCTTCTGGATCAACGTCCCGATCGGGCTGCTCACGATCCCCTTCGCACTCTCCCGCCTCGGCGAGAGCCGCGGCCCCGACCGCGAGCTCGACCTGCCCGGCCTCGGCCTCGTCAGCGTCGGCCTGCTCGGAGTCGTCTGGGCGCTGATCCGCGGCAACAGCCTCGGCTGGACGAGCCCGGAGATCGTCGCCGCGTTCTTCGGCGGCCTGGCGGTGCTGGCCGGCTTCGTCGCCTGGGAGCTCCGCTCGCCGGCGCCGATGCTGCCGATGCGCTTCTTCCGCAACCGCACGTTCGCTGCGGCGAACACCGCGTCGCTGTTCATGTTCTTCGGGATGTTCGGCTCGATCTTCCTGCTCGCCCAGTTCCTGCAGACGGTGCAGTACTACTCGCCGCTGCAGGCGGGGCTGCGGATCTTGCCGTGGACGATGGCGCCGATCTTCGTCTCGCCGATCGCAGGCGCGTTCTCGGACCGCATCGGAGGGCGCCCGCTGATGGCGACGGGGCTCTTCCTCCAGGCCGCAGGGCTCGCATGGCTCGCGAGGGTCTCGACGCCGACGGTGCCCTACCTCGACCTGGTCGCGCCCTTCATCATCTCGGGGGTCGGGATGGCGCTCTTCTTCGCCCCGGTCGCCAACGTCGTGCTCAGCTCCGTGCGGCGCGAGGAAGAGGGCAAGGCGTCGGGCGCCAACAACGCGATCCGCGAGCTCGGGGGCGTCTTCGGAGTCGCCGTCCTCGCCTCGGTCTTCACGAGCCACGGTGGCTACGGCACGCCGCAGTCCTTTGTGGACGGGCTCACGCCTGCGATCTACGTCGGCGCGGGCGCGGTTGCGCTGGGCGGGCTCGCGGCGCTGATGATCCCGAAGCGGCCGCGGAGCCAGAAGGTCACGGCCGACTCCCGCGCGCCGGAGACGGCGCTCGAGGCGGCGTAGTGGCATCAGCCGGGCCGAGATGAGAAGATCCGCGACGGTGCGCGTCCCGGGCGGCGGGACGCGCGCCTATCTCTGGTCCCAGCCGTCCTGGAGACGGGGCGGCGGCCACCCGGGCTCGGGCCGCCAGTCCTCCCACCCGGTCGGCCACGGCGGGTCGTCGAGCACCCGCTTCGCCTCGGCCCAGACCGTGTCGGCGTCGAGCAGGCCGAGCGCGGCGGCCAGCTCGAGCTCGTCCTCGTCCTTCCACCGGTAGCGGCCGTCCGGCTCGACGATCAGGTCGAGCTTCCAGTCGGCGTAGTCGAGCCCGGCGGTGCTGCGGCGGGCGGGCTCCTCGAAGTTGACGTACCAGCACTCGAGCGCGCCGTCCTTGAAGAAGAGCCAGAGCGAGTGCGCGGTTCCGGGCCGGATCAGCGCGAGCGCGGCGCGCCTGGACTCGTCCGGGACGAGCCGCCACTCGGGCTGGGGGATGCGAAGCCGGGCGCCGTCGGGGCCGGCCGGGAGCCGTTCCTCCGAGCCAGGTGGCATCCACACCACGACGAGGTCACCGCGATCCTCGATCACCCGAGCGGCGTGGACGCGCCAGACCTCCCCGAACCAGATGTCGCGCAGGGCGATCTCAGACCCGATCCCAGCCATCCGGCAGGGAGGGTATCGCCCAGGCCGGATCGGGACGGAAGTTCTCCCACCCGGTCGGGAAGGGCCAGGCCTCGATCACGCGCTCGCCGATCGCTCGGATCTTCGCCGCCTCTGCCGCCGACCAGATTCCGAGCTCGACTCCCTCCGCGAGGTCGGCCTCGTCCTTCCAGCTCCAGGTTCCGTCCGGTTCTACCCAGACGTCGAGCGCGAGGTCGGTGGTGTCGAGGCCGATGTCGGTGGGGACGGCCGGCGTCTGGAGGTTCACATACCAGCCGAGGAAGCGGTCGTGGCCTTCGTCCCAGAAGAGCGCGAGCGCGTACGGCTCGTCGGTCGGCGTCAGCCAGAGCACCGAGGTGCGCTCCCAGACACGAGGAACGGGCGGGATGTCTCCTGCCCAGCGCTCGAGATACCGGCCGTGCTCGTCGCGGCCCATCGTGACGCCCCGCGCGCCCGGCCGCAGGGACGACACGATCAGGCCGTCCCCCTCCTCGACGACGGTCTGCGCAAACGCGAACCGAACGCGACCTGCATAGAGGCTTCGCAGGACGATGGTGTCACCGCGATTCCACATTGCCTCTCGATTCTGGGGCCGCCGTGTTAGCGATCCGTAACGCGACGCTTTGTCAGCCGCTCTTGAACGCGCCGTAGACGGCGACCTCGCCGTCGCGCCAGAAGCAGTCGGGGCGCGGGAACCCGGCCTCGGCGATCAGCGACAGCTCGTCGGGGAGCGAGACGTAGAAGTCCTCTTTCGCCCATTGCGCGAGGTGGGCCTCAGCCTCCCGGGCCGTGATGCCGTTGCGTTCCATGTGCGCGACCAGGTCGTCGATCATGCGGCGGCGCACGGGACCATCCGGATACGCCAGCGCGTCGGCGACGACGACGAGACCCGCGGGCTCGAGCGCGGTGTGGATCGCCCGGTAGAGCTCGCGCTTCTCGGCATGCGTGGCGACATGGTGGAGGGAGAACGAGGCGACGACGGCGTCGCAGCGGGGAAGCGGATCGTCGTACCGCGCCCGGCGCAGCTCGTACCGGCCGGCATGCGCGGAGCACCGCATCGCGGCGACGTCGAGCATGGTCGGATCGACGTCGACGAGCTGGACGCGGACGTCCGGGAGGGCGTCGAGGATCGCCATCGAGAGGCCTCCCGTGCCGGCTCCGAGGTCGACCACGAGCCCTCCGGACGGAACGTGCCCGTCGAGCCAGTGGACGACGGTCGCGATCATCCGGTCGTAGCCCGGGATGAACGCGCGGATCGCGCGGTCGTACTCGTCGGCGGTCACGCCGAGGTGGCCGGCTACGCGGTGCTCGTCAGCCATCGGGCGAGGGTACCGTGAAACTTAGGCCCGTCTTACGAGGCTTCTGTAACTTGTCGGTTCGGAAATGGCGCAGGCAGACGTCCTTTCGGCGCGCAGCGAGGCCGACGCGGCCAGCGGCGTGCCCCGCATCTCCGTGGTCGTGACCGTCTTCAACGAGGCGGCGACGATCGAGGAGCTCTATCGCCGCACCGCGGCGGCGCTCGCGGGCGAGGACTACGAGCTGATCTTCGTCGACGACGGCTCGACCGACGGCGGCTTCGCGGTGCTGGAGCGGCTCCACGACGCCGATCCGCGCGTCCGTGCAGTCCGTTTCAAGCGCAACGCGGGCCAGCACCCGGCGATGCACGCGGGGCTCGCGCGCGCCCGCGGCGAGATCGTGGTGACGATGGACG
>Ga0335082_10004751_pt1 | contig 14841 bp, 13 predicted proteins | sample Lox_Sample_41_FD_206718 | JGI IMG/M metagenome (GOLD analysis project Ga0335082, IMG submission 206718) | Soil microbial communities from Loxahatchee National Wildlife Refuge, Florida, United States - Lox_Sample_4.1 | ecosystem: Environmental > Terrestrial > Soil > Wetlands | place: USA...
GGTCGCCCCGCGGGCGAGGGAGACGAGCGCGCCGGTCACGTTGTAGCGGACGAAGGCGCGCGGCGAGACCCAGAGCAGCGCGGCCACCACCGGCAGGTAGGTGATCAGCCAGACGACGTAGTTGGCGCGCGCGACCCACTCGACGAATGGCACCGCGGCGAGGACGAGGTCGGGGACGGTCGGCGCAGGGCGCAGCTCGTTCCAGACCGCGGCCGCCGTCATCGCGGCGTAGGCCGCACCGCGGAGGGCGAGGGCGCCCAGGATCGCGCGCCAGGTGGCGCGGAGGGCGGGCCAGCCGCGGGGCGGCGGCGCGGGCGAGGGTACGCGCGAGACGGCGGCCTGCTGGGCGGCGGGCTCCACGGGGTCCGCGTACCATGCTTGATGGGGGGGCGCCATCGCGCGGAGCGTGGTTCTTCCCCTCCCTGGGAGACCGTGCAGCCTCGCTGTCTGCGGTGCCGTCCGTCTGCGTTGCCGGGCAGCTCGCGAGCGGGGGCGGCTGCGCGGCCTCCCCGCGCGCGGGAACCGTCCCGGCAAGATCGGCCGACATGTTCGTGCGCGCGAGAGCGACGGCGCGTGAGCGGCACCGGGCGTTATTCACTATTTGTGTGTACCACTTGGAGTACGTGCACGCCGCGCTTGACACGATCTTCGGCGGCCTCGCGTCACTGCGCGCGACTCCTCCGCGAATGGCGCTCTCGCGGCCCACCGTGTTCGAGTTGACGAAGGTGATGACACACGAGAATCGGGCGGAGGTGCTGCCCAGGTTCTTCCACCGGTCCCGCCGCGAGGCCATGGCGGTCGCCGCGGAGATCCGGCCTGCCGACGCCGCGCCGCACCGCGACGTCGTCACAGCGGTCCGCCCCGTCCCGACGCTTCCAGCAGCGGCAGCAGCGCCGGGCCTCGCGGGGTACCCATTTCTACCAGTAGAAACACCCGCCGCCTCGGCGCCGCCGAGCGACCCGCCCCGCCTCGCCTCCGAGCAGCGGGACGAGGCCGTGCCGCTGACGGCTGACCTGAGCCGTCTCCACGTCACCGTCTCCCGGCTGTTCCTCCGGAAGCTCGATGCCGCGCGGGATGCGCTCTCCCACACTGACCCGGACGCGAGCATGGAGGACATCCTCGAGGCCGGCCTCGACCTCCTCCTCGACCGGAGCGCGAAGCGGAAGAGGCTCGTGGAGACGCCCCTGAAGACACCGCGGACGTCGAACGGCGACGGCGTCCCGGCGCACGTGAAGCGGGCGGTCTGGGTCCGGGACGGTGGTAGGTGCCAGTGGCAGCTCGATTCCGGCGGCGTTTGCGGCTCGACCCACCGGCTCGAGTTCGATCACGTCGAGGCGAGGGCGCGCGGCGGGCCGCCCACGGCGGCCAACGTCCGGCTCCTCTGCGACGTGCACAACCAGAGAGCTGCGCGGCTCGCCTTCGGCGACGCCTGGATGGATCGGTTCACGCGGAAGGGCCGGTCTGCCGAGGCGGACCGGCGCTCGGCGAAGCGGCCCGCCGCTTCCTCCCCACCGTGACGAGGGTCAGGCGATGGCGTCCGCCCCGTCGAGCGCCCGCACCAGCTTGGGCCGCACCTGGGTCGCCGCGAGCAGGGCGTCGAGCCGCTCGCGCGCCTCCCGGGACGACGCGCGGACCCGCTTCGCCAGGATCAGCTCGTTCTTCACCGAGTGCTCCCACCCGGTCAGCTCCGTGACGGTCACCCGGTAGCCGTGGGACTCGAGGACCAGCGCCCGGATCACGTTGGTGAGGTGCGAGCCGAACTCGCGGCGGTGCCAGGGGTGCTCGAAGAGCGTCGCCATCGCGGGCGTGGATGCGGGCGCGGCGACGCGCTCGAGCTGCCTCGACACCTCGGCCTGGCAGCAGGGGACGACCGCGACGTGGTCCGCGTTGTGGCGGAGCGCGAGGAGCAGGGCGTCGTCGGTGGCGGTGTCGCAGGCGTGGAGCGCGGTGACGAGGTGGACCCGCTCCGGCACGGGGGCTGCGTCGATGGGCGCCTCCACGAACCGCATCCGCTCGAGGCCGAGGCGCTCCGCGGCGGCGCGCGCCCAGGCCACCAGCTCCGGACGCGACTCGACCGCGACGAGGGTCCCCTTGCCGGCCCCGCGGAGGAACAGCTCGTACAGCACGAACCCGAGGTAGCTCTTCCCCGCGCCACAGTCCGCGATGACCGGCTCGCCGAAGCGCGCCAGGACGTCCTCGACCGCGGGCTGGACCAGGCGGACGAGGTGGTTCACCTGCTTCAGCTTGCGCAGGCTGTCGGCGTTGAGGTCGCCGTCGCGGGTGAGGAGGTGCAGCTCCTTGAGCAGCTCGGGCGACTCGCCCGGGAGCAGCTCCCGCTTCACCGCCTCGCCCTTCGCCTGCCGACGCATACGTGCTTCATACCGCGGAGCGGCGCGGGTCCGCAGCCGCGTCACACGGGCCCCGCGGCCCGGCTCCTGGGGGCAAAGGGGGTCTGGATGCTCGATCTCGTCCTCGCGGTGCACATGCTCGCGGCGGAGGCGCCCGACGGGCGCTACCCGACGGGGGGCCCCTTCACCACCTCGGCCCTGTCCCTCGACGGGGGAGGCGGGACGATCGCCCGGCCGCAGGTGCTGCACCGAGGTGCCGCGCTCGGGCTCGACTTGCCCGTCCTCCTCGCCCAGTCGCCGGACTTCCCGCCGCCGGGACTGGACGAGCCGGAGCTGCCTGCGCCCCGGTCGGCGAAGCCGCCCGCGAGGGCGCGCGCAAAGGGCGCCGGGCCACGGGGCGGGGAAGCGCTCGCGGGCGCGGCGACGATGCTCGGCGGCGACGCGCTCCTGGCCGCAATCGTCGCCGCGCTCGCGGGGTCGCCGGGTGGCAGCGACGGGAACGCCGTCGCAAACGAGATGGCGATCGTGGTGATCGGGGCCGTGGCGATGGTGTTCGCGACCCCGGGGTTCGCGGTCATGGGCGTCCGGTGGGCCTCGGACGGGGACGGGAATGGCGCGCACGCCTACCTCTTCGGGCTCGGCGCCGAGGCCGCGCTCGCGCTCGCGGCCCCCGCGTTCCGCGACCTGCGGCCGGCGTGGGGCGTCGGCGGTCTGGCCGCAGGCGCCGCCGCGACGCTCGTCGCGGTCCCCTTCGCCGCATCGTGGGGGTGGCATGCCGGCACGCCTGACCCACGCGCATCGCCAGCCGAGCGCGCGACCCCGGAGGCGGCGCCGCGCGCCGGCCCGCGACCCGTCGCGCTGGCCTTGCCGCTCGCCGTCGGCTCGTGGTGAGCGCCCGCTACCGGTGCGCGGCGGCGAGGTCGGGGTGCTTCTCCACGAACTCGTCGAAGGTGCCCGGGAAGTCGAGCACCGGCTCGCCGCGGTGCATCGACCAGAGGCGCGAGCCGACCTCCCGGATCAGCTCCTGGTCGTGCGTCACGCAGATGACCGTGCCCTCGTAGCGCTGCAGCCCCTCCGAGAGCGCCGCGATCGACTGGAGGTCGAGGTGGTTGGTCGGCTCGTCGAGGACGAGCACGTTGTCCTTGAAGAGCATCAGCTTCGCCATGAGGAGCCGGACCGTCTCGCCGCCGGAGAGCGTGGCGGTCGGCTTCATCCGCTCCTCACCGGAGAACAGCATCCGGCCGAGCAGGCCCGAGATCTCCTCGTTGGAGAGCTTGTCCTCGAGCTCGCGCAGCCAGCCGAAGGCGGTGGTGCCGGGGCGGATGACGCCGGCCTGGTCCTGGGGCAGGTAGCCCACCTGCGCCTGGTGGCCCCACTTGACGTGGCCGCGGTCGGGCTGCAGCTCTCCCGCGATCATCTTCACCAGCGTCGACTTGCCCACGCCGTTCTTGCCGATGACGCAGACCTTCTCGCCGCGGGTGACGAGCGCGCTGAAGGGGTGGACCACCTCGTTCCCGCCGTACGACTTCGCGACCCCCTCGACCGTGACCGTCTGCTTCCCGCTCGTCGCCTTCTGCTCGAACTTGATGAAGGGCGCCTGGATGTTCGAGCGCTTCATGTCCTCGAGCCTGAGCTTCTGCATGGCGCGGATGCGGCTCTGCACCTGGGAGGCGCGGGTGCCGGCGTGGAACCGCGCCACGAACTCTCGGAGCTGGTCGATCTTCTTCCGCTTCTCGGCGTTCTCCGACTCGACCCTGCCGCGGACCTGGCCCTTCTGCCGGACCATGTCGTCGTAGCCGCCCGGGTAGAGGATGATCGTCTCGTAGTCGATGTCGGCGATGTGCGTGCAGATGGCGTTCAGGAAGTGGCGGTCGTGCGAGATGGTGACGAGCACGCCCTCGTACTGGTGCAGGAACGCCTCGAGCCAGCGGATCGACTCGATGTCGAGGTGGTTGGTGGGCTCGTCGAGGAGGAGCGCCGCCGGCGTCCCGAACAGCGCCTGCGCCAGCAGCACGCGCAGCTTGTAGCCGCCGGCGAGCGCGCGCATGGGCTGGTCGTGCCACGGCTCCTCGATGCCGAGGCCCTGCAGGAGCTCGGCGGCGCTCGCCTCCGCCGAGTAGCCGTCCTCCTCGCCGATCACGGTCTCCAGCTCGGCGAGCCGGTGGCCGTCCTCGTCGGTGATCTCGGCCTTGGCGAGGAGGGCCTCCTTCTCGGTCATCGCCGACCACAGGCCCCGGTTGCCCATGAGGACCACGTCCAGGACGCGGTTGTCCTCGTAGCGGAAGTGGTCCTGACGCAGGACGCCGATCTTCTTCGGGCGGTGGACCGAGCCTGCGTCCGCCTCCTCGTCGCCCGACAGGATCTTCATGAACGTGGTCTTGCCCGCGCCGTTCGGGCCGGTGAGGCCGTAGCGGTTGCCGGGCGCGAACGAGACGTCCACGTCCTCGAAGAGCTTCTTGGGGCCGAAGGCCTTGGTGACGTTCTGGACGGAGATCATCGAAGCGGCGGTTCTTAACCGAATCCGGGGAGATTTGCGAGGGGTCCGCTGGCGGCCGGGCGTCGCCGCCGGGGTGGAGCCGCCCCGGGGACGCCCCCATCCGCCCAGCGCAGCGAGCCGCATCCCTCTCCCGCGCCGCCGCGGGGCGAGCGAGAATGCCACCGATGGAGCGCTCCACCCTCCCGCCTCGTCCGGACGACGCCGCGGGACGCACCGCGCGCGTGGCGCTCGTCCTCCTCACCGCGGTCAACCTCCTCAACTACCTCGACCGGTTCGTGGTGGCGGCCCTGGTCGAGCCGATGAAGCACGACCTGGCGCTCTCCGACGCGCAGGTCGGGTGGATCCTGACGAGCTTCATCGTCGTGTACACGGTCGCGTCTCCCGCGTTCGGAGCGCTCGGCGATCGGCTCGCCCGCCCGCCCCTGCTCGGCCTCGGCGTCGCGCTCTGGAGCGCCGCCACCAGCGTCGCGGGCTTCGCGCGCTCCTTCGCCGCGCTCCTCGCCGCGCGCGCCGCGGTCGGCATCGGCGAGGCGGCCTACGGCACGATCTCTCCCGGGCTCATCGCGGACCATTACCCGGAGTCGCGGCGCGGCCGCGCCTACGCCGTGTTCTTCATGGCCATCCCGGTCGGCGCCGCGCTCGGTTACGTGGTGGGCGGCCTGGTGGAGCGGCTCCTCGGGTGGCGCGCCTCCTTCCTGGTGGCGGGCGCGCCCGGCCTGCTCCTCGCCTGGGCCTGTGCCCGCCTCCCCGATCCGCCGCGGGGGGCGCGCGACGCGGCGACCGGACGGGAGGGCAAGACGCCCCCCGGCGCGATCACCGCCACGTACGCCCGCCTGCTGCGCAACCCCGCCTACGCCTGGGCGGTGGTCGGGTACGCCGCCTACACCTTCGCGGTCGGCGGCATGGCCAACTGGATGCCCGCGTTCCTGGAACGGGTGCGGGGCGTTCCGCGCGTCGAGGCGACCGTGCAGTTCGGGGCCATCGTGGTGGCGACCGGCCTCGCCGGGACCATCGCCGGCGGGCTCGTCGCGGACGCGCTGCGCGCGCGGTGGCGCGCCGCGGACCTGTGGGTCTCCGGCGTGGCGACGCTCGCCGCCGCTCCGCTCGTCGTCGTCGTGTTCCGGGCCGAGGGACGCGCCGCGTACCTCGCGGCGCTCGTCGGCGCGCAGCTCCTCCTCTTCGCCTGTACCGGCCCGGTGAACGCCGCGATCATGGCCGCGGTCTCGCCGTCCGAGCGCGCCACCGCCGCCGCGCTGTCGATCTTCGCCATCCACGCGTTCGGCGACGTGCCCGCGCCGGTGCTGGTGGGCGCCCTCTCGGATCGCCGGTCCCTCGGCGAGGCGGTCCTGATCGTTCCGGTCGCCGTCTTCCTGGGCGGCGCGGTCTGGACCTGGGGGGCCTGGCGCCGCGAGCGCGCGGCGCGGAAGGCCCGCTGAGTCAGCGCCGTCCCCGCCGCGCTGGACGCCTGGCGCGCCCGGGCGCCGGCGCGAAGCTCCAGATCGCGGACGAAGTGGGGGCGCCCCGGTCCCAGACCACGAAGGCGATGTCGCCCGCCTCCGGCCGGCCTCCCAGGTCGCCCAGGGCGCGGTCACGCGCGACCACGTCCCACGCGAGCACCTCGGCCGGCCCGGCGTCGTACCGGTAGAAAACGCGCAGCCCCCCGAGCGACGGCCGCACGCCCACGACCAGCGCGGCGGTGGGGATCCCGGCCGCGAGGAGGCGGCGGCGCCTCGTCCGCGCGGCCCGGGCGATTGGACCGGTCACCGCGGTCGCGGCGACGAGCGCGGCGAGTGGGAGCCACCGCCGCGCGACCACCGCGGCCGCCGCGGCGAACGCCATCGCGATGGCGAGGGTCACTGCGAGCCATGGCCGGCGGCCCTCCCAGGCCGGCAGCGGCCGCGGCGCCGGCGCCCGGAGCTCGACGGGGAGGGGGCCAAGGTCCACGTGCGCCTCGCGCCGGGACCGGCGCTAGCCCTTCGCCGCGACCGCGGCGTAGGCGGCGAGCAGCTCCCGGGCGATGGCCTCGTCCCGGAACCGCTCGGCCCAGGCGCGCCCGGCCTCCCGCATCCGCGCCCGGCGCGCCTCGTCGTCCCAGAGCGCGCCCAGCACGGCACGTAGCTCCTCCGGGTCGTCCGGGTCCACGTACGCGGAGCCCGGCCCGCCCGCCTCGGCGAAGCAGCCACCGCGCGTCGTCACCACCGGCGTTCCGGAGAAGAGCGCCTCGAGGATGGGGATCCCGAACCCTTCGAACCGCGACGGGTACACCAGCACGGTGGCGAGCCGGTACAGCGCGGCGATCTCCGGCATGGGGAGGCCCGACAGGAACCTGACCCGCTCCTCCATGCCGCGCTCGCGGACCAGCGCCCGCACCTCCCGTGCGTACGGCGTCTCGCGCCCGACGACCACCAGCGGCACGCCGGGCAGGTCCGCGAGCGCGCGCACCGCGAGGAGCAGGTTCTTCCGGCGCTCGACGGTGCCGACCGAGAGGACGAAGCGGGGCGGGAGCGCGAGGCGGCGCGCCACCTCGGCGAGCGCGCCCGGCGCGAGGGGCGCCTGCATCGACGGGTGGCAGCCCTGGTAGACGACGCGGATCTTCCCGGGCGGCAAGCCGTACCGATCGACGAGGTCCTGCCGCGTCTGGTCGCTGACGGCGATCACCAGGTCGGCGCGCTCGGCGGCGCTCCGGCACTTCCACGCGTAGATGCGCCGGTCCACGGCCGAGTACAGCTCGGGGAACCGCTCGAAGATGAGGTCGTGGATGGTCACCACCGCGGCGACGCCGCTCCGCTCGATGCCGAGCGGCAGCTCGTGCGACAGCCCGTGGAAGAGGCGGATGCCGTCGCGGTGGAGGTCGCGCACGATCCAGCGCTGCCGCCAGACGGCGGGGAGGGCGCGCGCCAGGATCCCGGCGGGCGTGCGGATCCGGAGGCGATCGCCGTCGAGCGAGAGGGCCTGCCGTCCCCCCGCGGGCGTGTACGCCCAGTACCGGTGCTCGGGCCCGTGCTGGACGAGGATCCGGAGGACGTCCCGGGCGTAGTTGCCGAGTCCGGTGGCGTTGTGGAAGGCGCGCTTGGCGTCGAACCCGATCTCCATCGCGGCGGACCGGGAGGTACCACGCGGGCCGCGACCGGGCAACCGGGCCGGGTCGCCTCCCGGCCCACGGCGGTGCGCCCCGCGGCGGGACCGGCGGGGAAGGGCGATGGATCGGCGCCCGCGGCGGGCCGGCGCGGGTTAGGATGCCGTCCGGGGAAGGACCATGGCGGACGAGCGCGGCGGATGGACGGGCAGCCGGATCCCCGGCGCCGAGGCGGTGCGGACGGCGCTCGCGCTCGGCGAGCAGGGCGAGGCGCGGCGCGGGCGCCGGCGCCTGGTCCCCCTGGCATGGGCCGCGGGCCTGGTCCTCGCTGCCGGGATCGCCGTCCTCGTCCTTCGCCACCGGCCCGCGGCGCCGCCGCCGGCGAACCCGTCGCCCGAGCAGCTCATGGGCGGCCAGCTCCTCCGGCCGCTCCGCGCGCCGGCGCCGGGCAGCGACGTCCCGGAGGCGGTCTCGGCGTTCTCGGGGTTCGCGATCTCGGTCGAGACGGACCCGCCTGGCGCGGTGGTGACGGTGGCCGGGAAGGTGCTCGGCGAGGCGCCGGTCCTCGCGGGACTGGACTGCGAGCCGGAGAAGGCCATCGAGATCCGCGCGGAGAAGCCCGGCTTCCTTCCCGGGAGCTGGACGACGCGGTGCCGGGTGGACAGCGTGGTGAAGGTCAGGATCCCGCTGTCCCGCCGGTGAGATCCGCGGCGGCCGGGCCGAACACATTTCTTCACGCGGTCGAAAGGCGCGCGAAAGCCCGGCAGGCGAGGCTGCTCGCGTGAGGACGAACCCATCATGAACCGACGCCGGATCGCCATCGCCGCCGCAGGGGTCGCCGTCGCCGTCGCCGCCGCCGCCGGCTGGGCGGCGCTCCGCCGCAAGCCCGCGATCCAGTACGAGACGCAGGCGGCCGACCGCGGACCGGTGGTGGCCAAGGTGACGGCCACCGGCACGCTCTCCGCCCTCGTCACCGTCCAGGTGGGCAGCCAGGTCTCCGGGACGATCAAGCAGATCTTCGTGGACTTCAACTCGCCGGTGAAGAAGGGACAGGTGGTGGCCCGCATCGACCCGCAGCTCTTCCAGGCGGCGGTCGAGCAGGCGCGGGCCAACCTGGTCGCCGGGCGGGGCAACCTCGCCAAGGCAAAGGCGCAGGCGGTGGACGCGGACCGCATCGCGAAGCGGACGCGCGCGCTCGCCGACCAGAAGCTCGTGGCCATCGCGGACGCGGACACCGCCGACGCGAACGCGGAGGCGGCGCGCGCCGGGGTCGAGGCGGCGGAAGGCGCCGTGGCGCAGGCGCAGGCCGGGCTCAACCAGGCCGAGGTGAACCTCGCCTACACCACCATCGTGTCGCCGACCAACGGCGTCGTCATCTCGCGCAGCATCGACGTGGGCCAGACCGTCGCCGCCTCGCTCCAGGCCCCGACCCTCTTCGTCATCGCCGAGGACCTGACCCGGATGCAGGTGGACACCAGCGTCGCCGAGGCCGACGTGGGCAAGCTCCGCGACGGGATGCCCGCCACCTTCAGCGTGGACGCGTTCCCCGGGGAGAAGTTCTCCGGGACGGTGCGGCAGATCCGCAACTCGCCCCAGACCGTCCAGAACGTCGTGACCTACGACGCCGTCATCGACGTGGGGAACCCGGACCTGCGGCTGCGGCCGGGAATGACTGCCAACGTGACCTTCGTCTGGGCGGAGCGGGACGACGCCCTGCGCGTCCCCAACGCGGCGCTCAGGTTCCGCCCCTCCGCCGACGTGGTGGCCGCGGCGGGCCCGGACCGCGCCCGGGGTGACCGCGGCGCTCGCGGCGGCGCACCGGCCGGGGCGGGAGAAGGCGCGGCGCGGGACGGCGGAGCGATCGCCGCGGTCGCCGAGCGCGGCGGCGCCGCGCCTGCGGGTGGCGCCGCGCCGGCCCGCGGCCCTGCCGGTGGCGCTGGCGCCGGTCGCGACGCGCCCGGCCGCAGGACGGTCTGGGTCCTTCGCGACGGGAAGCCGGCTGCGGTCCCGGTGCGGACCGGCATCAGCGACGGCAGCCTCACCGAGGTGGTCGAGGGCGGGCTGGAGCCCGGCGACGCGTGCATCACCGACGCCAGCGGCGGGAGCAAGTCCGGTGCGCCGGCGGGTGGCCCTCCGGGAGGCCCGGGCGGCATGCGGCGGGTGCTCTAGGAGACGGCGGTGGCCCCTCTCATCGACCTGCGCGACGTCGTGAAGACCTACGTCATGGGGGACGTGTCGGTCGAGGCGCTGCGCGGCGTCTCCCTAGCCGTCCGCGAGGGCGAGTTCGTCGCGGTGATGGGCGCGTCCGGCTCGGGCAAGTCCACGCTGATGAACCTCCTCGGCTGCCTGGACCGGCCCACCTCCGGCACCTACCGGCTCGCGGGCGAGGAGGTGTCGCGCCTGTCCACCAACGCGCTGGCATCGATCCGCAACCGGACCATCGGGTTCGTCTTCCAGAACTTCAACCTGCTCTCCCGCACCAGCGCCGCCGAGAACGTGGAGCTGCCCCTCCTCTACTCCGGCGTGCCCGCGCGCGATCGGCACCGCCGCGCCGTGGAGGCCCTGGCGCGGGTGGGCCTCGCGGACCGGGCCGGTCACCACCCCAACCAGCTCTCGGGTGGCCAGCAGCAGCGTGTCGCCATCGCCCGCGCCCTCGTCTCGCAGCCGCGCCTCATCCTCGCCGACGAGCCCACCGGCAACCTCGACTCGAAGACCAGCGTCGAGGTGATGGCGATCCTCCAGGAGCTGGGGCGCGCCGGGATCACCGTGGTCCTCGTGACGCACGAGCCCGACATCGCGGAGTACGCCGGCCGCGTCGTCACCATGCGCGACGGCCTGGTCCTCTCGGACGAGGGCCGGGTGCAGCGGGCGGCGGTGGCCGGATCCGCCGGGGCGCTGCGGGAGGTCCGGCCATGAACGTCCTGGAGATCCTGCGGGTGGCGTTCCGCGCCCTGGTCCGCAACAAGATGCGGTCGTTCCTCACCACCCTCGGCATCGTCATCGGCGTCGCCGCGGTGATCGCGATGGTCGCCATCGGAGACGGCGCCAAGTCCAAGGTGGAGCAGGCCTTCGCGGCGATGGGCTCGAACATGCTCATCCTCCTGCCCGGCTCCACCACCGCCGGTGGCGTCCAGGGCGGGTTCGGCTCGATGCCGACGCTCACCTGGGACGACGTGCGCGCCATCCGCTCCGAGGCGCCCGCCGTGCGCTACGTGTCGCCGGCCCTGCGGAGCACGGTCCAGGTGGTGAGCGAGGACCAGAACTGGACCACCTCCGTGAACGGCGTCGCGCCCGAGTACTTCGCGATCCGCGACTGGCGCGCGGCGAGGGGGGCGTTGTTCTCGGCGTCCGACGTCGACTCGGGCACCAAGGTCGTCGTGCTCGGCCAGACGGTGGTGGACAAGGTGTTCGGTCCCAACGTCGATCCCACCGGACTGGCGGTGCGGATCAAGAACGTGCCCTTCGACGTGGTGGGCGTCCTGGCCGCCAAGGGGCAGTCGCCGATGGGCCAGGACTACGACGACGCGGTGTTCGTCCCCTACTCCACCTTCCAGGCGAAGATCCAGGGCGGCCTCAAGAACCTCGTGCAGGGCGCCGTCTTCGTCGGCTCGGACAGCGCCGCCGGCACCGCGCGCGCGGAGCGGCAGATCCGCGAGCTGCTCCGCGATCGGCACCGCCTCGCCTCCGGGGCCGACGACGACTTCTCCATCCGCAACCTCACCGAGATGGCCAACGCCACCGAGGAGGGGACGCGCACCCTCACCACCCTCCTCGCCGCCATCGCCGCGGTGTCGCTGCTGGTGGGTGGCATCGGGATCATGAACATCATGCTGGTGTCGGTGACGGAGCGGACGCGCGAGATCGGCATCCGCATGGCCGTGGGCGCGCGCAGCCGCGACATCCTGCTCCAGTTCCTGGTCGAGGCGCTGTCGCTCTCGGCGGCGGGCGGCGCGATCGGCGTCACCCTGGGGCTGGGCCTCGCCATGCGCCTCGCCACGTCCTTCGGATGGCCGGTGCTCTTCAGGCCGGACGTCATCGTCATCGCGGTGCTGTTCAGCGGCCTCGTCGGGGTGGGGTTCGGCCTCTACCCCGCCCAGAAGGCCTCCCGGCTCGATCCCATCCAGGCCCTGAGGTTCGAATGAGAGCCACCGTCGCCCTCGCGCTCCTCCTCGCCGCCGCCCTCCCCGCGGCGGCGCAGCAGCTCGGCGCGCCGCCGCCCGCGGCGCCCCCGCCCCTGCTGGCGCGTCCACCCGCGCCGCCCCCGCCGCGCGTCGTGGCGCTCGCGGACGCCGAGCGGCTGGCGCGCGCGAACTACCCCGCCCTCCGCCAGGCGCGCGCGAACGCCGCCGCGTCGCGGGCCCGCGCCGACGAGTCGCGCTCCGGCCTGCTGCCGCAGGTGGCGGCCACCGCCGCCTACGAGCGGTCGACCTCCAACTTCACGCCACGCCCCGGCGCGACCCCGAGCCAGTTCTCGTCGGGCGCCCAGAACTGGACGACCTACGACTACTTCAACACCGGCGTCACCGCGACGCAGCTCGTCTGGGACTTCGGGCTGACCACCGGCCGCTGGGACGCGGCGAAGGAGACGGCGGAGGCCGACGCGCAGGCGGCCCACTTCACGGAGCAGCAGGCCGTCCTGAACGTCCGGACCGCGTTCTTCCAGGCGCGGGCCGGGCGCGCGCTCGTCCGCGTCGCGCGGGACACGGTGGCGAACCAGACCGAGCACCTGAAGCAGACGCAGGCGTTCGTCGACATCGGGACGCATCCGTTCATCGACCTCGCCACGGCGAGGACGAACCTCGCCAACGCCCAGGTCCAGCTCGTGAACGCGGAGAACGGCTACGACACCGCCCGCGCGCGCCTCAACCAGGCGATGGGCGTGGAGGCGCCGATCGACTACGAGGTCTCCGACGACACCCTCCCGCCCGTCGAGGGCGAGGACCTCACCACCGACGCCCTCCTCGTCGAGGCGCTTCGCAGCCGGCCCGACGTCGCGTCGGCCGATCGCCGCATCGTCTCGGCCGAGCGCAGCGTCGACGCGGCGCGGGGCTCGTACTGGCCGAGCCTCGGGGTCTCCACCGGCGTCACCGACGCGGGGCTCCGCGTCGACTCGCTCGGGTGGAACTGGTTCGCCGGCGCGACGCTCACCTGGAACCTCTTCGCCGGCGGCCTCACCCAGGCGCAGGTGCAGGAGGCGCGCTCGAACGTCGAGGGAACCCGGGCCGCGGACGACCAGACGCGCCAGCAGGTCCGCTTCGACATCGAGCAGGCGCGCCTCTCCGTTCGGGCCGCGCGCACCTCGCTGGGCGCGACCGGCGACGCCGTGACCAACGCGCACGAGCAGCTACGGCTCGCCGAGGGCCGCTACAAGACCGGCGCGGGGAACGCCGTCGAGCTCTCCGACGCACAGGTGGCCTCCACCAACGCGGAGGCGCAGCGGGTCCAGGCCGAGTACAACCTCGCCACCGCCCGCGCCCAGCTCCTGCAGGCGCTCGGGCGCGACTCCCGGTGACGCGCCAGCGCATCTTCGCCGCCTGCGCGCCGGGGTTCGAGCCGGTGCTCGCCGCCGAGCTCGGCCGGCTCGGCCTCGCGGCGCGAGCCGTGCCCGGCGGCGCCGAGGCGGAGGGCGAGGACGCCGCCGCGATCGCGTGCCTCGGCTCGCGCGCCGCCGACGCGGTCGCGCTCCGCCTCTGGCAGGGTCCCGAGCGAGACCTGCCCGCCGGCAAGCGGGAGGCCGCCCGGTCCTCCGGCGGCGCGCCGCTCGCGATCCGGGGCGACGGAGGCGCCGCGACCATCTCGGTCGACGCGGCGGGAGCGCCGCTCTTCAAGCGTGGCTGGCGCGCCCGCGTCGGCGCCGCCCCGCTCCGCGAGTCGCTCGCGGCGGGAGTCCTGCTCGCTTGCGGCTGGGACGGAGAGGCTCCGTTCCTCGACCCGATGTGCGGCTCCGGGACGATCGCCATCGAGGCCGCGCTCCTCGCGTCGGGCCGGGCGCCCGGGCTCGGCCGGCGCTTCGCGTTCGAGGCCCTGCCAGGCCACGACCCGGCGCGGACGGAGCGGCTCCGGGCCCGGCTGGCGGCGGAGGCGCGTCCGGTGCGTGCGGCCGTCCACGCCTCGGACCGCAACGCGGGCGCGCTCCGGATCGCGCAGAAGAACGCAGCGGCCGCCGGCGTCGAGGGCGCCATCCGCTTCGCGCGCGAGGACGCGGCCCACGTGGTCCCGCCGCCGGTCGCGGGGCTGTGCGCGACGAACCCGCCGTACGGCGTGCGCCTCGGCGATTCGGCCTCGGACGCCTGGCGGGCGCTCGCCGCGCTCTTCCCGCGGCTGCGCGGCTGGCAGGTGGCCGTCCTGGCTCCGGATCGCGGGTTCGAGCGCCTGCTGCCCGGGATGCCGGACGAGTCGATCCCGGTGCGCAACGGCGGGGTCGCGTGCCGGCTGGTCAGGTACCGCCGATGACCCGCGACGACCGCCTCCCCGCCACCTGCCTCGCCGTCGCGCTCGCGGTGCTCGCCTGGTCGGGCGCGGCGCCGGCCGACCGGGGCACCTGGTGGATGGAGGTGGCGCCCGCGCTCGGCGGCATCGCCGTCCTCCTCGCCACGCGGCGGCGCTTCCCGCTGACGCCGCTCCTCTACGTCCTCCTGGCCGTCCACGTGTCGATCCTGGCCGTGGGGGGCCACTACACCTACGCCCGGGTGCCGGTCGGGGACTGGGTGCGGGACGCGCTCCACCTCGCCCGCAACCACTACGACCGCCTCGGCCACCTCGCCCAGGGGTTCGTCCCCGCCCTGCTCGCGCGCGAGCTCCTGATCCGGACCTCGCCGCTGCGCCCGGGACGCTGGACGTTCTTCCTCTGCACCGCCGTCGCGCTGGCGCTGTCCGCCTGCTACGAGTTCGTGGAATGGGGCGCCGCCCTGATGCTCGGG
>Ga0335082_10004752_pt1 | contig 14837 bp, 13 predicted proteins | sample Lox_Sample_41_FD_206718 | JGI IMG/M metagenome (GOLD analysis project Ga0335082, IMG submission 206718) | Soil microbial communities from Loxahatchee National Wildlife Refuge, Florida, United States - Lox_Sample_4.1 | ecosystem: Environmental > Terrestrial > Soil > Wetlands | place: USA...
TGCCGGCAACGGTGCAGGCGATTCTTGCGGCACGTATCGATCGTCTTCCCGCGGAAGACAAGCGGCTATTGCAGACCGCCGCGGTGATCGGCAAAGACGTGCCATACGCGCTGCTCGCGGCCATCGCCGAATTGGCCGAACCGGATCTGCGGGAAGGGCTCGCCCGTCTCCAGGCCGCCGAGTTCTTGTACGAGGCCAGTCTGTTCCTCGACCTCGAATACACCTTCAAGCATGCCCTCACCCATGAGGTCGCTTATGCGGGTGTGTTACGGGAGCGACGCCAGGAGATGCACGCTCGCATCGTGAGGGCGATCGAAGCGCTCTACGCGGCACGGCTGAGTGAGCACGTCGAGCGGTTGGCCCATCACGCGTTTCGCGCAGAATTGTGGGCCGACGCGCTCACCTACCTGCGCCAGGCTGGAGCCAAGTCACTCGTGCGGTCGGCCTACCCGCAAGCCGTGGCGTGCTTCGAGCAAGCGCTGACAGTGCTGCCCAAAGTGCCCGAGACACGCGAGTTGCTCGAGCAGGCCATCGACATCCGCTTCGACCTTCGGACCTCGCTGAATCCATCCGGTGATCTCGAACGGATATTCGGCTATGTCCGAGAAGCCGAGGCGCTCGCACGTGCGCTCGGCGATCAGCGGCGGCTCGGCTGGGCATCAGCCTACAGCAGCTTCCATTACTGGCAGAGTGGCTACAGCAGCAAAGCGCGCATGTTCGGCGAGCACGTGCAGGCGATAGCCGAGTCGCTGCCGGATCTGCCACTCAAAGTAGCCGCCAATCTGTCGCTTGGCACAGCTCACCAACTGTCTGGGGATCATCGACAGGCAGAGACCTTATTCCGCAATGTTGTGGGGCTGCTGGAGGCCGATCTGAGTCGCGAGCGATTCGGCTTCGTCGCGTTTCCTGGTGTCATGTCACGCACCAATCTAGCCTCCGCCCTTGCGGAGCTCGGGAGATTTGACGAAGGCATCCGATACGGACGCGATGGCATTGCTCTTGCCGAAGCCGTTAATCACCCGTGGAGCCTGGCGAACGCGTGCTCGAGCGTCGCGTATCTCCACCGGGCCAGGGGAGATTTTGCAGAAGCCATCCGTTTGCTCGAACGCGCACTCGCGGTTGCCCGTGACTGGAAGCTGATGTTCTTCATGCCGCACCTCAAGGAGGCCCTGGGCTATATCTATGGGCTCAGCGGACGCGTGCCGGAGGGTCTCGCGCTGCTGGAGGACGCGCTCAAGGCTGTCGAGCGCACCAGGCCGCGATCATTTCACTCGCTGACCTTCTTGCATCTGGGCGAGATTCAAATGCTCTCCAACCGGCTTGGCAGTGCAGTCGATCATGCTCAAGCCGCTCTAACGCTCGCCGGTGAGTGCGTCAGCAAGCGATCGAAGCGCAGGCGCTGCGGGTGCTGGGCGAGATCGCCGCGCGCAAAACTCCCGTGGATGTCGAGTCAGCTACGAGCTCATACGGTCGAGCCATCAGGCTGGCTGAAGAACTTGGCATGCGGCCTCTGCTCGCCCGTTGCCACTTCGGCCTCGGCAAGCTCTATAGGCACGCTGGCCAACAGCAGCAGGCCGAGGCTCACCTGACCACCGCGACGACGATGTACCGCGAGATGGGAATGCAATTCTGGCTGGTGCAGGCGGAGGTCGAATTGAGACGGCTGGCCTAAAGGGTGCGCGTTGCTAGTAAGACCAGAGTGCAATCGCATTCGTTGTGCGATGCGGTCGGGATCCCGACCGCATCGTTTACTGAACTTCGACGGATACGTTGGTCGGATTCGTGATGATGTCGTAGACAGCCGAGCGCTTTTGCGATTGCGCGACGAGCGCCCTGATATCGTCGGGTGAGGCATCGGCGTCGATCTTGTACATCACCTTTACGCCGTCGAAGCCGTTACGCACGTCCGCGTCGGCGCCGAGGATGCCGCGGATGTCCATGCCGGCTTCGAGCGTTGCCGATACGGAGCGCAACTGGATCTGGCGCAGCTGCGCAACGGCCGCCACACCTGCGGTCAGGCAGCTCGCGAGACCTGCGAGCACGAGCTCGACCGGCGTGGCGCCTTTGTCCTGGGAGGCGAAGACTTCGGGATGATCGGCTTCGAAGGTGAATTGGGTCTTGTGTTTCTGCTCGGCACCGAGCCCGTAGAATCCATCGACCATTGATTTAGTATGCGTGCCGTTCACCCACTTTACCGTCGCGCGCCATTTGAACTGGGCGGCCTCGGGCGCCTTGGACAGCGCTTCGCGTGCGCCGAGCAACGCGTCGACGTTCACGCCGTTATTGACAGAATTCTGGGTCGTAGACATGACTTGCTCCTTTGTCGCTCCGTTGAGGATGGACCCCGCTCAAACCAATGATCTGGCGAAGCCGCCGATAATCAACCGCCGGTCGGATGCGCGAGCACCGTACCAAGGCACACTGTACGTCGCAGTTTCCTAGTGAGCGTGGAGGTACTTAGGCCAACCGCCGAGCCCGGAATCTAGCCTCGCGAGCGAGTTGCCAGTATCAGGAAACCCCGATTTAAGCGTAGGGCTTCCCCTACCTATTAACGTGACACGCAGCTCATATGCTATTTTTGGAATGGCGTACAGGAGCTGTCAGCGGATCACCGTCTCGGTGACGGGGTCAAAGAAATGCAGACGTCCGGGTACCACAGCCAAACGCAACTTGTCCCCCACGGCGGGGCCGGATTCTGGGTCGACGCGGGGGCTGCGAGCGTTGCGTTTCCCGCCCACGTCTCGAGTTGGATCTCCACCCCGAGTTGCTCGACGACTTCCACTCCAACATCGAAGCTGCAACCGGGTGCTCTCGCGCCGAGAGTCAGATGCTCGGGTCGCGCACCCATGGTCACCGTCTTGTCTCGCCAAGGCGGCAGCGCCGCGGCTTGGGATGCAGGTAGTCGAAATCGGTCGCGCTGTGCCTATACTGGTTCAGCAAATGGCGCTGTAGCGTTCCCCCACGGCACGCGAACGCCACGTGCTGGTCGTCGCTGAAGAGCTGGGCGAGAAATACGAGCAGGTGATGACGCAGGAAGGCGTTGTAGAGCGCCACGAAGACAGCGTCATCAAGTGGCTGCGACAAATCCACGCCGAGCACTTCGGTGCCCAGTACCGCGTCGATTGGACGGATTCCGAACCCGGGTGGCAGGCGACCTGGTGCCATCAAGTGTACGCCTCGTCAGTTGTAACCTACCAATAAGGAAGTTCAACCGCATCACGCCTCGCAAGCGTACTCAAGGCACACGGAGCTCGAAAGTACCGTTCGCTACCCTTGGAATCGAGGTTTACGACCCGCCTAGAGATCGCCGACTGAGGTGTAACCTCGAAGCCGATCAACGGCTACGGATGGTCGCTCACCGGCCAAGAAGAGTCGTTGGCCATAACCTCCGCAAAGCGGACATTCGACAGCTATGACGTATCAAAGGAGACGCTCACATTCGCCGAGTAACGCCTCGCCCAACGCCCGGCATCAGGCGGTGCCGCCAGGCGCTCGCCTGCATGCCATTGTTGGGCGGCACACCGAGATACTCAGCGTTCCATCCAAGCCTATGGGTCGATTGCTGATGACGCCCAACGTTTTCGTTCCCGCGCCCGCGAAAGCAAGCGAAGCGCCGCTTTGCGGCTCTGGTGTAACTGACGGTTGGACGTCCTCGTGGCCATGCGCCTCTCACGAAGCGGGGCAGGACTGCTGGGGTCGACGCGCTAGAAATTCGATTGCGCCCGCTTACACTCACTCACGCCCTTGCGTCCCGCTGCTTCGTCGACTTGTTGGAGCTGAGAACGTGCGCTCCACATGCCCATCTTCACTTCCTGCCAGATGAAATAAGTCTTCCCCGCTTCCGTGTTTAGCTTCAGAGTCGACGTGTTCTCGGAAAGCGAACTTATCTCGTGCGACCCCGGGTCAACTTCCCACAAGAAGTAGGTCCGCATGCTAGTCTGCCCGGCGAGCTTTCCGTCCAGCGCGATCGTCAGCATGATTGCACCGCCGTACGACTCGTTGCGATAGACATAGATATTCGCCTTACCCGTCGCGGGAGCAGCGAAGGACTTAGCCTTCGTATCCTCCTCCATCGACGTTAATGGTACCGACGCACATCCCGTGACCAATGACGTCACTAACAACAGAACAGCGATGAACAATCGATTGTCGACTTTCATAGGGCCTCCCTTTGAGTAGGCGGTTACCAGAAGTTCTCGCCCAACTTTGAAATCAACTGCAAAAATGCAGCATATCCCGGAAAGCAATTTCCCGGGTTGTTGACCTCGCTGGCAGCTCAATCAATGGTTTAGTCTTTCCTCAGTTATGTACCCTAGCTAGCTGGGATATGCTGAATGAAGGAAAACGATCATGCCATCGGTTCATGGCGTAGGCCACCCTTCCTGGGGTGGCCGTCGTTTGGACGTAAGCCGCTCACCTCCGATCGCAGGAGAACTCTATTGGCAACGAGGGTGAATGCCAGCGTCAGCTTCTGGGCCGAACAGCGAAATTCGCGAGAGGACATCGTGCACGAGTTCGACTGACGCCGTCCGATGGCCAAATACCGATCTTCACATCCAAAGGTACATAGGAAGCCTTTCGACAGCCCTAGTAGCAGCGGAATCCCGGGAGATCGTTACGTGTGATGGAACTATGCCTGGCGTGCTCATCAATATGGTAATGCGCAGTCATCGCCCACTGCCTTTCAATTGGACACCGGTCAGGACAAAGCTCTCTTCCTTTGGCGAGTCGTAGCTCACAAGCTTACGGGTCATCTTCACTGTTCTTCGCAGTGCCGGGCTGTACCAATAGATGAGGCGTAACGTTTTATAAGTGAAATAACGAGGTTCGCGCCATTGACCTTCTGCTTCCACCCGAATCGCAGCAAACTCACCAGCCGGCACCTTGATGCGCTCCTCCTTGAGGCTGCGCACCACCATGTTAGTCTTGCCCCGGTCCTTTGCCGAGTTACCGAACCACAGGGTCGCCTCAATACCGTTCCATTCCTTACCAGGGACCGGAATGTCTGCAGTCCCAAAGTAGGGCGAAAATTCGGTGAGGAAGTAGCGGCCGGGCAGCTCGGTTTCCTGGAAGCCCAGCTTCGGGTCAAACCCGGCCTTGAACTTGCGCAGCGTCTTAAAGTCACGAAAGCCATCCGAGGTGAGTTGCTCCTCGATGCTGTCGCCTTGTACACCGGTAACGGTAACGGTCAGCGTGTCGATTTTTCGCTCAGACCACCCATCAAACTGCAACTGATAGGTGTACGCATCGCCAACGTGTACGATGTCAGTGGGGCGAGCCGCAATGCTACTCGGCTGTGTGAGTGAGGCAGATGCCGAGTCGCTAGGCGATTTGCGATCGGGCGCAGGCGCCTGACCCATAAGCGCGTCCAGGCGACTGCGAGCCAGCGACGCGAATTGACCCTTGGGATATGCATCTAAGTAAGCGCGATATTCCCCTGCTGCGGTACTATTCTTCACGCTGTCCCAGAACGCGAGCTCGACCGCTGCACTGTCGGCTTGGGTGGGCGCTGAGCTACCCGGCGCCGCCGGCTTGAAGAAAAACTCGCCGAGCAACGAGGAGCTTTCCCATGGTATTTGCTTTTGGTTGGTTTCCTTGGATACTTGCTCGCGCACTCGCTTGAGAACCATTTCGATCGGTAATCCCGGAGTGGTGAGATTACGAAGCAAATACTTGGTGTAAACGCCGTTATCGCCAGTGCCATCGTAGGCCACAGCTCCTGGCGCTGTCGCGAAAGCGATTATAGTTCCTGTAGGGGCATCCATCTGCGCCAGGCCGCGCTGCTGCGAGCGAAAACTGCGTGGAAAGGGATTGTCACGGCAGGCATCCAGAATAACCAGGTTCAACGGGTTGTTTGCTTCTGCCATCTTTTCCAGAATCTGGTTTGCGTCGATGGCGCGATAGCGCAACTCGTCCTCATTTTCGGCAATCGCATCCACTGGGATCAAATAGTTCAGGCCCTTGAGCTGAACGCCATGGCCGGCGTAGTAGAACAAACCCACCCCGCCCCGGTTCTTGAGGAGCTCACCGAACTCACGCACTGCCGCAATGAACTCCTGCTGCGAAACGTTCTCGCGCAACAAGACGTCGAAGCCTACCTCGCGAAGAGCATGGGCCATGGCGCGGGCATCGTTGACTGGATTCTTGAGCGGTGTGGTCTTGTAGGCACCGTTACCAATCACCAGGGCTACGCGTTTATCTTTAGCTGACAACGGTTGCGAAAGCACTTCGGCGCCCCGCTCAGCTGTGGCGTGGGCCAGCCCGAACGCAAAGATCGCTAACAACGCGCAGATACACCGGACATGTCCGCGTGATCCGTCAGCAGTCATTGACCTTCTCCATGGCGGTTTGCAGTGAGAGAGCTTAATTCAACGACTGAGTCATTACCAGCGTACCACTACAAAAGGGACTCGGTGTCTATGGCAAAGCGAGTGCGTGGCGTCCTGTATCTGCTCGACGCGTCGCCCGAGGACGCTGCCTGGGACAGGCTCGAGCCGGCTGAGCGACGGATGCGAATTCTCGACGCCTGCAAGCGCTTGCTGGTGAGGGAGGCGCAGCTTGCAGGCGCTGCTGCTGGGTGGTGGAGGACCTGCACTGGATCGACTCAGAGACCCAGGCGTTGCTCGACGCGGTGATAGAGAGCTTGCCCACCGGGCGCATGCTGTTGCTGGTCAACTATCGCCCGGAGTAAAGGCCGAGGCCATGTTCAAATCGTTGTAGGACCGCGCACCGTGCACTATGCGTGTCAATTCGCTGCAGCCGGGCGCAGGCGTATGCTTCTCTTTGGCCCGCGCTCCGGGTTGAACGACAGATCGCTTGGGCCGAACTTCATGAGTTGCTCAACAGTCGGTCTACCAAATAACGCTTACTTCGACCTAGTCTCTCCAGTCATGGTCTTTCCCGTCTTTGAATCGCTGGGGTGATGACAGCCAGGGATTCGTCGTGATGCCCGAGCCGATCGCCGTCGAGCAACCCTTCGACCCCGGTCCCCTCGCGCATTTCCACCAGTTCGCGGTCGCCGAAATGGTGCCGCCGCCGAGGTTGTCGATCCCGACGTCTCCCGAGAAGGAGTTGAAGTGCGCCGTCACGTCAATTGTTCGAAATCGTGACATCCCATGCGTCCGTGACGACGATTCCCTGCGCATTCGCATTCTGCACCGTGAACCCGCTCACGATGACGTGCGCGAGCCCGGCATGGCCGTGGCCGTCGACGTTGATGCCGTTCAGCAACCCGCTGGCGTCGACGGTCGTGTTCTCTCGATCCTCGCCCAGCAGCGAGAGCGGCTTGTCGATGATCACGTCTTCGTGGTACGTGCCCTTTCTGACATGAATGACGTCATAGGGAGACGCGGCTGCAACAGCGGCGCCGATCGTCTTCAGGCAACCGCCCTTCCCAGAAGCAGCGACGCACAAGTCAGCGGCCGCCGCAGCGGAACAGCCGAGTCCGACGACGCTCATCCCCGCAAAGAGCCAACAGCCAAGCTTGGTGAATAAGTAACGCGTAGGCATATGAGTCTCCTTGTGCGCCGGGTTAAGCCGGCGAGAGTGAAGTTTGAATGAAAGAGACATCCTCTGAAGAGCTAGCGACCCACGCCGGCCCCGAGTCAACAGATAGGGAGTTGGACCATATCACACGCCCCGGAGGGGCTCAAGGCGGGGCGTTGGATTGGCCTACGGAGCCGGGGCAAGCGGTCGGGAAACGTGTTCCGAGTAACCCGACTGTGGTGGAGCGTAATAACATTGGGATCACGTCTCTAGTCGTCGTTATTGCGCGCGGGATTCCAGGCACCATGCCATGCCTCGCAAACAGGCGTACGATCATCAGCAATGCATGCACCGACCTAGCCGCCTCGTAAGGGGACATCCATGGCAATTGAAACGATCATCTCCGCCGACTCGCATGTCTTCGAACCGATCAATTTGTGGGAGGCGCGCATCGAACGCAGATATCGTGACCGAGCTCCACGGTTTATTGCCGACTATCAAGGTAAGCCGGGCACTTGGTTCGTGTGTGAAGGTGTGGCGCCACGCTCGGTCGCGAGCATCGCTGCCGTGGGCATCCCCAAGGAAGAGCTGGTCAAGTTCCAGGCTGCCCACTACCAGGACCTGCGCCCCGGCGGCTACGATCCGGTAGAACGCCTCAAGGACCAGGACATCGATGGCGTTTCCGGTGAAGTGCTGTACGCCACCTATGCGATGGGCCTTTACGGGATGCCGGATCCCAAGTTGCAGTGCGCGGCATTCAACGCCTACAACGAGTGGATGGTGGAACTTTGCAACCATGCGCCCGGCCGGCTGGTTGGTCTGGCGCTGATCTCAGTCTACGACGTTAATCAAGCGGTCGAAGAACTTCAGCGCTGGGCGAGACGTGGGCTGCGTGGCGCGATGATCGCGTGCATACCGCCGGCCGAAACGGAATACAGCCAAAAGCACTACGACCGTTTCTGGTCAGCCGCTGAGGATCTCGGCTTGCCGATCAGCATTCATACGCTCACGAGCAATCGGCCACCGAACTATCGCTACCGGGGCACCGGGCGGGCAGCGGCCGGCTACCCCGAAACACCGATGGAAGTCATGCTCACGTTGGGCGAAATGATCACCAGCGATTTGTTCGACCGGCACCCGCGCCTGAAGATTGTGCTTGCGGAAGCCGACACGGGCTGGGTGCCGTGGATGCTGGAGCGGCTCGACCGCGGGCACGCCCGTTATGCGCGCCAGGATGGCATGTTGACTGAGTTGAAGCCGAGCGAATACTTCCGTCGCAATTTCTCAGCCGCGTTGATCGCGGATCGCGTCGGAGTGTTTACGCGCGAGTTCATGGGTGTGGACAACCTGATGTGGTCTTCGGACTATCCGCACACCGATTCGACCTGGCCGCGCTCGCGTCAAAGCATCGCGCACGACTTCGACGGCGTCAGCGATGCCGACCGCATAAAGATGACGTGTACGAACGCAGCCAAACTTTACGGCTTCCAGGTTTAGGGATGCTTGGCTATTGGGCGACGCCGTGATCGAACAAGTACGTCGGCGTCGCCATGACTCTGTTGCGACCAGCCTGCTTGGCTGCGTAGAGCGCGCGATCGGCGCGCTCGAGCAGTTCCTCGGATGTGTTGTTCGGCCCAGGCACCACCTCCGCCACACCGATGCTCGAAGTGACCCGTCCAAACGGAGAGGCGCCGTGAGGGATATCCAGTGCAGCGATTGCTCCCAGCACGCGGTGTGCAACGTCGAGCGCGCCATCCGCGTCGGTGACGGGCAGCAGGACCACGAATTCGTCGCCGCCGTAGCGCGCAGCTAGGTCTGCCGGGCGCTGCAGCGATTGGCCGACCGCCTTGCCGACCAGAGCAAGGCAGTCGTCGCCGGCGCGATGCCCATGGCAATCGTTGTAGGACTTGAAGTAGTCGACATCGATGAACAGCACGGTCAACGGCCTATGGTCCCGACGCGCGCGCTCCCACTCCGTGGCGCAGACAATGTCAAAGTGACGGCGGTTATGAAGACCAGTCAGCGGGTCGGTGATGGTGAGCGCACGTAGTTCGTCCTGTAATCGCCGGTTCTCCTCCAGTTGCTGACGCAGGCGCCAGTTGACGCGATAGAAGCGACGTGCAATCCAGACGACCACGGCCAGGATGAGTGCGACGGCTGCAAGTACCCACAGCAGCCAGCGCCAGTCAGTCGGCCGCGGGGAATGGTAGATCAGCCCGCCGATATCGATGTCGGCGCCGCCGGGTGCAAGGCCGAGTTCGCGGTACACATCTAAGATGTGCTGCCAGCGACCGACGTGCGAGTGGCCGAGCTCTACAAGATCCGAGCGCATCAGTGGCATCATGCGTTCGGCCTCAAAGCGCAGTTTCTCCACAGGAAGGTCGGGCGCGTACTTCGCGTGAATGAGCGCAGAGATCTCCTCCTGATGTGCGAGAGCGTACTCCCAGCCGCGCAGACTCGCCGCGCGGAAGGCCTCCGCCCATTCCGGGTGCCTTGTCACCATCGCACGGGTGGTGAACAACGTGTCGCCGTAAAAGTCCACGCCGCTGGAACGTGGCGTGAACTGGCGATACAGCCCACCGGATTGCTGCAGGTAGTAGCTCTCGTCGGTCTCGTAGCCTGCGAGCGCGTCGACGCGCCCCTGCACCAGGGTGTCCACGGTGTAGTCGTGCTGCACGAGTTGCAGTCGGTCGACCGGCACCTGCTCGCGCTGCAGGTAGGCGAAAATTTCCGTTTCCCACGGTGCGAGCGCCACCTTGTGGCCCGCGAGGTCATGCACGGTATCGATGCCAGCGTCGCGGCGCACGAACAACGTGAGTGGTGAGTGCTGGAAGATGGAGGCAAGCACGACAACCGGGTCACCTCTCGCATAGCGCAACACCAGCTCCGAAGATGCGACGCCGAAGTCGGCTCCGCCCTCCAGCACAATCTCGACAGGATCGGTGCCGGGGGTTGCCGGGATGATCGTCACGTCGAAACCGGCCTCATGGTAATAGCCCTTCTCGAGTGCCGTGTAGAAGCCGGCGAACTGGAACTGGTGACGCCACTTGAGCTGCAGGCGCACTGGTGCAGCGTTTCCGGAGAACGTCTCGACCGCACAGACGGTGCGCGTGGCCGCAAGGAAAAGGATGGCGGACATGACAACGGCCAGTCCAGTCCGCCACAACCCCAGACTGGTCTTTGTTGGTCGGCTATGTCCGTCGCTCATGCGCATCGTCCTTTTCCGGGCAGGCGTATTGTAATATTGGTGGGCGACCGGGTCTTCGTCAGGTCAACGACGGCGCGTAGTCGGAGGTGATCTTGCGCCAGTATCTATCGTGGTAACGCTCGATCGCTCACGTCTGCATGGGAGAACAAGCGACCCCCTGGTATAGTGGGTCGATAGCGCCGTTGAACAGCCGCTTTCCGCGACGGGGCCGCACAGACGCTCATGGCCGTTCAGCGAAATCCGCGAAGGTCTGCTTGTCTAGAGCACGGCAGGCAGCAGCAGGTCGACCTCAGGCAGTCGCCATTGTCTCAGTTCGGCCAACAGCCGACGTTTGATAGTCAGAACTCAGCACCCTAAACCGGCCATTCGAAGCCTGAAATCTTGCACAATGGCTGCCCCGGCATACGGACCTGCCGCCGGGAGTAGCGACAGAGGCACGCCTCTTTCAATGACCGGGCCATTAGTAAGTGCCCGTCTATCGCATCGCGAGTGCAGAGGGCCTATCATTGGGATCCGGTCGTAAGAGGACAGGCGAAACACGCGCCAGTTTTACATAGCGCCCCGTTGTGCGCGACACAAGACACGCACGCGGCCAAAGGTAAGCGCCCTGGCGCGTACTCTGCGTAACCCCATGTTATGTGCAGGCGGCTTTTCTCCTCCAGAGCCTTGGCTTACCTGGTCTGCACAATTGCCGTAAGCGCGACGACGACCGAACGCCCCCTTCCACTACGAACAGCGTATGCTGGCCAAATCCGGCGCGCCCGAGCGGCGCGCTACTTGGTCGAGAAGGAGTACGAGCCGCGCTACGAGGTGGCGTTGGAAGTGCTGAAAAGCCTGCCCTACGACCGCTGGCGCCAATCCGATCCGACAGACACGCTGCGCTTCCACGCGCTGCGGCTGCACGAAGTCGGGATGATCAAATCTGACCCGAGCAAGCTCATCGCTCAAGGCACCGATTGGCGCTTTCTCAACGAGCTCAAGCGGGAACTGAAGGCGTGAGTCACAAAGGAAAAGGAGGGTTCCAATGCCGATGATGCAGAGTCGACGCCGCTTTCTAACTACCTTGTCAATAGCCGGTGCCGCGGGCTTGGTCTACGCGCCGCGAGCGTTGGCCGCGGAAGGGGCGCTCGAAACGACCACCGTCCGGTTGGCCAACGACCGCAGCATCTGCATTGCTCCGGTGTTTGTCGCCGAGGAGCTGCTGCGCGCCGAGGGCTTTACCGATGTCCGCTATGTGGACACGCCGGCGGTCGACCTTCAGAAGGCGCTCGCGAGCGCCAAGCTCGATTTCGCTTTGCTCTTGCCCTTTCAGCTCGGCATCGCGATCGATGCCGGCGAACCGATCACAATACTGGCCGGCGTCCATGTCGGCTGCTTCGAATTGTTCGCGAGGAAGGGCATCCGCAGCGTCACCGACCTGAAGGGCAAGAGTGTCGGCCTCAAATTCGCTCCGCCCTACCAGCTGAGCCTGATGGCCGCGCATGTCGGGCTGGACCCCAAGAAGGACATCCACTGGGTCACCGACCCGGCCCTGAAGCCGATGGAGCTCTTTGCCGAGGGCAAGATCGATGCCTTCCTTGGGTTTGCGCCGGAGCCGCAGGAGCTGCGCGCCCGCCATGTCGGCCACGTCATTCTCAACACCGGGGTGGACCGTCCGTGGTCGCAGTATTTCTGCTGCATGCTGACTGGCAATCGGGAATACGTTCGCAAGTATCCTGTGGCGACCAAGCGGGTGTTGCGCGCGATCCTCAAGGCCGCCGATCTCTGCGGCAGCGAACCGGCGCGCGCCGCGCAGCGGATCGTCGATGGCGGTTTCACCACTCGCTACGACTATGCGATCGAGACGCTGAGCGATATTCCTTACGACAAATGGCGGGACTACGACGCCGAGGACTCGATCCGCTTCTACGCGCTGCGCATGCGCGAAGCGGGCTTCATCAAATCGAGCCCGCAGAAGCTCATCGCCGAGGGCACCGATTGGCGGTTTCTGAATGAGCTGAAGAAGGAGCTGAAGGCCTGACAGACCTGCGCTGTGACCAGTTAGTATTCACTAAATCCCGATCAAGGTAGTTAGGTGCTTGTATGACGGGCGCAACGATGACATATCGCTCGAAGAGGTAGAGGGGATTTTGATCTGACACGCAACGGCCGAAGCAAAAGCGGCCGGCGTGCAATTGCAGCCTGCAGGCAATCCGTTCGACTTGCCGATGAGAACATAAATTCCAAACATGGCGGCGTCGAATGCTTTAGGTCTCAACGTTGCTGGCACAGCCACCGGGCACAGCCCCGACGCGAGAGTTTGCAGGTGCGGTGGGAAGCAGGCCATTGCCCCACCATACCGGTATTCAATTGAACTGCTCAATAGCGGACCGTCGTCAACTTCGTCTTTGGGTCGTTTCCAGACGTTGACATTGGGGCATCACCCGACAGATCCGGTCTGAGCCTCGGTCTGAGCTAGTACAGCTCATGCAAGGACTTTCAATGCGCGTTCCGAGGGCGCATAGATGTGCCATGCTGCTTCCGGTGCCGAATGCATTCGTGCGGCGGGCCAAAGAGCTTCCGCGCGAACTCCCAACGGCCCTGACTCACCTGCGCGGAACTGAAAAACGCCGTCCACCGGCAGACGCACCTGGCGCAACGAGGAACGACAAGCCCACCTCCACGCGCTATGCAACGCGCGCTTTTGTATCTGTGTTCGTCATTGACATCGTCATCCGCGCAGCAGAACCCTTCGATCTGCCATAGAACCACGCTCGTACCTCCGGCGCAACCTGAAACGTGAATGAAGCGTTGCTATACTCCGCGGCGATGAATTTTTCCTGGTATCGCGACCTCTACAAGATCGGCTCGCCGACCGGCATCCGCGCGGTGACGATCAGGATGGTGCTGGCGGTTGGCGTACCTTTGATCGGCGGCGTTCTGCTCGGTCATCCCGCTGCCGCGGTCGCTGGCGGTTCCACCGCCCTCTTTGTGACGCTGAGCGATATCGGCACGACGGCGCGCGTGCGATTGGGCACGATGTTCGCCGGCTGGCTGGCAATTGTCCTAGGCGGTATGCTGGGGCACCTGCTCGGCGGCACGCCCGGCGCCAATGAGACCGTGGTATTGATCTCCGCTTTGGTCGCCGGGTGGGCCAGCGGGGCGCATCCGGGGATAGCCGCCGTGACGCGCTTTTTTGCTGTTGCAACCGCAGCGGGTACCGGAATGCATTTCACCGACCCCGAGGTGTTGCTGAGTTTGGTGGTCGGCGGCGCGAGCGCGGTTGCCGCCGCGCTTGCCGCGTGGAAATGGTCCGGCATTCCCGCCGACACCAATGAGATGGATTGGCGGTCCGGCGTGCGGCGCGCGTTTGCCGGGGCGGACGCCGGGGTGCGGTACACGCTTTGCTATGGCGCGGCCGCGGCCGCCGCGTTATTCGCCGCGTCGTGGCTGCGGATAAGCGACCCGTTCTGGGCAACGCTGTGTGTGCTGATGGTCATGCGGCGCGAAGGTACCGTAAGCCTCGAGCTCACTATCCACTACGCCGTCGGAACCATCCTCGGCGTCGTCGTTGCGGCAACGATACTTTACTGGATCGAGAATCCGCTGACCCTCGCGGTCCTTGCGACCGTGGTGGCGGCGTCGGCACGCGTAGGCTTATCGATCAATCCTGCGCTCGGGTTCATGGCATTCACGATGTACCTGCTCTTCGTGGTACATGTGATCGAGGTAAGCGCTGGCGTCATGCCCCATTTGCTAGGGGCACGCATCTACGATGTCCTCGTCGGATGTGCTCTGGCGCTGGTCGCAACCCTTGCCGCGACGTACCCGGGCCCGCGCCGGTTGGAGCGAGCGGTCCGATGCCAGTTTCCGTCGCCAGGGACGGATTCAAGCCAGCGCAAGCCTCCGATATGAGATCGCGTTACCGATTCGACTCAGAATCGCCACCCCGCGCCTCGCGCACGTACACTCCCCAGGGCATCGTCGCAAACACATCGGCCAGCGGGAGCGCCGGATGCTGCACGTCAGTCTCGGTGCGCTTACCGGTCAGCAGATTCCTCCAGTTCCCGCTGCTTGGGATCTCGACCCGAGTGTCCTGCCACACTTCCGCTCCGACCGGTAATGCACTCGCACCACCGAGTCGCGCGAAGAAGCGGCTGACGAC
>Ga0335082_10004753_pt1 | contig 14837 bp, 15 predicted proteins | sample Lox_Sample_41_FD_206718 | JGI IMG/M metagenome (GOLD analysis project Ga0335082, IMG submission 206718) | Soil microbial communities from Loxahatchee National Wildlife Refuge, Florida, United States - Lox_Sample_4.1 | ecosystem: Environmental > Terrestrial > Soil > Wetlands | place: USA...
GCCGAATCTCGAGCTGACCGCGCCGGTTCTCGACCGCCACCGCGATCGACGGGAGCAGCGTCACGCCCGCGCCGCTCGTCACCATCTGCGCGAGCGTCGCGAGGCTCGTCGCGCGAAACTCGTTTTCGCGCGCGCCCGCGCGCTCGCACAGCGCGAGCGCCTGGGTGCGGAAGCAGTGGCCCTCGTCGAGGAGGAGCACCGTCTCGCCGTCGAGATCCGCGAGCTCGACGCGCGCCTTCTTCGCGAGCGGCGAGCGCTTCGGCATTGCGACCACGAACGGATCCTTGCCGATGACCTCGTGCGCGAGATCGCCCAGATCCGCCTCGAGCGCCACGATGCCCGCCTCGAGCCTGCCCTCCTCGAGATCGCGCACGACGTCGGCGGTCTTCTCCTCGCGGAAGGCGAGCGCGAGCGCCGGCCATTTCTTCACGAGCGCGGGCGTCACGTCGGGCAAGAGGTACGGCGCGATGGTCGGGATGACGCCGACGCGCAGCGTGCCCGCGAACGGATCGCGGAGCCGCTCGGCGGCCGCCGCGAGATCGGCCACCTCGACGAGGACGCGACGCGCGCGCGCGACGAGCTCTTCGCCCGCGCGCGTGACGAGGACGCGCTTTCGATCGCGCTCGAAGAGCCGGACGCCGAGCACGTCCTCGAGCTGCTTCACCTGAGCCGAGAGCGTCGGCTGCGACACGTGGCACGCCCCCGCCGCTTTGTGGAACCCGAGCGAGTCGGCGACCGCCACGGCGTACTGGAGCTGGCGGAGGGAGACGTCGTGGATGCTGATAGGCATTTTCTATCAATCTAATCCAAACAACGTCTTGGAACAATCAGACGCGCGGACCCATCTTCTCTCTCGAAGGAGATACCGCCCATGTTGACCGTAGGAGACAAGCTCCCGCCGTTCGCGCTCGAGGCCGTCGTGAGCACCGAGCGTGGCAAGGAGTTCGAGACCGTGACCGAGAAGAGCCACCAAGGAAAATGGCTCGTCCTTTTCTCGTGGCCGATGGACTTCACGTTCGTCTGCCCGACCGAGATCGCCGCGTTCGCCAAGCAGGAGCGCGATTTTTCCGACCGCGACGCGCAAGTGCTCGGCATGAGCACCGACACGCACTTCGTCCACCTCGCGTGGCGAAAGCAGCACCCCGACCTCGCCGACGTGCCGTTTCCGATGCTCGCCGACACCAAGCGCGAGCTCTCGAGCGCGCTCGGCGTGCTCCACAAGAAGGACGGCGTGCCGCTCCGCGCGACGTTCATCGTCGATCCCGAGGGCACGATCCGCTGGGCGAGCGTGAACGACCTCAGCGTCGGGCGCAGCGTGCCCGAGGTGCTTCGCGTGCTCGACGCGCTCCAGACCGACGAGCTCTGCCCGTGCAACTGGCAAAAGGGCGACAAGACGCTGGAGGCAGCGTGAACCTCGAGCTCCCGGCGTACGCCAAGGATCTGCAGCTCAACCTGTCGACGCTCCTCGGCCCCGACGGGGCCGCGGCGCTCGACGAGAAGCAGCGCTGGGGCGTCGCGCTCGCGTGCGCGTGCGCCAGCGGCTCCGCGAGGCTCCGCGAGGAGATCGCGCGCGAGGCCGCGCGCGTCGCGGGCGACGCCGTCGTCGAGGACGCGCGCGCCGCGGCGGCGCTCATGGCGATGAACAACGTCTATTACCGCTTCCGTCACTTCGTGCAGAAGGAGACGTACGCGCAGCGGCCCGCGCGGCTTCGCATGCAGCGCATCGCGCGTCCGGCGAGCGACAAGCCCACCTTCGAGCTCATGTGCCTGGCGGTGAGCGCCGTCAACGGCTGCGAGACGTGCGTGCGAAGCCACGAAGCCGCCGTGGTCGCCGCGGGCCTCTCGGAGGACGCCGTGCACGACGCGGTGCGCATCGCGGCGACGATCCGCGGCGTCGCGGTTGCACTATCCTCGCTCCCGGAATGACCGAGGTGGTGTACGGGTTGCGCGCCGGGCTCGCGGTGTTCGAGGCGCGGCGCGAGGAGATCGTGAGCGTCGCGTTCTCGCACGCGGCGCGCGACGAGGCCGAGGCGCTCGTGAAGTGGGCGTCGAAGCAGCGCCTCCCGTGCCGCGAGACGCGCGAGGACGAGCTCGCGCGCGTCGCGCGTTCGCAGCACCACGAGGGGCTCTGTCTCGTCACCAAGCCGCGGCGCTTTCTCGCGCCCGGAGACCTCGTCGAGCTCCTCTCGCGGCGCAAGGGCACCGCGGTCGCGCTCGACCGCGTGCGAAACCCGTACAACGTCGGCGCGATCCTGCGAACGGCGGCGTTCTTCGGCGTCGACGCGATGATCCTCGGCGCGCCCGCGCCGCACCCCGCGCTCGCGCCGGACGCCGTGCGCGTGGCCGAGGGCGGCGCCGAGCACGTCGCGCTCGCGCGCACGACCGACCTCGTCGCGACGCTCGCCAAGCTCGCCGAGCGCGGCGTCGCCATCGTCGGCGCCGACAGCCACGCCGAGATCGATGCGGCGAGCTTCCGCTTTCCGCGGCCCGTGGTGCTGGTCGTCGGCCACGAGCGCGAGGGCCTCGGCGCGCGCGTGCGTGAGCGCTGCAGCGCGCTCGTCCGCATCCGCGGCGAAGGCACCCTCGATTCGCTCAACGTCGCCGTCGCCGCCGGCGTCTTGATTCACGGAATGGTGAGCTCGAACGAGTCCTGAACCGTGCCGTGGTCGTCCACGACGGTCCCCTTCACGGTCGTGTCGACGTCGATCACCGTCGCGTGGAAGAACTTCCCCGATGCGACGCGCTGGGCGCAGTAGTCCCGCTGGAGGTTCGCGTCCGGATTTCCGATCGCCCCGCCGCCGCCGGCGGTCGTCACGTACGTGATGTTGCCGAAATCGAAGCGCTCGTAGCCGTGCATGTGCGCCTGGAGCACGAGCGGCACTTTGTGGAGCAGAAAGAGCGGCTCGAAGAACGAGCGCGCGACCGGATCGTCGCCGGTGTCGCCGCACGTCACGAACGGCTTGTGGAAGTAGACGATCGACATCCGATAGCCGGGCTCTTGCTCGACCTCCGCGATGCGCTGCGCGAACCAGTTGGCCTGCGCCGAGGTGCCGTCGGTCGAGTCTTGGGTGTCGAGCACGAAGAAGTGAACGCCGGCGTTCTCGAAGTCGTAATACTCGTCGTTTCCGTCGAAGCCCGCGCCGTGGAAGAAGCGGAGCGTGTAGTCCTGGTACTCGTCCGGCGTCTCGAGCTCGTGGTTGCCGATGGCGGGGAAGAACGCGCCGTGCGAGAGCGCCGGCTGCATGACCTGGAACCAGAGCTGCCAGGTGTCGAACGAGCTGTCGTAGTACTGAATGTCGCCGAGGTGGACCGTGAAGTCCGGGTCCATCGGCAGCACGTGCGAGAGGACGTCGCCCGCCATCGGCCCGATGCCGATGTTGGTGTCGCCGATGGCGACGAAGCGGAGGGGCGCGCCGCTCGGCTTCGCGGCGCAGAAGCGTCCGGAGCGCGTCGCGTCGGCGCCGAGCGCGTACGTGTAACACGCGCCGGGCGCGAGGCCGGTGAGCGGCGCCTCGTGCATGAAGTAAGCGCCGGGATAATCCGGCGGCGCGTTCGGGTTGAAGATCGCGTCGTGCTCGACGGTGAGGTCCGTCTCGCTCTCGCTCGCGTGAAAGACGAGCGGCGCGCCGGCGTCGCCCTCGGGCGCGAGCGTCACGTCGCCGCTCGTCCCGCTCCGGCACGTCTCCCACCGCACGAGCGCCTGCGTGTCCGTCACCGCGAGCACCCACGGCCCCTTCGTCACGCCGCTGCCGTCGCAGACCAGGCCCGCTTCGGCCTCGTCGCCCGCGTCCGACGCCGTCACGGCCGTGTCGTCGCTGCACCCGAGGACGGCCAGCGCGGTCGAGAAGAGGATGGCGTTCCGCATCGCGTTTGATAAACCCCGGCCGAGAGAAGCAAAACGATGCGTCACTCCCTCCCGAAGAACAAGATCAAAGTCCTCCTGCTCGAGGGCATCCACCCCGGCGCGAAGGATCTCTTCGAGAAGGAGACGTTCCAGGTCGAGATGGTCAAGCAGGCCCTCAAGCCGGACGAGCTCGCCGCGCGCCTCGAAGGCGTGCACCTCCTCGGCATCCGCAGCAAGACGCACGTGACGAAAGAAGTGCTCGCGCACGACGCCGCGAAGAAGCTCCTCGCCGTCGGCTGCTTCTGCATCGGCACGAACCAGGTCGAGATCGACGCGGCGAACGCGCGCGGCGTTCCGGTCTTCAACGCGCCGTTCTCGAACACGCGCAGCGTCGCCGAGCTCGTCATCGCCGAGGTCGTGATGCTCGCGCGCCAGCTCGGCGACCGCTCACGCGAGGTGCACGAGGGCAAGTGGCGCAAAGCGGCGACGGGCTGCCACGAGATCCGCGGCAAGACGCTCGGCATCGTCGGCTACGGGCACATCGGCTCGCAGGTCGGCGTGCTCGCCGAGGCGATGGGCATGCGCGTCGTCTTCTTCGACATCGCGACCAAGCTCCCGATGGGCAACAACCGCCCGATGGGCTCGCTCGCCGAGCTCCTCGCCGAGGCCGATTTCGTGACCCTCCACGTCCCGGCGACGCGCGAGACCCACGAGATGATCGGCGCGACCGAGCTCGGCCTCATGAAGCGCGGCGGCCATCTCCTGAACCTCAGCCGCGGCACCGTCGTCGTGATCCCGGCGCTCGCCGCCGCGATCCGCGAGGGCCGCGTGGCCGGCGCCGCGGTCGACGTCTACCCCGACGAGCCGGAGGGCGCGTCCGACGCGTTCGCGTCCGAGCTCCGCGGCCTGCCCAACGTGATCCTCTCGCCTCACATCGGCGGCTCGACCGAAGAAGCGCAAGAGGCGATCGGCCGCGAGGTCGCCACCGCGCTCCTCAAGTTCACGAACGCCGGCACGACGACCGGCTCGGTGAACTTCCCGCAAGTGGACGTGCCTCAGGTCGCCGGCACGCACCGCATCTTGAACGTGCACAAGAACGTCCCCGGCGTCCTCGGCGCGGTGAACCGCATCGTGAGCGAGCTCGGCGCGAACATCCGCGCCCAGGTCCTCGCGACGGACCCCAACGTGGGCTACCTCGTGATGGACCTCGAGCAAGACGTGAGCGACGCGGTCGCGGACGCGATCGCGGGCCTGGGGGCGAACATTCGGACGAGGGTGTTGCATTAAAGAGGGCTTCAGGGTTTCAGGCTTCAGGCTTCAGGGCGTTGGGGCGTGGCGGGGAGGCGGTCGCGTGTGAAGAGGCTTTCAGGCTTCAGGCTTCAGGGCGTTGGGGCGTGGCGGGGAGTCGGTCGCGTGTGAAGAGGGTTTCAGGCTTCAGGCTTCAGGCTTCAGGGCCTCGGCTCGTGGCGGCGACTCCGTCGCTTCGCAGAGCGCTCGTTCGTTGAAGAGGGCTGCAGGGTTCAGGCTTCAGAACTCGTGGCGGGAAGCCGTCGCTTCGAGATCGCTCATGCGAAGCGCTTCTTCACCGCCTCGCGCTACGGCCCCGGAGCCTGGAGCCTGGAGCCCGCTTCGAGACCGCTGCGCGAAGCGCTCGCTTCACCGCCTCGCGCTACGGCCCTGAAGCCTGAAGCCTGAAGCCTGTAGCCATCTCTGATGGAGCCCCGATCCACCAGCTTCGCCCCCGCCTCGCTAACCACTTCAATAACTGCATGCATACTGCACGTTTCTAAGTGCAGAATACATGCATGCATGGTACACGCGTACGCGCTTTCGGCACACCTGGCCACATCTTTGCATTGCTGAACTTCGGAGGAAGAAACGATGAACCCGCAACGACGACTCTCGCTCTCGGCCGACGTCCTTCGCGCGCTCTACGCGTCGCGCGACCAACGCATCAGCCTCGACGATCTCGCGGACGCGCTCGGCGCGTCGGCGGTTCCGGCCCGTGACGGGGTGCGGCCGCGCGCGGTGCGGCGCGAGGACGTGCGCGAGATCGTGCGCAAGCTCGACGAAGAAGGCTTCGTCGACGCGCTCCGCATGAAGCTCACGCTCCAGGGCTTCGCGCTCGCCGCGTCCCTCAGCGAGCGGCGCCTGGTCCCGCTCCGCCTCGTCGGCTGACTGAGCCATTTTCGTAAGGGTTTCGGCACCGGACCACGCTTCGTGGTACGTCTGTTGAGACATGCCGGTCGAGGACCACGTCGCTTGGACGGTGGGCCGCTACACGGTCCACGGCGAGCTCGCCTCCGGCGGCATGGCAACGGTGCACATCGGGCGCATGGGCGCGGCCGGCGGGTTCGCCAAGCTCGTCGCGATCAAGCGCATGCACCCGCAGTTCGCCAAGGATCCCGATTTCTTGGCGATGTTCCTCGACGAGGCGCGCCTCGTGACGCGCATCCGGCACCCGAACGTGGTGCAGCCGCTCGACGTCATCGTGGAGCGCGGCGAGGTGCTCCTCGTCATGGAGTACATCCACGGCGACGCACTCTCGCGGCTCAATCGCGTCTTGCGCGCGCGGAGCGAGCGCATCCCGCTGCGCATCGCCATCGCGATCATGTCCGGCGTGCTCCACGGCCTGCACGCGGCGCACGAGGCGAAGAGCGAGAAGGGCGAGCCGCTCGGGATCGTGCACCGCGACGTGTCGCCGCAGAACGTCATCGTCGGCGTCGACGGCGTCGCGCGCGTGCTCGACTTCGGCATCGCGAAGGCCGCCGACCAGGTGCACCTCACGCGCGAGGGCGAGCTCAAAGGCAAGCTCGTGTACATGGCGCCCGAGCAGCTCCTCGGCGAGACGCTCACGCGTCGCACGGACATTTTTTCGGCGGCGGTCGTGCTCTGGGAGTGCCTCACGGGGCAGCGGCTCTTCGAGAGCGACTCGCAGTCGGCGCTCCTCGCGCGCGCGCGCATGCAGAAGGTCGATCCACCGAGCCACCTCGCGCCGGAGATTCCGCCCGCGCTCGACGAGATCGTGCTGAAGGGCCTCGCGATGCGCCAGAACGAGCGCTGGGCGACGGCGCGGGACATGGCGCTCGCGCTCGAAGAGACGGTGCCGCCGGCGACGACGGCGCAGGTCGGCGGGTGGGTCGAGGAGGTCGCGTCGCGCGCGCTCGCGGAGCGCCAGTCGCGCATCCACGAGATCGAGTCGGCCGGAGCCGAGAGCGTCGCGAGCACGCGCGAGCTCGTCGCGGACATCACGTCGGACCGCGTCTTCACGCAGGACATCCTCTCGGCGCGCAGCATCTCGGGGTCGCGACCGTCGCTCACCGGGCCGCGCCCATCGAGCCCGGGGGACGTGCCGCCGCCGCCGCCCGCCGCGCGCTCGGGGAGTCACCTGGCGCCCGCGCGGCTCACGCCGACGCCGCCTTCGATCCGTTCGAACCGCGACGTGCCGCCGCCGCCGCCGCCGAACGCGGACAACTCGACGCGCTTCGATCGGCCGCAGCAGCGCGCGTCGTCGCCGGGGCTCTCGCCGATCGCGCCGAACGCGCCGACCGTGCACGACCCGTTCTACGTGCCGCCCGTCGGGCCGATCGCGCCGGCAGCCGCGTCGGGACCGATCGCGCCGCTCTCGCTCGAAGCGCCCGCGATCCCGACCGAGCTCGCGAAGCCGGCGAAGACGCACGTCGTCAAGCTGCGCAGCGGTCGCTGGGGCACCGTCGCGATCCTCGCCTTGCTGCTCGTCTTCCTCGGGTTCGTGCTCCTCGCGCCGATGTTCGTGCGCAAGGGCATCGTCGACTCGCTCGCGCAGCGCGGGCTCGTCGCGACCATCGACGAGGTCGACTTGTACTCGCAGATCGGCACGGCGCGCGTCGTCGGGCTCACGCTGGCGTCGCCGGAGGTGCCGGGGGCGACGGTGCGCGCGCGCGAGGTGCTCGTCGGGCTCACGGGCAACCTCGACGCGAAGTCGTTCGTCGCGCGCGACGTCGACGTGAACGTGGACGTGGGATACGCGGCGCTCCTCAAGTCGCTCACGGCGTGGTCGCAGAAGCACGGCAACGGCTCGCCCTTCGCGTTTCCGCCGACGATGGAGCGAGCGCGCGTCGAGAGCGCGCACGTCATTTGGAACCAGCCGTCGGGCGCCGGGACGCGGCTCGAGGCGACCTCGCTCACGCTGGACATGACGCCTGCCGAGGGCCGCAAGCTCGGCCAGGACTTCAAGCTGGACCCGACGAGCGTCGACGTGGCGACGCCGCTCGGACGCGTGGGGCCGTGGCTCGTCGAGGCGAGCCGCGTCGGCGCGACGACCACGGTGCACGTGTCGTTCAGCCAGGCGCACCAGCAGAGCTTCGGGCTCGATTTCACGGGCGGCGACGCGACGTCGAAGCTCGACCTGCGCGCCGAGCGCGCGACGCCTTCGGACATCGGCCTCAAGCCGGACCTCTTCGGCGCCGGCCCCGGCGACGCGGTGAAGATCGACTGGACGGGCCACGCCGAGCGCAAGGACGCGACGTGGACCGCGACGACCGACCTCGTCGTCGACGGGCTCAAGCTCCCGAACGCGCCGGCCGCGCAGCTCGAGGCGTCGTTCGCCGTCACCGGGCACGAAGGCGCGCCGCTCGGCGGACGCGGGCGTTTCTCGCTCGGCGTAGGCGAGTCGCCGCTCGAGGGAACGGTGACCATCCTGCCCGACGGCGTGGTCGCGAAGCTCTCGTGGACGCTCGTCGCGCGCTGCAACCAGGCCGGCGTGCGCGCGCCGATCACGCTCTCGCTCGACACGCGCGACCTCGGCGCGGCGGTCTTCACGCCGCAGGGGCCGTTCTGCACCGCGGCGATCAAGAAATGAAGCCGGGCGACGTCGTCGGTCGCCGCTACCGGCTCGCGGAACGCATCGCGCGCGGCGGCATGGCGGAGGTGTGGAGCGCCGTCGAGGACGGGACGAGCGTCGAGGTCGTCGTGAAGACGCCGCGGTCGGCAGCGATGCAGCGCGCCGACCTGCTCGCGATGTTCGAGCGCGAAGGGACGCTCCTCTCGCGCATTCACAGCCCGTACGTGGCGCGCTTCCACGGCTACTTCAAGGAGGCCGGGCGACCGTTCATCGTGTGCGAGCGGCTCGTCGGCGAGACGCTCGAGGAGCGCCTGAAGCAAGCGCGCGTGCTCACGCTCGCCGACCTCGGCCCCATCGTCGAGCAGGTGCTCGTCGCGCTCGGCGACGCGCACGCGGCGGGCGTGCTGCACCGTGATCTGTCGCCCGCGAACGTCTTCCTCTGCAAGACGCCGCGGAGCGAGACCGCGAAGCTCATCGACTTCGGCATCGGCAAGCCGCTCGAGGACCACGAGCCGCTCACGCCGGCCGACGCGACGATCGGGTCGCTCCCGTACATGGCCCCCGAGCAGTGGATCAACCCGTCGACGGTCGACGCGCGCACGGACCTTTACGCGCTCGGCACGATCGTGTTTCGATCGCTCACGGGGACCCTCCCCTTTCCCGAACGAAACGCGATGCGCATGCTCACGCTCAAACGCGACTTCGACGCGCCGACCATCGGCGAGGCGACGCGCGCGCCCTACCCGACCGCGGTGTCCGCGTTCGTGGCGAAGGCGCTCGCGCGAAACCGCGAGGACCGCTTCGAGTCCGCGCAGGCGATGCTCGCGACGTGGCGCGACGTCTTCTCCGGCAGCGGATGGACCGCGCCCGTCATCGTGATGGGCGGAGACGACGGCGACACGACCGCGACGATGACGCGCCCGAAGAGACGATGAGCGGATCGACCGTCGCGACCACCAAGCACGTCCAGCTCCGAGGCGGCACCATCCACGTCGTGTCGAAGCCCGAGACGCGCGTCGTCGTGGGCGGCGATCCCGTGCTCGTCGGACGCGACGCGTCGTGCACGCTCGTCCTCGACGACAAACGCGTCAGCGCGATGCACGGCGAGCTCGTCGCGACCGCGCGCGGCGTGCGCATTCGCGATCTCGGGAGCAAGAACGGGATCTGGGCGGGCGAGGTCTGCATGCAGGAGGGTTACCTCGCCGAGGCGACGACGCTGATGTTCGGGCCGATCGAGATCGCGTTCGAGCCCGCGCAGCCTGAGCGGCTGCGGCTTCCGCAGACCGAGCAGCTCGGCGAGCTCTACGGCCGCACGCCCACGATGCGCGAGGTGTTCGCGCGCATCGAGCGGAGCGCGCCGTCGGACCTCACCGTGCTCGTCGAGGGCGAGACCGGCACGGGCAAGGAGCTCGTGGCGAAGGCGGTGCACGAAGGGAGCCCAAGGCGCGACCGGCCGTTCGTCGTCGTCGACTGCGGGTCGATCCCGCACGGGCTCGCCGAGTCGACGCTGTTCGGACACGTGCGCGGCGCGTTCACCGGCGCGACGGACAACCGCACCTCGCCGTTCGTCCTCGCCGAGGGCGGCACCGTGTTTCTCGACGAGCTCGGGGAGCTGCCGCTCGACACGCAGCCCAAGCTCCTTCGCGCGCTCGCCGAGCGGCGCGTGCAGCCCGTCGGCGGGACCGGGTACGTGCCGTTCGACGCGCGCATCGTCGCCGCGACGCGCCGCGATCTCTCGCGCGCGGTGAACGAGGACGCGTTCCGGAGCGATCTCTATTTCCGCATCGCGCAGATGCGCATCACGCTGCCGCCGCTGCGCGAGCGCGTCGAGGACATCCCGGGTCTCGTCCACTTCGTGCTCGAGCGGCAGCTCGGGGCGAGCGGCGCGCGGAGCGCGTTCAAGCGAATCCCGCGCGACTCGATGGCGCAGCTCCTCCGCCACGACTGGCCGGGCAACGTGCGCGAGCTGTGCAACGTGGTCGCGGTCGCGGTCGCGCTCGCGGACGAAGGCGGGCCGATCGATCTCGCGGCGCACCTCGGCATCGCCGCGCCTCTCGCCGGCTCCGGCGCTTCGCGCCGATGGACCATGCGCGCGCTCGGCGGCGAGGCGTCGACCGAGCTGCCGTACCACGAGGCGAAGCGCGCGGCGCTCGACGCGTTCGAGAAGACCTACTTCGCCGCGCTCGCCGAAAAGACCGGCGGCAACATCGCCGAAATCTCGCGGCGCGCGAAGCTCCAGCGCACGCACGTGCGGCGCTACCTCGTCACGCACGGCATCCGCAAAAAATAATCACTTCGCGTGGTCGGGCACGAGCGTGCACACGTGGCTCCTGCACTCGGCGTGCACGTTGGCCATCGCGCAGCCGAGCGGCGGGCACTGCTGCGGCGGCGACGAAGCGCACGCGGCCTTGAACTGCTGCTCCCACGACTTGCTCGCCGCGCGCTGCGTGCAGCCCGCGCAGCACGCCCACTTGCCGTCGATGTCGTCGCTCTCGACGACGCAGTCGGCGGCGGCGTTGCACGACGTGTCGAGCTTCGGGATCGCCACGCCGGCGCGACCCTCCGCGGCGTGCGGGAGCGGCGCGATCTCGAGCTCAGTCCACTTGCCGCCCATGCAGCGGAGCGCGTGCGACCAGCTCGAGCCGACGGGCGCGGGCGTGCACATCGCGCCGTCGGAGGAGCACGCGGCGCCGAGGGAGCAGGTCGCGGACGCCGAGGCGGTGGCCGTGGCCGTGGAGGTGGCCGTCGCGGCGGAGCCGGCGCCGGGGTCCTTGGTGCAGCTCGAGACGGAGACGGCGAGAAGCAGCGTGAGCGTTCGGCGCATCGCGCGAGCATATCCGAGGTGTATCGTCGAGGCGTGCATCCCATCATGCCCACCTCCAAAGCCGGCCTCCCGCTCCTCGCGCGCGTGCGCGCGATCAGCCTCGCGCTCGCGGGCGCGGCGGAGGAGATCAACCACGGCCGCCCGTGCTTCACCGCGGGCAAGAAGACGTTCGTGATGTTCCTCGACAATCATCACGGCGACGGGCGCATCGCGATCTGGTGCAAGGCGGCGCCCGGGGATCAGGGCGACATGGTCGAATCGGACCCGAAGCGCTTCTTCGTCCCGCCGTACGTCGGGCCGCGCGGGTGGATCGGCGTTCGGCTCGACCAGCCCAAGCCGGATTGGAAGCTGGTCGGCTCGATCATCGCCGACAGCCACCGGCTCGTCGCGCCGAAGCGGCTGCTCGTGAAGCGCCCCGCGTGATCAGCCGACCCAACGAGCGCGCCGCCCGCGCGTCGAACCAACGTGAGCCCGTATCGGATCGCGTGGCGGCCGGATCCGCCGCCGAGGAAGCGTAACGTCGTCGCCACCGCGATGATCGTGCTCGCGGTCGCGCTCCCGTGGATGGCGGATGTGATGATCGCGGTATGGCAAGGGCACAGGATCGAGGTGCTCGAAGCAAAGGTCGCCGCCGCTCGGAGCGCGGACGTCGAGAGCACGCGATCGCTCCGTGAAGTCGAAGACGCGTGCTCCGACTGTGGGTGCGGCGAAGGAAGCCCGACTCTCGAGGCACAGCTCGAAGCCGCGAAGCGGTTGCAAGCGGAGCTCGTGCAGGCGCAGCTCATGCAGGCGCAGGGCTGCTCCGACCCCCATCCGCACGTTTCCACCGCGCACGCGAGCGAGCGACCGAGATCCACGTGCGCGGCGGGCGATCCGCTGTGCAGCGAGATCCCCGGCGACCGATCTCGCCCCGACCCGGCGCGATGATTCAGGCCGACGCGCGCGTCCGAACGAGCGCCGCGTCGTAGATCGCGAGCTTCTTGTCGATGAGCGCGAGCGTCGAGCGGAGCTTGTCGAGGCGCTCTTCGATGTCGCGCTTGTGCGCGGCGAGGAGCGCGCGACGCGCGGCGATGGTGGCGTCGCCCCGGCGCGCGAGGCGCGCGTACTCGAGCATCTTCTTGATCGACATGTCGGTCGCGTGGAGCTTCTTCACGAGCTCGAGCCAACGCAGGTCGGCGTCTCCGTAGCGGCGGTGCCCGCTCCGCGCGCGCGCGACCGGCTGCACGAGCCCGATTCGCTCGTAGTAACGAAGCGTGTGGGTCGTGATGCCGGTGCGCGCCGCCACCTCGCGGATGGTGAGCCCGACGTTCGCAGGTGCGTCCATGGACGCGAGCATAGTCACTTGGGGGCGGCGGCGCCGCGCGGATCGCGCGCGTTCTGGAACTCGACCATCCATCCCGGATATTCGGGCGGGAGCGCGCTCGCTTGATCGAGCGTCGCGATTTGCTCGGCCGAGAGGCGCAGCTCCGTCGCCGCGAGGTTGTCGACGAGCTGTGCCTTCGTCTTCGCCCCGATGATGATGCTCGTGACGAACGGACGCGTGAGCTGCCACGCGAGCGCGACGCGCGCGACCGACGTTCCCGTCTGCCCGGCGACCGTGCGCAGCGCGCCGAGCACGCGCGGGAGACGCTCCATGTCGACCGGCGGGAAATCGAACGTCGCGCGGCGCGCCCCCTCCGGACCCTTTTTCTCCGGGTCGAACTTGCCGGACAGGAGGCCGCCCGCGAGCGGGCTCCACGGCAGGATCGCGACGCCCTCGGCGAGGCACATCGGCGCGATCTCGCGCTCGACGTCGCGCCCGACGAGCGAGTAGTAGACCTGGGCGCTCTGGAAACGCGCGAGCCCGTTCGCTTCGGCGAACCCGAGCGCCTTGGAGGCGACCCACGCCGGCAGGTTGCTGAACCCGACGTAGCGCGCCTTGCCGGAGCGAACGACGTCGTCGAGCGCGCGCACGGTCTCCTCGATCGGCGTCGCCGGATCGAAGCCGTGGATTTGATAGAGGTCCACGTGGTCGAGCCCGAGGCGCTTCAAGCTCCCGTCGATGCTCGCGAGGATGTGCGCGCGCGAGAGACCCACTTGGTTCGGACCCGGCCCGACGCGCCCGCGCACCTTGGTCGCGACCACGACTTGCTCGCGCGGGCGGTCGAGCGCCTTCAGCGCGGCGCCGACGAGGCGCTCGCTCTCGCCCTCCGAGTACACGTCCGCGGTGTCGATGAAGTTCACGCCGCCGTCGAGCGCGGTGCCGACGAGCGTCTCGGCCTCTTTCTCGCCGAGCTTTCCGATCGCCTGCCAGAAGCCTTTGCCGCCGAAGGTCATCGCGCCGAGACAGAGCTCGGAGACGTAGAGGCCCGTTTTGCCGAGGAGGTTGTATCGCATGAGCCGCAACCTAGGACTTCGAGCGCGCTCGAAGTCAACCCCCGCGCATGCGCGTGACGAACGCCGACACGAGCGCGAACACCGCGCGGATCTTGTCGACGATCGACGTCGACTTGCTCCGGAGCTTGGCGAACGACGTCGCGATCGTGCGGAGCGCGGGCGTGTAGGGGTACCACCAGAGCTCGCGCGAGGCGCCGCTCTTGTCGACGAGGACGAAGCGCGGGCGCGTGAGCGCGTCGAGCGCGAGCGGCGAGTTCGTGATGCCGTAGCCGGTCTCGCCGTAGCCGCTCCACGGCGCCTGCGGGAGCGCGCCGGTGAAGGCGTGGTTGTTGATCGTGACGACGCCGGCGCGGAGGCGCGCCGCGACGCGCTGGCCGCGCTCGAGCTTCTTCGTCCAGACGCTCGCGGTCAGGCCGTACTTCGAGTCGTGGGGGGGGGGGCGGGGGGCGTGGGGGGGCGCGGCGGCGGGGGGGGGGGGGGCCGGGCCGGGCCGTACTTCGAGTCGTTCGCGAGCTCGACGGCTTCGTCCTCGCTCGCGACGACGTGGATGGGGAGCACCGGGCCGAAGGTCTCCTCCTTCATCAGCGGCGTCTCGTCGGACGTGACGCGCATGACCGTCGGCGCGAAGCCGTAGCCCTCTTCGAGCGATTCGCCGCCGGCGAGGACCTTCGTGCCCGTCGCGCTCTTCGCCTCGTCGACGTGCGTCTTCACGATCGCGCGCTGCGCCTCGGTCGCGAGCGGACCGACGTCCTCGCCGAAGCGCAGCGACTTGGTGAGCTCGGCGACGCGCGCGGCGAACTTGTCGGCGATGGGCTTCTCCACGTAGACGCGCTCGATGGCGGCGCAGTTCTGGCCCGCGTTGCTCATCGCGCCCCAGACGACGCCCCGCGCGGCGCGCTCGAGGTTCGCGTCGGCGAGCACGATGGCCGCGTCTTTTCCGCCGAGCTCGAGCGAGCACGGGATCAAACGCT
>Ga0335082_10004755_pt1 | contig 14833 bp, 11 predicted proteins | sample Lox_Sample_41_FD_206718 | JGI IMG/M metagenome (GOLD analysis project Ga0335082, IMG submission 206718) | Soil microbial communities from Loxahatchee National Wildlife Refuge, Florida, United States - Lox_Sample_4.1 | ecosystem: Environmental > Terrestrial > Soil > Wetlands | place: USA...
TGTTCTTCGGCATAGCCGGAGGGCTGACCGCGATCGGCCCGATCGCCGGCGGGTACCTGATCGAGTGGACCTGGCGGGCGATTTTCTGGATCAACATACCGGTCGCCCTGATCGCGCTGGCGCTGATCGCCATCTCCAGGCCGCCGAACGAGGCCCGGCCGGCGCGGATGGACTACCGGGGCCTGGCGCTGATCGTCGGCGGGGTCGGGCTGAGCGTCTTCGGGTTCCAGCAGTCGGCCCTGTGGGGCTGGGGCAACCCGGCCATCGAGGCGAGCATCGCGGCGGGCGTGGTCTTGCTGGTCGTGTTCTTCTTCGTCGAGCGCCGGACCGAAGCGCCGCTGATCAACGTGCGCATCTTCGAGAACCGGACGTTCCTGGTCGAGAACGTCATCCTGGGGATCGCGATGATGGCGTTCATCCCGGTGTTCTTCTTCGCCGCCATCTACGGGCAGATCGCGCTGGCCGAGAAGGCCACCAAGTCCAGCCTGCTCATCTTGTACTTCTTCATCGGCTTCGTGGTGTGCGCGCAGATCGGCGGCCGGATGCTGGACCGGATCGGAGCCAAGCGGCCGGTGGTGCTCGGCTGCGCGCTGGCCGCCGTCGGTTTCGGGCTCTGGGCCGGGAAGGTGACCGACCTGCACGCCGGGGCGCAGGTCATCTACATCGTCATAGCCGGGGCGGGCATGGGCCTGATGCTCGGCCAGGCCAACACCGACGCGATCAACCGGGCTTCCAGGTACTCCTACGGCGAGGCCACCGGTATCACCCAGACCGTCCGCAACTACGGCGCCAGCCTGGGGTTCGCCATCCTCGGCACGATCCTGATCACCGAGTTCCGGTCCAGGATCACCTCCTCGCTCACCGCGCGGGGCCTCCCGGGCCCGGCCGCCTCGGCGGCAGCCGCCAAGGTCGCCCAGCTGCAGGGCGGGAGCGGCAACATCGCCAGCATCCCGCAGTTCATCCGCGCCGACTTCGCCGCCGCCACCCGCGAAGTGCTCTACGGGATGTGCGTGGTCATGGCCGTCGCCGGGTTCGTGGCCCTGCGCGGTCTCAAGCGGGGTGTCCAGCAGGAAGACGGGCAGGGCGCAGGCCAGTTCGCCGGCGAGGACCCGGACGCCGACCTGTACCCGGCCCCGCGCTAAGCCCCCGGCCTGAGGCCCCAGTCCGAGGCCCGGTCTAGGCTGGCGCGTCGTCGTTACCGTTCGAGCTGGCCGGGAGCCATGTTGGCCCCGCTGATCACGACGGCCACCCGTTCCGCCGGCGCGGGCTTGTAGGCGCCGGTGAGCAGGGCCGCGATCCCGACCGAGGCGGCCGGCTCGGCGGCGATCCTGGCCGCCTGCCACAGCGCCCGCTGGGCGGCCAGGATCGCGGCGTCGCCGACCAGCACCACGTCCTCGACATGGGCCTGCGTGATCGGGAACACCAGCTCGCCCACTCGCCGCGGGGCCAGGGCGTCGGCGGCGACGCCCTCGGCCGGCGCGTCGGCGGGCCTGCCCTCGGCCCGGGCGCGGGTCAGGGTCGGGGCACCGTCCGGCTCGACCCCGATCACCCGGGTTTTCGGGTTGGAGCCGGCGAACCAGGCGGCGATACCGCCGATCAGCCCGCCGCCGCCGACGGGGACCAGGACGGTGTCCAGCTGATCGGCTTGCCCAGCCAGCTCTAGCCCGAGGGTGCCCTGGCCGAGCAGGGTTTCCCGCTGGTCGAAGGCGTGCACGCTCATCGCGCCTGAGCTCTGCACCCAGGCCTGCGCGGCGGCCAGCGCGTCGGCGTACCTGTCGCCGGTCACCACGAGCTCCGCGCCGAGCTGCCGGATCCGCTCCATCTTGGCCGGGGCCGACACGGTGGGCACGAAGATCCGGGCCGGCACGCCGAGCCGGTACGCGGCGTAGGCCACGGCCACGCCGTGGTTGCCGCCGGAGGCCGCCGCCACCCCTGCGCCCGGCACGTCCCGCAGCAGCAGGTTCGCGAACGCGCCGCGCGCCTTGAACGACCCGGCACACTGCAGCTGCTCCAGCTTGAGGGTAACGCCCGGCAGTTCGCCGGCCGCCGGGTCGAGGTCGGCGAGGTCGAGCTGGACCACCGGCGTACGCCGGACATAAGGCCTGATCGTGTCGTAGGTGCTGCGGATGTCGTCACGGGTGATCACACCTGCACCCTACCCAGGCCGTTACGGGCGAAGGCAGACTAGCGGTATGACTGAGCACACGCACCACCACGACGAAGACCCGGCCTGCGCGGTGGCCCACAGCCCTGTCGCCCCCGCGAGTAGTTCGGTCCCGGCCGAACGGACGCTGGTCGCCGTCTTCGCCTCGCCGGTCGCCGGTTACCTGCTGAGGTACGGCGCCGACATGGGGTTCCGCAGCCTGCTGCTCGAGCCGGACGAGGCGCGCGCGGCCGGGGCCGCCGCCCTCGGGTTCCCGCTGCTCACCGCGATCCCCGACGACCTCGACGACAGCACGGACGTGGTCCTCACCGACCACCACCGGTCCGAGCTCGGCGTCATCCTCCGCGACGCGCTGGCGACCAAGGCCCGCTGGGTCGGCATCATGGGCAATCCGCATCACGTCGGACCGCACGTGGGCATGCTGACTGACCTCGGCGTACCGCCGGAGGAGATCGCCCGCGTGCACCGGCCGATCGGGCTCAACATCGGCTCCCGGATTCCCCCGGAGATCGCCGTCTCCACCCTGGCCGGCCTGCTCGCCGACCGGAACGGCCGTCCCGGTGGATTCGAATTCTGATCCGTCCGCCCGAGCGGGCATACATGCCCGCTTTGCCCGGTTACACCGATTAGCGGGCCACAGTATCTGCCGCCGCCTGGACCCCGCGGCAGCCGTACGCGCCCTTACGGCACGTTAGGCTGGAATCAGTCACAGCGGGGGCGCTGTTACGGGAGGCGGGGTTGGACGGGGGCTTCGTCCGGCACCGGGGGCTTATCGCGTTCGCGGCCGGCGGCGCGATGGCCGAGGCGGTGCTGCTCACTTACCTCGCGCCCAGCGCCCGCCCGCTCGCCCCCCAGGTCACTGCGCTCCCGCCGCTCGCGGCCTACCACGACCTGCGCTGGCTGTTCGCGTTCAACCAATCGTGGCTCGGCTTCACCGGCGTGCTCCTGCTGCTGGTCGTCGTCCGCTCGGCGGTGGACGCCGTGCTGGTCATGCTGGCCTGGCCGAGAGGCGGCGCCGGAGACGAGCACAGCCTGCCGCGGCCCCGGTTCATGGCTTCGCTGGTGTCTTGCGCGGTGCTGACCGTGCTGGTCGGGCTGGTGATGTCGCCGGTGGTCACGCTGATGTTCGGGGTGGCGCTGCTGCCGTTCTCCTGGCCCTACCTGGCCGCGGTGCCCATCCTGCTCGGCACGGCCGTGGCGCTCAGCCAGGGCGGCGTCGGCCAGGCCTGGTGGCGGCGGCTTCCCCCGGCCGGGACCGCGGTGTGGGTCATCGCCAGCTTCGGCGTGCTATCACTGTCCTCGGCCCTGATGGCGCGCCTCGACACGCCCGGCATGGTGGCCGTGGCCGGGCTGGCCGGGGTGGTGGACGCGCGGGCCTGGTACGGGCTGACCACGGCGGCCGTGCGAGCCGCCGCTGAACGGCCGCCCCATCCGTGGCAGTGGCGCGCCGCGCTGTGGCGGATCCGGCGGGCGCTACGGCAACGGACCACTTGGGTACCGATGGCGCCGCTAGCGGCGGTGATGGTGCTGGCCCTGGTCGCGGGGATGGCCCGGCTGGCCTTCACCGGCACCGTGCGGTTCGACCCGGGGTCCGGCGGCACTCGGGTCGGCGCGCTTACCGGAGCAGACGTGTCCGGGCCTGGCAGCGAAGCCAGCACGGCCAGCGCCAAGGCCGCCACCGGGCCGGCCCGGGTCAGTGGCGCGGTACTCGTGGTCGAGGGCTTCGGATCGACCTGCTGTTCCGGCGCACGCGCGCTGCGCGCCGACGAACCGCACATGCTGGTGCGTCAGTTCTCCTACCTGGGCCTGAACGCCGCCGGGCAGCCGATCCCGTACAACCTGGCCGGGAACATGTCGATCCAGGTACTCGGCGACCGGATGGCGGTCCAGGTCGAGAAGCTGTACCGGCTGACCGGCACGCCGGTGGATATCGTGGCCGAGAGCGAGGGCACCCTCGGCCTGTACGCGATGCTGGCCCGGCACCCGCACCTGCCGGTCAGGTCGGTGGTGCTGCTCAGCCCGATCGTCCAGCCCGGCCAGCTCGGCCAGGCCGGAGGCACCGTGCCGGGCGCCGCGCTGACCACGCTGAACAACCTGGTCGGCGGCATGTCGCCCTACGGGTCGTCCGGGGCGCAGGAGCTGATCAACTCGGTGAGCGAGGTGGGCGGCCGCTACTTCGAGCGGGTCAGCCGAGACCGCGGCCTATCCTGGCTGGCGGTGGTGCCGCTCGCCGACGCGGTCACGCTGCCCGCCTGCCCGATGCCGCGGAACGTGATCTTCGTCGACGCCTTCCACGGCGGCCTGCTCGGCGACCCCTCGGTGCAGCGGATCGTGGCCGCGTTCCTGGCCGGCGACACACCGTCGGACCAGGACCTGGACGCGATGGCGGGCGGATCCCAGCGGGACCTGCGCAGCGCGGCTTCGCTCATCGCGGCCGCCGCCGCCGCCTGGCGGATGCCGGACCTGCACCCGGCCTGCCTCAGCTCCTGAGCACCCGTCCGGTGGCGGGACCGGGGTGCCGTCCGCTACGCTATGCTCCGTGACGAGAACAGCCCGCCTGCAGTGGTGGCGCCGCCCCTAGGCGGCGTGCTGATTCGCGTTTCGACACAAGCGACCGCCCAGGAACGGCGGCCGCTTTTTGTTGCCCGGCCGCCTCCGGGGCCTGAGACCCGAGGGGCCACAGTGGACGCCCAGCGTTTGGACATGACGACCCGCGACGGGGTGCGGGTCATCCGCACCGCCGTGCCATTCGACCCCGCCGAGCTGGGCCGGATCGCGGCCCTCGCCGACGAGCGCCGTGGCGGCGTGATGAGCTCCGGCATGGAGTACCCGGGACGGTACAGCCGGTGGCACATGGCCTACGCCGACCCGTGCCTGGAGATCGCCGCCACCGGCAGGCGGGTGACCGTCCGGGCGCTGAACGACCGCGGTCGCGTGCTCATGCCGGTGATCCGCGCCGCCCTGCGCCGGGCCGGACCCTTCATCAGGCCCGACGGTGAAGACAGCGTCGTCGTCCCCGAGGACGACAGGGAGTTCACCGAGGAGGAGCGCAGCCGCAGGCCGACCGTGTTCACCGCGCTGCGGGAGATCATCGCGGCGCTCGGCTGCGACGACCCGCACCTGGGCCTGTACGGGGCGTTCGGCTACGACCTGGCGTTCCAGTTCGAGCCGGTGCGGCGCAGGCTCGACCGCCCGGCCACCCAGCGTGATCTGGTGCTGCACCTGCCGGACGAGATCTGGATCCTGGACCGCAAACGCGAGGAGGCCGTCAGGTACTCCTACGACTTCGAGGTGGACGGGGTGTCCACGGCCGGGCTCAGCCGGGAAACCGCAGGCACCGGCGGGGGACGGGATACCCGGCCCGTTCGGGATCAAGATCTGCCTGCCCAGCCGTTGCCGGGCCGTTATGCCCAGGTGGTGGAGGACGCCAGGGAGCGGTTCGCCCGCGGGGACCTGTTCGAGGTGGTGCCCAGCCACGTGTTCTACGGCCGGTGCGCGTCGCCGGCCGCGTTCTACGAGCTGCTGCGGCAGCGCAATCCGGCCCCGTACGAGTTCCTGTTCAACCTGGGCGAGGGGGAGTACCTGGTCGGCGCCTCGCCCGAGATGTACGTGCGGGTCACCGGAGACCGGGTGGAGACCTGCCCGATCGCGGGCACGATCGCACGCGGCGAGGACACCCTGGAGGACGCGGCCAACATCGCCACCCTGCTCGGTTCGGCCAAGGAGGAATCCGAGCTGACCATGTGCACCGACGTGGACCGCAACGACAAGGCTCGGGTCTGCGTGCCGGGCTCGGTCCGGGTGATCGGCCGCCGGCAGATCGAGATGTACAGCCGCCTCATCCACACCGTCGACCACATCGAGGGCCGGCTCAGGCCCGGATTCGACGCGTTCGACGCGTTCCTCACCCACATGTGGGCCGTCACCGTGACCGGCGCCCCCAAGACCTGGGCCATGCAGTTCATCGAGGACCACGAGGACACGCCGCGCCGCTGGTACGGCGGGGCCGTCGGCAAGATCGGCTTCGACGGGTCGATGAACACCGGGCTCACCTTGCGCACCGCGCACATCACCGCCGGGATCGCCGCGGTCCGGGCCGGGGCGACGCTGCTGTACGACTCGGTGCCGGAAGCCGAGGAGAAGGAGACGCACATCAAGGCGCGCGCCTTGCTGGAGACGCTGGCCGAGGCCGGTCCCCGGGGCCGGACCGCGCCGGCCCCGGGGACCGGGACCGCCCGCGGGCAGGTCCCCGGCTCGGCGTCGGCCGACTACGCTCCCCGGATCCTGCTGGTGGACCACCAGGACTCGTTCGTGCACACGCTGGGCGACTATTTCCGCCAGCAGGGCGCCGAGGTGACCACGCTGCGCTTCGGTTTCTCCCCGGACCTGCTTGACTCCTACGCGCCTGACCTGGTGGTCATGTCGCCCGGGCCGGGCCGGCCGGCCGACTTCGGCTGCGCCGCGCTGCTCGACGAGGTGTACGCGCGGCACCTGCCGGTCTTCGGCGTCTGCCTGGGCCTGCAGGCGATGGTGGAGCATGCGGGCGGCGCGCTGTCCCTGCTGCCCGAGCCCGCGCACGGCAAGCCCGGCCTGGTCCGGGTGGCCGGGGGTTCGCTGCTGGCCGGGCTGCCCGGCGAGTTCACCGCGGGCCGGTACCACAGCCTGTACGCGCCGGCCGGCGAGGTCCGCGGCGGGTTCGAGGTGACCGCGGCCACCCCAGCAGGCGTGGTGATGGCGATCGAGGACCACGAGGCCGGGCGGTGGGCGGTGCAGTTCCACCCCGAGTCGATCCTGACCGCGTCCGGCCGGGCCGGGCATCAGGTCATCGGCAACGTCCTGGACCTATGTCGTGCCCGGGCAGCCGGGGACGTTTCCGGGGCTCTTCCAGTCAGGTCGACTGTCGGCCAATCGGCAAGGTTGTGACCTGCGTCGAACCCAGCGGAATGTCGTTGCTGACCTGTATGGTGCTGTGACATGAAGAGCGTGGAGCCCGAGGTTTTCCTGGTAGCACGACCGAAGGTCGACTACGACGCGATGGCCGCCTACCTGCGGGAAGTGGGTGGCGAGCGCTGGCTCGAGCGGATCGACCGCGGCCAGCTCGAGGCCCAGGATCTGGCGGAGTTCGCGGGAAAAATGTGCTACCGCTCCTGGGAGCCCGGGCTTAATCCCAATGTCCGCAAGGTACGCGACGACCAGGATGCCTACCTGCAGAACATCCTGAAACAGCAGCACGGCTCGGTGCTCGAGCACGTGAGCTTCACTTTCGTGCTGCACAACGTGAGCCGGGTGTTCTGCTACGACGACGACACCGAGGTGCTTACTAGCGAAGGTTGGAAGCCATGGCCCAAGGTGGACGGCACCGAATTCTTCGGCACGCTTAATCCTGTCAGCAACGAGCTCGAGTATCAGCGGGCCACCGAGGTCTTTCACGCCGAATATTCGGGGCCGATGTATCGTGTCCGTTCGGAACAAGTCGATTTGCTAGTCACTCCTAATCACAGAATGTGGATCCAGCGACACGATACGCAGGCAGCTAGGCGCGGGACGCAGGTGTTCGCGATAGAGACGGCTCAGGATATACTGCACAAGAGGGTCAAGTATCAGAAAAATGCACGATGGATTGGATGCTCTCCAGGAGATATATGGATTCCTGAGACCTATAGGACATATCAGCGTTCCGATCGCAGCAAGCCAGCAACCCGTGTTTACCCGCGCAAGTCGTTCCCCATCAAGCCCTTTGCGAAGTTCCTCGGCTACTATATAGCCGAAGGCAGCATCAACGGGCACCAGATCGTCTTGGCACAGAATCGCGGCGAGCTCCTTGACAAGATGGCCGATACGATCCGGGCTATGGGGCTGCCAGCCTACCTGCCGACTACTGGAAACGGATGCGTCCGTACGCAGTGTGCGCCACTACGTGACTTCCTAGCTGCTCTCGGACACGCTTATGACAAGCGCATACCTACCATGGTGGGTCAGTGGACTCCCGACGTAATAAGGATCTTCCTCGAGGCGGTGATCGAAGGCGACGGGACGACTCATCGCAAATTCAATCATCGAGTGATCTACACGGCGTCCCGTGACATGGCGGATGAGTTGCAGGTCCTCGCCATCAAAGCAGGCTGGACCGCAAATATTCGCATCGATGATCGTACAGGTCTTGAGCGCATCATGCCGAGCGGTCAACGCTTCCATAACTTGCGGCCGTGCTACGTGGTTTCTATCGTTACCCGCCGCCTTACGCCGCTTGTCAACCACAACCGCAGCGAGAAGAGTCGGTATTTGACTGCGGATGGTTACAACGACCGCATTGAGCAGTATGAAGGTCGTATTCACTGCGTCAAGGTTCCTAATGGCCTGCTGTTCATAAGGCGTAATGGGAAGCCGGTTGTCGCTGGTAACACCCACGAAATCGTTCGTCATCGCCCGGGCACGGCTGTGTCGCAGGAGTCGCTGCGGTATGTCCGGCTCGACGAGCTGCCGTTCTGGTTCCCCGACTGGGCGCTCCAGGACGCCGAGCTGATGAAGCGGGCCACCGCCCTGCTGGCCGAGCTGGAGCAGTTCCAGCAGTGGCTGGCCGGGCATTTCGGGCTGGACGAGGACGAGACCAAGATGCACGAGAAGAAGGCCAAGACCTCGTTCATGCGCCGGTTCGCCCCCGAGGGACTGGCCACCGGGCTGGTCTGGACGGCGAACGTCCGCACCCTGCGGCACACCATCGAAGCGCGCACGGACCAGGGCGCGGAGGAGGAGATCCGCCTGGTGTTCGGCAAGATCGGCGAGCTGATGCGGGCGGAAGCGCCGGCCCTGTTCGGGGACTACACGGTGACCGAGGACGGCACCTGGGTCCCCGGCTGGCGCAAGGTATAGGGGGCCTGGCGGTGCCTGATGTGACTGTCGGTGCCACGAACGCGTACCTCGCCGTGCCGTTCGGCTCGGACGGCCCGTGGCCCGGCGTGGTGGTGATCCACGAGGCGCTCGGGCTGAACGCGGACATTAGGGGCCACGCCGACCGGATGGCCGCGCTCGGCTACCTGGCTCTGGCCCCCGACCTGCTCGACGGCAAGTTCTGGGTGCGCTGCATCCGCACCATGTTCCGGCAGCTGACGGCCGGATCCGGCCCGGCGTTCGACATCCTGGACGCGTGCCGCGGCTGGCTGGCCGCGCGCTCGGACTGCACCGGCAAGACGGGGGTGATCGGGTTCTGCATGGGCGGCGGCTTCGCGCTGCTGTGCGCGCAGCGCGACGGGTATTCCGCCGCGGCAGTCAACTACGGCATGGTCCCGGCCGACGCCGGGGACGTGCTGGCCGGCTCGTGCCCCGTCATCGGGAGCTACGGCGGGCGCGACCCGATAGGCGCCTCACATCCGCGGCGGCTCGATGCCGCGCTGACCACGCTGGGCGTGCCGCACGAGGTGAAGGTGTACCCGGAGGCCGGGCATAGCTTCATGAGCCCCAAGCCGGCCGTGATGGCGCCGCTGATGGTACTGGCGCGGCAGCAGTACGACAAGGCCGCGGCCGAAGATGCCTGGCAGCGGATCTTCGCGTTCTTCGGCACGTACCTGAGCGAGTCCGGCTCGTCCGGCTTATCGCGCTAGAGGCCCTGGCCGGGCCGATCCGTCGCCTGCGGAGATCACCAAACTCACAGTGTCGCACCAGCAGCAGAGCGCTATCATCGATTTCCGCCAAGTCGGGTTTAACCCGGCGCTGAAGATTTTCCCCGGTGGACAGGTCTGACGAAGGCGTGATGGGCCATTATGGGCTTGGGACCTTATGTGCAGGAGGGCAACGGATGGGCCGGCCGATCATCGGCATAACTGGGGAGCTTGAGGCCGCCCGGTGGGGTAACTGGATTCGCGAGGCCGTGGTCTCGCCGGTGAGCTACACCCGGGCCGTCGATCGCGCCGGGGGGACGCCGGTCATCTTGCCGCCGGTGCCCGCGACCTCAGTGCCCGTGCTGATCGCCGGACTCAGCGGCCTGCTGCTGACCGGCGGCCGTGACGTCGACCCCTCCTTGTATGACGAGGCGGCGCACGAGCAGACTGACCTGCCCGACCACCGGCGGGACCGGTTCGAGCTGATCCTCACCCGGGCGGCGATCGAGGCCGACCTTCCCTTCCTGGCCATCGGCCGCGGCATGCACATCCTCAACGTGGCCCGCGGCGGTACCCTCACCCAGCACCTTCCGGACCGCCTCGGCAACGAGAGCCACAAGCCCGACCCGGTCAAGATGACTACCCACGACCTTCAGATCGCCGCGGCGAGCAAGCTCGGCGGCGTGCTGGGCGAGAACGCCCATGTGCCCGCGTCCCACCACCAGGCGGTCAACCAGCTCGGCACCGGGCTCCTCACCGTGGCCTGGACGTCGGACCAGGTAGTGGAGGCGCTCGAGGTGCAGGGTCACCGGTGGGGCCTGGGCGTGCAATGGAATCCCGAGGAGGGCGACGACGCCCGGCTGTTCGAGGCCCTGGTGACGGCGGCCACCGCCGCCGCGCAGCCCGCCTCGCCGCCGCAGCCCGAGGTGAGCGCCCGCTCCAAGCGCAAACGGCACGCCGCCCGCTCCTCCTAGGCGTTATTTACCAGATTTACCTGGCTTGCCGGGCGGGGCGCGTGGCGGGGGCTCCGGCAACCGCGGGGGTGCGGGGTTAGATGGGGGGTTCGTAGCTGCTGACCCAGTGGACCTGGAGCCAGGCCATGAAGGTCGACCAGGCTCCGGTTACCTCGAGCAGGCCGACGCAGATCAGCATGGCGCCGCCGATCCTGGTCACCAGGCGGGCCCGGCGGCGGAAGAACGCGAAGGCCCGCATTGCCACCTGGAAGCCGAACGACACCAGCACGAACGGCACGCCCAGGCCGAGGGCGTACACGAAGGCCAGCACGGCGCCGCGCGCGACGGTGCCGGTGGAAGCGGACAGCGCCAGCACGGCGGTCAGCGTGGGACCGATGCAGGGGGTCCAGCCGAGGCCGAACATCATGCCGAGCAGCGGCGCCCCGGCCAGGCCCGCCTTCGGCCGCGCCGACGGGCGCGCGATGCGCCCGGCGAACGAGAACCGGTCGAACGCCCCCGCGAACAGCAGCCCGAGCAGGATGGTCAGCCCGCCGAGGACCTGGGTCAGCACCCGGGCGTGCCCGGTGAGCAGGTGCCCGAGCCCGCCGAGGGCCGCGCCGTAGGCCACGAACACGACGGAGAAACCGAGCACGAACAGCGCCGTCCCGGCGACCACCCGGCCGCGCGGCGGGAGTGCCGCGGTGGCGGCCAGCGGGGGAGCGGCGACCGCGACCCCGGCGCCGGACGCGGCCGCGGCGGGAGCCGGCGGGGGTACCGGGCCGGCCGCGGGGCCGCCCGCGCCGGCCATGCCGGTGACGAAGGACAGGTAGCCGGGCACCAGCGGCAGGCAGCACGGCGACAGGAAGGTGACCGCCCCGGCGGCCGCGGCCACGGGCAGCGCCAGGATCAGCGGCCCGGAGCTCACGAGCTGCGTGATGCTCATGTCGCCTCCCGTACCGGTAAGGGGGCCAGCCGCCGCCAGCCTCCTGGAATCACTATGCCATGCCCGCCCGGACCGGTCGACGCCGACTACTACATCACGTAGTTGACGAGCGTGCCGGGGGTGCCAGGACGAAGATCAGCACGACGTAGGCCGCGAGCGCGGCCGCGAAGGCCAGCGACATGCCGAGGGACGCCCCGTCGTCACCGTTGCCGATGAACCCGATCCCGGCGAAGCCGGCCGCGAGGATGGCGAGCAGGCCAACCCCCGACATCCACAGCGTCAGCCGGTGCCGGGCGCCGACGGCACGGATCAGCTGGCCCACCGCGGCGATGACCAGCAGGAAGAACAGGATCACGTGCAGCGCGAGCACCGGGCTGGAGAACATCCCGACGGACTTGGCCGCCGTCGGCGCCGTCCCGTACAGGTTGTAGATCATGCCCAGGACGAACTGGATGATCAGCATGCTCACCAGGCCGAGGCTGGACATCCGCAGCCGGGCGAGCCGGCTTTCGTGATCGGGCATGGCCATCCGGGCCGTCGCTTCGACGTCAGGCATCGGCACCTCCGGGAACGGAATCCTAGCCCGAGCCGCTAGGGTTAGCGAGGTGAGATCGGTCCTCACCCGCCCGCGCACGCCCACCGGGGAACATGACGCGCCACGCCGCTGGCTGCTGCCCGCCGGCCTGGGCTTGTTCGCCGTGGCCCTGGGGCTCTACGTGATCTACACGGTCATCCACCCGAAGAGCTTCACCATGGACCCGGTGGACCTGGCCGTATACCGGTCGGGCGGGCTCATCGTCCGGCACGTCCGGCCGCTGTACGACCCGCGCCTGGCGGCGCCGCTCTACGACTGGATCGGGTACGGCAAGCTGCACCTGCCGTTCACCTACACGCCGTTCGCGGCCATCGCGTTCGCCGTCATCTCGTTCGTGCCCTGGTGGCTGTCCCAGCAGTTGTCGGTGGCGGTGGACATCCTCGCGCTGCTGATCGCGCTCTGGCTGACCCTCGGCGGCCTCGGCTACCGGAAGGACAAGACCAGGCTGGCCGTCACCCTGCTCGCCGCCGCCGCCGTCTTCTGGACCGAACCCGTCCTGCGCACCATGTACCTGGGCCAGGTCAACCTGGTCCTGATGGCCCTGATCATCTGGGACCTCTGCCAGCCGGACACGGATAAGAGCCGCTGGTGGAAGGGTTTCGGCACCGGGATCGCGGCCGGGATCAAGCTGGTCCCGCTGATCTTCATCCCGTACCTGCTGCTGGCCAGGAAGTTCCGGCAGGCCGCGATGGCATGCGCGGGCTTCGCCTTCACCGTGCTGCTCGGCTTCGTCATCCTGCCGGGCGACTCGAGCAAATGGTGGTTCGACGGCCTGTTCGTCCAGGGCGGCCGGACCGGCTTCACCGGCTGGGCCGGCAACCAGTCGCTCGACGGCCTCATCACCCGGCTCACCGGCAGCATCAACGGCGCCAGGCCGGCCTGGATCGCGGCGGCCGTCGTGGTCGGCGCCGTCGGGGTGACCGCAGCCGCGCTGCTCGACCGCAAGGGGTACCCGGTTCCCGGGCTGCTGATGGCCGCGCTGACCGGGCTGCTCGTCTCGCCGATCAGCTGGGATCACCACTGGGTGTGGATCGCGCCCGGCGCGCTGGTCGCCGCCCACTACGCGGTCAGGGCATGGAAGCGAAACGCCAAGCGGGCCGCGTGGGCGCTCGGGATCCTGGCCGCCGGCACCGTGGCGTGGTTCGGCGCCTGGCCCGCCCGGCTGTTCACGGCCAAGCTCAACCTCGGCAACGACTCGCTCGGCCTGCTCTGGATCCCCAGGAACACCAACCCGGTCTACTACCAGTGGTACGGCGACAAGCGCTGGTTCACCGAATACCACTGGCACGCCCTGGCCCTCATCGCGGGCAACGCGTACGTGCTGGCCGGGCTGGCGCTGTTCGGGCTGCTCGGCGCCCTGGCGCTGCTGCTGCCACAGCCGGACAAGGAGCATGCTGATGAGCCTGGAGCCAGAACTCAGGGAAGTCTGCGAGGACGTCTACGCCTACCTGCAGCCTGACGGCAGCTGGTACCTGAACAACACCGGCTTCCTGGTCAGTCAAGGGGCCGAGGCCGGCGTGATCAGCGTCGACGCCACCTCCACCGAGCGGCGTACCCGCGCCTACCTGGACGCCATCGCCACCGTCACGGAAAAACCCGTGCGCACCCTGGTCAACACCCACCACCACGGCGACCATACGCACGGCAACTACCTGATGAGCGGGGCCACCATCGTCGGCCACGAACGCTGCCGCGAGGCGATGCAGAACTCACCCATTCCGCCCCCGCCGGGCATCTGGTCGGAGGTGGACTGGGGCCATCTGGAGCTGGCCCCGCCGTTCCTGACCTACGCCGACGGCGTCACCCTGTGGTCCGGCGACCTGCGCTGCGAGGTCCGCTACGTGGGCACCCCGGCGCACACCACCAACGACTCGATCGTGCACATCCCCGACCGCGACGTGGTGTTCGCCGGCGACCTGCTGTTCAACGGCGGCACCCCGTTCGCGCTGATGGGTTCCGTCAGCGGCTGGATCGAGGTGCTGGAGACCGTGCTCCGCCCGCTCGGCGCGCGCACCCTCGTCCCCGGCCACGGCCCGGTCTGCGGCCCCGAGGTCATCGACGACGTGCTGGCCTACCTGCGCTTCGTCCAGGATCTCGCGCGCGAGGCCAAGGCGGCCGGCCTGACTCCGCTCGAGGCCGCACGCCAGGCTGACCTCGGTGGGTTCAAGGACCTTCTTGATGCCGAACGGGTCGTGGGTAACCTGCACCGTGCCTACCTCGAGCTGGACCAAGCCGAACGCGGCGCCGAGGTAGACCTCGTCCGCGCCCTCGGCGACATGATCGCCTACAATGGCGGCCAGCCGCTGACCTGCCACGCCTAAGGACATGGCCTGGTTCAACGAAGAAATAGCGGGCCTGCTCCGCGAGTATGCCGAGCTCACCCAGATCACCGGCGGTGACGTGTTCCGGGCCAGGAACTACGAGAAAGCGGCCCGTTCGGTCCGGGGATGGGCCGACGACATCGGCCCGCTCGACGTCACGGCGCTCCGCGCGATTCCCGGCGTGGGCGCGTCGATCGCGGCCAAGATCGCCGAGTACCGCGAGAGCGGGAGCATCCGGGCGCTGGACGAGCTGCGCGCGAAG
>Ga0335082_10004756_pt1 | contig 14832 bp, 15 predicted proteins | sample Lox_Sample_41_FD_206718 | JGI IMG/M metagenome (GOLD analysis project Ga0335082, IMG submission 206718) | Soil microbial communities from Loxahatchee National Wildlife Refuge, Florida, United States - Lox_Sample_4.1 | ecosystem: Environmental > Terrestrial > Soil > Wetlands | place: USA...
GGAAATGACCTACCCATTTCGTTTCTGAAGGTGTGGGCCCCCGGATTGAAGGCTGACATTTACACCATGTATCTCAGGTTCCGCTGGGCGGGGAAAATGGGCACCGAGAATCCTGACGCGTCAAAGGTTCTCGACGAGTGGCGCTCCCTGCTGCAGGAGGCTACACCGAAGACCGGGAGTGGCTCCGCTGAGGACGGAGGCATCGCCCAAATCGCCCGCAACTGCGCTAGTGACTGGCCGCCAAGCCTTCAGCCTTGGGTTTGGAGCGAAGCGCACAAGGTAACGCCATCGGAGAAGCCCAAACAGGACTGTTTGGCACACCCGGTGAATAGTCGGCGATAGTCAGGAAGGGGGTATCACTACGACCTAGTGGGCCGTGAGTTGGCGCAAAATAATACAACTGGCAAACAACCCGATGGTTCCTATGTTGCTGACCTCAAGAGCAAAGAAATAGCTCCCCTTCTTGATCCGAATCACAAGCCGTCAAACAAGGACGTCGTTGGCGGGTGGCGCACCCTTTGAAAGCTGCACAAATCAGGGTGGCCCATCCTTTGCGGTTTGTGCAAAGGGTGGGCTCTCGATGCTCTCTCCCTAACCGAGTTCGAGAGCTAAGCTACATTTCGAATTTTCATCACAGCCTTCGGCCACTGATTCAGTTTCACCGCTCCCTCTTCCTGAAGCGCGTAGCTGCGATAGCTGCTCCATTCCCACAGCTCCGGTTCCGGCACTAACCCACGCCTCACCGGATTCCGATGCATGTACCGCAACTTCTCCACGCGCTTCCGCTCGCTCCATACGTTGAAGTCATAGAAGCGGCGTTGCCACACGCGCCGCTCGTCGTCCGGCCACAACTCTCCCTGTCCGGACTTATGCCTCCTCTTTCGCAGCACGCGGCGCGCGTACCGCTGCTTCAACACTTGCATGACGGTCGAAGGCGTGCCGTGCGCCGGTTCGCTGATCAGCAAATGGATGTGATCGGGCATCACCACATATCCCACCACCACAAACCGGTAGCGCTGGCGCGCTTCCTCAAGGATGCGCTGGAATACGTCGCGCCGGCGAGGGGTATCGAGCCACGGCTGACGGTGATAACAACTGCAGGTCAGAAAGTGCAGGTGATCGCTCCCGTAGTAGCGCTTGAGCCCGCGCGGCATGCTTCCACTGTAAGACTGGAAGCGGCACTTGGAGCGGAAAAGAGATCAGCAGAATCCCAACCAGTTCAGAATCGGGAAAGCCCACCCTTTGCCAAAAGCCGCAAAGGATGGGCCACCCCGGGTTATACTTCAGCGCGAAAAAGGTGGGCCACCCGCGGGAAGGACCTCTCCAATGACAAGACGCTCATTCATTACAATTTCAAGCCTAGTGCTCCTTGGAAGGAGAATGTCGATGGGTCAAGAAAGCGCGCCAACCTCAGTCATACGATTTCCAGGTACCTGTTTGAAGTGGCTTCATGTAGCGGAACCGAAGCTCACTGAGGAAGGTCTCAAACCGGAGAATTACATGATCTCAGTGATCGAGGAGGACGATCATGTAACGATCGTGTTCAAGTCGTTTGACGCACCTCCCGGGGTCAAAGGCAGCGGTGGGACACATCCTGGCTATACTGTAGAGATTAGAAAAACGGACTCTCAAATCATTCGCTCCTATTTTCTCCGTTGATAAAGGGGCACTACGTGCTGAAAAGGCTCCGTCTTCTGCTGATCGCGTTCGTCGTGCTTCCGCAGATCTGTCATCCACAACTCCTCGCGGGTGGCTCACCTTTTGGTCCTAGCCCGACCCTCAGCACAATTAGGGTGGCCCATCCTTCGCGTAGTTTGCGAAGGGTGGGTATCGGACTCCCTACCGCGAAAGATTCCTACTTGTGGAATACCACATTCACATTCGGCGGCTGAACGTCGAACATAAAGTTCTGAATGACAAGATCCTTTTTGTCTCGATGATTGAGGTCCGCCGTAATCACCGCTGTTGCATCCGCACCTGAGGCGAAGATGGAGCGCGTGAACTGTCCGTTTCCCTGATTGAAGAAGATTTCCGCCTCGTGACTGAACGCCAGGGCAACGGCAATGTCCGGGCGGCCGTCGCCATCGAAATCGCCGACGGTGAGATCGCCGATCAACTGGCCCGCGTCCAGCAGAAGCGCCGAATAGAAAGTCCCATCTCCATAGCCGTAATAGACCAAGATCCCGAACGCTTCGGAACCGATAACTGCAACGTCGTCCACGCCGTCGCCATTGAAATCAGCCACGACCGGAACGTATCCGTTTCCCAACTGAAGAGATCTGTTTTGATTCCCTACAGATGAGATTGTCCGGCTTGAGGTCGTGAGGTATGTGAGCCCACTGGTTCCGATGTCATCCAGAATGGTTCTAAAAGCCACAAACACCACAAAGCCGGGCTGGTTGGCCCGGCTTTCCTATTGTGGAACTGGTTTGTCGGTCTTGGTTCGATCGGCTTGCCAGAATGTCGAAATCTCGGCCCGATCTGTGGGCTTGTTCGCGCGGGCTGCGCGATTTCTCGCAGCCTGAATCAAGAAACACCCAACGTCTTAAGGTTCCAGAGTTTCAAGGTCACAAACCTCAGGTTCGGGGTGTTTCCTTGAAACTCTGAAACCTCCTAAATTCAGAAACTCGTGCTACATCACCATGGCCAGGTTCTCCAGTTCGTACTGGAGGACCGGGATGGCGCATCCGGCCATCTCGACGCGGCCTGCCGCATCGAGCGCTGCCGTGGGTGAAACCCCGTAGCCACGGCCCATCAGGAACACGCGAAGCAGTTCCGCCGCTTCGTAAGAGTCCACCATCCCACCCTGCAGCAAGTCGTTGCGGAGCGCTGCCAGCTCCGTCATCGTGAACCTGTCTTTGTCTACCCCAACCCCACATGTCTTGTCGTACATCATGGCCGTCATCACCTCCGACTCCGACCTTTTGCCTATTAGACTCATCGGCACCTGTTGAAGTTGCATGCAATTGGCATGCCGTAATTACCCTAAGACTTCAGTACGTGCCCCCACCTCGTCTGGATCCTACTAACCCTAAGGTTTATCGGAAGTTGTAGTTGGGGAGTGGAGTCACCGATGGGGACGTAGGTGCCCTTGGTACTCGTTGGTAATCTCAAAACTGACACAATGTGTCGTTTTCGGATGGCTGAGATTGGGCAGGTTGGTGGTGGTTCGGCAGGGGAGCCCCGAAGAACGGCGTCGACGCGGCCCCTCTGGGGCCGTTCGTCCACGGCAGTGGAAGCAGTTTCTTCCAAGTTGGTCCGGGCAGACCAGCGGACCGCATTCCACCAGTTCGTCTTTAATGCACCAGCTGCAGTTCGTCTTCCTCGACCTGTCCCTGCGCCTGTTCCATCAGGCTCTGGAACTGCTTTTGTTCCAGGCAGATGGCGTGCTGGCCGTAACGGGCTTCCTTTCCCGTGACGTGCCAGTAGGGCATCCAGCAGAACTGCTTGCCTTCGCTGTTTTCGAGCACGACGAGGAACGGATAGAGCGTCACTTCCTGCTGCTCTTCGCCCAGCCAGGATTCGAGCTTTTCGGGCAAGAAGGCGGAGGCGATTCTAAAGTCGCCGTCACCCGCGCCCAGTTGAAAGTCGAGATTAACGTGGAGTGCGCGGGTTCCTCCGCAGGCAGGACATTCTTCGGGAGCGATGCGGGTGAAATCGTTGAGGGCGTCGAACAGCTTCTGGTGCGTCGGGTGCTTCTTATGACATTGCGTACAGCGTAAGTATGGCGCGGCCACGTTGGACCTTCCTTCTCTGGAAGGCGGGTTGGCGCGGCTCACCGCTGGCGGCAAGCTAAGGTTCAATCGTGGCTTCGTCCATCAGCATGATGGGCAAGTCGTCCTTGACCGCGTACACCCGGTGGCACTGGGCACACTTCAGACTCTCCGGGTTCTCGCGGTATTCCAGCGGCTGTTTGCATGCCGGACAAACCAGGTCTTCCAGCAGATCTTTGCAAAGCATGACGATTTGCATTGTACGACAGGGTTGGAATGCCGACTTGTGACCGGGCGCACAGCGGGTTGGAGCGGGGATCACCAAGGGCATACTGATCTATTGACTGTTGGTTGTTGATTGAAGAGCAAAAACGAGCCAGATTGGTTTTTCAATCAACAATCATCAATCAACAATACTCGTCCCGCCGGCAGTGTAAGATTTTAGAGGCCGGAAGCCTGAAGGGCGCCGGAATTCCCAAACTATGTCTGCTCTCATTCTGGATGGAACGAAAATCGCGCAGGAGATCCGCAGCGAAGTCGCAGCCGAGGCCAGCGCCATGGCGGGTGCCGGGGTGCGTCCCGGGCTTGCTGTCGTGCTGGTGGGGCACAATCCGGCGTCGGAGATTTACGTCCGCGGCAAGGTGAAGGCCTGCGAGGAGGTGGGCGTTTACAGCGAGAAGTTGACGCCGCCCGAGTTGGCCACGACCCCTGAGTTATTGAATCTGATTGATGACTTGAACCAACGTCCGGAGATTGACGGAATACTGGTACAACTCCCTCTGCCGCCCCAGGTGGATGCCAAAAAGGTGCTGCTGGCGGTCGATCCAGCAAAGGATGTGGATGGATTCCATCCCATGAACGTCGGGTTCCTGTCGACGCAGCGGCCGGGACTTGTGCCGTGTACCCCAGCGGGAGTGATTGAGATTCTGAAACGCAGCAACATTCCGATTGCGGGGCGCGAGGCAGTGGTCGTAGGGCGCAGCGACATTGTCGGCAAGCCCGCAGCCATGCTGTTGACCAACGCTAACGCGACGGTGACCATCTGCCATTCGAAGACGCACGATCTGCCGGGGGTGTGCCGGCGCGCTGACATTCTGGTGGCCGCGATCGGGCGGGCGGGGATGATCACGCGAGACTTCGTAAAGCCGGGGGCCACGGTCATCGACGTTGGGATGAACACCGTGACGGAAGCAGCAGAATTCCGGCGCTTTTTCGCTGGGAATGCAAAGCGGGAAGAGACCTTCCGCAAGAAGGGATCGACGCTAATCGGCGACGTACATCCCGAGGTTGCAGAAGTAGCGGGTGCGCTGACGCCAGTGCCGGGCGGTGTCGGACCACTTACCATTGCCATGTTGATGTTTAACACGCTGAAGGCGGCGAAGATGCGGCGCGGGAGTAGCGTCGCGGAGTTTTCGCGAGCGTGAGAGACGAAAGCAAAAGTCGCATAGGTCCTTCGGCGCGCGAAAAAGTGCGCGCGTCTCAGGATGAAAAGATTTTGAGATCTTCATGCTGAAAGTCGGCCTGACCGGGGGAATTGCTGTTGGCAAATCCGTAGTGGGGGAGATGTTTGTCGCGCTGGGCGCGCACCTCGTCCAGGCCGATCGCATCGCGCACTCGCTGATGCAGCCGGGAGAGGCCGTCTACAACGAAGTGGTGGGGCATTTTGGACGTGGGATTCTCAATCCTGACGGAAGCGTCAATCGAGCGAAGCTGGCCGAGGTCGCATTTGGCACGGCGGCGGACGAAGGGCAAACAACATCCCGAGTCGAACAATTGAATCGCATTGTGCACCCGGCGGTGATTCGTAGCCAGGAGGAATGGATGAACGCGATCGGCGTGCAGGATCGGCATGCGGTTGCGATCGTGGAAGCGGCGCTGATCCTGGAAGCCGGGGCGGGGAAACGCTTTGACCGGCTCGTTGTGGTGACGTGCAGGGAGGAGCAGCGGGTGGCACGCTTCGCGGCACGACTGAAGATCACTCTGGAAGAGGCGCACAAGGAAGTGACGCGCCGGATGGCGGCGCAACTTCCCGACGACGAAAAAATCAAGGCAGCCGATTTCGTGATCGACAATTCCGGCTCGCTCGAACAAACGCGCAGGCGCGTGGGTGAGGTGTGGAAAAGCCTGCACGAATCGGCACAAAGCTCCTGAGCAAGCTTTCGATTGCAGAAAAGTTGGCAAACTCAGGGGTCGCACGGTCCAACCGGTGTGCTTCCCCTGCATAGCTTTGTTTAAAATTGATGAGGGACCTTTTTCCCAACACATTGCGTACCACTTCGGTAGAGATCGGGTTCGCTAGTGCGAACCATCGGGTGAGTCGAGTATGAAATTCTTGCGGCCTTTCCTTCTGGCCCTGGTGATTGCCGGGGCATTCTTCTACTTCACGACGTGGCGCTCGAATCCGAGGGCGGAGAAGCCTTCGTCCAGTTGGATCTCGCGCCCGGACCAGGTTGAGATCACCGAGGCTGCGCCCGGAGAGTCGCTGGACGGCGAAGAACAGAACAATATTTCCGTCTACAAGAGGAACATTCCTTCGGTGGTCAACGTGACGTCGCGCGCGATGACGTTTGACTTTTTCTATGGGTTGGTGCCGCAGGAAGGGCAGGGCTCGGGTTTCATCATCGACAAAGATGGGCACATTCTGACGAACTACCACGTCATCGCTGACGCGCGGCAGGTGGAAGTTACGCTGCATAACCGCAAGAAGTACAAGGCGACCGTGGTGGGAACTGATCCTCCGCATGACCTGGCTGTTATTCAAATTAAGGCTCCGGAACTGGTTCCGGCGGTGATGGGCGATTCCCGCAATTTGCAGGTTGGGCAAAAGGTGTATGCGATTGGGAACCCGTTTGGGCTGTCTGGAACTATGACGCGAGGGATTGTGAGCTCGATCCGTCCCGTACGTGAGCCGAATGGGGCGATGATCGACGAGGCGATCCAGACCGACGCGGCAATCAATCCGGGGAATTCAGGCGGCCCGTTGATGAACTGGCACGGCGAAGTCATCGGCATCAATACCATGATTCTGTCGAATGCCAACCAGAGTGCCGGCATAGGATTCGCAATTCCCATCAACACGGCGAAGGCGGTGCTGAATGATCTGATGACGCTGGGCCGGGTGCGGCGCCCGGCGCTGGGCGTGAGAACGGTTCCCATCAATGCGGAGTTGGCGGACGAGATTGGTCTGCCAGTTGACTACGGACTGCTGATCATCGGTGTGGTGCCGGGCGGCTCTGCTGATCAAGCTGGCCTGCGCGCCGGGACTGAACGAGCGTATCTCGGGAATATACCGATCATGCTGGGGGGTGATCTGATCGTGGCGATTGACGATCAAAAGATCGAGGACCAGCAGGACCTGGCGCAGATGATGAACAATCACCGGGCCGGCGACACGGTAAAAGTCACGATTTACCGCAGCAAGAAAAAGATGGATGTGACCGTATCGCTGGGAGAGGCGCGGCAACAGGTGTAGAAGCAGGGGGCAGGGGCAGGGATTGACCCTGCTCTCTGCCCCTGTTTCTAGAATTCGTACCGCATGGCCAGCGTGACGGAGTTGCTCTGGAAATCACGCGCCAGAAGCGGCGAAGGCAAGAACTTCTCGTTGTAGTCGTAGTATCCCCAGGCAGTTCTCCAGGTAAGTCCCTTCGCCAGATTCACGTCGAGCGACGCGGTGGGCTTGTGGTAGTTGAATCCCAGGGAAGTGAGGATGGTCGGGTCCGCCAGTGTGGGTGTGGAACCGCTGGTGGAGGTGAGGTTGTATCCAACTCTCGCCGTGACGCGCGGCTGCGGCTTGAACATCAGGTTGGTGTAGCCGAAGTGGATTGTTTCCGAGTAGAGCGAGATTGCTGAGAAGAAGGGCGTCCCCGCGCCGCACGCTGTCGAGTTGGTGGGAGGAGTTGAGGTCAGCACATAACAGATGTTCGTGGTGGAATAAACGTCGTCGTAGTTGTACCCGAATTCCATCCCAAACGTGGGCCTGGGATTGAGGCTGGTGGTGACGCCATAGTTGCGGTTGTGCTCGCGGTGCAGAATCTCGGGAACATTGTCGCGGCTCTCGAGCACGTTGACGGTGCCGGAGACATCGAGCCAGTTCTTGGGCTTGTAGCTGGCGCGCCCTTTGTAGTGCTGCAGGTTGCGTGGCGAGATGCGGGTGGGGGCGTTGTCGGCCGAGAACAACTCAAGGTCGAACGAAGCGCGGAACGCGTCGACCGGACGCGCCGAAATCCCAGCGAGTACCGAGTGGGCGTGAACGTCGATGGTCTCGGCGTCATTTGAGGTTGCGGTTGTGAAGCAGACCCCGTTTACCAATGTAACGGATGCGCACGGACCGCGATTGGCGAGACTTGGATAGAACGTCAGATTCTGGAAATCGTAGAAGTTGTTGTTGATCTCCCGGTCTTCGTAGCGGTATCCGAGATGTCCGGTGACGCGGTGGGTAAAGTCGTACTCCAGTTCGAATGTATTCAGCTTGCTGTTCTGGCGGAGGAAGTTGAAGCGCTGGTCCTCGGTGATGTCCGCTCCGGAACTGGCGCTGTGCTGCGGACACGTCGCCGCGGTAAAGGGAGGCGGACAGGTCGCCGGGTCGAAGGTGTTCGGAGTAGAAAGCAGGGTTGCCGCGAAAAGTTGTGACGAGGTTAGATCCCACTGCCCCGGGATGCGGAAGTTGGAGAAGCGGAAGCTGTCGACCAGGCGAAACTTGTCGGTGACATGAATGGTCACCGCAAAGTCAGCATTGCCCACGACGCGACGGGAACTCGCGGGGCCGGAGATCACGCCGTCGGCTTCGCGGGTTCGGGTCGCGAGCCCGGAGAAATTCTCGTACCAATTCGAGATGGTGCTCGGCGCAGAACTGTAGGAGACGCGCGCCGAGAGATCGAGGTTCCGGAAGTAGCGGGATTGCAGGCTGAGCTGCTCGGTCGGGTAGGAGACGCGAACCGGGGCCCAGCGGCTGTAAGAGAGGAATCCGTTACAGGCGGGATTCATCGTAGGAGGCGTGGTGGTCGCGTCGAGCACCGGAGCTGCACACGGTTGGCTCGCCGCGGTGTTGTAGCTGATGCCCGGATCGACGGGAGTTCCGCCGGCGAGCTGGAAGATGAAGTTCTGGTCGGCCCAGCTCGTGTCGCCTTTGTAGTACTGCAGGAACTGGTCGTAGCTGATGCTGGTTCGCGGCAGGACTTTGACGTCCACGCCGATCTGGTAGGCGTCCAGCAGGGTCCGCGTATTCTGGAAGATCATCGTATCGGTGCCCTGATGGGTTGTGCTGAACCCAGGCCCCTCCATGTTGTTGCGCGTGTAGCCCAGGCGCAAACGCACCGGGGATTGCGGCGCGATGGTGAGGCTGTAGTCATACATGCGGCGGACGGTGTCGAAAGAGTGCGGCGAGTCATTGACCGGAGCGTAGGGGTTGACCGGGTTCAACGGATTCGCAAGCACGTTGTAATCGAAGAAATTGTGGTCGCGGCGGAAGGTGGCGTTGAAGTTGTACCACTTGTTCTTCGACATGCGCAGGCGACCGGAATTCTCGGGATCGCCGCCCCAGCCGAAACTCGACAGAAATAGATTGTCGAAGAGCACGCCCTGATGGTTCAGCGAGCGGATGTTCAGGGTCTCGTCGAGGACGCGTGGGCCCTGGCGCTCGTCCACGAACGTGTCGTAAAGCGACTGGCTGCCCAGATCGTTGACGAAGCGGTAGCCAAGATCGAACGAGCCCTGATAGTGATAGGCGCCGCTGTCGATGCCTTCGCTGCCGTCCTGGGCGAGTGCCGTGCCCAGAAAGAACGGAACCAGAAGCAAGAACACGACGCGGGTGATGGTGGACGTGGCCCGGAGACCGCTGCCTTGGGTGAAATTCAGTTTCCTATTCAGTGTTGTGGTCATGGTCTCCTCGCTATTTCATGAAGAATGCGTCGAAGTTTGAGCCGTGAATCGTCGGGTGGCACAGGGTGCACGCCGAGTACTTCTGGCTCTGGTTATGGAATGAGGGGATTGCGGGCGTGCCGGAATCCTGCGTCAAGGTGTGACACTCGAGGCAGAGCAGGTTGACCTGCGCGCGCTTCAACAGGCGCGGATTCGTCGAGCCGTGGGGCGTGTGGCAGGCGACACAACCCTCGGTCTTGACCGGTTCATGCTCGAAGGAGAATGGCCCGGCTTTGTCGGCGTGGCACTTGAAGCAAACCTGATCCTGCGCCGCGGTGGAGCGCAATTGCTTGGTCAGAAAGCCGCCGTGCTGGTTGTGGCAGTCGCTGCATTCGACCAGTCCCTGATCGACGCGATGACGGAAGGGGCGCTGGAAGTCCTGCTTTACCTCGGTATGGCAGCTGTAGCACAGTTCGGGCTGCTTCTGCACCAGCAGGAATTGCGCCTCTTTCGCATGGTGCGGCGAGTGGCAAGCCACGCAACTGACGCTGTTGATGTTGTGCTCGGAGCGGGCGAAGTTGGAGTGCTCTTCGCCATATTCGTGGCAGGACAGGCAGCGCTTGCTGGCCTCGCCGGGATCGGCCCCCGCGAAATGGAAGATCTTCGTCTTATCCCCGCCTCCATCGACATGCGCCTTGCCCGGGCCATGGCAGCTTTCGCAGCCCTCGGCGCTGTCCTTGTGCGACTTCAGAATGGTTTTCCAATGCGGCGTCGCTTCGAAGTTCTTGTAGGCATCCTCGTGGCAGGTTTTGCACGTCTCAGAGCCGACGTACTGCGATGCGTCAACGCTCGCAGACTGCTTTGTCTCTGTCTTCTCGCGGCCGGCAAATGCTGTCGCGGTCAGAAACAGGGCGGCTGTGAGGGCCGTTCCCAGGCTGAGGCGGATCGATCGATTCGTAGTTTTCATGTGTGCGTCTCTCCCGCATCGTTCCGTCGCCGGTGAGCAGACCGGTCGCGGCTCGATGACCGGATTATCGGGAACTAAGGGATGACGCCGTGTGATGGCTATCACGAGGCGGCTAACTTTGGGACGTAGGGGCGTGTCGGACCGGGAATCGTCTCATTTGGGGCCGCGGTGGCGCACGTGCGCCATCGCATTTCCCTTGCCCTTGCCAGCCTCCATGCGTTAGTCTGGCGCCCTGCCTATGACCGCCGTCCTCTAATCCGGTGCCTGCGTTACTGAGCGACGCGCAGGAGTGCGCGCGCCCGTTCCTGCCTTGTGTTGTTGAACCCGAGAAAGGACTCTCAACATGCAATTTGTGGATAACGCCTTCGCTCGTCGTCTGGAATCCTGTGAGGAGATGCCACAGGTGCTGTACGCACGGGTATTTCGCAAAATGCGCCCGGAGATCGGCGCGGCGGAAGAAGAGGTTTGCGGAGGTCACATGATCTTCGCAGGATTGGGTTCGCCGATTGGGCGGGCGACCGGGGTGGGACTCGATCGCCCACTGACGAAGGATGACGTCGACCGGATCGAGGAGTTCTACCGCGAGCGCAAGGCTCCCTCGCAGGTGGACCTGACGCCCATGCACCGGCCCGAAGTGTTCGAGATGTTCAAGGACCGTGGCTACTCCATCGCCGAACTCAACAATGTCTTGTTTCGCAAGCTTGATCCGCAGGAGACGTTTCCGGAGCCTCCTGCCGGTTGCGAGATTCGACGGTCTCCACAGGAAGAGGCTGAGGCTACCGCCGCGATCGTCGAGAGCGCATTCTTCCCGGAAGGCGCGCCGGAGCCTTACCGTGGATTGATCACACCTCTCTACCAAATGGACGAGGCGAGGGCTTTCGTCGCGACGGTTGACGGCAGGGCTGTCGCTTGTGGAACGGGACTGGTGGTCGCCGAGCATAAAGTATTCGCGCTGGGCGGCGCCGGCACTCTGTTGAACTATCGTGGTCGTGGCCTGCAAACGGCGTTATTGCGGGTCCGAATGGCGGCTGCCATTGAGGCGGGCTGTGAATACGCGGTCGTCGTGACCCAGGGCGGTACAACGTCTCAGCGCAACGCCGAGCGGCTTGGGTTTCGCGTGGCGTACAGCAAGGTGACAGTGATCAAGCAACTCGATGCGTAGTAACAACCGCAGCGTGTGTAGGGGCGGACGCCTCGTTCGCCCCGCTCGCGCAGCGAACGTAGAGGGACTGATAAGTTACAACCGTTTACGATAGAACCCATGCGCGACGATCGCATCACACTGCAAGGCAAGCACATTCGCCTTGAGCCCTTGGGGCACGAGCATGTCGATGGGCTGGTGGCAGCCGCAGCTGCCGATCCGGATCTGTACCGATGGAGCCCAGTTCCGCAGGGAAGAGACGCCGCCGTCCGATACGTTGACACTGCGCTTGTGTGGGAGAAGGCAGGCACCGCCGTACCGTTCGCCACGATTCGCCTGGCGGACGCGGCGGTGATCGGATCGACACGGTTCTGGAATATCGAACGGTGGGCGTGGCCGGAAGGTCATCCATCGCACGGGCGCGACGTTCCAGATGCATGTGAAATTGGCTACACATGGCTGGCGCGCTCGGCGGCGCGGACCGCCGCCAATACCGAGGCCAAGCTGCTGATGCTGCGTCACGCTTTCGAAGTGTGGCAGGTGCTGCGGGTTTGCTTTCATACTGACGCGCGGAACGAGCGGTCCCGTGCCGCACTGGAGCGAATCGGTGGGAAATTCGAGGGCATCCTGCGGGCGCATCGGATGGCTGCAGATTTCATCCCGCGGGACTCGGTACGTTACTCGATCCTTGCCTCCGAGTGGCCGGCAGCGAAGCAGCGCATGATCGAACGGTTGGTGTAGGGGCGGACGCCTTGTTCGCCCCGAGTCGCGAAGCCACGAACGCAGACGGCGTCAATCACCACTTGCTCTATCCACGCCTCAAAGCCCATCATTGCGCTTCGCACAACCTCGGATGGCGTCCGGGGGCTACATTTGGGGTGCCAGGGCCTATCCTAATGCGTGAGTCTTCGATTCCATGCCGTAGGCCTTGTCCCACTCATCCTTCGATTTCTGATTCGCGGGCCATTGGAAGCACAGGCCATACCCGTCGGGATCTTTGAACCAGAGCTGCCTCATGCCATAGGGCGCGGCCTTCGGTTCGTTCAGGTCGACGCCATGAGCGCGGAGGTGCTGGTAAGCGGCGTCCAGGTCTTTGCAACCGAAAAATAAGCAAGTGTCCCCGTGCGAGGCGATGCGCGCTGGATCGGGACCGGGCGGGCGCCGGTCCGCCTCATAGGCAGTGTTCAGCATGACCTCGGCGCTGTGCAGTCTCAGTCCGCACCAATTGCAGTTGTCCCCAGGCTCAGACGATGCTGAAACGATGAACCCCAGCACGTCGCGATAAAAATGCAACGCGACCGGCATATCGAAGACTTGAAGCAGCGGCGCAACGCCGTGAATGTCCATGGAACAATTCTCCAGGTTTGGCGGGAAAATATATCAGAAGACTACAATTCCTGGTGGCTTCGACGCAAAACTGCCGAAGAGGAATCGCGATGAAGGTGGACGAGATTCGTGAGTACTGCCTGGCGTTTCCCAACGCCACGGAGAACCTTCAGTGGGGCGATGATTTGTGTTTCAAAATTGGTGGCAAGATCTTTGCGACACTGGCCTTGACCACCGTGCCGCGGAAACTCTGCTTCAAGTGCACTCCCGATACGTTTGCCGAACTGATTGAGCGGGAGAATATCCATCCTGCGCCCTATGTGGGCCGGTACAAGTGGGTCCTGCTGGACGGGTTGGACGCGTTGGGGCGAGACGAGCTGAAGGCCTTGATCCGCCAGTCGTACGAGATGGTGGCGGCTAAAGCGCCAGGGATGGTGTCAGAGAAGAGAGCTTCGGTGAAAGGCGGCCGACGTGCCAAGGCCGCGAGCAAGAAGAAAGGTTCCCGCAAGCGGTGAGCATTTGACTCTCTCCGCCGCGCTCGGCTAGCCTCAAGAGTCCCTTGCAGTTCTGAGTTTGGCAGACCTTAGAGTATGCGATTTCCGCATCGATGGATGTGTCTGTGTGTGCTGGCGCTGGCCGTTCCGGCGGGGGCGTCAACCAACCCGGTGCATGCGCAGCACGGCATGGTCGTCAGCGTTCATGCGCTGGCATCGCAGGTTGGAGCAGACATTCTGCAGATAGGCGGCAACGCCGTGGATGCTGCTGTCGCCACGGGATTTGCGTTGGCTGTGGTGCATCCGCCGGCGGGGAATATCGGCGGTGGCGGGTTCATGCTGATCCGCATGGCGGATGGCAAGACGCACTTCCTCGACTACCGGGAAAAGGCGCCCGCGAAAGCGACCCGGGACATGTATCTCGACTCCCAAGGCAACGTGATCGATGGAGCCAGCGAATACGGATACAAGGCGATCGGCGTTCCGGGATCGGTTGCCGGGATGGTCTATGCCGAAAAGAAGTATGGCAAGTTGACTCTGAAACAGGTGATGGCCCCGGCGATCAAGCTGGCCCACGATGGATTCGCCCTGACATGGGGAGAAGCCGCAGATCTGCACGATTCCTACCTGGCGGAGTTTCCCGAGTCTCGGCGCGTGTTTCAGCGCAACGGCGACTACTACAAAGCCGGAGAGATCTTCCGCCAGCCGGACTTGGCGCGGACTTTGGAGCGGATCGCGGCCGATCCGGACGACTTCTATCACGGAGCCCTGGCGCGGGAACTGGCATCTGCAATGCAGAAGGGCGGGGGGCTGATCACCGTCCAGGATCTGGCGCAGTACGAAGTGAAAGAACGCGAGCCGATTCGCGGGACTTACCGGGGGTACGAGGTCATCAGCGCGCCGCCGCCATCCTCGGGCGGCACCGTGCTGCTCGAATCGCTCAACATCCTGGAAGGTTACGATCTGCGCCGCATGGAGAGCCGTTCGGCGCAGTCGGTACACTTCACCGTGGAAGCCTTCCGCCGGGCGTTTTTTGACCGTGCGGAGTTTATGGGGGATCCCGACTTCTCAAAGATTCCAGTGGCGCAACTCGTGGATAAGCGATACGCGGAGGCGTGGAGGGAATCGATCGATCCGGCGCACGCAACTCCCAGCAAGGAGCTGAAGCGGCCGGCGATCTTCAGTGAGCTGGAGCAGTATGCGCAGTTGCATCCGCCTGCAAGTGCGCGGAAAGAGTCGAATCACACGACACACTATTCGGTCGTGGACGCTGAGGGGAACGCGGTTTCGGTGACCACTACGATTAACGACTGGTTCGGATCGCGCGTGACGGCG
>Ga0335082_10004757_pt1 | contig 14830 bp, 14 predicted proteins | sample Lox_Sample_41_FD_206718 | JGI IMG/M metagenome (GOLD analysis project Ga0335082, IMG submission 206718) | Soil microbial communities from Loxahatchee National Wildlife Refuge, Florida, United States - Lox_Sample_4.1 | ecosystem: Environmental > Terrestrial > Soil > Wetlands | place: USA...
GCCCGACAGTACGATGCTCGCCTCGGCATCGTGGGATCATACCGTCTGGCTCTGGCCGTTGACCGGAGGTGAGCCACGTGCGCTCGAAGGAAACACGCAAAACGTCAACGGAGTGGCATTTTCGCCAGACGGAAAAAGTATCGTGAGTGCCGGTTATGATGCAACCGTGCGTATTTGGTCGCTGAAAGGCGACAGTGCGATTGTTCGCAATTTACCCACGCCCTTGAATGCCGTGGCAGTAGCGCCGGATGGGGAAATTCTTGTTTCTGGCGCCAATGGTAAGGTCTATTTCTTGTCGCCGACGGGTGACATCGCAGGTGAAATCGAAGCCTCGTCGACGCCAATTATTGCCATCGCCATTTCCCCCGACGGTCATTTCGCCGCCGCAGCGGGCATCCGCGGGTCGGTTGCTTTGATCGAACGCAAGACACGCACACTGGCGCACACCCTCGTCGGTCCCGGTTTGCCGGTATGGTCAGTCGCGTTCTTGCCCGACAGCCGTACATTATTGACCGGGGGTACTGACCGCATGATACGCCGCTGGGACGCTTCGAGCGGCGAACCCGTCGGCGCGGCCGTGGTCGGCACGCCGGAGGATCCGCTTGCGGCTTATGCCGGCGATCAGGGCGCGGAGATATTCCGCGCATGCGTTGCCTGCCACACACTTTCTTCGGACGAGGGAAACAAGGCCGGTCCGACGCTTTCCGGAATATTCGGGCGTCGCATTGCCACGCTGCCGGGCTATAACTTTTCGCCGGCGCTGAAAAAGCTGGACATCGTATGGACGCCGGAGACGGTTTCGAAATTGTTCGAGATTGGCCCGGCGCAATATACGCCCGGGACCAAGATGCCCGAACAGACGATAGGATCTTCCGACGATCGTAAGGCTCTTGTCGAGTTCCTGGCCAAAGCAACGAAAAGGAACTAGCTAACCTTCGCCCTTTTCCTCACGCTCGCGCAAATAGTCGTCGGTGGTGCGCAGCCGCGGCCGCTGCGGCGCGCCAAACGGGTCAAATTGTTCCTCTGCCATTGCGACGACGCGGCAATCCTCGCACATCCGGATGACATCAAGCCGTTTCTTTGAATCTTTGTAGATCCAGTGCTTGCCTTCGAGTTTAGCGACAACACGCTCAATCGAACTTTTCACGCCGAACGGTTTGCCGCAGCGAATGCATTCGGCTGGCTCCTCCTGTTTGATGATGCGGCTCATGGCAATGGCGGCACGGAAATCGATTCGCGGTGTCAGGCTGATGACTTTCTCGGGACAAGTTGCCTTGCACAACCCGCATTGTACGCAGGCATCTTCCGCAAAGCGCAGTATTGGCTGCTCGGGATCATCAGAAAGTGCACCCGTCGGGCACGCCGATACACACGACAGACACAGGGTACAGCCTTGGACGTTGACCTCGACAGTGCCAAACGGCGCCCCTTCTGGGAGTGGCACGATATCAACCGGCGCCGGGGCGGCCGCGTGCAGTTCACGCAAGGCCAGTCGCATCACTTCGCGCTTGCGGCCGGTCGCGGAGAAAGCTGCTGGCTTGGCCGAACTTTCCAACGGAGCAATCGTACGCAACGTATCGCCGAGGGCATCAGGATCGTCAGTTTCAATCGTTGCCGCGCGCTCTCCCTTGAAGCCAAGCCCGGACAAGATCGGTTGGGCAAGCGCAATAGTCTTGTAGAGTCCCGCAACATCGTGACGTGGCTTGGCGCGAGTAAGAAAGCGGACGGCCGAAGCGCCATAAGCGATTGCGGCAGCAACCGCCTCCAGCCCGACTTGCGTGATCTCGTTCACCTCAATCGGCAGTACATTCACCGGCAATCCGTCCCCATGCCGGGCAAGCGCGTCAATCAACTCACCGCCGTGCTTGGCATCGTGAAACATGACAACAGCCTGTTTGCCGCCGGCTTCGCGGTAAGTCGACAACAGCGCTCTCAACTTGCGCAACAACGTATCAGATGGTGGCAAGGCATAGCTGGCGGCGCCGGTCGGGCACGCGGCCGCACATTGTCCGCATCCAGCACAGATATGCGGATCGATGGCGACGTGATCGCCAGCTGGAGTGATGGCCCCAGTCGGGCAAAGATCGAGACAGCGGTGGCATCCAACGATCTTCGAGCGCGAGTGCGCACACAGATCCTCAGTGAAGGCGATGTAGCGTGGCTTGTCGAATGTACCAGTCAAATCCCGAGCCTTTAGCACTGCGCGCAAGACCGCGGCGGGATCACCCGGGTCAGCGCGTAGATAGCCATCGCGCAAGTCGGCGGCGGCAAACAGTGGCGGCCCGCCGGACAGGTCAATGAAAATGTCACAGCGTGACACTGCGCCATTGCGTACCGGCCCGAATTCAAGCGTGCCACGCGAGGAGGGGCTGGGTGCAGCGTAGTCGTCGACCGTGATCTCGAACGCCCCCAGATACCCTTTGACCGTGCGGACCAATCCCTTCACCACCGGAAATTCGGTCACTCGTCTAGGTGCAAGGGCGCCTGGAGGTTTGATCAGTACGGTGACATCGAGATGATCCTTCAGCAGATTGGCGGCCTCGATCACCCGCTCGTCCTTGCCGTAAAGCAGGGTCACCCCTTCGCTGTTGAGTGTGACGAACGAAGCGTCCAGCGTGGACTCCGCACTGGCCGCGATCAGCGCCGCTATTTTCGGGCCGGCTGATTTTGCGTCCTTCGACCAGCCGGCGGTTTCGCGAATATTGACGAATGTGAGGCCTTCGCTGCCGGCGGTTTCGCTCGCAATTTCATTGAACAGCGGCACTTCCTGCGTACAAGCGACAGTAAGCTGCTCGCCGGTTGCTGCCGCCTTCCGAAAACGCTCAAGCTCGGCCCGGCAGAATTGCCGGCCCTCAATAACAACTGAATCCTGACAGATGCGGCGCACCATTTCGCCATCAAGCGGCATGGTGTCTTCGCAGGAACAGATCAGAATAGTGCGCGGCGCTTTGGCCATCCGGTTCATTAACCTTTTCGCTCATCCCGCCAATTCAAGGCAAAACGCCATTCAGACGTCGCCAATACGACAATCCGCGCAGCCCCGGGACTGGCCTCGGGATCGTCCAAGGCTATAATTATATGTATTCAAATACGAAAGGTAGAGTGCGGAACAATGCCGCTCGAGACGCCGGCTCGCCCGCGATCGCTTGCGCCCGAATTGATGCTACCGCCGCTGTTTACGCCGGTGCGCTTGCGCGAGTTGGGCGACGCTTTCGCCCATGCAACGTCGATTGCTGACGAGCGGGGCGCCGGTACGCTGGTCCATGTCGGGCGCTTCGATCTCGCTGAATTTGCCGTGGTACTGGAGCCGGACGAGCCATTGCGCCAGGCGCGGCGCGTCTTCTATGCGGGCATGGCGGCGTTGGCCGACGCACTGGCTGCGCACGCGCAGCCAGAAACCGAAATCGCCATCGACTGGCCAGGTTCGATTTTGATCAATCGAGGGTTGGTGGGTGGCGGCCGGCTCGGCTGGCCACAAGGATTAAAAGAGGACGAAGTTCCGCCGTGGCTGGTGTTCGGCGCTATGATCCGTATCGTCTCGATGACCGGCACCGAACCGGGTTTGAATCCGCTCGTTACGGCGCTGGACGAAGAGGGCTTCACTGACATGTTGTCGAACCAACTGGTCGAGAGCTTTGCGCGACATTTTATGGTTGCCATTGATTCTTGGCAGGAGAGCGGCTTCGGCGCGGTGGCGACGACCTATCTGGCGCGGCTGCCGATCGAGAAAGGTTTGCGTCGCGATATCGATGAGAACGGCGATCTGCTGGTAAGCCGTATGGGCAAGGTTGAGGCTGAGCGGAAGGCGCTGCTGGTAAAGCTCGGCAAACCCGGCTGGCTCGATCCCAAGACCAAAGGGCCACGCGCGTGAAACTCCTCCGTACCATACGCCTCGATCCTTCCGACACATTCGTTTTCGAAAAAGCGGCCGAGCCCGGCGAATGGGCCGTGCCGGGCACCTTTGCGTTCTGGCATCGCGATGCGGCGTTGCTGGAAGGCAAGACACGTTCTGCGTTTCGCAGCGGCTTTCTCGGTATATCGACACTCGGCTGGTCGACTCTGGTGCAGATTGTAGACGCGAGCGAGGATGATCGGCGTGATGTAATCAATACGCTGGCGAAACAACTAATGGCGAATTTTGGCGCCCCTGCTTTTGATGACGCGGTTGCGGCGGCAGAGGAAGAGATCACTTTCGCTGAATCGTTGTGCACGCAGCCACAAGATACGCTCGTAGCGGTGCATCGGACATTTGAGGACGGTGCGGTGCGAGAGTCGTTCCGCACCCTACGCCCTCGAAACGGGCCGAAGCCGCTGCGCGCATTTTCCTTTCTGGAAGTCGAAGGCGGGGACGACGAACAACCAGGTGAGTCCGTCGATCTCGTTGGCTTGGCGGAGCGAGTGCATAAATGAAGGATTTCTGGATCTCCTGCGGCCATCATCTGCTTGACCGCGATCAGGGCGGTGGATTGCTGGTGACCGACGACTTCCTGAAAGTCTATTTGGCTCGGCCGGAGTTGATTCCGCCGCCAGAGGCGTGTGCGGCGGAGCGCGCGCTGCACGGCGCACTGCTCGACAATCCACGCCTGGCCGTATCGACGACCGATATCGCGGCAATTGCCGATGCCGACGCACGCGAGAACTGGCAGTTTCTGATCGAATTCCGCGATCTGCTGCTGCGCCACAAGACGCTGGAAGCCGCCTATGCCGAGTTGGCGCGCAATGGTGCCGGCAATACGCCGCCGCTGTTCGTCAATCAGCTTGTGCACGCGATCCTGCGCAACGCGCTTGACGGCGTCACCGATGCGCGTGTGGTGCGCGCCGCCGAAATGTTCTTTCGCACCCAGCGCGTTACTTTACATGAAAATTCGCTGATCGCGGCGGACGAAGAGACCATAGGAGGTACCAATACCGCGCCGGTGACGCCGCTCGTTTCGATGCTGGGAATTCCGGCCGAGGCCGAAATCGACATTCTCAATGACGATAATGCCGAGAGTTATTGGGGACGCAGCGACCAATTTGACATGGCAATCGATCTCACTGCCGGGCGTGCCGGACTTAGCGCATTGGCTGCGGCGATGGAGCGCTGGGTCGCGCACGTGCTTGGCGTTGAGGTCACCATCGAACCGCTCACCGAGCTGCGCGAAGTGTCGCTGGCTTGGTATGTCGGGCTTGATGCGGACGCCACCAAGATTGGGGACATGATGTGGAATGGTGAGGAAATCGACGAAGCCACCATGTCGCGGGTAGTCGGGCTGTTCGGCCTGAACTTCCGTGATCCCTCCATCATGTTGGAAAAGATCAGAGGCGAACCGGTCTACCTGATCCTCTCGATGACGCCCGACAAGACCATCCGTATGAAGCCGCAGAATCTGGCAACTGGCTTGCCGATTCGACATCTGGAGGCCGTCAGTTGAGCGCCGTGCCTCCATTTGCAAGCATCCCTGTTGGCGTCGTAGTCGAACGCAGCAAGAGCGCGAGCCAATGGGCGGAATTCTATTGGCGCCCGGTCAGTGTGCTGGCGGGTGTCCCGGAAACCGCACCGTGGACCAAACTTAGGGAGCACGGCGAGCATGCGACGTTTTATGCCGGTTCGGCCGAGATCAAATTGTATCGAACGGAAACGTCAAATTATCGCGACAATCTCGCGCTAACTTCACCGCTATTATGGGTTATTTTGCAGCCGGTCGAGCGCGATCCACCGTTTGAGTTGCTGACGGTCACAGCCGATCCGGCCGAAGGCGAAGCAATGACTGAAGCCGGCGTCAATCTCGTCGATACTGTGCCGATGCCGATGCCGATGCAGGAAGCAATTGCGGCTTTCATCGCCGAACATCACGTCGATCAGGTGTTCGTGAAGCGCAAGCGCGATCGCGCCAATCCGGAAGCGTTGGGACGGCACGGACCATCTCTGCGAGAGGATCGCAAATGAGCGACCACGAAAATTTCCTCACTCGCTGGTCGCGCCGCAAGCGAGATACCCCCAACGAAACTGCGCAGGCCGAGAAGCCGGCCGTGGCAGATAAATCTTCAACGCAAGAAGTGAAGTCTGATCAATCGATTGTCGCGCATCCGCTCGAGGCGGACGTGCAACCGGCACCGGAATTCGACTTGACGAAACTGCCATCGCTCGACTCGATCGGCGCCAATTCCGACGTGACGGCCTTTTTCCAGCCCGGCGTACCTTCCGCGCTCAAGCATGCGGCGCTTCGTCGCGTGTGGGCAGCGGATCCGGCAATTCGCGATTTCGTTGGGCTGGCGGAAAACGCCTGGGATTTCACCGATCCCGAGGCTATGCCAGGATTTGGCGCCCTTGACCCAAAGTATGACGTCAAGAAGCTTGTCGGCGAGATCTTCAGGGAAGCCCAACCGGGTGGCGGATTGCCGGCGCAAACACCCGCTTCGGCCCAACTAGCACAGCTACCGGATAAAACAGGCACAAGTGCTGACATACCGACGGCAAATGAACCGGCAAAGGTTGAACTACAACAGGTCGCGTGCTCGGAAAGTAGCACTGAGTCGCAATGTGGCGCGGATGGTGCAATGCAGCACAATGATTTAAATGAATCATCTGAATTGCTTCCGGCGGGAATAAAACTGCGCCGTCATGGTAGCGCGCTGCCACACTGAAATGCCCGAATAACGCCTGAATGCGAGCGTCTTATAGCTTCAAGCTATTGACCCACGCTTCAGTGGGCCGTTAGGCTTTCATTGTAACTATTCGCAAGTGAGCGAGAATCGGATGCGGGATCCGGGTCTGTCGGAAGCGATACGCGTCGCTGGTGGCGTCAGCGAACTCGCGCGTCAGATCGGCATTTCCCAACCCTCCGTTTCAAATTGGATTCGCGTGCCCGCCGAACGGGTCGTTTCAGTCGAAACCGCCACCGGGGTCGATCGGGCTTTGCTCCGCCCTGATCTCTACGATACGAGCAAAACGACAATCGATATCGATGAAGTGGATGTCGCGCGCGCGCAAGAATATGCGCTGATCGCTGCGCTGCTGACGCGTGCACCGAACACAACGTTGCTATCGAATTTGTCTGAGTTGCGAGCCGATGCAACGCCGCTTGGCGTTGCACATGCCGGGCTCGCCGAAGCCGCCAGCCGGGCCAAGGTCGATCGCCTTGAACGCGAATTCTTCGACCTGTTCATCGGTCTCGGCCGCAGCGAACTGATGCCGTACGGTTCTTACTATCTCACAGGCTTCCTGCACGAGCGTCCGTTGGCGCGGCTGCGCGAGGATCTTGCGAAAATCGGCGTCACGCGCGCCCAGGGCGTTTGCGAGCCGGAGGATCACGCCGGAATTCTCTGCGAGATCATGTCGGGATTGGCGAGCCGCCGTCTGCCGGCGCCACCCGATTCCGAGCGCGTGATCTTTGACAAGCACATGGCGCCGTGGATCGGACGTTTTTTCACTGATCTCGAACAGTCGCCAGCGGCGGATTTCTACCGGCAGGTGGGAACCGTTGGCCGCGTCTTCATGGACATTGAGGTGGCAGCGTTCGAGCTGCCGACTTGAGGCAAGCGAAGGGACGAACAGAAATTCTGAGGAGGGAACGGCGATGAATCAGGAAAAATCGAAGCTAGGCCGTCGCGACTTCCTGCGCGCGATCGGCGCTGGCGCCGGTGTTGCGGTGGCGGCCGCTGCGCCACTGGCCAGCGAGGCTGTCGCCTCCGAAACCGATGCCGAAAAAACAAAGGCCCGCTATCAGGCGAATTCCGCCGACGTACAGGCCTTCTACAAGGTCAACCGCTATCCGAGCTAAGGGAGGCTGAGCCGTGCTGATCAAAAGAACAGAACGCCAGACGCGTCGCAGTAGCCTTGCAGCGACGATCGGCAGTCAAACGGGCGGCGGTGTCGATCGCCGATCCTTCCTGCGCAAATCCGGTCTGGTTGCCGGAGGCCTTGCAGCCGTCGGTACACTTCCGTTGGCCAGCGTGCGCAAGGCGGAAGCGGCCGGTCCGAATGTCGCCGGCGCCACGATCCGGAAGAACATCTGCACGCATTGTTCGGTCGGCTGCACGGTGCTTGGCGAAGTGTCGAACGGCGTGTGGGTCGGCCAGGAGCCGGCTTGGGACAGCCCGATCAACCGCGGGTCGCATTGCGCCAAGGGCGCGGCGACGCGCGAACTGGTGCATGGCGACCGTCGCCTGCGCTATCCTCTGAAGCTGGTGAATGGCCAGTGGACGCGAATCTCGTGGGACACCGCGATCAACGAAATTGGCGACAAGCTCATGGACATCCGGGGCAAGTCGGGTGCGGATTCGGTCTATTGGCTGGGTTCGGCCAAGTACACCAACGAAGGCGCTTATCTCAACCGCAAACTTGCGGCGTTCTGGGGCACCAACAACTCTGATCACCAGGCGCGTATCTGCCATTCGACGACGGTTGCCGGCGTAGCCAACACCTGGGGCTACGGGGCGATGACCAATAGCTACACCGACATCCGCAATTCAAAGACCCTGTTCTTCCTTGGCGGCAATCCGGCCGAGGCGCATCCGGTGTCACTCCAGCACCTGCTCGAAGGCAAGGAACTCAATCGGGCGAACTTTATCGTTGCCGATCCGCGGCTCACCCGCACCGCTGCGCACGCCACCGAATATGTGCGATTGCGGCCGGGCACAGACATTCCAGTGCTCTACGGAATGTTGTGGCACATCTTCAAAAATGGCTGGGAAGACAAGGAGTTCATCGAGCAACGCGTCTACGGCATGGATGACATCCGCAAGGAAGTCGAAAAGTGGAATCCGGAGGAAGTCGAGCGCGTCAGTGGCGTTCCGGGTGCACAGCTCCAGCGCGTCGCCAAGATGTTCGCGACTGAAAAGCCGTCGTGCCTGATATGGGCGATGGGGCAGACCCAGCACACCGTCGGAACGGCCACCGTTCGCGCGAGCTGCATCCTGCTGCTGGCTACTGGTAATGTCGGTGGCCCCGGCAAGGGCGCCAACATCTTCCGCGGCCACACCAATGTGCAAGGGGCAACCGATCTCGGCCTCGATATTGTGACGCTGCCGCTCTATTACGGCCTGATCGAAGGCGCGTGGCGGCATTGGTCGCGTGTCTGGGAGGTTGACTATCAGTGGTTCGTCGATCGCTTCGACAAGTCGACCGCGGCGGACGGCAAAGTCACCAACACGATGAACACGCCGGGCATTCCGTCGACCCGGTGGTTCGACGCCACGCTTTACGACAAGAAGGACGTCGGCCAGAAGGACAACATCAAGGCGATGTTCGTCATGGGGCATGGCGGCAACACCGTGACGCGCATGCCGCAGGCGCAAAAGGGCATCGAGAAGCTCGAGCTGCTGGTGGTCTGCGACCCGCATCCGACGACCTGGGCGGCGCTCGCCCCTGAGCGCAAGAACGGCACCTATCTGCTGCCGATCGCCACCAGCTACGAGACCAGCGGCTCGCGCACGGCGTCAAACCGCGCGATCCAGTGGGGCGAGCAGATCGTCAAGCCGATCTTCGAGTCGAAAGACGACAACGAGGTGATGTATCTTCTCGCCAAGAAGCTTGGCTTTGCCGACCTGATGTTCAAGAATATCAAGGTCGAGAATAATGTGCCGGTGGCCGAGGATATTCTCCGCGAAATCAATCGCGGCGGCTGGTCCACCGGCTACTGCGGCCAATCGCCCGAGCGACTGAAGTCGCACATGGCCCATCAGGCCGACTTCGACATGCGCACCCAGAAGGCCACTACTGGTCCGAACCAGGGCGACTACTACGGGCTGCCATGGCCGTGCTGGGGTTCGCCCGCGTTCAAGCATCCGGGCACGCCGCTTCTCTATAACACCAACCTGTCGGTCAAGGATGGTGGCGGCACGTTCCGCGCCCGCTTCGGTGTCGAACGTGAGGAAAAGTTGCCCGACGGCAGCACCCGCAAGGTGAGCCTGCTCAGCAATGGCTCCTACTCCAAGGGCTCGGCTATCCAGGATGGCTACCCGGAGTTTACTTATGGCGTCCTCAAGAAGCTCGGTTGGGACAAGGATCTCACCGAAGCCGAGCTTGCCGTGATCAACAAGGTCAACCCCACGACACCTGACGCGGTGTCGTGGTCGATCGATCTGTCAGGCGGCATTCAGCGTGTCGCGATCGAGCACGGCTGCATCCCGTACGGCAACGGCAAGGCGCGCGCCAACGCGTTCGGCTTGCCCGACGCCATCCCGGTACACCGCGAACCGATCTACACACCGAGACCGGAACTGGTTGCCAAATATCCGACCTTGCCGAATGCAAGACAGTTCCGCATGCCAAATGTCGGCTTCGATGTGCAGAAGGCGGCGGTAGACAAGGGCATCGCCAAGCAGTTCCCGCTGATCCTGTCATCCGGCCGTCTGGTCGAATACGAAGGTGGCGGTGAAGAGACGCGCTCCAACAAATGGCTCGCCGAGCTGCAGCAGGACATGTTCATCGAGATCAATCCTGCTGATGCCGCGGACCGCGGCATCAGGGACGGCGGCTGGGTCTGGGTGACCGGCGCGGAGATGGAGACTGGCAAGGCCTGCCGTATGAAGGCACTGGTGACAGAACGTGTCGGCAAAGGCGTGACATGGTGTCCATTCCATTTTGCCGGCTGGTTCCAGGGCGGCGATCAACGCGGCAATTATCCAAAGGGCGCCGACCCGATCGTGCTGGGTGAGAGCGTAAACATCCTCACCACCTACGGCTTCGACCCGGTCACCGGCATGCAAGAACCCAAAGCCACCCTCTGCCAAGTCAGAGCGGCATAAAGGAGCAACGACCATGGCACGTATGAAATTTCTCTGCGACGCCGATCGTTGCATCGAATGCAACGCCTGCGTCACCGCCTGCAAGAACGAGAACGAAGTCCCGTGGGGCATCAACCGCCGACGCGTCGTCACACTTAATGACGGCAAGCCCGGCGAGCGCTCGGTCTCCATGGCCTGCATGCATTGCACCGACGCGCCTTGCGCGGCGGTGTGCCCTGTGAACTGCTTCTACACCACTGCGGATGCAGTGGTTCTGCATTCCAAGGATCTGTGCATCGGCTGCGGCTATTGCTTCTACGCCTGTCCGTTCGGCGCGCCGCAGTATCCCAAGATCGGCAATTTTGGTTCACGCGGCAAGATGGACAAGTGCACCTTCTGCGCCGGCGGCCCGGAAGCCGACGGCAGCAAGGAGGAGTTTGAGAAATACGGCGCGAACCGCCTCGCCGAAGGCAAGCTGCCGCTCTGCGCAGAGATGTGCTCGACCAAGTCGTTGCTGGCCGGTGACGGCGAGGTGATCGCACAGATCTACAAGGAGCGGGTGTCGAAACGCGGCTACGGTTCCGGCGCCTGGGGCTGGCAAACTGCCTATCGCGAGTCGATTGCAACCTGAATTCTGCCGGCGGCTCGGGGTTTTTGACGCCGCCGGTTACGACAATAAAAAATTGCAAGCCAAAGGGGAGAGAATGGCATGGCGAAGCTTTTTGAACGGGTCCGCTTCATCGCCGGCGCTCTCGCGCTCGCACTTGTTGTCGCCGTCGCGACGCCGGTTTCGGCGCAGCAGCCAAGTTCGGTCAATCCGACCGCGAGCTCGGTCAACGAACAGAAACTGCTGCAACAGCTCAACATGCTACAGGGCCGTGGTACTATTCCGGACGTGCGGTCCTACGTATTGGAGCAGCCGGCCGGACGCGAATGGCGTCACTTCCATGAAGTGACCTTGCGCTGGATCGGCGGCATCGCTGTGCTCGGCATGCTGGGGCTCATAGTGCTGTTTTACTTGGCGCGCGGCATGGTCAGGCTCGAGAGCGGGCGGTCAGGCCGCAAGATCGTACGCTTCAATGGCTTCGAGCGGTTCGTGCATTGGATGACGGCGAGCTGCTTCATCATCCTTGCGCTCTCTGGTCTCAACATCACGTTCGGCCGGCCGCTATTACTGCCATTGCTCGGACCTGAGACCTTCACGACGTGGTCGGAGCTTGCGAAATACGCTCACAACTTCCTCAGCTTTCCGTTCACCATCGGCGTGGTGCTGATCTTCCTGATGTGGGTCGGCGGCAACATCCCGAACCATATTGACGCCGAATGGATCAAGCGCGGCGGCGGCATTCTCGGCAACGATCATCCGCCGGCCGAACGCTTCAACGCCGGCCAGAAGATGATCTACTGGATCGTGGTGATCGGCGGCGGCGCTTCGGCGGTCACCGGCTATCTGCTGCTGTTCCCGTTCTACGTGACCGGGATCGAAGGCATGCAGATTGCCCAGGTCATCCACGCGATTGTCAGTGTGCTGTTCATCGCCGCCATGTTGGGCCACATCTATATCGGGACCATCGGCATGGAAGGCGCCTTCGAGGCCATGGGCGAGGGGTCTGTCGACGTCAACTGGGCCAAACAGCATCACAGGATATGGCTGGAAGAAGAAGTATCCCGCAGCCCGAAGGGTGCGCGCGCCCAGCCCGCCGAATAACGGCAGCGAAAACCAATATGCTTAACGCCCGGCTGCAGAGCCGGGCGTTTTGCTATAAGGGGCCCATGCGTATTATCGGTCTCGCCGGCTGGAGCGGCTCGGGCAAAACGACACTCGTCACCAAGCTGATTCCGCGCCTGATTGCGCGCGGGGTGAAAGTATCCACGCTCAAGCATGCGCACCATGGCTTCGATCTGGACCAGCCGGGCAAGGATTCCTTCTTCCACCGTGCCGCGGGCGCCACCGAAGTGATCATTTCGTCAGCCAAGCGGTGGGCTATCCTGCATGAGTTGCGCGAAGAACCGGAATGGGACCTGCGCGCCCTCGTTGCGAAGATGTCGCCAGCCGATTTGGTGTTGGTGGAAGGCTTCAAGCGCGATGCCTTTCCCAAACTGGAAGTCCATCGCGCCGCCAATGGCAAGCCGCTCATCCATCCCGACGATCCGCATATCGTCGCGATCGCATCCGATGTCACCTTGCCGCAGGCAAAAGTCGTAGTGGTCGATCTCGACGATATCAATGCGATCGCTGAACTCTTGCTTAAACACGCGGTCCCGATTTCCGCAGCGGCAGCCACGGCGCGGAGCGGATAATGGCGCAGCTCACCGATGATTGCTTCGCATTTTCGGGCCCGCTGTTACGACTCGAGGAGATGGAGCGTCTGATTGTGGAGCGTATTACGCCGGTCACCGAGACCGAGCGTGTGCCGCTGCGCGGTGCACGCGGCCGCGTCGTCGCTGCTGATGTGAAAGCGCCGGTCGATCTGCCGCCTTTCGACAATTCGGCGGTCGACGGGTACGCCGTGCGCGAGGCGGATCTGCGCCCGGATGGGAACACAGCACTGACGATCGCCGGCAGGCTTACGGCCGGCGCGCGCTCAAATGTTGAACTTAAGCGCGGGCAGGCCATTCGCATTTTTACCGGCGCGGCCATGCCCAAGGGCGCGGACACGGTTTTCATGCAGGAAGATGTGACGGTCAAAGGCGAACTTGTGACCGTGCCAAAAGGATTGAAGCTTGGCGCCAATCGCCGTCTGGCCGGTGAAGATGTCCCTGTTGGCGCGGTTGTTCTGCCAGCCGGCACTGTGCTCGAGGCGCAGCATATCGCGCTCGCCGCTGCGCTCGGTCTGACCGAAGTCGCCGTGCGGCGGAAACTCAGCGTTGCGATTTTTTCCACCGGCGATGAAATCGTTGAACCTGGCACGGTCCGCAGTAGTGCCGCCATCTACGATTCCAACCGCTACTTGCTTGCGGATTTACTGGAACGGCTCGGGGCGACTGTAACCGATCTTGGCATCCTGGCCGACGATCCGGAAAAACTGTCACGTGCATTGCGGGAATCGACCGCGGGCCATGATCTTGTCGTTACTTCGGGCGGTGTATCGACCGGCGAGGCCGATCACGTGCGCACTGCAGTTGAACGCATCGGCAATCTGGTGTTCTGGCGAGTCGCAATAAAGCCCGGCCGGCCGGTCGCGATGGGCGTCATCCGGGGGGCCAAGGCAGGCGAGAGCGCAGCGTTTGTCGGCTTGCCAGGCAACCCCGTCGCGGTTTTCGTGACTTTCGTGCGGGTGGTGAAGCCGCTCCTGCGCCGGCTTTCCGGCGCGCGTTCCGACAAACTGATCCCGCTACCGGTGCGCGCTGCCTTCGCCTACAGGAAAAAAAAGGACCGCCGCGAATATGTGCGCGTGGCGCTCAAGCGCGCGGCTGATGGCGAAATCGAAGCGGTCAAACACCCGCAGGACGGTGCGGGCATCCTGACGTCTCTCACAGAGACTGATGGGCTATTGGAATTTCCCGAGGATGTAACGGCGATCGAGCCAGGCGCTCGCGTCGGGTTCCTCTCCTACATGGCACTTATCGGCTGACGGCGGGAATTTACGCGCCGAGGCGTACGGCGCTCGTGGAGAACGCCTCATCCACCGGTTCCTGAATGGTGTTGAGCCCGATCGCGCCGATCACGGCGACGACGACGGCGACCACGCAAGCTATGATGAAGGTCTTCATCGAATTGGCTCCTGTCCCCAGAATTTAACCACTATAGCAAATATGCAACGGATGACGCAGCGGTCAATAAGGCGCGCGCGGTTCGTCAGGTATGCTGCAACGCAATGCGTTCCGCCCGGGCTGCGTCTTCCGGCGTATTGACGTTGAAGAAGGGATCAATCGGCTGATCCGGCCAATCGGCGATCGCGACGCCATGCCGCGCTGTCCAGACTTCGATTTTGCGCATGTTTTCCTCGACCAGCGCCTTGCGCAAATCCTCGCGCAAGACTAGCGGCCATAAGCCCACTACCGGATGCCGCCATTCTCCGGACCGCGCGCACGCAAGCGGCACGCCCGCGCCCATCTTGCGGCGAGCCTGGTGCAGGCGTTCGACAAGATCATCCGGCAGGAAAGGGCAATCGCCGGG
>Ga0335082_10004760_pt1 | contig 14827 bp, 9 predicted proteins | sample Lox_Sample_41_FD_206718 | JGI IMG/M metagenome (GOLD analysis project Ga0335082, IMG submission 206718) | Soil microbial communities from Loxahatchee National Wildlife Refuge, Florida, United States - Lox_Sample_4.1 | ecosystem: Environmental > Terrestrial > Soil > Wetlands | place: USA: Florida...
CAGTCGGGACCATAGCGCGGGGTGAGCCAGGGATCGTCGATGTTGGCCGCCGCGATGGTCTCGGTGTCGCGCCACACCATTTGCCAGGTCTGGCCCGCATCTACGGTCTTTGCGACGCCGAGGTTGCGGCGGGCTGCGGGAAGGGACGCTGTGTGATCGCGGAACGAGAGATAAGCGACCTCCGGGTGATGGAGGCTGGTACCAACGGCGCGCAGCTCCAGCTCCGCGGCGCCTTTGGGCGCGTTGGAGAGGAAATCGATGGGCAGGGTCTCCCAGTGGGCTCCGCCGTCGCGGGAAACGAAGAGGCCCGTGACGCCGGTTTTGCCGCCGCGCCAATTCATGCCGGAGATGGCGTAGATGACGGGCTTCTTCGTGCCTCCGGGGAAACCGGCAGCGACATCGAGGAACCGTTGCACGCCCGCGGGCGCTTCCTGCTTGTGCAGCGCGCCGTTCTCGAAAACGCTCACCGAGTTTTCGCCGGCGATGTACAGTGTACGCTTGTCGCGCGGCGACGCAGGATCGACATAGATGGCGCGGGTCTCAGTGGGCAGGCTGGCCAGGAGCTTCCAAGTCCTGGCAGAGTCGGCGGAACGGTACAGCCCGGCGCCGTCCTTTTTTCGGATAGCCACGAAAAGCACCGCGGAGTTGGCGGGATCGACAGCCAGCGCATCCACGGTCTCCTGCGATCCGTCGCGTGTCACGATCTTCTCGTCGCCGTGATCGCCTGTGATGGCTACCCGCTCGACGTTCTTCGGATCAGGGTAGATGAGTTCCCAGGTCTTCCCTTTGTCGCGGCTGCGGTAGAGACCGTCGTTGGCCGCATAAATGATGTTGGCGTCCAGCGGATCGAGGACAAAGAACCGCGTCACGTCGCGCAGGTTGAACATGCGCCAGGAATCGCCGCCATCGTGGCTGACGTAGGAGCCGGTCATGTCGCAACTGACCAGGACGAGATTGGGGTCCACCGCGCTGAGCGTCGGATTGAACTGGGCGCCACCGCCACCGGGACCGAGAACGCGCCAGGCGGCGTGGCCGGGCAGGGCCAGACTGAGCAGCGCAAGAGCAAGAAGTGGTCTCATACGAAATAAAACGTAACTATTGGTATCCTACAGAAGCTTGAGAGTCCGGTCAATGACTTTCTTCCTCTTTCGTTTGTGTTGATTTTGATTCGCGCCGGGTGTAGAGTCCTGGAAGAGGCCCAACATGAATACCAGACGAACGTTTCTGGCTGCGGGCGCGGCCGGTGCGCTCCTGCGCGGTGGCGATCCGGGCAAACGGCCCATTTTCGACGCCCATCTGCACTGCCCAGCGGCGGACGGCTACGTGATCCAGTGGCACCGGGTGACCCGCGACTTCGACGATTTCGCCGCCTATCTCACCCGCACCGGCGTGGAGCGCGGCATCATCAACAACGTCCGCAGTCTGGAGGCGAAGACCGTGGCGGACTTCGTCGAGGGCAATCGCGAGGTGGCGCGCTTCGCCGAGAAGTCCAAAGGGCGCTTCATACCGTCGTGCATCGTGAACCCGCTCTTCATCGAAGAGAGCCTGCGCGAGGTCGAGTACTGCCGCAACCAGCTCGGCATGGTGTGGATGGGTGAGCTCTGCAACTACATCTCCGGCTACGAGTACACGGACCCGCGATTTGCGCGCCTGATGGAGCTGGCGACAAAGCTGCGCATGGTGGTGCAACTGCACACCGAGGGCGACGAGATGCAGTACATCATGGAGAAGTTCCCCTCGGCCACGATGGTGTTCGCGCACTTCGGCGACGACAAGGAATACGATCACATCTTCCGCCGCATCGACCTGGTTGCGGCGCATTCGAACTGCTGGCTCGACACCTCCGGTTACGGGCACGATCGCGTGGGCGTGCTGGAATATGCGGTTGGGAAGATCGGCCCGGATCGCATCCTCTTTGGTTCGGACTTTACCATCAACGACCCCGCCACGGTGATCGCGCGAATCGACAACGCAGCTATCACCGCGGAACAGCGCGAGAAGATCCTGTGGCGAAACACCGAGGCGCTGCTGGCGAAAGTGCGGACATGAAGGGAGCCGCATGTTTCCTGCTGAGCTGCCTGAGCCTGGCAGCGGCCGGCACCCATCCGCATTTGCTGCTGACCCCGCAACGCCTGGAAGCCCTGCGAGCGGCCAGCAGCACCACGCATCGCTTCCTCTGGGATCGTTACCTGCAGGATCTGCCGCAGATGAAGGGCAGCGCGCGCGGCGAAATCCCCGTGGAGGACCCGCGCTACCAGGGCGATCTCATTCCAGACCTCTCCTTCGCCTGGCTGATGACCGGCGACCGCGACACGCTGAATCTGGCGCGGAAACAACTCCTGAAGCTCACGGACAAATCGCAGTGGGCATCCGATGAGAGCCTGGCGTACCTGGTGCCCAGCCATTTCCTGTTCGGCATCGCAATCGGTTATGACTGGCTGTACCCGGAGCTGACGGAGGCGGAGCGCCATCGCGTGGAGGCATTTCTCGGCGAGCAGGCGGAGGAGCTTTACCGTTCCGCTACGAACGGGCGCATCTGGTGGCGCAACCAGTATTTCCAGAATCACTCCTATTCCAATACCTGCGGTCTGGCGTTTGCGGCGGCTGCGCTGTCCGACGTGGACCCGCGGGCAAAGACATGGCGAGCGTACAGCGACACGTTCTTCGCGCGCGTGTTTTCGCTGATGCCCACAGACGGCGGCTCGCTGGAAGGGTACGCGTATGCGGGGTATGGCGGCGAGTATTTGATCAAGTATGCGTTGCTGGCTCGGGAGGTGCTGGGCAAGGACTACACACAAACGCCATGGATGAAGCACTTCGCCTCGTACCTAGTGCAGGGGCTTCTGCCCGCGCGCAATGCGGACGAATGGGCCATGACGTATGGCGACGCGCCGCGCCGGGGCTGGACGTCGACGGCGCAGCACCTCTTCGTGCTCGCGCGCCTCAATCGCGATCCGGCGGCGCAGTGGATGGCGAAAACGACATTGGCGCTGGAACCAAAGGGGCTGGGAAGCCATGGCTGGATGATGATGATCTACTACGATCCCACTGTTCCCACGGCTGACCCTGCCTCATTGCCGACGTTCCAGGCGTTCCGCGAGATCGGCCAGACCATGATGCGCTCGTCGTGGACCGATCCCGAGGCCATGCTGGTGGGCTTCAAGTGCGGTCCATTCATGGGAATGACGGTTTCGCCGAAGGCAGTGTTCGACTACGGAACGGGGCACGCCGCAACCGACGCGGGCAGTTTCCAGATCTTCGCCGACCGCGAATTCTGGGCAATTCACCCGCTCTACCCCGGCTATAAACTGACCGTGGACTACAACACGGTTTTGTTCAAGGGTGTCGGGCAGATGGGAGAGCAGCCGGGATTCGGCGGGGCCGAGGCGCTCCATTTCCGGCAGTACCCGCACCTGATCAACACCGAATCGACCCCACAGTTCGATTACGTGGCCGGGGATGTGACACGCGCGTATCATCCGGCGCTGGGTGTGGAGCGGTTCGTGCGGCACCTCCTGTTCGTGAAACCCGATGTTCTGCTGGTGGCCGATGAAGTGGCGGTGAAGCCGCAGGGCATAGTGTACAACTATCCTTCCGACATACTCCAGACCGCGGAAGGCCTGAGCCACGCGCCCGGTAGCGGATACGTGGTGGGACCCGCTGGCAAAGCGTTCACCACTTTTGAGGGGCCGGCAGGACGCTACCGGCTTTCGGCCGTTTACCTTGACAACGATCCCGAAGCCGGGTCGTATTCACTCGAGGTGGATGGCAACGTTGTGCATCGATGGAAGAGCCAGAACGAGGAGGTGGACGATCACCTGTTCGTTGTCTCTCCCGAGGTTGATCTGAAGCCGGGAAGCCGGATCGCCTTCCGTGGCCAGCCGATGGCGAAAGAGTGCCGGCTGTTGAAGCTCACGGCGTTCAGTTCCACCGTGGAAGTGCCCCCAAGCGTGCAATGGCTGTTCCAGACAGACCCGCGCGCGACCGTGGAGACGTTGGGTAGACGCCAGGAAATCGCGATGGACGGCGCGAGGCTGGACATCGATACGCTGCTGCCGGCAAGTTCGACGGCGAAGTGGGAGCTGCATGCGATCCCAAAACCACAGGAACACTTCACATTCCGGCAGACGCGGCGGCTGGTGCTCGAACCGGTGCTTGAAGGCGGGGCCAGCCAGAGTGTCACGCTGCTGAATCTGATCCATCCGCGCAAGGCTACAGAAGCGGCGCTCACCGACACCGCCGCGTCGATTTCCGGACGAACAATCAGTGCGCGCTGGACACGCGGGGGCGAGAAGTTCTCTCTGATCTGGGATCTGGAACAGAAGACGGTGAAGGTGGTGCGGGGGCGGTAGCGAGCGCTCGCCGCGGCTCAGCGCGCCACGTCGATGGTGCCGAGCGTGTACCAGCCCTCGGCGTCGATGCCTTCGATGGCGAGCTTCACTTTCGGCGTACGAGTGCGCGGGTCCACCATGCCGATCTGCAGGTCGTAATGGCCGGCGGGCGTGTCCGCTGGCACGAAGACGGCGTCGTCGTCAACGATGTCGCCGGGCAGCCAGGTGCGGGTGTCCGCACCGGTCAGCAGAACCTCGCTGCGCTTCTCGTTATGGAGGCGCAGCGCGAGCGGGAACTCGTGATAGATGGGCGCGACGCCTTTGTTCTCCCACCAGCTTGTGAATGCGAGCTTGCCGGACGGCGTTACGGTGACGGGGTACTCGAAACGGCGCAGCACGAAGCGGTAGCCCATGTGATTCAGCCAGCGCTTCACCTGCGGCTCCCACTCCGGCGGCACCGCGGACGACTTGTTGTTGAACGACGAGATGTGCCACTTGAGCGACTGGTCGATGATGTAGCCGATGTCCCACCCGCGGTTCTTCCACTCCTGCATCACCCAGCAGGCTTCAAGACTCACCGGGCCCTTGCGCCACGAATCCTGAATGCCGAACGTCGCCACGGCCTCCGGGTAGGCGTCGAACATGTGGCACCAGCGGCCGTCCACGCCACGCATGTCGCCGAGGCAGTCGGCACGCCAGCCCACATCGCGCTTTGAAAGCGCATAGGTGTTGGTGCGGCGATCGGTGGGCTGCATCATCAGCGGTGTTTTCGGGAAGGCCTCGAGATAGCTGTCCACCAGCGCGCGCATGGTGGAGTCCTTCAGCAGATCGGTGTGTTCGCCTTCGCCCCAGAAGCCGAGGATGGAGACGTCCACAGCTTCGAGGTCGGGGCTGCCGTCGTAGCGGGCTCCCAGGGCGCGGACCAGACCGGTCCAGTGCTTCACGTAGCGGGGATCTTCAGGGTCGGTGCGCCACTTGTCCGGGAACGTCCTGCTCGATTCGTCGCCCATCATGCTGCGATACCAGGCGGGGACGTCTTCGTCCGGCTCGGGACCGAACGGGGCGATGCGCAGCATCAGCGTCTGGCCGCGCTCGTGGGCGGTGCGCAGGGCCGCGTCAAGCATGGCCCAGTTGTAGCGGCCCTCCTCGGGTTCGACGAATTTCCAGTAGACGCGGAAGTAGGCGATCGAAGTGAGCGGCTGGCCGGGCACTTCGAGATGACCATTGAACGGGAACGCTTCGATGGGGTGGCCTTCGGTCCAGCGCGTTCCGGGGTTGAGCGGATCGCCGTTGAAGCGGTTCAACGTGGTGAATCCGATGCCCGGATTGGTCAGGACCGAGTCGATCTCCTTCGGCCGGACGATCCGCGTGGACTGACCGAATAGCATCGCCGAGCAGGCAAGGAGCAGCAGAATCTGTCTCATTTCGCCACCGGTACCGGGTTGGTGATGTCCTCCGGAACATCCGCGGCGGGACGCGCCGGACCGTGCCAGACGCTGCCGCCGAACGTGGTGATGTAGATCTTCGCCGGATTGACTGGATCGATCACCACACGATGCCCCCACTTGAACGTGTAGCCGCGCAGCCGCGTCCAGTTGGCGCCGGCATCGTCGGAACGCCAGGCACCCGCCTCGAACCCGCAGGCGTAGATCGTGTCGGGGTGCTTCGGGTCCACCGTGACATCGTAGACGTGCTGCGATTCCTGGAAGATAGGCTTCCAAATTGCGCCTGCGTCGGTGCTGAGATAGATGCCCCCGCCAATGTCCACGCTCGACGCGCGCCCCTGCCCCCACGCGGAAAGATACATGCGGCGGTTGTCGCGCGGATCGAGGGTGAGGCTCGCCGGACCCGTCACAGTCTCGGGCAGCGCCATCTTCTCCCAGTGCTCCGCGCCGTCACGCGAGCGATAGAGCGCGCCGTCTCCGGGCTGGCCGAAGTCGCCGTCGCTGCGGCGCGACACCACCAGATACAGAGTGCCGTTATCGGCGCGCGTGATCCTCCATGCGAAGGGAGAGTCGCCATCGATGCCGTTGTTCTTCAGGGTCCAGGTCTTTCCATCGTCGGTGGATTTATAAACACCGCGTCCGAAGGCGCAGGCGTAGAGTGTCCGGGATCCGGCGGGGCTCTCCGGATCCAACAACAGATGCGTGACCGATGTGGATGGCATGCCGGTGTTCGAAACCTGCCATGAATTGCCGCCGTCATTCGAGACACCCACGCCGCCGACGAACGTCAGGGGATCGCGATGCCGCCACATTTTCGGACGCGGCAGGTCATGCACACCGCTGAATGCGCCCCACAGCCGGCCTTTGACCTGCGGATCGAACACCGTCCAGTACGTTGTGTTGCGCCACCGGTTGGGCACGCCGTGCGTGGCCGAGGTCCAGGAAGCGCCGCCATCACGACTCTGGAACGCGCCGATGTCCGTGTAGTCGATGATCATGTGGCGCACGTCGAAGGGATCGAACTGCACGCCATAAGTGGTGGTCACATCCAGACCGCGCGTGGTCCATGCGTCTCCCACCTTCACCGATGTCACGGTCTCCCACATCTTGCCGCCGTCGGTGGTGCGGTACGTGCGGAACAAGTCGGTCGCGTAGCAGATATTCGGATCGGTGGGCGCCACGCCCAGGCTCCACGGTGCGTCGTGAAAAACGTCGTGCCCGCCCTCTGTCACACGGTTCTCGATCCACGACCGCACCAGGTTGTCCGAGGGCTGGTTCCCTTCCCGATGCACGATCGCCCACGTGCGGCCGCCGTCAGTGGTCTTGTAGATGCCGTTGAACGAGTTCCCTGCCGCGTCGCCCTGCGGGATACCGCGATAACCGGCGTATGCAACGCGTCCGTTCTGCGCCGATGCCGCGATTGCCTCGAAGCGTCCGGTCGCCGGGATCTGGGACACGCGCCACGTCGCGCCGCCATCTTCGGAGACGTGGATCGCCCCCTTCAATGAAGTCGCGTAGATCACCGTCTTTCCATTAGCCCGGCCTGCGCTGGCCCGGGTGATGCCCTCTGGCACCGCCGCGAGCGATGTCCATGTCCCTCCAGCCCACCTCCAGACGTGACGCTCTCCCACCACCAGCAGCGCATCCGGCTCGCTTGCCATCGTCAGAATCCGCTCACCAGGGAACTCGCGCTCTCGCGCCCATGTTGCGCCGCGGTCCGCCGATCGATAGAGCGCCGCGGTCGTGCTGCCCCGCGCCGGCGCGAATGCGATCCAGAAGTGCGTGCTGTCTTCAACGGCGATTTCGGAAATTACCCGACCTGCCGGAAAGCCGGGGTCGCCGGTGGTCAGTTCGTAGTCGGCATGATCGCCGTTCTCGTGCTCCACGGTGCTCTTCCGTGGATCGGGAAAGATCATGCTCCACGTGCGGCCTGTGTCCTCACTGCGCCATAGCGCCTGGTTGCCCGCGTAGAGCACCGCGGGATTCTTCGGATCGAAGGCGAGGGTCTCCACCACGCCGCGCAGGTTAAACATGCGCCACGACTGCGCGCCATCCAGCGTGATGTACGCGCCGGTCATGTCACAATGTTCCACCACCACGCGCGGATCGTGCGGACTGATGGTGGGGGCGATCATCGTGCCGCCGCCGCCCGGCCCGATGATATTCCACGGATCGAAGCGCGGAGCAGGCCCAGTCTGGCTCGCAACCTGCGCCGGTGCAGCCGCAAGGGCCTGCCGCAACACCGGCTCCATGGCGTCGGCCATGCGCATGAAGCCGAGATCGGTCGGATGCGTGCCATCGACGGTTGCTTCGCCGTCGTAGCCAAGCAGGCCGTCGCCCGGCATGTAGAACAGTTTCGGCATGTCCGTCGCGAGCAGGTCCTTGTATGCGGCCTTGAGCGCGGCATTCTTAGACTCAGCGCTTTCGCGACGCTCTGGCACGAGTCGCCCGTCCTGATATGTGATGTTCTCCACGAGCACGATAGGCGTCTCCGGCCGTGCCTCTCGCAGAATCTTCACGAACGGCACCGCGCGCTCCTTCACCTGCGCGGCGTTCATGTTCGGCAGGCAATCGAGCACGAAGACCGCCGGATCGAGCTCCTTCAGAAAGTGCGCGACTTCGGTCTCCATGGGTCCGTTGCCGGAGAAACCCAGGTTGATGAACGGCCGATCCAGGCGTCGGCCCAGAATCGCGGTGTATGCCATGCCGGGGCGCGATGCATCTCCACCCTCTGTAATCGAGGTGCCATAGACGACGACGGGCTGACGATGCCCCTCAGGTCTGGGCGGCGCTTTGGCGAGCGCAGCCGCCGCGGGGATGCCGAGCTCCACCGATTCCACGCCGTTGTAGAGCGGCAGGTAAAGCATGAACTCGTGCCAGCCCGGGTGCAGCCCGCTGACCAGATCGCGCGTATTGGTTTCGATTTGTGCAGGTGCGGCTTCGCCAACCCACCGCCACGCGCCGCGCTCATCGCGAACGTAAAGGTCCATGCCGCTGACGCCGCCCGCCGCCATGTTCGGCATCCCCTGCCGTTCGAGCCGAAGCTTCCAACGGACCTTGATGGCGGTGGCGTCGGTCATGAAGCGCGCGCAGATGCCCGCCGAGCGCTGGCCGATAGTCCAAACCGGCTCGCGCACAACGCCCCTCGCACGAAGCGGCAGGCGGTCATAGAAGTGTTCGGTGTCGTCCCAGCCCCTGCCCTCGATGTCCGTTTCACGAAGGTCGTACCAGAGCGTGTCGTCGGCAGACGTCGGCGTGGCGCGCGCCTTGTCGACGGTTTGCGGGGGCGGCGTCACCGCAAGCAGAGCGAACAGTGCGAAGCTCAGCATTTCGTCCCCCTTGCCGGCCGCCACCACATCTTCCGCACGTCGTCGATCACTTCCGCCGCCGCCAGTTCCATCTGCTGCGCGCCCCAGGCAACATCGGTGTGGAAGCGGGGGTCCTGTGTCTCGCGCACGGTGTGGTCGGGCGTGGGTGCGCAGTCGAACGTCTCGCCGTCCACGATGCCGTAGTCCACGTTGCGCAGCGGCCCTTCTTTCGGAAGGCGGGCGAGATCGCTGCAACCCGGCCAGCAGGACTCCAGCATCGACGTCTCCTCCGCCGCCGCGTGGCCGATCGACCCGGCCAGAAGCGACCGCGGAAAACCCGGATAGACCCACATCACCCGCACATCCTGAGAAGCGCCGGAGTTGAACTCGTGGCAGATGCGGTTTAGCACGTCCTTCTGATTGTCCGCGCCGTGCCCGTTCACGATGAGCACGCGCTGGAAGCGCATCCGCTCAAACAGGATATGCAGAACATCCCGCAGCACCAGTGCGAACACCTCCTCGCGAAAATAGCCGCTCGCTACTGAGTGGTTGGGGAAGTCCATGCCCTCCACACGCGCCGTGCGCTCGAGACCCAGCGCCTCCAACACCTCGGGTCTGCGCTGACGCTCGGTGCTGACATACAGCGGCGGGTAGTAAGGGCATTCCAGTTCGCGCGCCAGCCGCCGGGCGAAGGCGTGCGCCAACAGGTTGTCGCATCCCATGGCCAGATGCGGGCCGTGCCACTCCAACGGAGCCAGCGGGAGAATCACCAGACCGTTCCGCTCTCTCGCCGCCGCCACTTCATCCGGGAAGAGGAACGCCATGTTCCAGTCGCCCTCGTCAATGGGCCGGTTCGCTGTGTGGTTCATATTCCTGAACTCCTCGATTCGTCTCATTCGCCGGCGGCTTCGCCTTGATGAACGTCATCAGGCCGGCCACCAGCAGCGTGATGCCGGCGTAGGCGATCACAATAGGCCGCTCGGACGGCTTCACCGTGAACAGCAACAGCAGCGCAGCCAGACCGACGAGCCCGCTCACCCGGCTGAGGAAGCGAAACACGGCGGTGGTCTGATCCTTCGAGCCTTTCAGTTCCCGCTCAACATCCACAGGGGTGTCGAGCCGTTGGAACAGTCTGTCTCGCGCCGCCGCAGGACGATCAAACAGACCGCTCCCAAGGAAGATGGCAATCGCCACCGGCGTCACGACCAGCACGTTGGCCACCAGCCCCCAGTCCAGCGCGAAGCTGCCGACGCATCCGATGACCAGGCCGGTCAGAAAGGACGCCATGCCCGACCATCGCGGCGTTCGCTTCACCACCAGGCCGAGCAGCGCCGGCGGCCCGTAGGCCAGCGAAAGAATCGTGTTGAAAGTCACCATCACCTGAAAGATGCTCTTGCCCCGCACAGCCAGCGCCACCGCCAGCACGGTAACGATGGAAGCCACTCCGACCGTTACGATGCGGCCCACGTTGAGCATCCTGCGCTCGCTGGCGTTCTTCGCAAACAGAGTCTGATACACGTCCTTCGAGAGAATGCCGGCATGCATATTAAACGCGCCCGACAGGTTCGCCATGGCCGAGCTAAACATCGCCGCCAGCATGATTCCGATTAAACCGTTCGGGAGCAACGTCAGACTCGCGGCGGCGAAGGCTGCTTCGTGGGGATTGGCGAAGCGCGGCAGGACGACCGCGAGATCGGGGTAGATCACGCGCATGGCCATCGGCGGAATGAACCACAGGAACGCGCCCACCAGAAACAGCGCGGAGCACAGGATCGCCACCTTCCTCGCCGAGCGTTCGTTATCGACGCTGAAATAGCGCTGCGCCATAACGTTGGTGTTGTAGCCAACGCTCACCATCAGCGTCCACGACACGATATAGACCCAGCCGTATTCGTGCGGCAAGTGCAGCGAGACCATCTGGACCGGCAGCGCGTGATACAGCCCGCTCAATCCGCCGACGCGGATCAGGGCCGCAGCCACCAGCACCAGGCAGAACGGCATCAGGATCACCGCCTGGAGGAAATCCGCAACCACCACCGCCCACAACCCACCGAGCATGCAGTAGAACAAAACGATGACGGCGGACACCACAATGGTCACCGTAATCGGCAGACCGCAGGTGGAAGCCACCAGCAGTCCCAGCCCGTAAAGAACGCTGGCCGCCATGAAGAGCTGGAAAAAGACGCTGACCACGGAGAAGGTCTGGCGCGTGCCTTCGTCGAAGCGCTCCGCGAGGTACTCCATCGTGGTGGTGACACGGGAGCGCCGCCAGCGCTGCGCGAAGACGAAGTAGCCAAGCAGGAACGAACACGCGTTACCCACGTACAGCAGCACGACGACAATGCCATCGCGATAGGCAATGCCCGCCGCGCCGGTGAATGTCCACGCACTGAAGCCGCTCATAAAGCAACTGAGGCCGGAGACCAGCCACGGAATTCTGTTTCCACCGCGGAAGTAGTCGGACGCACCCTTGTTAAAGCGCATGAAAACAAACCCGACCGCCAGCATCGCGGCCATGTACAGGCCGATCACGACGAAATCCAGCGCGTTTGCGGTTTTCATGCGGTTGCCCTCGGAACGTATTGGTCCATCGGTCCGCAATATCCGTCCTGCACGGCCATAGCGAGGCGGAGCGAGTGGCGCGCGTCGTCCAGCGAAGAGAGCACCGATGCGCCCTTCTCCACAGCGTCAAGGAAACAGTTGTGTTCGCCCACGAATCCTCCCGTAATCAGCGGATCGGCCGGCGCCGCGCGGTCGAGCACCAGTTCGTTGTTGCGATATTCCTTTTCGCCCGGCGGCACGAACGCGCAGGCATAGGCTGCTCCGAGCGAGATCTCCATCATACGGTTCTGCACCTGAATGGCGTACTGCTCACGCGTGATGCCGCAATCCACCAGAACTGTGAGGTCGGCCATGACGCCCGAGTCGAAACAGAGGCGAACGTGAAAATCGCACGCCTCCCCGCCGACGTACGGGTTGGTACGCGTGGTGACGTGTGTGACATTGCCGCACAGGAATCGCAGACAGTCCAGCGGATGAATGGCCGTCCCGATGGCGAATTCGGATTCCAGCCGGCGGTTCCGCAGCATCTCAGCGCGTACATACCGCACCGGCCCGTTCGCTGCAGCCCACTCCTTCAGGCGCAGCACTGCCGGCATGGCGCGCCGGTTGAACGCCACATAGTTGAGGACATCGTGATCCGTCGCCAGCTCCGCCAGGCGCTCGGCCTGCGCCACGGTAACGCCCGGAGGTTTTTCCGTAAACAGCGGGATGCGCCGCGGCAGAAGCTCGGCTACGACAGCAGCGGTAGCGGTCGGCTGCACCATGCAGTAGATGAGGTCGGCCTCTACCTCAGCGGTCATGCGCCGGTAGTCATCGTACGCGCGCGCGTAGCCGAATTCCTTCGCGAACATGCGTGCCCGCTCAATGTCCAGATCGCAGATCGCTTCGAGAGATATCCGGGGCGTCTCGCCGGACGCCAGCCGGCTAAGCACCGGAGCGTGGAACTCGTGGCAGAAGCTCCCGGCACCGATCTGCACCGCTCGCAAAGGCTTCGACATTAAACCTCCATTGCCGACTTCATCCAATTCATGAAGTGCGGCAGCGCCACTTCGGGCTCGGGGATCGCGGGATGCCAGCGCTTCTCCCACTCGAACGAGACAAAGCGCTCATAGCCGCGATCGCGCAGAAGATCGACAAGTCCGGCCGCAGGGAAATCACCCATTCCCATCAGGACCGGTTCCCACGGGCCATCCGCCGTTCGCCGCGCATCCTTGATGTGTACATGACGCAGGCTCGATCCCAGCGCCGCCAGCCCAACCGGCGGATCTTCGCCGAATTCCGAGAATGCGTTGAGCGGATCCCAGATCGCGCCCATGTTCTCGAGTCCGGCCGCGTCGAGGATGGCCTTCGTATCACCAGCCCGCGCGAAATCGCCATGCGTCTCCAGCCACGTTTCGACGCCGCTGATGCGCCCGCACTCGGCGAGTCTCTGCACGCCTTCCGCTACCCGCCGAATCGTCTCGTCACGAGTTGCGCCCGGTTGCACGCGGTCGCCGAACACGCGAATGGCGGGGGCACTGAGCTCCCCCGCCAGCTCGATCATGGCCCTGCCCATGTCGAGCGATTCCTGCCTCAGGCGCGCCTCGCCATAGTGGAAGAAACAGCTTGTATCCACACAGCAGATGCGCAGGCCCGCATCCCGCAGTTGCCGAATCGTCTGTTTGAGTTCGTCCCCGCGAAATTCCGGCCGCTGCCACAGACGATCGTCGAATTCGATGAACCGCAGCTCTACGCCATCGAAGCCGAGCTTCGTCGCCGCATCGATCACGCGATTCAGGTCCCACGCGGGGCAAGCCAGTGTCGAAAAGGCGATCTTCATGGCCTCAGGTCATCCGATCCAGCATGTCGGTGGTGACGCGATTCTCCACGGGACGGCCCGCGAAAAAGCGCTCCAGGTCGTCGAGAACGATCGACGCGATCTCATGGCGTACCCCGGCCGAGATAGCCCCGACGTGCGGCGTCAGGATGGCTCCGCGAGCGCGGCGCAGAGGATGTTTCGCAGGCAGAGGCTCCTGTGGGTCGGTGACATCCAGCGCGCAGCGCAGTCGGCCTTTCAGCACGAGCGCGGTCAGCGCATCCAGATCCACCAGTGCTCCTCGCGCAACGTTGATCAGCACCGCACCGCGTGGCATGGAAGCAAGCCGCTTGCGATTAAGCATCCCTCGCGTGTCTTCGTTCAGGGCCGCCGCGACGATCAGGTAGCGGGATCGCGCCAACACTTCTTCCAGCGGCATCTTCTCGATGTCCGTAACGTAGGGGTCGTATACGAGCAGGCGCACGCCAAAGGGAACCAGCAGTTCGGCGATGGCGCGCCCGATTCTCCCGTAGCCGATCAGTCCAACTTCCTGCCCGAGAACGGTCTGCACGCCCCCGCCGGAAATGTGCATCTCTTCGTAAATCGCGTTGGACGGCCGCCGCAGCAGCTCGCGGTAGTTGTCGACGTCGCGCGCGTAATAAAGAAGGAAGGTGACCGCCAGCTCGGCCACGTGACGGGCCATTGGCGAGGCCGCGTTGTTGATGACCAGACGCTCGAACAACGGCCGCGCGAAGCGGTTTTTCACCGCGCCGCCGCAGTGCGCAATCATCCGCAGCCGCGGGGCCCACTCCAGCAGTTCATCCGGGTAGAACTGTGGGCTGTCCCAGGTGGTGATCAGCGCATCCGCTTCCCGGAGCGCTATCCGTGTTGCGCGGTCGATCTTCCTTGAAGCCAGACGGCTCCAGCGTCCGATCCTGCTCAGCCGTTCCTGATGCGCCGCCGTAAAGAACGACTCGAACAGCCGACGGTTGGATGAGACCAACAGATTAGGCATGGACTAGTAAGAAAACGAAAGCACAGTGAATCAATATGAATACTAACGAAACCAAGAGTTGGCGTCAAGGGTTGCTTTTCCCCTCCGGACGCCTGCCGGGAGAGCGTATAATCGTGGCGTAGTGCCCCGTAACAACTACGTTCTCGTAGTCTTCGACAGTTGCCGCTATGACGCGTTCGTGAAGGCCCGCCCGCGCGTCATGCGCAAGCTGGGGAAACTGGAGCGCCGCTGGTCGTATGCCACCTGGACCTGCCCCTCGCACTTCAATCTGCTGATGGGCCTGATGCCGCACTCCAGCCCGACCCACGTCTTTGCCTCCGAATACTATAAGAAGGATTTCCTGAAGTACAACGAGCGCCTGGGCTGCACCG
>Ga0335082_10004763_pt1 | contig 14819 bp, 7 predicted proteins | sample Lox_Sample_41_FD_206718 | JGI IMG/M metagenome (GOLD analysis project Ga0335082, IMG submission 206718) | Soil microbial communities from Loxahatchee National Wildlife Refuge, Florida, United States - Lox_Sample_4.1 | ecosystem: Environmental > Terrestrial > Soil > Wetlands | place: USA: Florida...
AGAAGCTGACAGCAACGGCGGTTCCGCTCGAGATCAGCCAGGCCCACACGGCCCGCCAAAAATTTGCAGCCATGAACGATTGTGCGTCAGACCCGCTGAAATCGGGGATGACAAAGCTTGCCGGAATCATCTTCGTTTGCTGAGCGATGAATAACAGCACGGAGGCGAGAGTTCCGACGAGCATTCCCCACAACCCTCCCTTAGGGGTTATAAATTTCCAGAACATACCGAGGAGAATTATTGCAACGGAAGGGGCGAGGAACATCGAACTGATGGCTTGAAGATAATCGATGACCGACGGCATGCTCCGTGCGATGTAGGCGGCGGCAATGCTCAGGAGAATTCCCGCCACGGTCGCCATTCTTCCCATGCGTAAGAGTTTTTCCGGAGTTGCGTCTTTCTTTATGACCGAATGATAGATATCGTACGTCCAGACCGCGTTGAACGAGCTCATGTTGCCGGCCATGCCGGCCATGAACATTGCGACGAGCGAGGTGACTCCCACACCCAGCAAACCGGAGTCGAAGTATCTTTCCATCAGAAGCGGCATGACCGAATCGTAGTTGATCTTCCCATTTTCCGCCAGCAGTGCGAATCCGCTGGTCGGGTCATTGATCAGGACCAGCGCTATCATCCCCGTCCCGACAACGACGGCGCCGAGGAGCAACTTAAAGTACGAACCGATGATCGGCGTCATTCTTGCGGAGCGCAAGTCCTTCGCCGAGAATGCCCGTTGGATGATCAGGAAGTCCGTTGTCCAGTAACCGAATGCGATCGCAAATCCGAGTCCCAGGACCAGTCCGCCCCAAGTGATGTACATCGGGTTGTTCGCCGGATCACCCGACGTTGACCAAAGCGTTGTGAAGGCTTTTGAAAGATGAGCAGAAATTGCGGCCGGTCCGCCGATGTCGATCACGCCGAGTATTGGAAGGATCAAGATCCCTGCCCATATCAAGAAGAACTGGAGGATCTCGGTAAACATCGCAGAGAGCAGTCCGCTCAACGTCACATACAGCGCCACAAAGACCGCAGAAAGCCATATGCTCAGATCCCAATTCCATCCGATGAAGGTGTGAAAGATCAACGCCTGGAGATAGAGCGCGATGCCGGAGACAAGAATCATGTTGATCACGAACATTGCGGCATTGAAGACCCTGGCGCTTTCGTTGAAGCGGGCCTTCAGGTATCCCGGGATCGATTTGATCTTGCTGTGGTAATAGAACGGCATCATGAAAACGCCGAGGAACAGCATCGCCGGGACGGCGCCGATCAAATAGAAGTGCGCAGCATACAGCCCGTACTTCACGCTTTGTCCGGCGTACCCGATCACCTCCATCGAACCCATATTCGCGGACATGAACGCAATGCCGCACACCCACATGCTATTGCGCCTTCCCGCGAGGAAAAAATCCTCATCATTCCTTGTGAATTTTTTCAGATAAAAACCGATCCACGCCACAAAACCGAAATAAATCAACAATATGATCCAGTCGAAAACTGTAAGTTGAATAGCCGCCATGGAATCTCCGGAAATTGACCGCACAGAACTTTAGACAACGACTCCTTTTTTTAGGATGATGTTCGCATACAAAGCCGATTCCCCCGTTGCGACAACGGCGTAGGCTTTCCTGGCTTTCTCATAGAATGCGAACCGCTCGATGTACTCAAACTCTTTGAAAGGTTCTCCGCTTTGTTGGATGATGCGGCGATACTCCTCCCAGATGACGGGTTGAAGGTGATCGCCCGGCGACAATGCCATTAAACCGACCGGTGCTTCAACGTATCCGTCGAGCGGAAACAGTTTCATGACCGCTTTCAGAATATCCGGTACTCCATGTCCGTCCAGGCGGATCAGTCTGCGAGCGATCGACGCAGACGGGAAATTTCCGTCGGCAATGACCAGGTCGTCGCCGTGCCCCATCTCCATGAGGACCTTCAGAAGGTCGGGGCTTAAAATAGCTGGAATGTGCTTTAGCAAGTGGCTCGCTCCGTTTCTTATTTTATTTCTTCGTCAAAGACGACGGCAACTTTTCCGCATTTGCCGCTTGCCATTAACGAGTAGGCATTGCCGACGTCGTCCAGCGTGAACCGATGGGTTATCAGCACTTCAGGCTTGACATTCCATCGGACCAACCGTTCGACAAGCTCCTCCATGCGCCAGATATTCGTCACCCATGAGCCATAGATGGTCTTCTGATCATGAATAATATCTCTCGACGGCTGGAACTCGCATGTCCCCCCCTCGCCAAGAAAAACGACCTTCCCCCACTTGCGCGTTGCCTGGATGCACGTAAGCCGCGCAGTGCTATTCGCAGAACAATCGATCGACTTTTCGACGCCGTATCCAGAGGTCAGGTCCCGTATTTGATCAACGTTATCTTTTCCGGCCTTGATCACCTCGGTAAATAATCCGAACCCTTTTGCAATCGAAATTCTTTCGTCGAGGAGCTCGACGCCGAAGATCTTCCGTGCGCCTAACGCCCTGCACAGCATCGCGGAGGCGAGTCCGACGGGACCCAGTCCGGTGACCAGAACGGCGTCATTGCCGTTCACGCCGATTTTTTCAAGACCTTCGTACACGGTTCCAAAACCGCATGCAACCTGAGCTCCGTCGGAATAGCTCAACTCGTCCGGCAGGGACACAAGGTCCTTTTCTTCAGCGAGCAAATATTCCGCCATCCCGCCGTCACGCTGCCATCCGTACGCCCTTCGGTATTTGCTCGTGCATGAGATCATATATCCTCTTCTGCAGTCATTGCAGACACCGCAGCCGGAAATATGATAGACGATCACGCGGTCATCTTTTTTGAACCTCCGGCATCCGGGGCCGGTTTCCACGATCCTGCCGCATGGTTCATGGCCGGCGATCATTCCCGGTTGATAGCCTTCGGGGCCTTTGCCAAGATGCTCGTGATAGATGCAGCGAATATCCGAGCCGCAAATTGTGGAAGATTTCATTTTTATCAGAACTTCGCCGTGTTCCGGCACAGGGATGCCGAATTTTTTCAATTCGACCGTGCTGTTCCCCGGCAAAATTGCACCGACCATTGTTTCCATGGTCACTGGATCCTTTCTTTAAAGTGCCGCACTCAGGCTCCGGCTATTTTTCCGTCGAGATCCCACAACTCCTCCCACCCTTGATGGTCCTTCCACAGGAACACCTGTCCCTTTATGAGCCTGCAGTTTCTATCGATCTTTGAGATCTCTTTCATGTCGTCGTCCGTCAGGCGAATGCCGGCGGCTTCGAGATTTTCGAAGTAATGATGCACGGAAAAAGGGATCGGGACCTGTCCCCGTTGAATTGCCCACGCGATCGCGACCTGAGCGGGGGAAATTTCCATCCGGCGGGCAATTGAGAGAATGACGCTGTCTTCAAGGTCAACGGTATCATCGGGAGTCCTGTCCCGTTCGGGCCGGCCGGGCGACCCGATCGGACAATAGGCTATCGGTTGAATGTGATTGGTCATGCAGAACTCGAACAACTCCGGCTGCTGAAAGTGCGGATGCATTTCCATTTCGTTGCATGCAGGTTTGATCTTGGCATCCCGCAGCAAAAGCTTCAGCTTTGGGATCGTCATATTGGACGTTCCGATATTCCTGACCAACCCCGCATCCACCAAATGCTCCATCTGCCGCCAAGTCTTCATGAACTGCTCATGGATGTACGGCCTTGCGTTCGGGCTTCGCGCGGTGACATCGCATTTCGGGGGATGGAAATTCGGGAAGGGCCAGTGAACAAGGTACAGGTCGAGATACTCAAGAGAAAGGTCCGTCAGCGACTGCCGGCACGACTCTTCAACCCGGTCATGCATGTCATTCCAGACCTTTGAGGTGACCCACAGGTCCTCCCGCTCAAGAAAGCCGCTCGCCACGACCTCGCCTAGAACGCGGCCGATATTCTTTTCATTTCCGTACACCGACGCGCAGTCGATGTGCCTGTAGCCGGAGTAAATCGCTTTTTCGACGGTGGCTGCAACCGTTTCATGGTCCACGGAATCCGAGCCGAACGTTCCCAATCCAACGGCAGGTATCTTGCTCCCCGAGCTGAGAGTGAACGTGGGGATCAAATCCGGACCAAGATGTTTTTCAATGGCCTTTGAGTGATTCATATCTATCGTGTCAATATCCGCGGTAATTTTTCGATCGGTCAATCCTGGGCATCCGCCTGACGCAGGACGCTCTTGTTCATTTCCCTCCCCGGCCGTTCAGGAGATCATTGGCGGCATTTGCGAGAAAGATATAATCGGCGCAAATGTCGACGACGCATTCATTTTCCCCCCAGAGGAAGGGCCAATCCTCCTTGTTCTCCAGAAAGTCCGGTTTGAGAAGGAGCACTCCCGGAACCACTCCGCCGGCGATGAAGGAAAAGTCGGCCCGGTTACTTCCATAGGTATGTTTCTTTGAATGCGTACCGACACCGGCCACGAAGGAGAGGTTAGAATACGGATGACAGCCGAACACGTAATCAAGACTCTTGTAGATGTACTCCTGCCCGATCAGATCAGGAAAATTTTTATGCAGATAATAGTTTGTAATGGACCAGGAGATCAGCTCGCTATTGCCGGCCCAGCCTCTCGAGCCTATCGGAACTCCGTAGGGGTTCGCCGTCTCCAATTTCTTGAACCCGGCCGCATACCGTACCACGTATTTTTGAAGCCTGGATTTGAAATCGGGGGGCATATACTCAATGGCCTTTGCAGCCGTAGAAATATTCCATTCGGGGGCCGCATCGAGCTGAGGCCATATCAGTTCTTCGAACCGGCGTTGATACTTCTGATCTTTCGTCGTGATATAAAGCTCCAGTGCGGCAGTGCATTCTGCATTCTCAAAGAACCAGGATCTCCATCTGTCGTTCTCGGCAGGGGGTTCCTTGTGCTGCCGATCCCATGCGCTGATCGCCTCGTTCAGAGCATCATCGGCAAGCTGCTTGTTGTAGCCGTTCAGCACGCGGCTTGCGGCCGCCATTGCCGCAATCCCCGAGTAATTGAGGGACGGAATCTTGGGGGTAAAAACCCACCGGTCGTCAAGGGTTCCGCTCGTCAACCCGTCCGTCTCGTAGGGCTTCAGCTTTGGATTGTAGATCAAATTGTCGGTAATGGTCGACGCGTCGCCGAGATGATGGTATTGGTACAGGTTTGGAAAGTTGATCCCCCGTACCGCAAAACCGATGTTCTTGTACTGAGCGACCAGCTGCAGCGTTCCGTGTTCTATCTGCTGCAGGATGTCGGGTTTGCCGTCGGGGCGATGAATGTCGACATAGCGGGTTTTCTGATCGATGAACGTTTCATCACGCTGCGGATGAAAGTTCTCCCAGGTATCCACGAAACTTATGATTGCCGTGCAATGATGGGCAGTTTCAATGTCAAAGTCTCCTGCATCGAACCATCCGCCGACGTCCAGGCCCGGAATGTGCTCCAGCGGCTTGTATTTAGTGTTGGTGGTCGAATCCATCCAGTAGCCGTCGAAGTGTCTGATGTTGACCGGAGCCTGCATGGCGTCGTCACGGTATGGAACTCCGTGCCAAATGCGGTACGCTTCCCTGACAAACATATGGTCCATCTGAACCGGGAACCAGACATCGAGCGTCGGATACCACACTTTGCTGAAAACCTGTGTTCCGATCGGAAACGCTTCGGTCTGTTGGTCGCCGTATTTAATGACATACAGGCCGGTATCCTTCAACGACGAAAAATCGGCGCGCAGGTAACGATAGCGGAGATACTCCCCCCACGGCTTTGCTTCAAGCTTGCGCTTCTCCACAAATTTGCCCTCGGAAGTCACCTGCAGCAGTGATACCGTCGGCAACGGGAGATCGTTCTTATCCAATTCTATGACCGCGACCTTGTCCTGAGAAGGATGGTAACCGACCTGTGAGAATCCGATCACCGGTTTTCGCTTCCACCCCGGGATGGTGTTCGCCTCGAGGTACCACTCAACGACCGTCCCCGTTTTGTTGGCGGGAATCAGACTGCGCACAACAAACCATCCATTCTGCGCCACGTTGCGGCCGTCGTACAACATCAATTCTCCGGTTGAAGACTCGATTCTCACGTACCGTTCGGGATCTTCCGGAGCCAGCACCAGCATTTTACCGGTCGCCAGCGGATCGGGGATGAGAAATTCTCCTCTCCCCCTGTCGTCAAACGTAGTATAGCCGTTGAATTGGGGAATTTTTTCCGAGTTGGGGCGGACCTCTGTTTTGCTGAATGGGGAGAGGGGAAAAATATCCGGCCTGCCATCCATCAGATACGTCTTTTCAAAATAGGCGGATGGGAGAAATTCCAGGTTGAAGCCGGCGTGGCCGACAAGTTTTTCCGGAAGCGGCTTGTCGAGGCTCACGCGTATGATGACGCCGTCGCCTTTCGGGGTCACCGATATTTTTGAGTTAAAATCGTAGTCTTTATACTGAAGGGTCACCGTAATGGAGTTCCCCGTCTTATCCACCTTCCGGTCCGTCATCACCGGAATCTGATCCCATTGCTCCGGCGTCGGCTGCAACCGCACCGCGCCGCCGGTGGCCGTGCGCATCCCGTGATGAATGAGCTCGATCCCCGCCGTCTTCTCGTCGAAAAAGAATCCGTTATACTCGTTGCTGAAGACAAAAACGTTCAGCCCTTGTGCTTCGAAGTATCCCAGATCGTTCAACTGCAGTTTCTGCGAGAAAGCTTGATTGAACGACAAAGTCAAGAATATCAGCATAAAAGCAAATGCAGGAAAGTCTCTTGTCAAATTAACTGCTCCCACTTTCATCGCAGTCCTTCCTCTGAGCGGATTATTTATGCGTAACAATATATCCTCCTTTAAAAAAAGTTTTCATCATTTTCTGCAAGCCGGGTGGTCTCTTTGAGACTCACTTCATCAAAACCATTTTCTTTACCTGGTGAAATGAACCTGCAGTGATTGAATAGAAATAGACTCCGCTTGGCAATTTGTCAGCACTAAATCCAACGGTGTGGCTGCCCGCTGTCTGCTGTCCCTCTAGCAGGGTTTTAACTTCTCGCCCAAGCACATCGTAAACTTTCAGGGTAACATTACTGACGAACGGCAACTGGTAACTGATGACCGTAGTTGGATTGAAAGGATTAGGATAATTCTGACTTAGATAAAAGACCCCCGGCGTGTCTTTGGACTTTGCTACACCCATCGAGGAGAGCTTGCTATAGTAAAGGAATATCTGATAAGGCCTGTAGGTATATATGAAGCTTTCAAGAAACGCATTTCCGTAGTGATCATACAGCAAAATACCGGTCGGCTGGAAATTACCCCCCACTTCGTTGCCCGCAGCGCACGAATCTAAATTGTTGTCCGAGTTGTAAGAAAAATTAAATGGATTGGAAGGAAAATCTGATAGAGAGAGAATTTTGCCAGACCCATCATAGGTAGACACTACCGTAAAAGATGATGTATCCCCCCAATAACGCCAAATATCCAGCAGTTCGCGCCCTGAGCCATCATATTCAAAATGATGTACCTGAAGCGTATCTATGGGGGGTATACCCTGAGGCCTTGAGTCAACGATAGTACAGGTCGCAGTGCCAATAGAATCATACTCGTAGAAATACCCATTGGGGGAATCATCTTCCGCATCCAGCCTTGATTTTAGCCTGCCAAAAGAGTCGTATTCCATAATTGACGAGTCGATATAATCAATCGAATGATTACGCCAGTGATAGCTCGTCAGATTTCCTGATGAGTTGTATCGATAAGAACTGGAAATAACGGTGTCGTTATTTGGAACATAATTAACAGAAATGATCATGTAATTGGCGTCGTATGAATAGATGATGGGCTCAAAATCCTGCAGGACTGAATCTGCATCGTAATGCACCATCTGCAGGGAGAGCAACCCTATTTCGTTATACGAATTATCAGAAATCAGCCTGAGGGGCTTGATGAACCGGCGGCCGTTAATCATATAGGAGCTGTCGTACACGCCCATGTCGTCTTCCCAGATCAATTGACCGCTGCTGTTATACTTAAAATGAAAGGCATTGAATGGTGAAAAAGGAGTGATGTTCGGACGTACAACACTATCCAGAACAAACCCATTTTGTATTTCTATAGGAATATAATTGACGCGAAAATTGAGTGTTCTACTCAATTGCGACGGCTGTGCCACCGCTACGGCATTACCAAATATGATGGATGCAAAAATCACAAAAACCCAGTAACAGTTTCTTTTCATGATACCCCTCCCTTAACAAAACAATCTTGCAGCCCCAAGATAATGACATTCTCGTTAAGCGCCATCAAATAAGAATTGCATTAATGCACTTGTTGCAGGACGAAAGAACAAGACTACATTCACTTCAAATCTATTCTGTCTCATCCGACAATTCTTTCTGACGAGGCGGTCTCTTTAAGATTCACTTCAACAAAACCATCTTTTTGACTTGATGAAAATTACCCGCAGTGATGGAATAGAAATAAGCTCCGCTCGACATGTTTAGCCCGTCAAACCGAACCGAATATCTGCCCGGCTGTTTCACTTCGTTGACAATTTGGGCTACATCCCTTCCAAGAATATCATAGATTTTCACGGAAACAAACGTTCGTTGTGGAATGTCATAATTAATCGCCGTTGTCGGATTAAACGGGTTGGGATAATTCTGACTGATCGCGTAAGCAGTTGGAAGATCAATACCGCTCTTGGCGGCAGTGAGTATGGAGCCTTTGGCACTTACCACAAGCGTATCTGGCGAACCTGTCGTATTATGTGTCAGAATGATATAGCCTGCCTGCGTTAACGTGTCCTGAGGCGTGAACATAATCAACAAATAAGAACTTCCGGATGGCGCAAGGCTCATTTTCTCCTGAGCACAAACGAAGTTTTTGTTCGTTGAGATAATACTTGTAATTCGTAATGTGTCTGTGCCAGGATCGGAAATCAAAACGCTGTCTTCCGTTGAGGTATTGAGTGGGACAGTTCCAAAGTTAGCGGTATCGGCTGATATGCTAAACCCCGGCAGGAGTGGCAACCGCGTTCCATTCGGATTCTGCCAGAACAAGTATGGATAACCATTATTGTATGTAGAATCCATGCACCAAAGTGTGCCGCTCCAACCTGCCTCGGAGAAAGTGGCGGGAGTCTTCATCTGTAATGTTGTTTTGCCAGCGCCACCGGAGCTTGCCGCCTGGCCAGAAGTCCCGATGTCCCAGAACGAGGACGTTACCCCGATGTTCATTCCAAAAAAGCTATGACCCTCTACCCCACCCTGACCGATCAGACCGCCAACATTCCCACTTCCAGCGACTGAACCAGTAGAATAGAAATGGTAAATGCTGTGGCTTCGTTCAACGATCCCACATAATCCGCCTACATAATTTACGCCGCTCACACTCGACTTTGAATAGCAATCAGTCATTGTTCCATTCTGAGCAATGCAACCAACAAGACCACCGACGTAGTTGCCTGTGCCAACCACGTTTCCTGTAGAGAAAGAGTTCGTTAATGAATATCCACCGAATACCAAACCGCATAAACCGCCGACATAATCGTCACCTATTATGTTCAAATTTGTAACACCTAAGCTGTCAATTCCCTCATAGGAAAAATCTCCAAACATGCCCTGGTAATCATATTTCGGCCTGCTGATGAACAAGCTATCAATGATGTGACCGCCACCCTTGTAGCTTCCATAGAAATACAAAACCGGATTCCCAATCGGGATCCAACCTTCTCCATCTCCGCGCACTTGCGTTTTTGAGGCATTGATATCTGCGACCTGAGTAAAGCAGAGTCCGTACCACAGAGTCGGATCAGATGCCAGCCAGTATAAATTTTCTAAAGTGGCTATCCGGTACGGGTTTGCCTGCGATCCATCTCCTGCGGTGGGAGCTTTCACGTTCGTTCCCGGCAGCGGAGTCCCTCCGGGATTTTGCCATGACAAATACGGATATCCATGATTGACGCTTGAATCCAGAGACCAAACGGATGGATTCCAACAGGCGTCCACGAAAAGTGAAGGAGTCTGGAGCTCTGCGGTTGTTTTCCCTTTGCCTCCTGCACTAGCTGATTGGCCTGAAGTCTCGACATCCCAATATGAGTTACAGATTAATGGGAAAATAAAACCTAAGGTAGAATCGTCGTCCCTTTTCCCGATCAGACCCCCTAAAGCACCTGAGCCCGTCACACTTCTGGTGGAATAGCAGAAGTAAACGGTTGAGAGGTAAGAAAAGGTAGCAATAGATCCAATTAAACCTCCTGCACCATTAGCCCCCATTACGCTGCCGTCTGAATAACAATTAACGACGGCTCCACCAAGCTGAGATCCTACGAGACCTCCAACAGTCCCACCGCCGTTTGCATCGGCGGTAGAATAGCTGTTAAGAATCTTGCCGTTCGAATTCAATCCAACCAGTCCTCCCACAAAATCACCTGGTCCGCCAACACTTCCGGAAGAATGACAGTATACTATATAGCCATAGTTCCGTTCGACAAGCGCACCTGAAATTTCGCGGGGAGCCGCAATTCTTGCATGTGTAATCCCAAGGCTGTCTATTGTACCATTGTTGTTCCCAAATAGTCCCGCTCCCGATAGACTGTCAATTACGTGTCCCCTGCCATTGTAGAAGCCGTAGAATCCGCTGCTAATACCAATAGGGGTCCACCCTTGGCCCCCAAACCAGTTTGATGTTTCAGATGCATTAATATCCGCTGTCTGGACGAAGCAAGTAGTGAAGTCAAAGTTGGTAGTCGCCATCCAATACAAGTTTTCCAATGTCGCGATTTGATACGGATTTGCCTGAGTACCGTCACCTGCTGCAGGTGGAACCGCTGTTTGTGCATTGACAAATTGGACAAACAAGAACGTTCCTAATATTGCTTTTAAGATTCTTTTCATAGTGAGGATCCATTAACAAAATGCTTTCCATGACCATATAACAATCAGATTAGACCTAAAATGAAACCTATTTCGTAATACTCAATGACCGCCTCAGCTGAACACTTGCTCCGTTTCTTCCGTGCGGATCCTAAAAGATTTTCTCGCCGTCACACAACTATCTATAAACGAACATTGTCCCCCCGAAAAGCAAATTATCATTCCATGAGTCATCACTATTCCTGCCAAGCCGAAGTCGAGTGTTTCGCTCTATAACCGAAACATGCCATTCATCTGATCTCTATTCTACGGCCATCGATCACGCCAAACACCAGCATTCGCCGTTCCGACAGGCAGAGCATTAGAACTGTAACCTCGATGGCTTTCGAGAACGCCTCTCCCCGACTATCTATGGTTCTGCTTGAGCTAATACCCTTCCATTTTATTTAAGGAGCATTAGCTTCTTTGTCTGAGTGAAGCTTCCGGCATTCAGCTGATAGAAATAAACTCCGCTTGCAAGGTTCCCTGCATTGAATGTAACCGCATATTGACCGGGCACCTGGGTCATATTTACCAGGGTCTGAACCTCTCTTCCCAGGATATCAAAAATTCTCAGCGTGACCTTTGAGGTACTCGCTACGCTGTAGCTGATATTTGTGGACGGGTTAAATGGGTTCGGGAAATTTTGCTCCAACCTAAACGCGGACGGCAGATTCAGGGAAGTCTGCACTCCGGCAAGCGGATTGTTCTTTATATAATTTGCCATCCACAAGAGCGCAGGCCTTGCTGTCCCGTCTGACCGGACCAGGAAACTCGAAGAGGTTGGCGCCCACATTTCATTTTCTTTGTATCCCCAAAGAGTAATGCCCTTTACGTCAGGGAATTGCCAGAACATCGGAAATAACTTTTGGTACTGTTGCTCCTGGTAGGTGTCGTTGGGCGTTCCAGCGTTACTTAAGTTTCCCAGGTCCATCTCGGAGATATAGATGGGCACCCCGGTCCCCGCGAGTCGGACCAAATTGCCCCTCAGTGTGGTTGTATCCGTGTTCTCTATTTCGCCGTCGTGGCATTGCAGTCCTATTCCGTCTATTAACCCCTGTCCCTTCAATAGATTGATAATTTGAACGTACGACGTTGTCGCAGAATTGTCATTAATGACGTTGTAATCATTAATCAGCAGTTTCGTATTGGCGGGCATATATTCCCTCGCCAGTCTGAATGCTGTGATCACCCAATCCCAGCCTGTCGCCCCCTTGCCGCCAAGGGCCTTTTCATAATTAGCCCCTCCGTTCGTACCGTCCGGTGGATTGTGTCCTGTCAGAGGCTCATTGACCACATCGACCAAGTTGATCTTGGGATACCGTTGGCCAACCATTCTGATCCATGTTTCGATGTACCGGTATTGCGTTGCAGAATCGAGCGCCGAGATCCATGACGGCTGCTGCTGTCCCCAAATTAAATTATGGTCCTTAAATACGATATTGTGACTCTGAGTGTAATTGTACACTCTGTCCAATCCGCTCCAATCCCACTGGGTTGAATCCTGTGTCGTTCCAACGGAACCCCATTTGCCCACATTGCCGGCAGTGGTCTGGTTCCAATAGTTAGCGAAATTGGAATCCGGTGAATCGTCCGTATTCCCCAAGAATTTGGTCAGCCCTGCCGCGAGTGCGGGACCATTGTAAATATCGGCAGGACTTAAGATACCTACTCCCCCTTTATCAAGATTGCTTACTCTGAAATGCAGATATGATTTTCCGAAGGCGAGCTTATCGATATCCAATCCATGCACTCCACCGCCGATCTGGAAAGTCCTCGTAAGACTATCCAAGGTGACGGAAAAAGAACTCCCCTTTGCACCTTGATAAGCATTGTTGGTAAGGTTGACCCACTTCCAGATTCCGACGCCAACGATACCAGGTCCATCAACAAAATATGCAGGATCGGAGAATCCGGCTGAGTCAAGGCCGTTTACGGCGACCCAATCGCCGTTCGACGCGGCGTCCTTCAAGCCGAACCCGTTGCCATAGAAGAAGCTGCCGCTGCCTGAATCGACCCGGACGCGGGCAAAAAGATTATACATCCCCGAATCGGGAAATTGAATCTGGTATGTTATCACTCGGCTTGTGTCGCCGGGATTTCCCGCATTTATGGAGTTTGAATCGACTTCAACATACGTGACATTGCTGTCCCGCAGGGTCGGGAAATTGCTGCCGAGAGCTCCGGATTCGGCTTCCACAACTGTCGGTTCTTTGCTTGCGTTCGGATCCACTATCTGCAGGTTGTCGATGTAAATAGCGTTCCCGGTATCGACTGTTCCGTAGAAGTGGATGGGACCCATGATATAGGTCGAAGTATCGGTAACGGTAAACTGCATGGAGTATTTCTGCCACCGGGTGGTCAGAGTAGCGGGACGAATTGCTCCGTATTCTCCCGCTGCGGCACTCCACGTCGTAAAATTCACAGTGGCGCCGGCTTTCTGGCTCTTTGCCCAAATCGAATAATTGTAAGGTATCCCCGGTCTCACGTGGATGTTGCTGGCAACGATCTGGATATCCCACTGATTGACGCCTAAACCGTGAACGGTAACCTTCAACGCGCGGCTTCCTTGTTCCACCGTGTCGTTCACAATCTCGAAAACCGGTTTTGGTTTTACTGTATCCGCCACTTCGATCAACCAGCCAGTGACGTCGGCTCCGGTGACGACACCAACGCTGGAGCTCTCGAAATCTCCGTTGGTAACGATTTGAGCGTTGAGTTTTCCGGATGGTGAGAACACCATCATCACAACGAAAGAGAACAAACCGCTCAGAGCGTGTTTTGTCATTCTCTTCATTCTTCCCTCCGTTATTTTTTTTGAAATTGCAGTTGCATCTTGCCGCCAATGCGCAAAGGAATCAACACAAAGAGACATACAACCCGACATTGCGCCATTCACTCTTTCCATCCGTGCGTCTCGCTGCTTCAACTCTAGAAGCTATCTCAAAAATACTTCACCTCATCCTTCCCAACGGGTCTGCGACCCGCAGGGTCGTTGACGATGCGCTCACTTCGCTCGCTTACTCCCCGAAGGGGTCCTTTGGGGACAGGATGATCCACCCATTTGTTCACCCTGAGCAAGTCCCCCAAAGGTCGCCGAACAAAAGCGACTCTTTGAGGGGACGCGTCGAAGGGTCAATCTAATTTCATTTTTGAGATAGCTTCTAGTGTGCCTTATTCAACGATCGCTCCTCTCAAAGTCAAACCGCCGACGCTCACTCTTTCGCTCGGCACATTTATTCCGATGGCCTTTAGCATCCTCCGTCTCTTACAGCCGGAGACAGAACCGATCTCAACACCGCTCCGCGGGGTCCTAATGATGATGAACCTTTCCTGACAGACTCAGTATTTCCCGCCTTAACTTGTTCGCCTCGGTGTCATTCCGATCCATGGTCAAACATTCATCAATCATGGTGAGCGCCGTGTTGAAGTCCTTCCTTTTTGAATAAGCCAAGGAGAGATCATACAGCACGCGGTGGTCCTTGGGGTTCGAATGATACGCTTCAGTTAAATATTTGATCGCATCATCGTAGTCGCCTCTTGACAACTGTATGAATCCGACTCTCTTTGATGTGTAATCGGACAGATCTATTTTATTCTTACGGTAGAAGTATGTCAGAAAAGTATGAAAATCCTTCAGAACGGGATATTGATACAGCAAAACATCGATATGTTTCACATAATGATCGATATCATCTCTTTTCAAATACGTTGCAGCGAGAAGTAAATGCGCATCGGTCCAGGATATTCTGCCTTCTGTCTTTAATACCGCGATAGAGTCCGTCACATTCTTTGGCTGAAGCAGATCGATAAAATCTTTTTCCTGATAGTCCGACATCTTGCGGGTTTGTTCTACGTACGGCCAATTCCTTTTCAATATTGCAACATTATCATTGCCGATGACCGAGTCGAGCTCCGTGAAGACAAAATTCGCCCGTGTAAGGCTATCCTGTTCGC
>Ga0335082_10004764_pt1 | contig 14819 bp, 16 predicted proteins | sample Lox_Sample_41_FD_206718 | JGI IMG/M metagenome (GOLD analysis project Ga0335082, IMG submission 206718) | Soil microbial communities from Loxahatchee National Wildlife Refuge, Florida, United States - Lox_Sample_4.1 | ecosystem: Environmental > Terrestrial > Soil > Wetlands | place: USA...
CATGAGCTACTACGGGGCGAGCCGGGTGGTGCCCAGCTACAACGTCATGGGGCCGGTGAAGGCCGCCCTCGAGGCGGCGTGCCGCTACCTGGCCTACGAGCTCGGGCCGCACGGGATCCGCGTCCATGCCATCTCCCCCGGTCCGCTGAAGACGCGCGCCGCGTCGGGGCTGAAGAACTTCGAGCTGCTGCTCAACGAGGCCGCGCAGCGCGCGCCCCTGGGAGAGCTGGTGGACGTCATGGACGTGGGGTTCGCCTGTGCCTACCTGGCCACCCCCATGGCCCGGCGGATCACCGGTGGCACGGTGTACGTCGACGGGGGGACGAACATCGTCGCCTGAGGCGCCTCAGAACACGATCTTCAACACCCGCATCACCAGCTCCTCGAGGGAGAAGACGGTCAGGGTCAGCGGGAGGAGGGGCAGGGCGGTGACCGCGGCCAGCCGCGAGATGTCCTGGACCCCGAAGGGAACGATGCTCGTCTCCTTGACGATCGCGTAGCTCCCGCTCAGGTCGGAGAGGGACTGCAGATCCCCGGTGCCGAGGAGCTCTTCCTCCCCGTCTTCCCGTCGAATCCACCGCTTCTCGAATGCGGTGACGTATTCGCTGGCGAGCTCGCCGTACTGGGCCAGGCCGCCTCGCTTCGCCGCCGAGAGCTGGCCGGTGAAGACCATGAGCGGCCCGAGCAGGAAGAGGACGAAGAAGCCGATGAGCCCGATGATGTCGAGCTTGAAGGACATCAGCGGCTGCCCGCCATAGAGCACGCGGGTGGCGATCAACCCGGAGAGCAGCGCGCCCTGGGCAAAGAGAAGTGGCCCGAACGCGTAGGTGCTCCTCCCGAGGAAGGAGAGCCCTGCGGCCCGATCGGGGTGGGTGGGGATCAGGTGCAGGTCGATCCGCGAGACCTGCCAGAGGAAGCGGAACCAGATCACCAGCCGCCAGTACCAGCGGAGGAGGATGAACTGGCTGATGGGAATGCTCACCGCGGCGAGCCACACCCCCGGAAGGGTGAGCTGCATTCGCCCGCCCTCGGGGCTGGCGTACCAGCTGCTCGAGCCGAAGGCGATGGTGCTTCGCCACAGAGTGTGCCCCAGGGTGGCGACGACGACGATCAGCCCCAGCTCGACGAGGATCGAGTTCCGCAGGCGCTTCGCCGAGGCAAGCGCCGAGTCGAACCGAGGAACGTCCGCTGGCCGGATGATCTCCCGGATCAGGAACTGGGCCACGACGCTGCGGGTTCGCCCGTGGACGATCAGCTCCGCTGCGATGAGCACCGGCAAGGCCACCAGGAAGCGGACCTGCGCCTCGATGTCGCGGAGGAAGGGCAGCGCGCCGGGCGGCCCCCACGCCCGTCCAGTGGCCACGGAGAGCACGAGCAGCGGCAGCCAGGCCAGGAGGGTGATGATCCAGATCCTCCGCCAGAGCTGCTCCAGCGCCGGGCCACTGAGGTGTGCGCGGCGGAACAGCTGGTACACCGGACCTCCGAGCACGAGCGAGAAGTCTTGCTCCTCGGGTGTCAACGACACTTTCATGACCGGCCTCCCCGGGGGGCGACGCTAGACCCCGGGCTTGCCGCGTGCGCCCGTCTCGCCACTAGGACTTCGGGCCAACGGCGAAGAACCCTGTTCGCCCGGCGGCTTCCAGCTAACCTCGGCCGCCCGGTCTCACCGGGGCTCGATGCGCGCGTTCCCCCTCGTCCTCCTCGCCGCCCTCGGAGCGGGACCCTTCGCCCGGGGGGAGCCGGCGCCGGACGGGGGCGTCGCCGGGCCGGCGGGATGCTCGAGCTCCGACGAATGCGCGACCAGGGAGGGCCGTGGCTCGGTGTGCGTCGAGTCGCAGTGCCGGCCGTACCAGGACCGGAAGGACCTCTTCGTGCTCCTGGGCCTCAGCGAGCCGAGCGAGGCCCCTCCCGAGGCGTTCAAGCCGTTCCTCTCCATCCTCCCGATCGTGGGCTCGAACCCCACCCAGGGTGCGCTCCTCGGGGTGGCGGCGATCCTCGGCATCTACCTGGGCGATCCGAAGACCACCACCATCTCCAACGTCTCGGCCAACCTCATGTACACGACCAAGGATCAGCTGCTCTCCGGCATCAACAGCGTGCTGATGCTGGGGAACAACGAGTGGCAGCTCCAGGGGGACTGGCGCTTCCTGGTCTTCAACCAGGACACCTTCGGGCTCGGGACAGGGCAGACGCCCATCAGCACCGGCTTCACCCTCAACGGCTTCGGCACCACGACTGCCATCGAGGGCGCGCAGCCGATGGACCTGAACCTGATCCGGATCCACGAGAACTTCCTCAAGAAGGCCTTCTGGCCGTCGTTCTACTTGGGCCCGGGCTTCTCCTTCGATCGCTACTACGCGATCCACGACAAGCTCCTGGACCTGGGCGCGACGCCGCCGGTGGTGACCAGCCACTACGCCTACAGCAGGGCGCTCGGGTTCAACCCGTCGCAGTACAACATCTCCGGCCTGAGCCTGAACCTCCTCTGGGACAGCCGCGACTCGACCATCAACCCCTACCGCGGGATGTACGCGGCCATCTCCTACGAGTGGAACCCGACCTGGCTCGGGAGCGCGGAGAACAGCTCGCTTCTCGTCCTCGAGTACCGCGCCTACCTCGGGCTCGATCCGGCGATCCCCAGGAACCTGATCGCCTTCTGGTTCTTCGCCCAGACGACCGTGACCGGCCAGCTCCCCTACCTGGGGTTGCCGGCGATCGGCTGGGACGCGCGGAACCGGACCGGCCGGGGCTACGTCCAGGGGCGCTTCCGGGGAACGGCGGAGATCTACGGGGAGGTCGAGTACCGCTTCCGGATCACCGAGGACGGCCTCCTCGGTGGCGTGGTGTTCGCCAACGCGGAGACGTTCTCGAGCGCGCCGGTGAGCTACCTCGGCTTCTTCAACCAGGGGGAGAACCTGTTCCAGCACCTCCGGCCTGCCGGGGGCATCGGGCTCCGGTTCATGATGAGCCGGCAGTCCCGGACGAACATCACGCTCGACCTCACCGTGGCGGAGAAGACCTTCGGGCTCTACTTCGGCTGCGGCGAGGCGTTCTGAGGGCCGGTTCCCCGCACCCCGGCGACGCCCGAGGAGCCGGCGCATCGGCCGCCGGCGCCGACCAGGCTCAGGCGCTGCCGGGCTTGGAGAACCGGAGCGCGCCCTTGCCCGCATCCACCTGGATGGTGTCCCCGGCCACGTACTCGCCGGAGAGGACCTTCATCGCCAGCGGGTCCTGGAGGTACTTCTGGATCGCCCGCTTCAGGGGCCGGGCGCCGTAGACCGGGTCGTAGCCGTGCTCGCCCAGGAAGGCGACCGCGGCCGGGGTGAGCTCCAGGCTGAGCCGCCGGTCCTCCAGCAGCTTCCGCAGCCGGGCGAGCTGGATCTCCACGATCTTCCCGATCTGCTCGCGCCGGAGCGGCTCGAAGACGACCACCTCGTCGATCCGGTTCAGGAACTCCGGGCGGAAGTGCTGGCGGAGCGCCTCCATCACCCGCGCCCGCGTGGCCTCGTCCAGGGTGTCCTTGCCCTCCATCCCCAGCTGGAGGATCTGGCTGCCGATGTTGGAGGTCATGATCAGGACGGTGTTCTTGAAGTCCACCGTGCGGCCCTGGCTGTCGGTGAGCCGTCCGTCGTCGAGGATCTGAAGCAGGACGTTGAACACGTCGGGGTGGGCCTTCTCGATCTCGTCGAAGAGAACCACCGAGTAGGGCCGGCGCCGCACCGCCTCGGAGAGCTGGCCGCCCTCCTCGTAGCCGACGTAGCCGGGAGGCGCGCCGATCAGCCGGGCGACCGCGTGCTTCTCCATGTACTCCGACATGTCGATGCGGATGAGGGCGTTCTCGTCGTCGAAGAGGAACTCGGCCAGGGCCTTCGCCGTCTCGGTCTTCCCCACCCCGGTGGGGCCGAGGAAGATGAACGAGCCGATGGGGCGGTTGGGGTCCTGCAGACCGCTGCGGGCGCGGCGAATGGCGTTGCTGACCGCCTCGATCGCCTGACGCTGGCCGATCACCCGCTGCTCCAGCCGCTCCTCCATGTGGACCAGCTTCTGGATCTCCCCCTCCATCAGTCGGCTGACCGGGATGTGGGTCCACTTCGCGACCACCTCGGCGATGTCGTCGGCGTCGACCTCCTCCTTGAGGAACCGTTGCCTCTTCTGCAGCTCGGCCAGGCTCGAGTTCTGCTGCTCCAGCTCCTTCTGGAGGCTGGGGAGGATGCCGAACTTGATCTCCGCGGCCTTGTTCAGGTCGCCCTGCCGCTCGGCGGTGGCCTGGTCGGACCGGGCCTTCTCGACGCGCTCCTTGATCGAGCGGATCTTCTGGATGGCGGACCTCTCCGCCTCCCAGTGAGCCTTCATCTGGCTGAACTGCTCGTTGAGGTCGGCGAGCTGCTTCTCGATCTCCTTGAGCCGCTCCCGGGAGTTGGTGTCGCTCTCCTTCTTCAAGCCCTCGCGCTCGATCTCCAGCTGGGTGATCCGGCGGCGCACGTCGTCGATCTCCTGCGGCATCGAGTCGATCTCGATCCGGAGGCGGCTCGCGGCCTCGTCGACGAGGTCGATGGCCTTGTCGGGGAGGAACCGGTCGGCGATGTAGCGGTTGCTGAGCGTGGCCGCGGCCACCAGGGCCGAGTCCTGGATCCGGACCCCGTGGTGGACCTCGTACCGCTCCTTGAGTCCGCGGAGGATGCTGATCGTGTCCTGCACGCTGGGCTCGCCCACCATCACCGGCTGGAAGCGGCGCTCCAGGGCGGCGTCCTTCTCGATGTGCTTCCGGTACTCGTCGAGGGTGGTGGCCCCGATGCAGTGCAGCTCGCCCCTGGCCAGCGCCGGCTTGAGCATGTTCCCGGCGTCCATCGCCCCCTCGGCCTTGCCCGCGCCGACGAGGGTGTGGAGCTCGTCGATGAAGAGGATGATCTGCCCCTCGGCCGCGGAGACCTCCTGGAGGACCGCCTTCAGCCGCTCCTCGAACTCACCGCGGTACTTGGCGCCGGCCACCATCGCTCCGAGATCGAGCGCGACCAGCTTCTTGTCCTTGAGGCCCTCGGGAACGTCCCCGTCCACCATCCGCCGGGCGAGCCCCTCGACGATGGCCGTCTTGCCCACCCCGGGGTCGCCGATCAGGACCGGGTTGTTCTTGGTGCGCCGGCTCAGCACCTGGATGACGCGGCGGATCTCCTCGTCCCGGCCGATGACCGGGTCGAGCTTGCCCGCCCGCGCCGCGGCGGTCAGGTCGCGCCCGTACTTCTCCAGGGCCTGGTAGGTGTCCTCCGCCTCCTGGGTGGTGACCCGCTTGCCCCCGCGCACGTCCTTGAGGACGGTCAGGAGCCGGTCCCGGGTCACTCCCGAGGACTTCAGCGCCTCGCCGATCGCTCCGCGGTCCTGGGCCAGGGCGATGAGGAGGTGCTCGCTGGAGACGTACTCGTCTCGGAGGCTCTTGGCCTCGTCCTCGGCCTGATCGAGGTCCCGCAGCAGCCGCTGGCTCAGACGCGAGCCGTCCCCGCCCTCGATCCGGGGAAGGCGCTCCAGCGCCTCGTCCACCCGGCCCTGCACCAGGCCGGGGTCGGCGCCGATCCGGCGCAGCAGCGCCTCGGCCACCCCCTGCTCCTGGGTGAGCAGCGCCTTCGCCAGGTGCTCCGGCTCGACCTCGGGCGCACCCTGCCTGCGGGCCAGGGTCTGGGCCGCCTGGAGGGCCTCCTGGGCCTTCAGGGTGAACTGTTCGATGCGCATGGGGGTACCCTAAGTCCCGGCACGAAGTTGGCAAGCAGGCACGGCGCGGGTACAAGCGCCTCGAGATGGCGCGGTCCCAAGCGCACGGCGGGTACCTCTGCCGGCTGGAGAGCCTGGAGGGGGGTGCGCTTCCCAGGCTCGCCCGCGAGGCGCTGGAGGCGGACGGCGAGCCGTCGACGGGCGCGGGCCTGCTCGTCTCCGTCCGGAAGAAGGTCGTCAGGTTCGCCTACGACGCTCCGCACACCTACGGGCGCCGCGGAGCGCGGTGGTACGGCGGGCACCACGCCCTGGCCGCCCGGCTGTCGGTCCTCTACGACACGACGGTGCACGCGTACGTCTTCGATCCGGACGAGCTGGAGCAGGTGGTGACCTTCGGCGCCGGGCACCGAGTCGGAGGCGATCTGCTCCAGTACGAGGACGCCGAGCTCGAGGACGACGAGCTCTCCGAGGAGGCGTTCGAGGCGCTGCGGGAGCGCTGGCCGCTCGGGCACCTGGGTCGACTGCTGGGGCTTCCCCGGGACGAGCTGCTCCGGCTGCCGTACGCCTCCAGCGTGCTCATCCCCCTCGAGTCGGAGGCCGGGCCGGAGCTGGGGCGGCTCTTCTACGAGCCGGCGGCGGATCCGCGAGGCTGAGGCTTGGGGGGCGGCGCGGTCTCCTCCGGCGGTCCGGAGCCGGCGAGCTGCCGGGCCTGGTACCGGGCGTGGAAGGCGAGGAAGAGCACCACCGCGAGGTTGACCAGCAGAACCAGCAGCCGGCCCGGCTGGAAGTGGCGGGCGAGCTCGTACACCTCGAAGGGGAGGAGCGATCCGCTGACCGCCACGACCAGCCATGCCCCCCAGGGGCGGCGGCGCTGCAGCGCCCAGGCCTCGATGCAGGTGACGATCCCGTCGAGCCAGAGGGCGGCGAGGGTGATGTGCAGCCCGCGTGGGCTCGTCGCCCGTTCCAGCAGCCGCCCGATGATGACCGCGTAGGCGCGGGTGGAGTGGTTGCGGAACGCGTGGGCCCAGCGCTGGAGCTCGTCTCCCAGACCCAGGGCCACGGCCACCGTGAGCGCGAGGGCGAGCGCGACCTGCACCCCGCCCTTGACCCACTTGTAGGTGATGACCCCGCGGAGAAGCGTCTCGTCGAGCGCGCGCTGCATCAATCCCGTCTCCGGCCGGTCGTGCCGCCCTCGCTAGCGGGGGACCCGATCCTCGAGCGCCGCCCACGCCTTCACCCGTGCGGAGCGGAAGTACTGGGCAATGATGGCCAGCGCACCGGCGACCAGCAGCGTCCTGAGCAGGGACATGCCGACCAGGAACGTCGGCCGGAGCAGCCACTCCACGGACGCCTCCGGCCCAGCCGGGGGGCCCAGCTGCTGGGCCATCCGCGACACCCGGAGGAAGAACGCCGCATCCGCTGCCCCATCGACCGCCCGGAGGCCCGCCGAGACGAGCGCCGAGCTGCCGAGGAGCCTGCGGATCCCCTCCCGGGGAAGTCCGCCGGGGCGGAGCACCCTCCCCGCGGCGACGAAGGTGAACCACAGGGAAACGGCGAGCACGATCAGCAGCGCCGAGCGGGCCTGCCGGTCCCTGCCCCTGGCCCGGAGCATCGCCTCGGAGAAGCGGACGACGAGGTCCGCAGCCGGCGTGCCCTCCGGGAGCGGCTCGAGCTTCTGCGCCGATCGATCGGAGAGCTCGAGCGCCCCGCTCACCGAGGCGATCCCCGAGCCCCCGGCGAGGAGCATGCAGAGGATGGCCACCGCCCGGGCCTGCGAGCCGATCCCGGAGGCCGCCTCGATCAACGGGGGAACGCCTCGAGGAACTTCAGCCGGAGGTCGGTCAGCAGGGAATCGAAGAACCGTTCCTCCTCGATGGTGAGGTTTCCCCGGGTCTTGTCCCGCAGCACCGCCAGGAGGTCCAGCGCCTCCCGGGCGAGCCCGGCGTCGCGCGCCACGCGGCCCGAGTCCGGGTTCGGCTGGAACCCCATGTGGATGAGCGCCGAGGACGCGAAGCCGAGCAGGACCGCGGTGAAGTCGATGGCGCCTGCCCGACGCTCGAGGACGAACGTCTCACCGCGTGCGCGGTCGTCGGGTGAAGGCACCACCTCGGGTCACTCCTCGTCTTCTTCGTCGTCCAGCAGGTCGTCGGTGTCCGCCATCGACGTCTCCACCTGGACGGCCTTCTCCGAGACGTCGGGAAGGGTCTTCAGGTAGCGCTCCCAGGCTTTCTCATCGACCTCCCCCTGGGCGAGGGAGCGAGCTGCGGTGCGCTTGTCGAGGTTCTTCGGGTCGAACGGCTCGGCCATGGCGGGCGAATTTGACGGGACCCCCCGCTGGCGTCAACAACCGCGGGTGGAGAACCGGACGATGCTCGCGCCCGCGCTGCCCCGAGGCCTCTATGCCGTCGCCGACGACGGCGCCCGTCCGCACCTCCCGCTGCCCGAGCAGGCCCGGCTGCTGGCCCGCGCCGGCGCGCGGGTGGTGCAGGTGCGCTGCAAGCGGAGCGCGGGGCGCGCCGGGTGGGAGGCGGTGCACGGCGCGGTGCAGATCCTGCGCGAGCTGGGGGCGGTGTCCCTGGTGAACGACCGGGTCGACTGGGCGCTGCTCTCTGGGGCGGACGGGGTCCACGTCGGCGACGAGGATCTCCCTGCCGCCGAGGCCCGGCGGCTGCTGGGGCCGGCGCGCCTGGTGGGGGTCACCGTCCGCGACGCGGCGGGGGCACGGGAGGCCGCCCGCGCAGGGGCGAGCTACGTGGGGCTCGGGCCGGTCTTCGCCAGCCGGACCAAGGACGTCCCCGCGCCGGTGCTGGGTCTGGAGGGGCTCCGGCAGCAGGTGCGGGGCAGCCCGCTCCCGGTGGTCGCCATCGGCGGCATCGCCCTGGAGAACGTGGCGGCCGTGGCCGGGACGGGCGTCCATGGGGTGGCGGTCGTCTCCGACCTGTGGACCGGGGCAGAGGTGGGGGCGCGCGTCGAGGCGCTCCAACACGGCTTCGGTCTGGGACAGACTGTGCCGCCGTGAAGCCCCATGGACACGTGCTGCGGCGGCCCAGCATCGGGGTGACGCCGGACGTCGAGGACTCCGCCGGCGGGGAGGCCTTCTCCCGGTACGTGCTGAAGTCGCCGTACGCCGAGGCGGTGTTCCGGGCCGGCGGCCTTCCGCTGGTCCTCCCCCTGGCGAGCGATCCCGGGATGATCGACGCCTTCCTCGACCGGGTCTCGGGTCTGGTGGTGACCGGCGGCGCGTTCGACGTGCCGCCCGAGGCCTACGGCGAGTCGGCCCGGCAAGGACTCGGGGCGATGAAGCCCGCGCGCACCCGCTTCGAGACCGCGCTGCTGCAGGCCGCCCTGCGCCGGAACCTTCCGGTCCTCGGGGTGTGCGGCGGGATGCAGCTGCTCAACGTGGTGCTCGGCGGGACGCTCTTCCAGGACATCCAGACGGATCTGCCCGAGGCCAGGAACCACGAGCAGTCGCACGATCGGACGCAGCCGTCGCACCCGGTGGAGGTGAAGGAGGCCACGGTGCTCGCCGAGCTGCTCGGGAAGGGGCAGCTGATGGTGAACTCCACCCATCACCAGGCCGTGTCGCGTCTCGGTGAGGGGCTGGTGGCGAGCGCCGTCGCTCCCGACGGGGTGGTGGAAGCGATCGAGTCGAGCAACGGGCAGTTCGCGGTGGGCGTGCAGTGGCACCCGGAGCTGCTGCTGCAGTCGATGCCGCTGCAGCTCGGGGTCTATCGCGGGCTGGTGAGCCGCGCGCGCGACGTGCGGCGGTGAGGCCGGTCCGGCGACCGGTGCGCTCCCGGCGCCGCGCGGCCCCGCGGGTCCTCCTCGTCGGGGGGCTGGAGCCCTCGGGACGGGCCGGGCTCCTCGCCGATGCCGAGGCGGTCCGCGCGTCCGGGGGCGTCCCCCTGATGGTCGCCTCCGCGGTGACCGCCCAGGGGCGGAGGACGTTCGGCTGGGAGCCGGTCTCCCCCCGGCTGGTGGAGGCGCAGATTCGCGCCCTGCGCGAGCTCGGCCCGATCGCGGCGGTGAAGCTGGGGATGGTGCCGGGGCGGGAGCATCTGCGCGCGGTGCGCCGCGCGCTGAGAGGAATCCGGGCGCCCTGGGTGGTCGATCCGGTGGTGCGGGCCTCGTCGGGCGGGCGGCTCTCCCGGCTCGGAAGGCGGCGGTACCTGGCGCTCGCCGGGCCCGGGGTCTGGCTCACGCCCAATGCTCCGGAGGCGGCGTGGCTGCTCGGGCTGGACCGGCTGGGTGGCCCGGAGGAGGCGGGCCGCGCGGCCGAGCTGCTCCAGGTGCTGGGGTTCGAGGGGGTGGTGCTGAAGGGAGGGCATCTGCCTGGAGCGACGGTGGTCGACCTGCTGGCCACCGGCGGCGGCGTGCGGGCGCTGCGGGCACGGCGGTTGCCACGGGGCGCCGATCACCGTGGATCGGGGTGCCGCCTCGCCTCGGCCCTGGCCACCGAGCTCGGGCGAGGAGCATCCCCCGGTCGGGCGCTGGTCCGGGCGCGGGCGATCGTCCGCCGCGCGCTCGCCGCGCCGAGGAGACGCTGAGCGTCGTCCGGACGTCTCGTGGGCGGTGCTACGCTGGCGCGCTCCGGAGTGGATGACACTTGGCTGCCCCGGTCTACAGCTTCGGCCCCTTTCGTCTCGAGCCGGACGAGCGGCGACTGCTGCGCGATGGCTCGCCGGTCGCGCTGCCGGCGAAGGCGCTCGACACGCTCATCCTCCTGGTGGAGGGAGCGGGCGCGCTGCAGCGGCAGCAGGAGCTGATCGAGCGGCTCTGGCCCGACACCTTCGTCGAGCCCAACAATCTCCAGTACAACGTGTCCCTCATCCGGCGAGCTCTGGAGGGTGCGGCGGGCGTGGAGCTCCAGACCGTCCGCGGACAGGGATACCGGCTCGTCGCCGAGGTCTCGCGGTCGAGTGGCTCGAGCTCCGCGACGGCCCCCGGGAGCATCCCCCCCGCGCAGCGGACGTACTTCTGCCGGGGCATCGACGGCACGCGCCTGGCCTACGCCCGGCTCGGCGATGGACCTCCGATCGTGAAGGCGGCCAACTGGCTCAGCCACCTGGAGCTGGACTGGAAAGGAGACCTGTCCCGCAGCTGGCTCGAGCTGCTGAGCCGGGGCCGCTCCCTGGTGCGCTACGACGCCCGGGGCAACGGGCTCTCCGACTGGAAGCCGCCGGTCCTGAGCTTCGAGAGCTTCGTCTCGGATCTGGAGACGGTGTTCGACGCCGCGGGGGTGGAGCGGGCTCCGGTCGTGGGACTGTCGCAGGGGGCCGCGGTGGCGGCGGCGTACGCGGCCCGGCACCCGGAGCGGGTCTCGGGCCTGATCCTCATCGGCGGGTGCGCCCGCGGCTGGCGGGTGAAGGGACACCCCGGGCTCACCCGGCAAGTCGAGGCGATGATGGTGCTGATGCGGGAGGGCTGGGGCGGGCGCAACGCCGCCTTCCGCCAGATGTTCACCTCCCGGTTCTTCCCCGAGGCCACGCCCGAGCTCGCCGCGTGGTGGAACGAGCTGCAGCGCGAGACCACCACCCCGGACAACGCGGCGGATCTGCTCTCCGCGCTCGGGGACATCGACGTCCGGGCCGAGCTGCCCCGGGTGCGTGCACCGGCCCTGGTGCTCCACAGCCGGGCCGATGCGGTCGTGCCGATGAAGGACGGGATGGAGCTCGCCAGCGGCATCGCCGGCGCGCGGTTCGTGCCGCTCGAGAGCGGTAACCACGTGCTCGTCCCCGGCGAGCCCGCCTGGACTCGCCTGGTCTCCGAGGTCGAGGCCTTCCTCGCTCAGGAGGTCCTCAGCTAGCCCTCAGGCGCGCCAAAAGCTTCCCCGGGCCGTCACCCGTACCCTGGGCTTCGCACCGCATTGGCGCGGCGCGGGGAGGCTGCAGTGGTCGGCAGGCGCATCGGCTATCTCACCTACGGACTCGTCGCCTATCTCGCCTTCGTCGGGGTGGTCCTCTATGCGCTCGGCTTCGTCGGAGGCTGGCTCGTTCCCCGCTCCATCGACGCGGGCGGTCCGAGCTCGCCGGCGAGCGTCGCGCTGGCGATCGACCTGTCGCTGCTGGCGCTCTTCGCGGTGCAGCACAGCGTGATGGCCCGGCGCAGCTTCAAGCGCGTCTGGACGCGCCTCGTGCCCGAGCCCCTGGAGCGCAGCACCTACGTGCTGTGCGCCAGCGCCTGCCTGGCCCTGCTCTTCGCCGCCTGGCGCCCGCTGCCCCACGTCCTGTGGACCGTGGACCAGCCGGTGCTCCGGCGCGCGCTGGTGGCGCTGTCCCTGGTCGGCTGGGGAACGGCGCTGGTGAGCACGTTCCTCATCGACCACCTCCATCTCTTCGGGGTGCGCCAGGTCTCGCTCGGGGCAGCGAAGGGGGAGCCGGGTCCGGGCCGCTTCCGCACCCCGGGGCTCTACCGGCTGGTGCGTCATCCGCTCTACCTGGGGTTCCTGGTGGCGTTCTGGGCCGCGCCCACGATGACCGTCGGGCACCTGGTCTTCTCCCTGGCGATGCTCGGATACGTCCTGATCGGCATCCGCCACGAGGAGCGGGACCTCGTCCAGCAGTTCGGCGAGCGCTACCTCGAGTACCGGCGGCGCGTCCGCGCCCTGATCCCGCTCCCCAGGGGACGGGCCGGATCCTCCGGGCGGGGCGAATCGCGCACCTTCGGCCCTTCGGAGCGCTCGGCCGAGGGGTGACACGTCGTCCGAGCCCAGCCGACCCCGGTCAGCTCCCCCGGGCCCGGCTCTCGAACCGGGTGTACTCGGAGAGGAAGACCAGGTCGATGGTCCCGGTCGGGCCGTTCCTCTGCTTGGCGACGATCAGCTCCACCGGTACCGCGCCCCGGCTCCCGTACCCGCCCCGGCCGGTGCCGTCGTCCTCCTCGCCGTCGTCGTCGCGGTGGATGAACATCACCACGTCGGCGTCCTGCTCGATGGCCCCCGACTCGCGGAGATCGGAGAGCATCGGCCGTCCGCCCTTGCGCTCCTCCACCTTCCGATTCAGCTGGCTCAAGGCGAGGATCGGCACCTCCAGCTCCTTGGCCAGGGCCTTGAGCGATCGACTGATCTCGCTCACCTCCAGCTGCCGGCTCTCGACCTTTCCCTTCTGGTGCATGAGCTGGAGGTAGTCCACCACCAGCAGCCCCAGCCCCTGGTTCTTCTGCTTCAGCCGCCGGGCCTTGGCCCGCAGGTCGAACGGGGAGAGGGCGCCGGTGTCGTCGATGAAGAGCGGGGCGTTGAACAGGCTTCCCGCCACGTCCTGGAACTTCTCCTCGTCGCTGGGGGTCAGCCGGCCCCCGCGGAGCTTCTTCATGTCCACCCGCGCCGCGCTGGCGAGCAGTCGCATCAGCAGCTGATCCGCCGGCATCTCCAGGGAGAAGATCCCCACCGGACGCTCCTCCTTGAGGGCCACGTGCATCGCCACGTTCATCGCCAGCGACGTCTTTCCCACCCCGGGGCGGGCGGCGAGGACGACCAGCTCCCCCGGGTGGAGCCCGGTGAGCTGCAGGTCGAGGTCGACGAACCCGGTGGAGAGCCCGGTCACGCCGCTCGAGGACATCTTCATCCGGTCGAGCAGCTCGAGCGTCCGCTCCATCAGCTCCCGGACGGGCCGGAGCTCTCCCTCGCGCTTGCGCTCGGCGATCTGGAAGACCCGGCGCTCGGCCTCGTCGAGGATGGCCTCGAGCTCACCGGTGTCCTGGCTCGCCAGCTCGAGGATCTCCCGTCCGGCCGCGGCGAGCCGCCGTCGCACGGATTGATCCTTGACGATCCGCGCGTACTCGACGGCGCTGGAGGCCAGGGGAACGACCTGGTCCAGGGTCATCAGGTAGGCCGGTCCGCCGATCCCGGCGAGCTGCCCGCGGGTCTTCAGCTCCTCGGAGAGGGTCAGGTGGTCGACGGGCCGCTGCGTCCCGTCCAGCGCCACCATGGCGGCGAAGATCTGCGCGTGCGCGGGGCTGGAGAAGTCGTCGGCGAAGACGACCTCGGCCACCGAGGCGAGCACCGTGTTGTCGCCGAGGACCGCCCCCAGAACCGCTCGCTCGGCGGCCAGGTCCTCGGTCTCTCTGCGCAAGGAGACGACAGCCATCGATCACCACTCCCCGCCGGAGCGGGCCAGGATCCCTCCGCTCCCTGACAGCACGCAACGGCAAATCCGACCCGGGGAGCGCCGTCCCCGGGCCGGAGGGGAAGGGCGCCTCACGCGGCGGGGACGACCTCGACCTTGATCTTCGCCGCGATGTCGCGGTGGAGCCGGATCTCCACCTCGTGGGTCCCCACCGTCTTGATCGGCTCGGGGAGGTGGATGTGCCGGCGATCGACCTTCTGCCCCTTGGCGGCCAGGGCCTCGGCGATGTCCAGGGCGGTCACCGAGCCGAAGAGCTTGTCCTGCTCGCCGACCTTCCGGGCCACGGTGATGGACACCGCGTTGATCCGCTTGGCCTGCTCCTCGGCGTTGCCCTTGAGCTTGGCCTGCCTGGCGGAGATCACCGCCCGGTCGTGCTCGAGCTGGGCCACGTTGCTCTCGTTGGCCAGCACCGCCAGCTTGCGGGGCAGGAGGTAGTTGCGGCCGAAGCCGGGCTTGACGTTCACCAGCTCGCCGGAGCGCCCGACGTTGGGGACGTCCTCGCGCAGAATCACCTTCATCGGCATGGCGTCCTCGAGCCTCAGCCCACCAGGGCGTTGTAGGGGATGAGCGCCAGGCCGCGGGCGCGCTTGATCGCCACCGCCACCTGCCGCTGGTGCTTCGCGCAGCACCCCGAGATGCGGCGGGGGATGATCTTCCCCCGCTCGGTCACGAAGTACTTGAGCGTCGCCTGGTCCTTGAAGTCGGGCTTGCTGCCCTTCTCCGCGCAGAAGCGGCAGACCTTCTTCCGGCCGAAGCCGCCACGCCCGCCGCGCTTCTCGTCGTCGCCGCCCGCCCCGGCGCCGCCCGGCCCGCCCGATCTCCCGCCGCCTCGCGGGCCATCGGCCCTTCCGTTTCCGTTTCCGTAGTGTCCGGTCATGTGTGCTCGCCGTGGTGGGCCGCTCAGGCCTCCTCGGGCGCCTCCTCGTCCAGGCCCTCGCCGCCCTCACCATCCCGGCTCGGGCCGGTGCGCTCCGGCGTGGGGCCGCGGGCCTCGTC
>Ga0335082_10004765_pt1 | contig 14814 bp, 11 predicted proteins | sample Lox_Sample_41_FD_206718 | JGI IMG/M metagenome (GOLD analysis project Ga0335082, IMG submission 206718) | Soil microbial communities from Loxahatchee National Wildlife Refuge, Florida, United States - Lox_Sample_4.1 | ecosystem: Environmental > Terrestrial > Soil > Wetlands | place: USA...
GCATGACCTTTAATGGGATCTACTATCTGCCCTTCGGTAGGGGAATGCATTTTGCCAGCAACGTCTCCACGCCGCTGAACTACCTGATCGGCGGGTGGCAGGTGGCCTTCATCGGCACCTGGTACAGCGGCCTCTGGATGAGCGTAAACCCCGGCTTCGTTCAGACGGGCAATGTGCGCATTTCCGCCAACCAGCGGGCCACGTTGAATATCTCCGGCAGCAGTGATCGTTATCGGCAGTGGTTCGCGGGCAATTTCAACCCTGCGAACGCGAGCAACGTGCAGGGCACTCTCGTTCCCGCCGCAGTACGACCAGCCGGCCCGAACTGCTCTGGGGCCTATGTCGGCCAGCTTGCTGTGACCCTGGCGGATGGAACGTGTTACAACGCTCCTTTCTCGGGACTCTATAACCCCGACCCGCGCGCCAACATTATCGGGCCGGGCGGGTGGAATGTCGACATGTCGCTTTACAAGGACTTTAAGATCACCGAACGATTCGATCTACGATTTGGCGCCGATTTCTTCAACGCATTCAACCACCCGAATGACGTGCCGCCCAACACAACCACTGGTTTGCAAGACCTCAGCCTGCAAGCGACAACCTCGAATGGAGGCTTGAACGACCCGCGCGTGGTTCAGCTCTCCTTGCGCTTGCAATTCTGAGGAACTCACAAGGTTTGTGAAAACTTCTTGGAATTTGCAGGGTGCAAGAGACTAGAGCAGGTTCGGCCAGGTTCAACGCAACCCGAGAGAGCTCATTGTCGAAAGTTGCGAATCAGCACGGCGTCTGAGTACTGCGTTCCCCGGGAAAGCACGAGCTCCTTACTGTCGCGCGACCAGGCAAAGTCGAAAATGTCCTGCGATGTGAAATTGGTTAGCTTCCTCGGCGTTCCGCCGTCGGTCGGCACGCTCCAGATATTCGAAGAGCCGTCGTGGTTGTCAACGTAGGTAATGTTTTGGCCGTCGGGAGTAAAAATCAATGCCCACGTCCAGCCCGGGAAATTGAGCGCTCGCAATAACTGGCCAGTGTGGAACGAAACAATTCCGCGACGCAAATGGGAAGCCGCTGGATCGTAAAAGCTGCACAAAATGGAGTCACCGGCAATACTCCAAAGGTGCCCGATTGGCAGCTCAGACAGCCGCGTGGCGGGACCACCCGAGACCGGAATGCGGAAAATGTGTCGTTGCGAATCGCTGTCCTCCCTGTCGAATAGGATGTCTTTCCCATCCGGGGAAAACAACGGGTCCAGGCCGTACTCCGAACCGGCTAGCAGCCGGAAGGTTCCGCCTTCGATGTCTGCGATCCAAATCCCATGCTGAGTATGGTTCTTGGCGGCGGCAACAGCGATCTCGCGACCGTCAGGCGATAGGGCCGGCCGACCAGGCACTGTGAGTTCGACGGGGCTAAGGCGGCTTGACGGCGCACCGTCAATGGTTGTTCTCCATATTGCCGCCGTCTCACCAACATTCGAGACGTACACCACCTGTTTTCCGTCAAAATCCAGTCCATACTGGGTTCCGGTAGATGGCAGCTGGCGAACGGTCCTGAAGCCGTCTGTAGCAAGCCAGAGCGAGCTGCGGGTAACCGCAGAGATCGCAAAGAGCGCTTTGCCGTCGGCCGTGATACTCAGGCTCCGACCATCATAGCTGCTGGTGTCGTTGGAGATGCGCGTAACGTTCCCGCCCGGATAAGACACTAGAAAGATGTGTTCCGGCTCTGGGCCAGCCGGATTCCCGACAAACGCCAAGCCACGACCGTCGCGGAGCCAAACCAGCTTTTCAATGTCAATCGAATTGACTTTTAGCTCACTCATATGACCATCGGCGCGGATCACGGAAACAGCCGAATAACCGCCTTGTTTGAGCAGGACCCATCGCGAGAACGCCAGCAGCTTTCCATCAGCCGACCACGCGGGAGCCGAACGGGGTACGTCGTCGACATGCATCTCCCTCGAATACCAGACCTGAGGCTCGCTGCGATCCGGGTTGGCGACGACGACCTCAAACTTACCGTTGCCTGCCAACCGTTTGTAAGCAATCTTCGTCGCATCTGGGGAGAAAGCCACTGTTCCCACGGTGTGGGTGAGAAATAACTCTGGTGTGCCACCCAACGTTGACACCTTATACAGCCGGTCTTCCTTGTTTTCCATGTCGTATCGCTCGTAGTAAACGAGGCTATTGTCGGGCGAAATAGTGACGTCGCTAACCTCCGCGTCGAAGTCAGGCGTGATCTTCAGGGAGCTCCCGGTGGAGACCTGTTGGATCCAGAGGCTTGCTTTTCCGTTGATTTTCTTCTGATATACAAAATACCTGCCATCGGTTGAGAGCGCGCCAGGTCCAAAAGCGCCGCCATCTTCTGTCAGGCGAATCACAGTTTCCGCCGCATCTGAGCTGGATGGATGAGTAGCATTGCGATAGACAAGCCAGCCCACCACCGCCAGGCTTCCGAGCACAAGGACGGAAATCGCATAGCTGAGGCGATGGAACGGACGCGTTGTCGTCGCTGACCGTACGCGCTCGTCCGAGCCGCCTGCAGCCCGCCTGGTTCCTTCGGCGACAAGCGGTGGGGCTATGCCTGCCCTGCCAGAGGCGGCTGCAAGGTTATCAGCTTCCCACTCGCGCCTGATATTCTTTAGTTCTCTGCCAACCTCTGCAGCCGACGGGTAGCGCCGCTCACGATCTTTCTCCAGCGTTTTGCTGATAACTGACTCCAGCCGCAGGGGTGCGGCTGGGTTAAGTGATTGGACGGGGGGCGGAGAGTCATAAAAGATGGCATGGTGGAGGAGCGCAGCGGTCTCGCCGCGAAAGGCACGCTGGCCAGTAGCCATTTCGTAAAGAACAAGGCCAAACGAGAAGATATCGGTGCGCGCGTCCAACCTTTCTCCACGAACCTGCTCTGGGGACATGTAGCCTGCCGTACCCATGGCGACGCCGGTGCCGGTAATTGTGGGTGCGGCGGGCGTCAGGGGGCGAAGGGGCGCGGCTTCAGCCGCGCCAAGCTTTTCCTGCGCCGTTCCGAGTGTGGCATCGGCGGGTGCGGTATTCCCCTGTGTCATCTCGAGCGAGCGCCAGTGGTTTCGGGCCGCGAGTCGAGGAACCCCTATATCATCTACCTCCCCGCGTACATCCCCGCGACTACAAGGGTTCCTCGACGCCTCGCTTCGCTCGGCGGCCGCGATGACACCAAGTGGGGCTTGCTCGCTCTCACCCGCGGCTGGTGCCCCATTCAAGCCGGTTTCGCTTGGGTGGGTTTCGGCCTCCATGAGCTTCGCCAGCCCGAAGTCCAGAACCTTCACCACGCTCCTACTGGTGAGAAAGATGTTCGCCGGCTTGACGTCGCGGTGGATGATCCCCTTTTCGTGCGCGGCCTGCAGACCTTCGCTCACCTGAATTCCGATGTCCAGAAGTTCCTCGATTGGCAGTGCTGTCTTGTCTTCTGCGACAACTGCCAAACGGTCGCGCAGGGTCCGCCCTTCCAACAACTGCATCACGATGAAGGGCTTGCCTTCGTGCTCACCAAATTCGTGGATCGGACAGATGTTGGGGTGGTCGAGCGACGACGCGGCCCGCGCCTCGCGAGTGAAACGCTCCAGCGCCTGTGGCTCGCTACCCAACTCCTCGGGCAGGAACTTCAGGGCAACCTGCCGGCCGAGTTTGAGGTCCTCGGCGCGGTACACCACTCCCATGCCCCCGCCGCCGATGATGTCCAGCACACGATAGTGCGAGACCGTCCGGCCAATCAGAACAGCCGGCTGACGGTCCATGCGTACTGCAGCCCCGCTCGTGCCCGCGACCCTAGCAGCCTCCTGGACAGGGCGGTCCTCGGCAACTTCAGCCCACTCTACCGGTACGATCAACCGGTAGCCGCGCCGGGCGAGGGTCTCAATGTACCTCGGCTCGTCGGCAGAGTCCTCCAGAACACGCCGCAGGCTGCGGATCGCAGCGTTGATGCTGTGGTCGAACTCCACAATCGTGTCGTTCGGCCACAGCTTCTGCCTAATCTCCTCGCGGCCGACAAGTTCGCCCTTACGCTCGACCAACATGCGGAGGATTTGCAGCGGCTGCTCCGCCAATAGGGTCCTATCCTGCCCCCGGCGCAGTTCTCCGCTCCTTAGATGGAGTTCAAAGACCCCGAAGCGAACGCGGGCTGGCTGCGTGTCTTTCATGGAGTTGTGGGGAGCCAGGGAGTTGTCGCCCAGTGTACTACATGGTCGTCGAACACAAAAAGCGGTAGAGCTGTCCTACCCCCGAGTACGCTGTTGAATCAATAGAAAGAATGATTCGTCTCGGGAACATTGAATCCTTCAGCAACTAGATGGAATCCAATCAATTACGATACCAATGGCAGGCCCTCGTACGACATTCACAAAACGGCAGAAGGAGCGCGCGCGTCAGGAGAAGCGCACCGAGAAGGCGCATCGTAAGGCGCAGCGCAAGCAGCTCGGTGAAGCCGATGCTGCCCCCGTGGAAACGCAATCCCTTGCAGATCTGGCGATAACACACGATGAAGATGGCCAGCCGCAAGGCTTCGATTTCCACGATTTTGCCAAGTGACATCCGATCCGAAGTTGATCCGATATCCCGCCTTTCCGGCATCCGTTTCAATTACAGCGCCGAGCAAACTAGAGCGGCTACGATCTGCCACAAAGTCCCGCGGACTTTTTTCCATCGCGTGGGCCGCACCAGCCGCATGGGATCAGCGGGACATGCCTCAACCCTGGTTTCCGGCGCTGAAATCGCCGAGTTGCGCTTGATCGAAAGGACGCTGAAGGTAAGATTGGGCGGAAGCGGGTGGATTCTGCCGCCAGAACGACCACGGCACGAGACACGCTCCCTACGCGAACACTCACTCGCCTGGCTGGACGAGTATTATCGTAAGGTGAAGATCACCGCCTGTTAGCCGGCAAAGACTCCGCATGATCTTCGGCAAGGCTGAACTCCCAGCCGCAGTACTGGCCCCCGGTGCTCTCCGGCGGGCAATGCAGGCAGGTTGTGCGGAGACGCGAATCGATGGTTCGGGCAAACGTTTCGAACTCGACCGTCCCCACACTCCGGCAGGGAAAATCAGGCAGCCCCTTGCGGCGTCGTGTTTCCTGTACCCGGCAGACATCCATAAAGAATCGTAAGCGCCTTCGATCGAGGGACCATTCCACCCGCTGGGCGTTTATGAGGTTGTACATGCGCAGGCTCAGCGCCTGCTCCAACGCCTCAAGACCACCCATATGCGGCACGTGAAACGTGGTCATGATGCGGTGCGCCTCCGCCACGGCAAAGCGTTCCCACGCGCGGGTGTCAAGCTCAATCGCCGCTTCCATCCCCAGGCGCTCTTCGGCGGCCAGGAACCAGCAGCCATCGTGTGCCAGCCAGTTCTTGGCGAACATCTCCAGCGCCCGCAAGAGGTCCTCACGGGTCATCGCATGAAACGGGCTGACAGAAGCATCACTCATGTTTGGGGGCATTTTCCTCGGCCGGTGGCGCACTACATCTGGCGTCGTTGCGTCGCGACCCGACGGACGTCGCGGTGCGTCACGTGGGCACTCCGAGTTTGGGAAGCACCCACTGAGTCAACACCACATACCCGGCTACGAACAGAATGATCCACAACCAATTGGGCATGGGCTCCTCCAGAACTATTATGCGCCCTTCTCACCGCGCAGGCTGCGCTCGCGCCACGTCCTCGCTCGACTTCAGCCCGCGCTTGCCCAGCATCCACATCGCCGGGCACCAGTTCGTAAATCCTGATTGCAGCAGGTTCAATCCCACAAATGCCGTGAACAGATACCAGTACCGACTGACCCAGTATCCGAGCGCCAGGGAGATCAGGACAAATGTTCCCGCCATCAATCGCAGACCGCGTTCGATGGTCATACAGTTACCTCCGATGCGTCAGGCACACACTCCAAAGTCGGCGGCGCCTGCAATCTATGTTTTTCAACCATGTAGTACAGGACAGGAACGGCCATGCGCGACAAAAGCGTCGAGGCCACTTCCCCGGCCATCAGCGAAATCGCGAGCCCTTGAAAAATCGGATCGAACAGAATGACGCTTGCACCCACAACGACGGCCGCAGCCGTCAGCAGCATCGGCCGGAAGCGCACCGCACCGGCATCTACCACCGCGTGCTCGAGGCTCATTCCTTGCTCGCGCCGCAACTCGATGAAGTCCACCAGGATGATCGAGTTCCGCACTATGATACCCGCACCGGCGATAAAGCCGATCATGGATGTGGCGGTGAAGAACGCGCCCATCAGCGCGTGCGCCGGAAGAATGCCCACCAGCGTCAACGGAATCGGAGCCATGATGACCAGCGGCACGATAAACGAGCGGAACCAGCCTACAACCAACACGTAAATCAGCACGAGCACGGCCGCAAATGCCAACCCGAGATCGCGGAAGACCTCGATGGTGATGTGCCACTCGCCATCCCACTTCATCGTCAGCCGTTCGGTTTCGGTGGGCATTGTCGCTTCGTAGCGTTTAATGGCATAACCCTGCGGTGTCCTCAGCTTGTCGATTGCGTCGTTCATCTTCATGATGGCGTACACCGGGCTCTCTTCCTCCCCCGCCACGTCGCCCAGCACATACACCACCGGCCGCAGATTCTTGCCGTAGATACTGGTGTTGATCGCCTTCTTGTCGAGGTTGGTCACCTCGGCCACCGATACCTGTCCTCCTCCTGCGCTGGGCAGATGCATCGCCGCGAGCGACTCAATACTGGAGCGGTCGGCCCGTGCGAGTTGCACGCGAATCGGAACGTCCTCCCGCGCCTGTGGTGAGTGCAGCAATCCTGCAGTCGCGCCATCCAGCCCGATCTGCACGGTGCGAGTCACTTCCGCCGCTGAAACTCCGTTCAACGCAGCCTTGTCAAGATCGACCTTCAGGTCGTACTTCACCTGTGGGTCTTCGATGTACCAGTCCACGTCCACCACGCTAGGCGTCGTCTGGAAGATGTGCTTGATCTTTTGCGCCAACTCGATCTGTTGCTTGTAGTTGGGGCCGTACACTTCGGCAACCAGCGTTTGCAGCACGGGGGGCCCGGGCGGTACCTCGGCGACCTTAATACGCGCGCCGTAACGGTTGCCGATCTCTATCAGCCCGGGCCGCAGGTGCTTGGCAATAGCATGACTTTGCTGGCTGCGCTCGCGGCGGTTCAGCAGGTTCACCTGAATGTCGGCCTGGTTGGCGCCGCGCCGCAGAAAGTAATGGCGCACCAGTCCGTTGAAGTTGTAAGGGCCTGACGTGCCCGCGTAGATCTGGTAGTTTGCTACCTCCGGCTGCTGGCCGAGGTATTGGCCCATCTCCTGCGCTACGCGTGTAGTCTGCTCCAGCGTGGTGCCGTTGGGCATATCGATGATGACCTGGAACTCACTCTTGTTGTCGAAGGGCAGCATTTTGACTTTGACAAGCTTGAGGGCCACCAGCGAACACGCCAGCAGCAGGAGCACCACCATGCTGGCGAGAAACATCCAGCGCCGTCGCCAGTTCTCGATGAGCGGGACCATGATGCGGCGGTAAAGCCGCGTCGTCCAGCCTTCGGGTTCGTGCTGACCCGCGGCGCGCTCGGCATAGTGGCGCAGCAGACGCAACGCCGCCCAGGGCGAGACGATGAAAGCCACGATCAGCGAGAACATCATCGCCGCCGATGCGCCCACCGGGATGGGCCGCATGTAGGGGCCCATCAGGCCGCGAACGAAGGCCATGGGCAGAATGGCGGCGATCACCGTGAAGGTCGCCAGGATGGTGGGATTGCCCACCTCGTCCACTGCTTCCACCGCAATCGCGCTGAGATCGCGTCTGCAGTTCACCGGCATGCGAAAATGCCGCACAATGTTTTCCACCACAACGATGGCGTCGTCCACCAGAATGCCGATGGAAAAAATCAGCGCGAACAGTGTGACCCGGTTGAGCGTGTAGCCGTACAGGTAGAAGACGACCAACGTGAGCGCCAGCGTGACCGGCACCGCCAGCAGCACCACGCCCGACTCGCGCCATCCCAGCGCCAGCGCCACCAGCAGCGTGACCGACAGTGTTGCCAGCAGCAAGTGCTTCAGTAATTCGTCGGACTTGTCCTTCGCGGTTTCGCCGTAGTTCCGCGTCACGGTCACGTTCAGATCGGCGGGCAGCAGATAGCCGCGCAGTTCTTCGATTTTCTTTTCGGCCTTTTCCGTAATGACCGTCGCATTGGTGCCCTTGCGCTTGGCCAGCGTGATGGTTACGGCCGGGTACTCGCCGCGCAGCGCGTCTTGTGGCGCGCCCGCGCCGTTGGCGAACAGTACGTAGTCTTCAGGCTCGGCTGGGCCATCAACAATTTCGGCGGCAACGTCGCGCAGATACACCGGCTTGCCCTGATACACCCCCACCACGACCTGCTTCAGGTCATCGGCCTTGCCTAGGAATCGCCCGGCTTCGACCTCGAATTCCTGGTTATCACGCGCAAAGCTGCCTGCGATAGCTCGGCTGTTGGCGGCTTCCAGGTGCGCTACGACCGCGCCCGCCGCCGTCCCGTAGGCCGCGAGCTTTTGCGTGTCGAGCATCACCCGCACTTGCCGCGGCAGCCCGCCGATGATCTTCGTCTCCGAGACATCGTCAATCTGCTTGAGTTGTTCATCCAACTCGCCCGCGATTTGCCGCAGCTTGTAGCTATCGTAGTTCTTGCCCCACAGAGTCAAGGCCATGATGGGCACGTCGTCGATGGAGCGCACTTTAATGATGGGCTGGGAGACGCCCTTGGGTATACGGTCGAAATTGGAATACAGCTTGTTGTAGGTCTTGACGATGGCGTCTTCTTCGTTGGTTCCGACGTAGAAGCGCACCACCAGCATGCTGAGTCCGGGTCGGGAGATGGAGTACACGTACTCCACGCCGGGGACCTCGCGCAGCAACCGCGTCATCGGCTCGCTGGCGCGCTGCTCGACTTCGGCCGGCGTGGCTCCCGGCATCTGCACAAACACGTCGAGCATGGGCACTTTGATCTGCGGCTCTTCCTCTCGCGGCGTCATTCTGATGGCAAAAGCGCCCGCAAACAACGCGCCGAGGATCAACAACGGCGTCAACTTCGAATTAATGAAAGCACGGGCGATGAGTCCGGCGATCCGCAGCGAAGTGTTGGTCTCGTCCGCCATCGTCACTGCGCTCCGATCCGTTTGCCGCTAAGTTCACGCCCGTCTGGCTGCGCCACAATGCGCTCCCCATTCGCCAATCCCGAGAGCACCTCGATCTCGGCATCGGCCGGCTTGGCCAAGGTCACATAGCGCAGACTGGCGATGCCGTCTTTGCCCACCACGAATATCCCGTCCAGTTGCCCGCGGTGCAGCAGCGCCGTTCGCGGCACAAAGATGGATTGCCGCTCGCCGCGTGGAAAACGCGCGCGGCCGAAGAGGCCGGAGCGAATCTGCGGATTCGCTGGAAGATCGATTTTCACCGTGAACGTCCGGCTCGCCGGATCGGCTGCGGGAACAATCTGGACAACCTTGCCGGCGATGGCCTCGTTGCCCAGCGCGTCGATGACGACGGGAATGCTGGCGCCCGGTCGCACCGCGCCGATCTGGCTCTCATCGACCGCGGCCTCCAGCCGAAAACAGCTGGGATCTTCCAGCGTCAGCAGTGGAACTCCCGGCGCGGCCATGGCGCCTGCGTCGGCCAGTTTGGCAACAATCAAGCCGTTGAAGGGCGCGCGAATTTTGGTAAAGCCCACTGCGTTGTTCGCTTCGGAAACCGCGGCCTCGGCCTGCGCGCTGTTGGCGTGCGCTGCATCGCGCCGCGCTCTGGCTGCCGCCAGCTTGGTCTTGACCTCGTCGTATTCCTGCGGGCTGACTGACTTTTTGTCGTAGAGCATCTCGTAGCGCTTCATCGTCGATTCGGCCAGCGCATAGTCGGCGTCGGCGGCAGCAACGTTCTGCTCCGAGGCCCGCAATCCGGCGCTGGCACTCTGGTACGCTGCCCTGGGCTGCGCTTCGTCAATCGTAATGAGCACTTCGCCGCGCCGCACCGCGACGCCTTCGTGTGCGTTGACTCGCGTGATGGTGCCCATCACCTGGCTGGCAAGCTGCACCGACTGCGCCGCGCGGACCGTGCCGGTAGCCTCAACGTAATCAGGCACCATGGTCTGTTGGACAGTGATCAGAGGAACGTTGACCACTTCCTGAGTCGCCGCAGTCGCGTGCTGCTTCTCATTGCTGCACGCAGCCAAACCGACGACCATCAGCGCCGCGATTAACACAGAGGGAACGAACACGCCAAAATGTTGAATTGTCATCCCGGGCGAGAACCGCGCCCAATCCGCATCCAGCCCGCAATGCGCGGCGCGGTCCGAGTCGAGACACCTGCGGTTCGTTTCTCGCGCCTTTGTCTGTGTGGAAAATCGCAGATCCTTCGACTGCGCGTTCTGCATGAAAGCGTTGGCTTTAATCCTGTTACCAATCATTGCGTCACCACCAGAGAACTTGGAGTGAGCGTTCCTGTCGCCAGCTCCACGCCGGCGTGGCTGGTCCGCACACGGTACACGGCCTGCCAGTAGTCCGTGCGGGCGCGATGTGCCGCCTCTTCCACGCGCAGCAGATCGGTGACCGTGGCCAGCCCGCTTTCGTAGCGGTTCTGGTTGATGCGCAGGCTCTCGTCGGCTTGTGCGATGGCGCTGCGCGCGACCGCGACCTGCTGGCGCGCAGCATCAAAGTCGTAATACGCCTTACGCACTTCCAGCCGGATGTTGTCGCGGAAGGCATCGCGCATAGCCGCAGCCTTCTCCTGCACTGCCTTCTCGCGCGCCAGATGCGCGCGCTTGCTGTCGCCGTCGAACAAATCGAACTGCAACTCCGCGCCGGCGATCCAGTTGTTGCCTCCGTTCCATCCGGGCGTGGGGCTGTCGGTCTCCCACGAGCCGAACACGTTCAGCCGTGGCGCGAAGGCGCCCTTCGCCATCGACACGTTCTTGGCCTGCGCGCTACGCTCCGACTCGATGCGTTTCAGGTCGGGCCGCTTCTCCAACGCCTCCGACTCAAGCTCGGTCACAGGAGTCGCTGGGAAGTTGCGATCGGTCAGCGCCTCCTGCGGCTCGTAAACCGTGTCGGCACTCATGCCCAGTGCCAGCGCAAGCTGGGTGCGCGCCAGCGCCTGGTGGTCCTGGGCCTGGATGAGTTCCTGCTTGCGCTTCGAGGTCACGACTTGCGCGCTCAGCAGGTCGGCATCCACTGCCATACCGCTCTCCACGCGAGCGCGGCTGCTGGCCTCGATTCCCTCTGCCGTCCTCAGCGCCTCTTCCGCAACCTGCACCTGCTTCTGCGCCAGCAGCACTCCGTAGTACGCCGCGACTGCCTGAAACACCAGCTCCTGGTCTGTGCGGTCGAGTTGCTGCTCTGTCGCTTGCTGCATGTACCTGGCACGGCTCACGCCATACCAACTCTTCAGGCCGTCGAAAAGGCTCCATTGCCCGACGAAGCGGCTGGAGAAGTTGCTAATTGGCGTTGGCGTATTGAGGCGATTGAGGGCGAAGTCAGCGAGAGTAAAGTTCTGCTGACGCAATCGTGTCCCAAAGACAAACACGGGATCGTTGCCCCGTACCAAGCTTTCGGCAAAGGTAATCTTCGGCATCAGCGGTGCCTTGGCTTCGCGAATCGCAGCCGCTGAGATACGGGTATCTGCCAGCATGGCTTTGCGCAGAGGATTCTTCTCCAGCGCCATGCTGACGGCCTGGGGCAGTGTTAGTGGAGTCACTGCCTGTGCCGATGCCAACGGCATCAACATCGCTGCCGTCAACGTCAACAGAGCCAGCTTGGTCGGGGATGAACGAGATGCACCTGGTCTGGCGGTGTCGAAAGGCGTTGCCATCCTACGCCCCGGCCAATGCCGGCTCCACTGCCGGAACAATCTCGAATGTCGTGTGCAACTCGGCGCTGAGCTTGACCATGGCGCCGACGGAGCAATACTTCTCCTCCGACAACTGGATGGCGCGTTGCAATGCCTCGGTTGAGATGTCAACACCGCTGACGATGTGGTGAATCCGCACTTGGGTGAAGACCTGGGGTGGTGCAGCAGCCTGATCGGCTTCTACTCTTACCTCGTAGCCGGTGACTTGCTGTCGCTTTTTGCGCAGGATGCCGATGACGTCGAATGCCGTACATCCTGCCAATGCCAGGGCAACGAGTTCGATGGGCTTGGCCCCAGTATTCCCGGTGCCGTCGTCCATGAGGAAATGGTGTCCCGTACCGCTGGCAGCTACAAACTGGCGATGAGTGCTGAAAGGCCGGGTTAGAGTTACGCTTCCGGTAATCATGACGTTCTCCGTGTTGTAGGAGTCATGCCGACCCCCACGACCCAATTACAACCGGGTCGTAGAACGAACGCTGTGACGGGTGAACGCGTTACAGGATTTTTCAGAAATATTTTCAGAAAATTCCCGAAATGGAAATCTGCGGCGGTGTGGAGGCTGAATCTTCAATTCGGCCGCAAGTGCTGCATCTCTTGGCTAAAGTGGAGCGAATACGTTGCGAAGTACAGAGGTTCTTAGGTGCCAGTGGACAACAGGCGTCATCGAAGCGCGATGCCCAAGAAAAAAGTGGAACATTGATCTCGCTGCAGCAAAGCCCATGGCGCGAGCAAATCCAGCTCAAGGCTCACAAAATCGGCCTGTCCAAGGTTGTCATACCGGGACAGTTGTAAACTCTTCGCGGCGGCCACCCAATCGAAGGATGCCTCCTGGAGGAAACCTGCATGTGGCCTCAAGTGCTTAGCGTTCTGATTCTTTCCCTCCTGACTGTTACCATTCACGGGCTGGGCAGTTACGGAATTTTTCTTTGGGCAGTCAACTGGTGGAAGAGAAAGCCCACCCTCGCGGTTCTTAATGTATGGTCGACCATCGTCTGCCTGGTCGGGGTGGTGCTGATTCTGCACTCGCTGGAGATTTTTATATGGGCGGAGTTCTACCTCTCGCGACATTGTTTTGCTGATCGGGAGACGGCGTACTATTTTTCCCTGGTCAGCTACACCACGCTCGGTTTTGGCGACGTGGTACTGCACCGCCCATGGAGAATTCTGGCGGGCTGGGAAGCCATGATTGGAGTGCTGATGTTCGGCTGGTCAACCGCGTCGCTGATTGCCTTCCTGCACCAGGTCCAAACTGAACGCATGAGGAGGTTCTTCTCGGACCCTCCCGTCGAGCTGTAGCGCCCAGCGCTCTGTTGTTCTGGCATCCTGCGCGAGGTCGTCCACCACGGCGGACGACCGAGGAGCGAAGGACCCCAATAGTGGCAGGATTCTCTGTCGCTGTTGCGCGACGCTGATGGCCAATGCCTTCTCCTATAGCGTCCTTCGACTAGCGGTCCTTCGACTCCGCGCCCGTACGACCCGAAGCGGGTCGGGAAAGGAACGCGGGCGCTTCCCCGCGCTTGTGTGTGCCCACGCCGGGGGAGCACGATGTGCGGCAGTTGCTGGTGCAAACGGGACTTCTCCCAGGCAAGCAAAGGCGGCTTGCCTAAGAATGACCCCGCCTGCCGACTGTCCGGACAATGTGGCTGGTAGGTCAGCAGGCGCAATCTTGTCTCAAGACATGCTAAGTGTCGGGAGCTTACTGAATACGGGAGCGACTTTCAATGGCTTATAGGTGGGGGACGTCGGGCTAGCAGGTGGAATCCCGTAATACTTCAGGTGTGTTTGCCGGCGGATCCATAGCTGCCTCACTCCTAGCTATCTCCGCTGACGAATCGCCACCAGATGTACATGCGTATCCGGCATCCGATCAAAGGTGATGGGTGCGCAGCCCATGATTCGACTACCAACGCTGCGGGACCACCTGATGCTTCAGCCTGGGTTCCTTGTATCCTCTGGGCTTTTGCCGAGGCGGCAGCTTGGGCGGTTTGTAAGAAACCTCTTCGTAGGGAATGCGGCTCAGGATGTGAGCAATGCAGTTGAGGCGGGCGCGCTTCTTATCGTCGGAAGGCACAAGGTACCAGGGGGCCGCCGGCGTATCGGTGGCAGACAGCATGGCATCGCGAGCGCGCGAGTAGTCATACCAGCGACGGTGCGATTCCAGGTCCATGGGACTTAGCTTCCAGCGCTTGGTCGGATCTTCGATACGGGCCTTGAAGCGACGGTGCTGCTCCTGCTCCGACACGTCCAGCCAATACTTCAGCAGGATGATGCCATTGTGAACGAGCATCGCTTCGAACTCCGGGCAGACTTTCAGGAATTGCCTGTATTCCTTGTTGCTGCAAAAGCCCATGACGTGCTCGACGCCGGCCCGGTTATACCAGCTACGGTCGAAGATCACGATTTCACCGCCGGCGGGCAGCTGCATAATGTAGCGTTGCGCATAGATCTGCGTTTTCTCGCGTTCGGTCGGGGCGGGCAAGGCAACCAGGCGGAAGACGCGCGGGCTCACACGTTCCATAATGCGCTTAATGATGCCGCCTTTGCCCGCGGCATCGCGTCCCTCAAACAGAATTACAATGCGGGCTCCCGTCTTCCTGACCCAGTCTTGCAGCTTGACCAGTTCAATCTGGAGCTTGAGCAGATCTGCCTCGTACTCTTTGCTCTTCATCTTGGGCTTTGCGGCCGGACTCTCGCTCGGCCCATCGCCCGCCTCAGAGCCACTCTTCGCCAGCTTCTTGTGGTTCTTTTTCTTTGAGTGCTTGGCCATAAGAACTCCTTCCAAAGGTCCAGGTGCAACTCTGCCCGGAGAAGCGTAGTGCGGGCGTGGTCACGCCGACCCACCTAATAGTATGCAGACAGACCCGGCTGCTCCACAATTCTGCGAACGAACAAAAAGGGCGCACCGTGAAGCGCGCCCGGCTGAAGTCAAGATTCTTATGGCAGGGAAAGCAGG
>Ga0335082_10004766_pt1 | contig 14810 bp, 6 predicted proteins | sample Lox_Sample_41_FD_206718 | JGI IMG/M metagenome (GOLD analysis project Ga0335082, IMG submission 206718) | Soil microbial communities from Loxahatchee National Wildlife Refuge, Florida, United States - Lox_Sample_4.1 | ecosystem: Environmental > Terrestrial > Soil > Wetlands | place: USA: Florida...
GTGCACGGCATGGCCACGCTAAAGCGCGAGAAGCCGGACGTTTTTGCGGCAATTCTGGAGACGCCTCGCGGACCGCACCGCATGAGGGCGGTGTTCGCGTGGAGCCGCTTCCTCAGCGAAGAGGTGATCCAGCACCCTGAGTGGCTCCTCAATGTTCCCGACGCCGACCGCGTGCGCTCCACCGATGAATACATCGCCGAACTGGAGCAAGCGCTGGGCAGCGCCGAAAGCGGCCCACCCGACATGCTGGTGTTCGCCCAGTTCCGGCGCCGTGCTATCCTGCGCATCCTGATTGGCGACGTGCTGGGGCTGGCGACGCTGCCCGAAACCACCGAGCAGCTCTCCAATCTCGCCGACGCCATCCTGGAAGTCAGTTTCCGGCGCATCCGCGATTCGCTGGTCCGGCGCCACGGCACGCCGCGCTACTACGACGAAGAGGGCGTGCTGCGCGAGTGCGGTTTCGCCGTGATCGCGCTGGGAAAGCTGGGCGGGCGCGAGCTGAACTACAGCTCCGACATCGACCTGATGTTCGTCTATACGGCCAACGGCGAGACGGACGGCGATCAACCCATCTCAAACAAGGAATTCTTCAAGAAGGCAGGCAATCTCTACACCGAGATGCTCTCCACATACACCGTGGAGGGCATGTGTTACCGCGTGGACCTGCGTCTGCGACCTGACGGAAGTCTGGGTGAGATCTGCATCTCGCTGGACGGCGCGAAATTGTATTACCGGCAGCGTGCGCGCGACTGGGAGCTCCAGATGCTGATCAAGGCCCGGGTTGCGGCGGGCGATCGCGCGACCGGCCAGGCACTGCTCGACGACACAGCGCCGCTCACGTATGCATCCAGCCTGGATTTCGGCGCTGTTGAGGCGGTCTCGGCCACGAGGCTGCGCATCGGCGAGCGTCTGTCGGCGCGGCGTGTGGGCAGGAACGGTTTCGATGTGAAGCTCGCGCCTGGGGGCATCCGCGACATCGAGTTTCTGGTACAGTGCCTGCAGCGGCTGCACGGCGGACGTGATCGCTGGGTGCAACACGGCAGCACGCTTCTGGCTCTCTCGCGCCTCAACGACAAGGGATTCCTTTCCGACGCCGAATACGGCCGCCTGGCCGCCTCCTACTCGTTCCTGCGGCATCTGGAGCATCGCCTGCAATTCGACGAAGACCGCCAGACGCACACTCTGCCGAGCGACAACGAGGAACTGGAATTGCTGGCCCGGCGCATGCCGCACGATCCGGGCGTCGATCCTTCCGCAGAAAACCTGATGGCCACCGTGAACGTCCATCTGGGCGCGGTTCAGGAGATCTACGAGCGGGTCATTCACGCGCAGCAGCCGATGTACTACGGCACTCCGGTGGAGCCCGCTGAACCACAGCCACAGGCAGAGGTTTCGTTTGTCGAGCCAGCCGCGAGCAACGTGATTCGCTTCCTGGATCAGCGAGCGCCCAGCCTGGCGCGTTTGCTCTCGCGATATCCCATGAAACGCGGCGCGCGCACGTTCGAGCACTTTCTCGAGCGCGTCATCGCCAATTCCGAATGGCTGCCCGAACTCGACCGCGAGCCCGCACTGGCGCGCGACGTCCTCGACATCTTCGAGAACAGCCCGTATTTCGCCGATGAGCTGATTCGCACGCCCGAGTTGCTGCACGTACTTGCCGTGCTGGAGGAAAGGCCCACCGACGAACTTGACGATCTTGCCGATTCTGTCAGCCTGCGCCGATTCTTCCGTCGTGAGATGTTCCGCATCGAAGCGGAGAGCATTTGCCGGCGTGTTTGGGTCTTCTCGACGCTGGAGCGCACATCGGCGCTGGCCGATTCCATCATCGGGGCCGCGTACCGCCTCGCCATCCGCCAGATGCTCGACACGCACCCTCCTCTGAACGCGGATTACAGGCCCCGCGACCAGATGATGGTAATCGCACTCGGAAGGCTGGGGATGTCGGAGTTCGATCTCTCCTCCGACGCCGACCTGTTGTTCGTGGTGCCCGACGACGATGCCTCGGAGCTGATCTTCTGGACGCGCGTCGCCGAGCGGATCATTGATATTCTCACCGCCTACACGGGCGAAGGAACGTTGTTGGCCGTAGATACGCGGCTCCGTCCGAACGGCAGCTCCGGCGCTCTGGTACAGACCGTGCGGGCCTGCCTCGATTACTTCGCCCGCGGCGCGGAGGCGTGGGAGGGCATCGCCTACATGAAATCACGCGCGGCGGGGGGCGACGTGGATGCCGGCACCGCGTTTCTGCATCGTCTGCAGGATGTGGACTGGCGCCGTTACGGACAGAGCGGAAGGTCACGGCAATCGCTCCGCAACATGCGTGCGCGTGTGGAGAAGGAGCAGGGATCGGCGAATCCGTTGAAGGCCGGTCTGGGCGGCTATTACGATATCGACTTCATCCTGATGTATCTGCGCCTCAAGGCGGCGGGCCTGTTTTTCAAAGTGCTGAACACACCGGAGCGCATCGACGTGATTGAGAAGACCGGCCACCTCGACCGATCCGACGCCGCATTTCTGCGCGATGCGGCGACATTCTATCGCGCTGTCGACCACGGTCTGCGCGTCTACAGCGGTCACGCCGAAGGCAACCTTCCGGGCTCGACGACGCAAATGGAATGCCTCACCGAACTGGTACACCGCTGGGCACCGGAGCACATGTGCCAGCAGCCGATTCCCGCGCAACTGGCACAGATCAAGGCGAGAACCCGCGAGACCTTCGACCGCCTGTTTGTTTGAGGCTGCACAAACGCGGCGCACGCCGCGTGTCCTACAATAACTGCGAGTGCTGCTCGAACTGGTGGTGGAAAACTACGCGGTAGTGGAACGTGCTCACGTCCGTTTTCACAGCGGCCTCAACCTGCTCACGGGCGAAACGGGCAGCGGCAAGTCGCTCGTAGTGGACGCGGTCGGACTATTGTTTGGCGGACGTGCTTCCGCCGACGTGATCCGCACCGGAGCGCCCAGAGCTCGCATTTCCGGCATATTCGAGTGGCCGGCGGATCGGGCCTTTCGCGCGCTCGTCCTGGAAGCGGGCATCGAGCCGGACGAGGAAGAATTACTCGTCGAGCGCGAGGTCCTGGCTAACGGGAAGTCCAGGGCGTTCGTTGGAAGCCGTCCGGTGACCGTCTCTCTGCTGCGCGATATCGCGCCGTGGCTTGGTGACATTCACGGACAGAACGATCAGCAGCAGCTTTTCCAGGGGGCCACCCAGCTGGACATGCTTGACGAGTTCGCAAACTGCGCTGAGCTGCTCGAACACGTCGCCGAGGCGCATCGTGAGTGGCGCTGTTGCACGACCGAACTGGAGGAACTGGACAAATCCGAGCAGGAGAAACTCCGCCTCGCCGACCTCTGGAATTTTCAGCGCCGCGAAATCGAATCGGCCGCGCCGAAACCAGGCGAAGACGCTGAGCTCGAAAACGAAAAGCGCGTATTGCGGAACATCACAAAGCTGCAGGAGAGCGCTAACGCGGCATGGTCAGCGCTTTATGACGCGCCCGAGAGTGCCGCCACGCAACTGCGGCTTGCCCTGCGCCGGATTGAAGAACTTTGCCAGATCGACGCCACGTTGCGGCCCGTCGTCGAGACACTACAGCCGGGCATCATTGCTGTCTCCGAGGCTTCGAACTCGCTTCGCGACTATCTCGACAGGCTCGACGTTGACCCCGGCCGCCTCGAAGAAGTGGAGACGAGGCTGGCCACGCTGGACCGGCTGCGCCGCAAATACGGTCAGAGCCTCGACGAGGTGATCGCGTTCCTCGAAGATGTGCGCGCGCGGCTGGATGCGCTTGAGCACGCCACCGAACGCCGCGCCGCGCTGGAGAAGGCGCGAGCCGTGTTGGAGAAGCGCTACCGCGAGGCTGCGGCCGACCTTACGCGCCGCCGCAAAGAGGCTGCGAAGCGTCTGCGTACCGCTGTCGAGAAGGAACTTAGCTCGCTTGCGCTGGGCGGCTCCAAGTTCGTAGTGGAAGTGACCGAAGCCGAATGGACGGAGCACGGCGCCGACCGCGTCTCATTCCTGATTGCGGCCAACACTGGCGAGGACCCACGCCCGTTGGATCGCGTTGCCTCGGGTGGAGAACTCTCTCGCATCGCCCTCGCGCTGAAAACGGCGGGAGCGCCCAGGCCGGCGAAGATTCCGCGCACGCTGATCTTCGACGAAGTAGACGCGGGTATCGGCGGCAGCGTGGCCGAATCGGTAGGCCGCCGTCTCAAGCGGCTCTCCGCCACCAGCCAGGTGCTCTGTGTGACGCATCTCGCGCAGGTGGCCGGCTTCGCCGATCATCACTACTTTGTGGAGAAACACGAGCGTGGGGGACGAACTGTCGCCGAGGTGGAGGAACTCGATGCGGCCGCACGCAGGCGGGAGATCGGACGCATGCTCTCAGGCCAGCACATCACACCCGAAGCCCTCAAGCATGCCGAACAGCTGATTCGCGAGGGAAGCCTGACGTAGTGTGCAGGCTCCCCTCGTCCGGTGCTCTACTTGTCGGTCAGCGCGGCCACGCCGGGCAGCTCAATTCCAGAGAGGAATTCCAGCGAGGCGCCGCCGCCGGTGGAAATGTGTGTGATCTTGTCGGAAACACCGGCCGACTTGATGGCTTTTTCCGAATCGCCGCCGCCCACCACCGACACCGCGCCCGAGGCGGCCACGGCCTTCGCCAGCGCCACCGTGCCCTTGTCGAACGGGGGCTTCTCGAAGACGCCCATCGGGCCGTTCCAGATGATGGTCTTCGATTTGGCAATCTCAGTTTCGAACGCGGCCACGGTCTGCGGGCCGATGTCGACACCCATCTTGTCGGCGGGGATGTCGGTGACGACGTCGAACGGCGCGCCTTCCTTCAACTCGGCCACGACGATGTGATCGACCGGCAGAAGCAGTTTCGCGCCGGAGGAAGCCAACAGCTCCTTCGCCAGATCGATCTTGTCTTCCTCAACGAGCGACTTGCCCGTTGTCTTGCCCTGCGCTCGCATGAATGTGTAGGCCATGGCTCCGCCGATGAGCAGCTTGTCGGCAAACTTCAGCAGGTTCTGGATGACCTCAATCTTGTCCGAAACCTTGGCGCCGCCGAGTATGGCGATGCAGGGGCGATCGGGATTCGTGGTGGCCTTGCCCAGCCACTCGAGTTCCTTGTCCATCAGCAGGCCCGCGGCGGCCTTCGGCATGAACTGGATCATGCCCACGGTGGAGGCGTGCGCGCGGTGCGCGGAACCGAAGGCGTCGTTCACATATACATCGGCGAACGAGGCGAGCTGCTTCGAGAACTCGGGGGCGTCCTTCTCTTCCTCGGCGTGGTAGCGGAGGTTTTCAAGCAGCAGCACTTCGCCGGGAGCGGGCTTCATGGCGGCAACTTCCGCGCCGATGCAGTCGGGGGCCATCTTCACCGGCTTGCCGAGCAGTTCGCTTAACCGGGCGGCCACTGGCTTGAGGCTCATTTCCGGGTTCGGCTTGCCCTTGGGCCGGCCGAGGTGGCTGGCGAGGATGACTCCGGCGCCCCGCTCGAGCGCGTACTTAATCGTGGGCAGCGAGGCTTTGATGCGCTTGTCGCTGGTGATTTCCTGGCCGCCGGGTGCGAGTGGCACGTTGAAGTCCACGCGAATGAAGACAGTCTTGTTCTTGAGATCGAGATCGCGGATTGAGAGTTTTGCCATAGGAGTTCCAGTTGTCGGATAAGGATGTTACGGAAGAGCCGGACGCGGCGGGCCGGACCCGGCTATCGATCACTGCCTGAAATTCGATGGTATCAGAGGCCGAACAGGGGCGCTCGGGGGCTTATCATACATAGACATAGCGATCATATGGTGGGACGCACCGTAAAACAGTACGAGATCGTCGAACAGCTCGGGGCCGGGGGCATGGGTCTCGTGTACCGCGCGCGTGATTCGACGCTGAATCGTTCCGTCGCTCTGAAGTTTCTGGCCCACCATCTCCTGCAGTCCGAATCGGCTCGGCAGCGCTTCTACCAGGAAGCACGAATGATTTCGTCGCTTAGCCACCCCAACATCGCAGTGATTTATGAGATCGGGGAGGAGGACGGCGCGCCTTATCTTGCACTGGAGTATCTTCCCGGTGGAACACTGCAATCCAGGCTTCAGGCCAGTGCACGGCAGGGCTTCCCGCTGAGCACCAACGACGCGTTGCGCACTGCGGAAGCGTTGTTTGAAGGGTTGGGCCACGCGCATCGCAAAGGCATGATGCACCGTGACATCAAACCCGCAAACCTCATGTACGACGGCGAGGGTTTGCTGAAGATCACGGACTTCGGTCTGGCAAAGTTGATCGAGGGGCCGTCGATGACCCGCGCCGATGTCCGCATAGGCACCCTTGCATACATGTCGCCGGAGCAGATTGAAGGTCAGCCGCTGGATGCGCGATCTGATCTTTTCTCGGCCGGGATCGTCTGCTACGAGATGCTGGCGGGGATCCCGCCGTTCAGCGGGCCGACTGAAGCTGCGACTCTTCGGAAGATTCTCGACACGCCGCCCGAACCGCTTGAGGTCCTGCGCCCGGACGTTCCGCCGCAGGCGGCGGGCATCGTCATCCGTCTCCTCGAGAAGGACCCGGCAAAGCGGTACCAGCGGGCCGAGGATGTGCTCTTCGACATCCGCAATGTGCAACGCCAGTCTGACGCCCAGCCCACCATGTCCTTGATAGGTGCGCTCCCGACCCAGCCCCTCAAGCGGCCTCCTTCGCGACGGCGGCTGCTGCGCTGGGGCATACCGGCATGTGCGACGGCCGGCATTGTGGCGGCAGGCTTCACGCCCCTAGCGAGACGCTACATCGCTGAGCTTCTGCCCGGCGCGGTGCCCGAGCAGAAGCGGATTGCTGTGATGCCGCTGATGCACCTCGAGGAAGACCCGGCGCAGCGTTCCGCCAATGAAGCGTTCTGCGAAGGACTCACTGAGAATCTGACCAGCACTCTCTCCAGTCTGCGTCAGTTTCAGGACACTCTGCTGGTGGTGCCATTCAGCGAGGTGCTGCGCCTGAAAGAGGGAGGCGTAGCAGCAATCCGGCGATCATTTGGCGTCAATCTCGTCGTGACGGGCAGCGTACAGCGAACCAGCCGCCTGCTGCGTCTCACACTGAACCTAGTTGACGCCAACACCGGTTTCACGCTGCCCGGCCGATCGCTTACCTCGCGCTATAACGATGTGGACGCATTGCAGGATGGCGTGGCCACGGAATTGGTGTCTCTGCTGGGACTCGAACTGAAACAAGCGGCTCGCACCGCGCTGGCGGCAAATCGAACCACTGTGTCCGGCGCCTATGAGCTCTACACGCAGGCAACGGGCCTGCTGCAGCGTGCCGACAAGCCGGGCAATCTGGATCGAGCCATCGTGCTCTATCAGGAAGCCACGTCGCTCGATTCGCACTACGCACTGGCGTGGGTCGGATTGAGCGATGCATGGTTCACTCGCTACGAACAAACGAAAGACCCGCAATGGCTGGCGCGCGCCCAGGAGTGCGCATCCCGGGCCATCGATCTCAACTCGCAGTTGTCTGGCGGCTACATAAGCCTGGGCCAGATCTACCGAGCAACCGGCCACTATGAAGACGCGGTGGAGGCGTTTCGGACTGCGCTGCGCATCGACCCCGTAAACGCGCAGGCGTTTCGCGGCCTCGGGGCGACGTGGGAACAGCTCAACCGGCGCGACGATGCCAACGCGACTTACGTGCAGGCCGTACGCCTGAGTCCCGATGACTGGTTCGCTGTCACGGATCTGGCGGCTTTCTACATGCGCGCCGGCGAGCTGGACAAGGCCGCCGTCGAGTTCCGCCATGCCTCCGAGATCGCTCCCGACAACTACAAAGCATGGAGCAACCTCGGTGGCATCTATTACGCGCAGGGCCGCTACGCCGAAGCCGAGAAGATGCTGCGCAAGTCAATGTCGATTCACCCCTCCGACACGGCGTACTCCAATCTCGCCAGCGTTCTGCAGGTTCAGGGGCAGTATCGGCAGGCTGCCACCATGTTCGAGGCCGCACTTCGCCTTAAGAACACGGACTATCGTGTGGTGGCAAACCTGGCCGATTGCTATCGGTTGATGCCCGAATTCCGGGAGCGCGCTCCGGAACAATACCGGAGAGCCATCGAGATGGCCGACGTCAAGTTGCACACCAATCCGCGCGATGCCTTGACTCGCAGCCAGGTGGCCCTGTTTCGTGCGCGCGTGGGGCAGACGCCGCAGGCGCTGGGCGACATTGCCGACGCGTTGAAGATGGCGCCCACAGACGCCGATGTGCAATATAACGCTGCTCTCGTCAACGTGCTGGCGGGGAGGACTGATCGCGCCGTCGAGGCACTTCAGGCCGCGCTGAAGGCCGGGTACGCGGCCGACCTGATCCGCCGCGATCCTGATTTGGCGGCCGTGAGCCGGGACCCACGCCTGCGAGCAATGCTACCCTGATGCCGGCTGCGCATGCTATGATTGCCGAACGATGAAATATTCCCCCATCGCGATTTCGGCGATCGCGCTCCTGATCGTGTCGTCCGCGTACGCGAAAAAGGCGGGCTCGTCTGACTACGTCGTAGTCGTTGGATGGGATGCACAAAACAATAAGCTGACATACACGGATAGCAAGACGGGCGCGGATGCGTCCGAACTGCACGTGAAGAACCTGAAGTCGATCGAATGGCAGCCGGCGTCACCAAAGACTCAGGATCTGACGATCGACTTTTCCGGCGGCTCCGACTCGCCATTTGCGGCTTCGGAAACCCGGCGGGGCCACGCTAAGGGACCGATCTTCCATAAGCTACGCCAGTTGCGAAGCCAGGAACAGTCGGCGCGTTACAAATACAGCGTCACCCTGACGGACGACGACGGCTCCACGCATAACGAGGACCCGATCATCATCATTGAACACTGAGTATGGTGGGCCCTGCAGGATTTGAACCTGCGACCAACGGATTATGAGTCCGCTGCTCTAACCGCTGAGCTAAGGGCCCGCACGCCATCATTCGTATTGTAGCGGCTGGAGTTCCTATTCGCGTCGGAGTTGATAAGCTCCTGGTGACCGCGCATCGGCATCATTCCAGTTGAGGAGCTTGAGAACGTCTGCGGGTGTCGTGACTGTATCCGGGATTGACTCGCGGAGTTCGTAATGTTCAAGATCGGGACCTTTGAACACGGTGCGCGCTGTTCGGTCCAACTGTTGCCCGTGAGCTTCGAACGCAGGGGCCAGGCGGCGAAAGTCCTCCAACGACCCAAGCTTTGCGACACATGTGTCCGTGGCGGCGGGAGTCCACAGCAGCAGGGCCGGCGCAGGCGCAGAACGCGCATACACATTGCCGTCAACCTCCTTCGCTTGCGGCTTCGTGAGCGTCGAGCAGAGCGAAGCTGGCTGCTCGAACTGAAGAAGCGGCTCGTGGTATGAGTCGCTGGCAACCAGCAGGTTGTTGACAAAAATGTGGCCTTCGCGCTGATGGACGCCGGGTCCGGTACTCGGATGCCAGCCAAAATGGTCGCCGGTGGCACTGCGTTCGTTGCGCTCGAACGCCGCGCGCGTGTCGACAAATGTGTTGTTGTAGACGCGCACATCCGCGGAATTGAGCGATCGCACTCCCTTGTCGCAGCGGACGAAGACGTTGCCGGCAACAACGGCGCCACGCGAGATCTCAAAGAAGAAACCGTCGAGCGCGCCTTCGATCCAGTTGTCCACGAAGACCGCGTCACGGTTCCCAACGTCGTACCAGATGCCATTCGAATATGGCTGCTCGATGACCAGATTGTCACGGCAGGTGACGCGGCGGGTCTGGTTGAAGATCTTGACAGCCGCCGGGTAATAGCCTGTCAGGCGCTCGATGTTGTTCCGGCGGAAGATGTTGCGTTCGAGAAGCACGTCGGACGAGCCGATTACGTATATGCCTTCGGTGCTGGTATCGCTGATGAGCGAGTTGCGAATGATAAGTCCGTCGCCACGAAAATAGCCGGCAACACGCGAGCAATACGTGATCGTCACGTTCTCCAGCAGCGTGCCGGTTACCTCTTTGCCGAAGGTAGAAGGGTCTGAAAGGCCCACGGGCTCGTCGGTGGGCTCGTCATTCACTGTGAAGTGTTTCTTGCCCTCCACTTCAAGGGCGCGATACGCGTACTGGGTAAAGGTGATGCCGCGAATGTGCGGGCCCTTGTGATCTGACGTCTTGCCGTGGGCTTTGGCGCTGGTACGGACCAGGGCGCTATCGTGGGCGGTGATTTCGATCAGGCGATTGGCGGGATCGGCACCGATATAGACGTAACCACCCGTGTAATCGATATAGAACGAATGGGCATCGAGCTCTCCTTCCCAGCCTTTCGATTGCAGCAGTTCGCCATCGATAAAAACCATGTCGTTATTGAATCGGTGGAGGGGCGTACGCATGCCCTCGCGATTGCGCTGCCACCAGCCAAGCGGCGCGGCCGGAAAGAGGTGCGTCCATTTCGTGCGCCAGACGTTGTCTCGCAGGGCTTCCCACGTCGTGGCGACTTCGGTGCCTTTGAGGATGGGGCGTTCGTCACGGCACGGCTGCATCGTGATGCCCTGATTGAGGATGAGATTCCCGGTGCGGTAGATGCCGCCGCGCAGGATGATGGCGTCACCTGTGACCACACGGTCGATCGCGGCTTCCATTGTCGTGGGTTGGCCGGGAGAAGTGCCGGGCGCATCCGATCTTCCATCGGGCGCGACATAGTAAACGTGCGCGGCGCTGGGGACTTCGTAGGTCTGATCGATAGGACCGTAGGGTCCGCCGGAAGGCTGCGCAGTCGCGGCAGCGATCACGAAGAGTAGTACACACAGGAAGAGAAATCCGTTATGTCGCATCGGATTCAGCGCTCCTTCACGTCAAATGACGGAGGATAATCGGCTGGCTGCGCCGCCCAGTCGCTCGGCTTTGCACCCAGCACAAAGTCGATGTGGTTCTCCCGCGCGCCGAGCTTATCGAGCGGCAGCCATGCGCTCCCATAAGGCTTGCCGTTCACCTTCACCGACTGCACGTAGATGCCCTCACCCGACCGCCGGATCTCCAGCATTCGCCCGTCGTCGAGGTGCATCACCGCACGCGGGAATAGCGGCGTTCCGAGAACCAGTCCCGCGGTCCCTGGTATCACCGGATACATCCCCAGCGCGTTCCACACATACACACCTGACGTCGCGCCGAGGTCATCGTTGCCCGGCAGCCCGTCCGGCTTCGTGTTGAACTGTTCGCGGCGAATGCGGTCGATCACTTCCTGCGTCTTCCACGGATGACCGGTCCACATATAAACGTACGGGGCGCAGAAGTCGGGTTCGTTTTGCACGGTGTAGTTCGGGCCGCCAAGGCCTGAGAGCTTGCTGAAGAACTTGTCGAGCCTGGGCAGCGCCTTTTCTGGCCCACCCATCGCCGCCAGCAGCCCGCCGTAGTTGTGCGGAATCATGAAAGTGTAGTGCCAGGTGTTGCCTTCCTCGAAGCCGATCTGTTCGCCCTCCCAGCGGAACTTTGGTTTGGGCAGCAGCCGATCCGGATCCCATCCCGGCACGAAATCGCCGTCGATGCCACGCGGACGGATAAACGTTGATTCCGGATCGAACAGTTTCCTCCAGTTCTGCGCCGAGCGCAGCAGCGTATCGGCATGCTCGCGATCGCCGAGGGCACGAGCGAACTGCGATGTCGCGAAGTCGGAGCTGGCATACTCGAGCGTGACCGAAGCACCGATCTCCTGGCCCTTGCCGTCCACGGGTACATAGCCTTTGCTCAGGTAATCCTTCAACCACGGCCTTTCTGAGTTGCCATGCGGGCCGGTCCCCGGCACCGTTGCGCCCTTGATCATGAACCTCAGCGCCGTTGCCGTGTCGAAGTCGCGCGCGCCGAATGCGTACGCGTCGGAAATGAGAATTGAGGGTGAGTCGCCGCCCATCACATAACTGACGTCGTTCGCCACCGGCCACTTTGGCAGCCAGCCGCTCTGCTCGGCATCGCGCACCAGAGACTGCATCATCTGGCTCTCCTGCCTCGGCATCAGCAGGGATTGAAGTTGCACCAGGCTGCGATACGTGTCCCAGTCGGAAAAATTCGCGTACTGTTCCTCGCCGGCCTTCAGCCGCCGCACCTTACCGTCAAATCCGACGTAATCGCCGTTGACGTCGCTGAACGTGTTAGGTGCCAGAAGCATGTGATACAAGCCCGTGTAGAATCGCGCTCGATCTACAGGTGTGCCGCCATCCACCCGCACGCCATCCAGCGTTCGCGACCACACCGCCCCGGCTGCAACGCGCACCTGATCGAAATCCCAATGCGCAATCTCCGCGTCGAGATTCACAATGGCATTCTCTACGCTGACGAAGGACACGCCGACCTTCATCAGGATCGGCTTCGTTCCAGCGGGAAAAGTCACGTATGCGCCCGACAGGTGCCCGCTCGCGTTTCGTTCGCCCGTACGTACACCGTTCGCCCACGTCCCAAACGATGAGAACGGTTCGGCGAATCTCGCAGCAAAATACAGTACGTAGTCTCCGGGCACGAAGCAGAATCCGCCACTATGCACCACGCCGGTCACGGTGTTGTCGCCGCGGATCTCGACCGTGCTCGAATCGGCGGTCCGCTCCTTGTCGTGCGCCATTGCGCTGTCTCCGGCCTTCAGGAGCAGAGTGCGCTCCGCGCCCGCCGGGAAGCTGAACCGTCCAATGCCGGCGCGCATAGTTACGGCGAGCTCCGCCTTCACGCCGCTATCGAATTGCACCTCGTAGTACCCCGGCTGAGCGCGCTCATTCTTGTGGGAAAACGCCAGGACTGCCCCAGTCGGGTCGGCGCCTGGAGTGCCGATCCACGGCAGCACCGGCACATCGGCGTAAATCGGACAACCCGCGCCGCTGATGTGCGTCAGACTGAACCCGCGAATGGTGTGGTCCTCGTACCGATACCATCCGTCATCGCGTGTATCGGGGCCCCACTGCATCATCCCCAGTGGCAGGGTGGCGCCGGGAAACGTGTTGCCGTCATTCGAGGTGCCGACAAACGGATTCACCGACTCATAGGCGCTCGTGTCCGCGGCTCTCCCACTGAGAGCGAAGAGCAGGGCGCATCCGGCGAAGGCGCTCGCCCACCTGTTCCATAACGTGTTCATCTGGCATCAAGTATATGCGCGCAGCATAGTCGGTTTTCACTATTGTGAAGACCACCTCGCCTCCGTACACTGGACAGCAACAGTCTCGGGAGGAATGTCACTCACATGCTCAGGATTGCCTTGCTCTTTGTGTGTCTGTGCGCGGCACTCGGTGCGCAAACCCCGATTGGAACGCTGGAGGGACAGATCAGCGACCCAGCCGGTGCCCTGGTGGCCAACGCGGAAGTCAGCGTCCACAATGCGCGGATCGGCATCACACGGACAATCCACCCCGCCAACGACGGCTCGTTTCATTTCTCGGATCTTCCTGTCGGCACTTACCAGCTCACGGTAAGAGCCGAGGGTTTCGCCCCGTACACCGTGGACGCGATCCGTGTCGACATCGGTCACGTTGTCAGATGGCCTGTGCAACTGCAGATCGCCAGCGAACACACCGAGGTGAATGTCACCGAGCAGGCCGTCATGGTGGATACCAGCCCGACCATCGGCAACGTCGTCTCCGAGAAACAGGCTTCCGATCTCCCGCTGAACGGACGCGATCTGACGCAGCTCGGCTTGCTGCAGCCCGGAGTCGCACCAATGACCACCGGACTTGCCGAGGCGGGCGGCATCGCGCGCCGCGGCCAGGCATATGCGGTCAACGGGCAGCGTCCTGAGTCGAACAATTACCTGCTCGACGGCGCCAGCAACGTGGACAGCGTGAATGGCGGCTATGCGCTGCGCACGCCCGTCGATGCCGTCGATGAATTCCGCATCCTGACCCTGAACGCACCGGCAGAGTATGGCAGTACCAGCGGCGCAACAACGTCTGTCGTCACCAGATCGGGCAGCAACGGATTTCACGGCGACCTCTATGAATTCCTGCGCAACGACAAGATGGACGCCCGCAACTTCTTCGCTGCCGAAACTGAGCCTCTGCATCGCAACCAGTACGGCGCGACGCTGGGCGGGCCGATTCGTAAAGACAAGGATTTCTTTTTCCTCTACTACGAGGGCCAGCGTGACACTGAAGGCAAGACACAAGCTGCCATCGTGCCGACCGACGCCGAACGCCGTGGTGACTTCTCCGGCCTTACCGATCCGGCCACCGGACGGCCGGAGCCGCTCATCAATTACTTCACCGGCCAGCCCATCCCGGGCAACCAGATCCCCGACTTCATGCAGAATCCCGTCGCGGTCGCGGCAGCGAAGCTATATCCGACGCCGAACATCGGCACCAACGTGTTCGAATCCACGCAAATCGGCTCCACCGACTACGATCAGGGCGGCATCCGGCTCGATCACAACTTCAGCGAGCGCGATCAGCTTTTCGGGCGCTATGCGGTCTCAACCCTGCACCAGTTCGATCCGCTGCCTATCTCCGGCGCCGGCGTGCCGGGGTTCCCCGTAACTGACGACATTTTCACCAACTCCAGCACCATCTCCTGGGTGCACCTTCTGTCGCCTCAGACGGTACAGACGGCGCGGGCTTCCTTCTTCCGTAATCAGTTCCTCAAGGGACAGGCGGCGAACCACACGCCGGGCAGCGATCTGGGCTTCCAGTATCAGCCCACGCTCGGCCTGAATGAGGGAGTGCCCTATCTCATCGTGAGCGGCTACGCTTCGCTCGGAAATCCGATTGTTGGCCCGCAGAACACGTATCAAAACGACTTTCAGGGCTCTTACTCGGTCGCGATGACGCGCGGCCGGCACAGCCTGAAGTTCGGGGCCGATCTCGACCGCCAGCAGAT
>Ga0335082_10004767_pt1 | contig 14810 bp, 13 predicted proteins | sample Lox_Sample_41_FD_206718 | JGI IMG/M metagenome (GOLD analysis project Ga0335082, IMG submission 206718) | Soil microbial communities from Loxahatchee National Wildlife Refuge, Florida, United States - Lox_Sample_4.1 | ecosystem: Environmental > Terrestrial > Soil > Wetlands | place: USA...
ACCCGCGCCCTCTTCCGCTTCCGCACCCGCGCCCTCTTCCGCTTCCGCACCCGCGCCCTCTTCCGCTTCCGCGCCCGCACCCGCACCCGCACCCGCACCCGCACCCGCGCCCGCTTCCGCGCCCGCGCCCGCTTCCGCGCCCGCACCTGCGCCTGCTTCCGCGCCCGCGCCCGCGCCCGCGCCGGCACCCGCGCCCGCTTCCGCGCCCGCGCCCGCACCCGCGCCCGCTTCCGCTTCCGCACCCGCGCCCGCGCCCGCGCCCGCGCCCGCACCCGCGCCCGCTTCCGCGCCCGCGCCCGCACGCGCGCCCTCTTCCGCTTCCGCACCCGCTTCCGCTTCCGCTTCCGCTTCCGCTTCCGCTTCCGCGCCCGCGCCCGCGCCCGTCCGCGCCGCGGAGTTTCCCGGCGCACGCGTGAACCTCAGCGCGCTTTCTTGCGCTCGTTCCGCAACCCCAGGCCACGCTCGTCACGCAGTTCGGCGCGAACCGCGAACGGGCATGCGGCGCAAGAATCGGTCGCGCGGTGGTAACCTCCGCGGGTGCTCGTGCGTGAAGCGCGCCCCGACGACGCCGACGCCATCGGGCGCGTGCACGTCGAAGCGTGGCGCGCAGCGTACCGCGGGATGATGCCGGACGAATTCCTCGCGTCGCTCGATCCCGCCGTCCGCGCCGCGCGATGGCGAGAGCGGATGAGCAGCTGGGGCGGCGAGAAGAAGCTCTTCGTCGTCGAGGGTGAGAGCGGCGCGGCCGTCGGTTTCGCCGGCGTCGGCCCGCTCCGGGACGACGCGGACGACGCGGGCTCGCGCGGCGAGCTCTACATGATCAACGTCGCGCCGGCGGCGTGGGGAACGGGCGCCGCGTCCGCGCTCCTCGCTCGCGCCTCGGAGGCGCTGCGCGACCTCGGTCACCGCGAGGCGATCCTCTGGGTTCTCCGCCAAAACGCGCGCGCGCGCCGCTTCTACGAGCGCGAGGGCTGGAAGCCAAGCGGCGACCGCCGGGACACGCTGACCGAGAACGGCTTCACGTTCGAGGTCGACGAGCTTCGTTACGGCCGCGCACTTTGAGCTATCATCACGGCATGCGCGTCGGGCGGGCGCTCGCGTGTTCCCTTCTCCTCTTCGCCGCGTGCGACCCCGGCGAGTGGCGTCCGCCCACGCTCCAGGACAGCCACGAGGATCCCGCGAAGCTCCGCCCCGGGTTCGGCAACGCGCAGCTCCACACCTGGTGGCCGCTGACGGACGCCGAGGTCGCGACGCTCGAGGGAGCCGACAAGGCGCGCGCGGGCGATGCGCACGCGCTCCTCGCGTTCGCGATCTTCGGCTCGGGCGAAGCGCGCGACGCCGCGAGCTACGCGCGCTACACGGAGCGCTTCGACGCGTTCATCGCGCACGTGCGGCCTTCGATGGAGGCAGAGCCGGATCAATCCAAGCGCGGCGATCTGCTCAACCACGCGATGCACGAGTTCTTCTTCACCGGCGCGCCGAACGCGAAGGATCCGTCGATCGGCAGCTACGACTACGACCAAGCGCGCGTCACCGAAATCTTCGATCACGGCACGTTCAACTGCATCAGCTCCGCGCTGCTCTACGTCGCGGCGGCGCGCGCGTTCGCGCTGCCGGTGCGTGGCGTCATCACGAAGAACCACGCGTTCGTCGAGCTCGACCCGGACGGCGGAAACCAGCGCATCGACGTCGAGACGACGACCCCGCGCGGCTTCGGGCAGGTCCACGACGCCGCGTTCTACGCGAGCATGCTGCCGGAGTGGAAGAAGCTCGGCCTCGACCCGATGACTTACGACGACTACGTGAAGCGCGAGATCGTCCCGCCGAGCGTGTTCGTCGCCCGCGCGATGAACGACAAACGCATCGCCGTCGAGTCGGTCCGCGATCGCCTGTTCGAGGCGGCCGCCGTGCTCGCGCCCGACGACTCCGCCATCGTCCACAACCGGCTCGCGTCGTACGTCAACGAGTCGAAGTGGCTCTTCGAGCACAAGGCTTCGCGCACGACGCTGCGCCTCGTCGAGACCATCGGACCGGTCGTGTCCGAGACGCCGACGCGCTTTCCTTCCGACAAGCGTCTGCTCGAGGACGTCGCGTGGATGGCCTGGTACGACGCCGAAGCGCTCCTCATCACGGGCCACGGCGACGAAGCAGCCCCCATCGCCGACGACGGCCTCGATCACGTCGACCCGTCGTGGGACGACGCGAAGCTCCTGCGCGAGGACTTCACGGGCGTGCTCCTCGATCGCATGACCGAGCTCCAGACCCAAGGCGCCTACGAGAAATCCGTCGAAGTCATCCGCAAGCACGTCGAGGCGTGCCGCGCGAGCGACGTCTGCCTCAACAACCTGTACCTCACGTTCGACGGCTGGTGCGTGAAACACCAGCTCGCGAAGGACTGGGCGAGCGCGAAGAAGGACATGCAGGTGTGCATCGCGCTCCTACCCGACGACACACGATGCCACCACACGCTCGAAGGTCTGAATCGGCTTCACCCGTGAGCGCTTCCGGGGCATTCTAAGCGTCCATGCGGCGCGTCCTCGGACTCGGGTTGCTCGCCGGCGCGATCGCGTTCGCGCCGACCGTCTCGCGCGCGGGTCCGCCGAAGCACGACAAGACCGAAGGGCCCGCCGGCGTCGGCGAGAGCTCCGAGGTGAAGGCGTCGGCCGAGAGCATGCTCACGGTCACGCAGAAAGAGAAGCCGCACCCGAGCGCGCGCAAGGCCGAGAGCGACCACCCCGGCACGCCCGCCATCCGCGGCCCGAAGCTCCCCGACGCGGTGCGCGCGCAGCTCAAGGCGCAGCTCGACGCGCGCATCGACCGCGACATCCAACGAATCCGGTCGCTGCGAGGCGAGGCCATCAAGCTCCTCGAGACGTTCATCAAAGAGGCGCCGCGCGACACGCCCGAGATGCCCGAAGCGATGATGCGCCTCGGCGAGCTCTACTGGGAGAACGAGCGCGAGAGCGTCGTCGAGCGCTTCAAGGACTGGGAAAAGAAGCCTGTCGACCAGCGCGGCCCGGCGCCCGAGATCAACTACGCCCTCTCGCGGGACCTCTTCAACAAAGTGCTGAAGGACTACCCGTGGTTCCCGCAGTACGACCTCGCGCTCTACGTCGACGGATTCCTCGCGACCGAGCAAGGCAAGACCGAAGAAGCCTTCGCGCGCTTCACGCGCATCCTGAACGAGTTCCCGAACTCGCGCTTCATCCCGGACGCGCACATGGCGCGCGCCGAGGCGTACTTCAACAAGCCTGACTACCAGACCGCGCTCGCCGAATACGAAGAGGTCCTCAAGTTCCAGGACCACACCGACCTCGTGGGCCTCGCGCTCTTCAAGAGCGCGTGGTGCTACTGGCGACTCGGCAACAACGACGAAGCGACGAAGCGCTTCGTCAAGGTCTTCGAGGTCACCGACACGACCGGCCGCCGCGTGAACGTCGCGCAGCAGAAGTCGCTCGACGAGCTCCAGGAAGAGGCCCTCAAGTACCTCGTCGAGGTCTTCACCGAGGACGACAAGAACACCGCGCAGGACATGTACAACTTCCTGACGCGCATCCGCGGCGACCGCTTCGCGGGCCGCATCGTCCGCGCGCTCGCGACGACGTACTTCGATCAAGCACACTACGAGCGCGGCATCGAGGCGTACGAGCTCTTGCTCAAGCTCGAGCCCACGGCGCGCGAGGCCGGCGAGTGGATCCTCCAGATCGCGCAGGGCTACAGCTGGCTCGAGGACTATCCGCACCTCAAGCAGACCTACGATCGCGCGCTCGCGCGGTTTCTCCCGGGCGGCGCGTGGGCGCGCACGCAGGCGGATCAAGCGAACGTGGCGAAGACGAGCGCCGCGATCGAGAAGCAGCTCCGCGAGCACGCGATCTTCCTGAACGCCAAGGCGCAGAAGGACAAGACGAGCCTCGCCGAGTTCGGGGGCGCCGCCGAGCTCTACGAGGCGTACCTCTCGAAGTTCGCGAAGGAGCCGAAGGCGTTCCAGATCGAATACTACTGCGCCGAGATCGACTTCCGCCGCCTGAACAAGAACACCGAAGCGGCGACGCACTACATGAACGCGGCGCGCGAGATGCCCGCGGAGCTCGATCGCACCGCGCCGGGCGACCCGCTCAAGCGCCACGACGCGATCTACAACGCGATCGCCTCGCTCGAGCGCGTGCGCGTCGCCGAGCTCGAGGCGCGCAAGGCCCGAAATGCGAGCGGCGGCGGCGGCGGCCTCGAGACCGAGACCGACAAGAAGTTCACCGAGGCGCTCACGCTCTACTCGCAGCTCTACCCGACCGACCCGGCGCTGCCCGATCTCTTCTTCCGTCAGGGCAAGCTCTATTACGACTACCAAGTCTACGACTCGGCGGTGCGCCTCTGGGGCACGATGCTCGAGAAGTGGCCGACCGACTCGCACGCGCGCATGGCCGGCGAGCTCATCATCGACTCGTTCGTCAAGTCGAAGAACTACGAGAACATCGAGCAGTGGGCGCGCAAGCTCAAGACGTACTCGGCGTTCTCGGACGAAAAACACCAGAAGAAGCTCGAGGAGCTGATCATCCAGGCGATGTTCAAGCAAGGCGAGCAGAAGGCGGTCGCCAACGATCACGCGGGCGCGACGGCGGCGTACCTGCGCGCGGCGAAAGAGTACCCGCGCGATCCGCGCGCGGCGCAGGCCGCCGTGTCCGCCGAGACCGAGGCGAAGCTCGCGGGCGACGTCTCGTCGCTCAAGGCCGCCGCGACGCTCATCACCGGTCGCGACTACCGCGACAAGCCCGAGTCGCCGACTGGCGCGTGGGTCGCCGCGACGACGCTCCAAGCGATGGGTCTCTTCGACGACGCCGCCGAGTACGACGAGGCGATCGTCGCGAACGCCGAGGCGCACGTCCCGGTCTACGCACGCTACGAGCACGGCAAGGACGCGGCGTACAACGCGGTCATCTTGCGCGTCGCCTCGAACGATCACGACAAGGCGATCGCCGACGGACAGAAGTTCCTCAACTTGTACGGCAGCTCCGCGGAGGCCGACGAGGTCGTCTTCCAGATGGGGCGCGCGCACCAAGAAGCGGGGCGCGACAAAGACGCCGCCGAGCTCTACAAGCGCTACCTCGCGCGCGGCACGCGAAACCGCGACCACCGCGTGCAGGGCTTCGTGCTGCTCGCGAAGGCGCAGATCAAACAGGGCGACGCGCGCGGCGCGGAGGGCTCGCTCACGCAGGCGACGCGCCTCGGCAAGGAGCTCAAGCGCTCGCTCGGTCCGGACGGAAAGTTCGCCGCCGCGCAAGCGCGCTACATGCAGGGCGAGCGCGTGCTCGCGCAGTTCGAGGCGATCAAGATCGAGGGCGACGTCAAACAGCTCGGCAAGCGCCTCAAGCAGAAGGCCGAGCTGCTCAAGCAAGCCGCGAGCGTGTTCCTCGACGTCATCAGCTTCGGCGTCGCCGAGTGGACGACCGCCGCGCTCTACCAGGTCGGCCACACGTACGAGACGTTCGCGAAGTCGCTCCGCGACGCGCCGGTCCCCGCCGAGGCGAAGACCGATCAGGAGAAGCAGGACTTCCAATCGCAGATCGAGACGTTCGTCGTCCCCATCGAGGAGAAGGCGCTCGACGCCTACGAGAACGGCTGGAAGAAGGCGATGGACCTCACCATCTACAACCAGTGGACGGCGAAGATGCGCGACGCGCTCGGCCGCCTGAACGCCGAGCTCTACCCGCCGTTCAAGGAGATCGGCTTCGAGGTGCGCTCGGAGGGCCCGTCGCCTCTGCCCGCGCTGATGGACGCCCCGCGCCGCGGGGTCGCCGCGCAACAGTCGTCGACGCAGACGGCGACGGTGACGGTCGTGCAGCAGCCGGAGCCGAAGAAGAAGCCGAAGAAGAAGTGAGCGCGGCCTGTCAGCAGCCCATCCAGTCGCCGACCACGACCAGCGACAAGAAGACGGCGTAGAAGAGCTCGGCGAACGCGATGAGCGCGAAGTACGCGATCACGTCCTTGCGCCGCGAGTCGAGCTCGCGCACGGAGGCGAGCAGCGACTTCCGGGCGGCGGCTTCCTTTCCGCCCGCGTCGGCGCGCGCCGTCTTCGCGAGAGCACCGCGCCCGGCCACCCGACGACCGCCAGCGCGAAGCACACGAGCACGAACCAACCGACGAACAGGAACCGAATCCCGAAGGTGAACGGGCGTGACGACGACCATCGCGACCATCGCCAGCGACGCTCCGCGCGTCGCAGCTCCGCGATGGCGCGACGCCGGAGCGAGAGCATCTGAACGTAGTCGTCCGGCGGGCGCACGATCGCGCCGCAGTGCGCGCAAGGAAACGAGTCGCTCTCGAGCGGCACCGGCGCCTCGCAGCTCGGACAGTGGAGCGGGGCGAGCTGCTTGCCGCTCGCGTCCGACGCGCGCGCGTCCGCGTCGCCGTCGGTCGCCGCGCGCTCGTCCTTGGATCGCTGGATCACGACGAACGCCGGCACGCCCGCGAGGAGCGGCAAGATTACGCCAAAGACCACTTGACCTGATGCCGTCACGCCGGACTGGCAGTCGAGAAGCGGCAGCGAGATGGACCGGCCGGGCCGGCGCGATGCTCGTCGTGGTCGAAGATCTGCGGCCAGAATCCTGCCGCCGGCGCTCTCTGCTGGATGCCAAGCGGCGGCCCGGCCGCGAGGTCACGCTGCCGCGTTTCGACGGCAACGCCGCCGCAAGACGGGATCGTCTCATGTGACTTCCGCCTTAAGTGCGTCGCGAGGACGATCTCAGGCCAGCGGACGGAGTGCAGACGCGCGCGACTCTACGACCAGCGGCCCAAAAGCGCCCACCTTCCCGCTCGGCGCGCGCGGTGCGCCGCTCGTCGCGTGACCCGTCGCGAACGGCGTCTCACGCGTTACGGTTCGCGCATGCTCTTTCGCGCGAGGATCGCGGTCGCGGCGGCGCTCGCCGTGTCGTGTGGCGCCCGCACCGAGCTCGGCGCGCCCATCCGCGACGCGAGCGCTCCCTTCGCGTGCACGGCGACCGGGCCCGCCGTCCTCGTGCCGGCCCCCGCGCCGCCGGACGGAACCATCGGCTGGGTGACGATCAACACGCTCACCGTGCTCGGCGGCCGCCTCTACTGGGAGCTCCCGATGTTCACGGCCGCGAGCGGAGAGGACGGGCCCGGCGGCGTCGCGTCCGTGCCGGTCGGCGGCGGCGCTCCGACGGTGCTCGTCACGACGTCCAGCGAATCGCCGTGGGACGCAGGCTTCGTCCTCGACGCGGCGAACGTCACGTACTTCGACGAAGGCGTCCGGCAAGCGCCGCTCGGCGGCGGAGGGCCGAGCCTGCTCGCGAACGGGTTCGGCGAGATCCTCGCGATCGGCGCGGCCGGCGCGGACTTTCTCGTGTCGGACGGCAGGATCGCGCGCGTCGGCGCGGGCGGCGCGGTCACCGTGCTCTCGACCGATGCGCGCACCGTCGGGACCTCGACGCTCGCGGGCGACGGCGACGTCGTCTTCGGCGGCTCGCGCGAAGGCGTCTATCGACTCGACGGCGACGCCGTCACGTTCCTCGGCGGCGACCCGGTCGATCGTCTCGTCGTCGACGGTCCGTGGATCGACTACGCCCTCCGCGAGGGCGGCGTCGGCGCGCAGCGCGTGATCGGCGCGCGCGTCTCGAAGAACGGCGGACCGGTCACGTATTTCCTTTCGCCGCTGCCCTTCGACCCGAGCGACGAGCTCGGCGACAACGGCGTCGCGATCGACGACGCGTCGATCTACTTCGGCGACGATGGCTCGGTGGACGCCGTCTCGAAGACGACGGGCGTCGTCACGGTCGTCGCTTCGGCGAGCGTCGCCACGCACGTCACGACGACGAGCGTCGCGGTCGACGACCGCTGCGTCTACTGGTCGAACTCGGACAACAGCATCTGGGTCGCGCCGAAGGACTGAGTACCTCCGCGGCCAAAAAAACAAGTCGCACGCGAGCGGGAACGTCTTATCATCTCGCCTTTCGACGACTACTCGAGGAGGCTTCATGCGCACGATTGGAATTGCAGTGGCTTTGGCTTTGGTTGCGGCCTGCAGCAGCTCCGGCGGCAACAATCCGGACGGCGGCAACCCCAACGACGGCGGCGGAAACCCCGACGGAAACGGCAACCCGGACGGCGGGAACCCCGACGGCGGAAACCCCGGCGGCTCGTGCGGACAAGCCACGCTCTTCGCCGGCAACCCGTTCTTCGGCGAGTCGGACCACGATCCCAACAGCAATGACGATCCGTCGCAGCGCCCCGCGGACGGCGCCAACATCCTCACGGGGATCCCGTACCACTATCAACTGCTCCACTTCGGCGGCAGCCAGATCATCACGAACGACCAGCTCTCCGTGTGGAGCATCGATCCGAACGGCGGCGTCCTCCACCCCATCGCCGGCGATCTGAACGGGAACGCCCAGCTCAAGGCAGGTCCGTGCACCGACGCGCGCTTCGCCGACATCCTCGGCTCGGCGATGGCCTCGGACGGCACTCTCTACCTCGTCGACTACGCCAACGCGGTCCTCAAAGTGTCGAACCCGCTCAACTCCGGCACGTGCACGGTGAGCTACTTCGCCGGCACGGCGACCGAGCTCGACGCGCCCAACCTGGACGGCACCGACGGCAACTCCGGGACGAACGATGGCACGGGCGCCGCCGCGCAGTTCGAGGGCCCCGAGGAGGTCACCATCGACGCCGCGGGCAACCTCTACGTGCTCGACGGCGGCGCGACGAGCGACTCCGCCTGGCGCGTCCGCAAGATCACGCCGGCCGCCGTGGTGAGCACCATCGCGACCTTTCCGGGCAGCGAATACGCCTACGGTCAGCTCCAGTTCTTGAACGGCAAGGTCTACTTCTGGGCGCGCGGCAACGACGCGAGCGACGCCGACACCGCCAACCTCATCGCCATGGATCCGTCGGCGGCGAGCCCGGTCTCCGATCCTCCGTCGCTCCTCACGCTGCACGGCACGGACTTGAACGGCGATTCGTCGTCGGGCTTCAACGTCGGCGGCATCACCACGGACGGCACCAAGCTCTACGTCGTCGGCAACTCGCAGCTCTTCTCCATCGACGTGAGCGGCGCGACGCCGAAGATCAGCAAAGTGCTGGCCGGCGAGGACGACGACAAATTCGACCCGCAGAGCGATCTCGATTTCGATTGGACCGACAACTACGACCCCACCGCGTCGCACTCGGCGAGTCAGGTGGAGCTCTTGTCGCTCGACGAGACGCAGACGCTCGGCGTGTTCTCGTATTTGTCGCGAGACTCGAGCGGCAACATCTACTTCACGGCGGAGTCGGAAGACAGCTACGTCGAGAAGATCGCGGGCTGCCCGTGACCCGTTGACCTTCGAACGTTCGAGTCGGGCGGTCGTCGTGCTCGCGCTTTTCGTCGCGTGCGCGGCGCCGCCGGCGGCTCCTCGTCCGCCGCCGCCCACGCCCCTCGAAGACGTCGCGGTCGGAGCGTTCGACGAGAAGCTTCGCGAGCTCGGGTACCGCGTCGACGCGGCGGCGGCGCCGACGCACGGACGCGCCGTCACCGCCGCGCGAGACGGCGCGACGTGGTACCTCGCGCTCGACGCGCAATCGTCGACCGCGCCGGAGGGTCCGAAGGTCCTCGTCCGCGTGAGCGTGTTCCGCGAGCCGGGACGCACGCTCCGCGGCGAGGTCGCGCCGTACGCGATCGCGCAGGGGAGCCCGAGCAGCGCCGAGGTGAGCGCGGCGCTCGCGCGCGCCGTCGCCGAGCGCGCGGCCAGTCAGTTCGCCGAGAATTTTCGGCCGAGTGAGGTCGGAGAGGATTCCGAGCGTGACCGTTGACGGCGTCGTCGGATGGACCGTGCTCGCGCTCGTGTTCGTCGACGAGCTCGCCGCGGTGACGGCCGCGGCCGTCTGGGGCTGGCACGCTCGTCCGCGCTGGCTGCTCGTCTGGGTCCTCCCGCTCGCGGTGACGACCGTGTGGTTCCTGTTCGCGTCGCCCAAGGCCCGGTTCGGCGGGCCCGTCCGGCGGCCGCTCACGAAGGTCGTCGTGTTCGGGCTCGCGTCGCTCGGGCTCTGGGACGCGGGCCTCACGACGTGGGCGATCGCGATGCTCGCGTTCTCGATCGTGATCAACGCGCTCGCGCTGATTCCCGCGATCGCACGCTTGGCGCCCGGCCGCGAGCACGCGGACTGAATCAGTCGAGCCGCGGCGAGACGATTCCGAGCACGCCGCGGATGAGCGCGTGGAGCAAGCCGTAGACGACGATCGCGACGAGGAGCGGCCACTCCAAACGGAAGCCTCCCCACTGCGTCGTGGCGAACAGGTGCTCGAACGGGGCGTAAAAGGGCTCCGTGAGCTGGTGGATGAGCTGGAAAAAGCCGACGTCCGGCCGCGCCGCGAAGAACACGAGCACGAACCGCACGAGCAGGAGCGCATAGAGCAGACCGAACGAGAAATCGATCACGCGGGCGACGAAACTGAGGAGACGACGAGCGCCGCCACGCAAATGGTGGTGCTCGATGTGCTCTTCGTGGACGACCTCGGTTGCCATGCGCGAAAAAGAACGCATCGGGCGTGCCGGCCTCGGCTATCCTTCGACCTGCTTGAGGCGCCTCTTCGCTCTCACCATGCTCGTGCTCGCTGCGTGCGGTGGAGGCGCGCACGCGACGCACGGCGAGATCAACCCGAACGCGCTGCCGCCCGCGAACCCGGTCGCCGTCGGGAAGATGGTGCAGGGCGCGACCGCGGCGAAGGACGGCCAGCGCGATCGCGCCATCGCGCTCCTCCGCGAGGCGATCGGCATCGACCCGACGCTGTGGGAGGCGCAGTACAACCTCGGCGTCGTGCTCGCAGGCGCCGGCGACCTCGCGGGCGCCGAGGACTGGCTGCGCAAGGCGGCGAAGCTCGCGCCCGAGGTGCAGGACGTCGTCGTCGCGCTCGCGGAAGTGGAGCGGCGGCGCGGCGAGCATCGGAGCGCGGCGGACCTGCTCGGCGATTACGTGCAAGCGCACCCGCTCGCGATCGACGCGCGCACCGCGCTCGTCGCGGCGCTCCGCAACTCGGGCCAGGTCGACAAGGCGATCGCGCAAGGCCAAGAAGTGCTCGTGCGAAAGCCGGGCGACGCGGCGGCGCTCGCCGAGCTCGCGCTCTGTCACTTGTCGAAGGGCGAGCGCGACACGGCGCAGCTCCTCGCGAAGCAGGCGCTCGACTCGAACCCGAAGAACGCGCTCGCGCACCGCGCGATGGGCCTCATCCAGCTCCAGAACGGCGACGACGCGCTCGCGTTCCAGTCGTTCCTCGAGGCGTCGAAGGAAGACCCGCGCGACACGACGGCGCGCCTCAACATGGGCGGCGTCTTGCTCCACGCGGGCGCGTACGCGAAGGCCGAAGAGCAATACCGCGCGACGCTCCAGGTCTCGCCCGACGATCTCGAGGCACAGATCGGGCTCGCGGCGTCGCTCCGCGGCGAGGCCGATCAGAAGTCGCCGCAGAAGCTCGAGGAGGCGCGCACGCTCCTCTCGAAGGTGCTCGAGAAAGACCCTCACAACATCGCCGCGCTCTTCAACCTCGGCGTGCTCTACGCGGACTTCTTGAAGCGACCGGCCGACGCGGCGCCGCTCTTCCGCCGTTACTTGTCCGAGGCGCCGAGCGACCACCCGTCGCGCGCCGACGCCGAGAAGTTTCTCTCCGGCCTCGCGTCCACCAAGCCGGCGACCCCGCCGCCGCCGACGCAGCCGCCGCCCAAAGGCAAGAAGACCAAATGAAACAGCGAATCGTCCTCGCCTTCGCCGTCGCGCTGCTCCCGCTCGGGTTCGCGCTCAGCGCCGACGCGCAGCGCGGTCACAAGCCCGCGACGCGCGGCCACGGACCGAAAGACGCGGGCAAGACCGAGCACATCGAAGTCGGCGGCGACGCGGGCGCAGCGACCGCCGTGCGCGCGAACCCCGACGGCGGCGTCCTCGAAGCGAAGACCCTCGACGGCGGGACGCGCGTCTTCCGCTTCGGCGAGCTCGACGTCGAAGGGCGCCTGCGCTCGCCGCAGATCGTCTACTTCCTCCGCCGCGTGCGCGCGGAGTTCGCGGCCGGCGACCTCGGGCACCGGAGCTTCCTCGGCGAGCTCTCGGAGACGCGTAAATCCAGCGCTTTTTAGACCTCCCAAGGCGTGAGGCCGGGGCGTAGTCTATTGAACGATGGCCACCGCTGCAGCCGCCGCTCAACCCACCACCATCCTCCGCGTCGCCGCCGTGTGGGGGACCACAGTCGTCGCGCTTCGCTCGCTCAAGCCGGGCGAGTCGTTCGATCTCGGCGAGGCCGAGGGGAGCGTGCTCCCCATCCCGGACGGGCTCGACATGTCGTCGGCGCCGGTGCGCGCCGCGCAAGGCGCGTGGGAGATCGACGCGCGCGGCGCCATCGCGGGCGTCCTCAAGCTCCGCGGGCGCGACGAGGACGTCGCGTCGTTCGCGCGCGCGGGCGCTCCGTTTCCGATCGTGCCCGGCGACTTCGGGCTCCTCCAGTACGGGCAGTTCGGGATCTTCTTCCAGTACTCGCAGGCGGCGACGCCGATGGCGGCGTACTGGGCGCCCGAGCTGCTCGTCGCGCTCGCGCTCTTCTCGAGCGGCGTGCTCCACGTCGGCATCCTCGGCCTCGTGCGCGCGCTCATGACGCCGCCGCCCATCGCGAAGCCGCTCGAGCTCACCAACCCCGACGAGTACGCGGCGCGCTTCGGCCTCAAGCGCGCGATCATCGAGCCGCCTCCGCCCGCCGAGGTCGGCGAGAAGCCCGGCGGCTCCGGCGTGAAGGACCCGGGCGCGCGCGACAAGAAACCGCAGGGCGGCGGTCGCAAGGTCGCCGGCGCCGAGGGCAAGCTCGGCATGAACGGCTCGCACGACAAGACCGAGATCCCCGGCGAGATCAAACCGGCGCGCAACTACGGCGGCATCAGCGAGGTGCTCCAGTCGGAGACCGGCGAGCAGATCAAGCAGACGCTCTCGACGATCAGCAGCGTGTCCGACGCGCTCGCGATGAACTCGCAGCAGCTCACCATCGGATCCGGTCCCGGCACGTCGCTGCACGGCGCGGGCTCGGGCGGCGGCGGCACCGGCGCGGGCGTCATCTTCGGATCGGGGACGATGGACACGGGCTGGGGCGCGGGACGCGGCGGCGGTTACGGCTCGGGCACCGGCGGACCGGGAGGACCCGGCGAAGGCGGCTACGGAAACGGCGGCCGCGGCGGCGGCAGCGGCACCGGCAACGGAACGGGCGGCGGCGGCGCGCGCATCGGCATCAACGCGGGCACGCCCACGGCGCACGGCGGTCTCTCGCCCGAGCAGATCCGGCGCGTCGTCATGGCGCACCAGGGCGCGCTCCGCGCTTGTTACGACATGGAGCTCGGACGAAACCCGAACCTCCGCGGCGGCGTGACGATGACCTGGAACATCGATCCGGGCGGCTCGGTCGCGAGCGCGGGCATCGCCGGCTCGACGATCCACAACGCGCGCGTCGAGGGATGCGTGCTCCGGCAGGTGAAGTCGTGGCACTTCCCGTCGAGCGAGTCGGCGACCAACGTCGCCGAATATCCGTTCAAGTTCGGCATCGGCGGCTGACGCGACCTCACTGCAAATAGGCAGCGACGTCGTCGACGATGAAGCAGCTCGCGTCGTCGCCGGCGTAGGCGTGGAGGTCGATCGTGATCTGTCCGCTCCCGGTCACGTCGAACGTCGTGCTCGAAGACGACCAGCTCCCGACCGGCGCCGTGAAGAAGTTACCCTGGCAGTAGGTCGCGCTGCCGTTGCAGCCCGAGAGCCCGCCGTCGCCGGTGAAGTAGACCTGGACGCCCGCCGGGATGGGCGCCGCGTCGGCGGCCGACGCGAGCCACGCTTCGACGTAGTACGACCCCGCCTGCACGGCGATCGCCGTGCTGTCGTCGAGCTCGTAGCTCCCCGTGGAACCCTGGATGCAGACCATGCACGCGAAACTCCCGGTGCGGCCCGGCGAGACGCGCGTGTACGTCATGCCGTAGCCGTTTCCCCAGCTCGGGCCGCAGCCGCCTTGCCCTTCGTCGAAGCTCGGGTTGGTGACGAGATTGCCGCCGCCCGCGTCGCCGCTCGCGTCGTCGCTCGCCTCCGGAAGGATCGCCGCGTCGCCGCCGCCGTCCGTCGCGCCCGCGTCGCTTCGCAGCGCGTCGAGCGACGTGATCAACGAGCACCCGCACAAGCACGCGCTCAGGGCGACGAGCGAACGTCGGCGCATCCGCCCATGATACCAAGTTGCCGTGTGCTAGCGTGAACGACGTGCAGGCGCGGCGTCGTCGCATCTGGATCGTCGTCATCGCGTCGTGCGCGGCGTGCGCCGTCGGATCGGTCGCGCAAGAGGACGCGGGCGGGCCGGACGGTTCGGTCCCGCCGGACGACGCCGCTCCGAGCGAGTCCGGCTCCGACGGCGGCTGCGGCGCGCCGCTCATCCACTGCTCCGGGACCGAAGCCGGCGTCTGCACGGATCTGAAGACCGACATCGACCACTGCGGCACGTGTGGGACCGCGTGCACCACCGCCGACGCCGCCGCGCTCTCGCCCGGGAGCGGCAACCCCGACTCCGGCATCCCGCCCGGCGACGCGTCGACCGGCCCGTTCTGGTCGACGGGCAGCGCGACGTGCGACGGCGGTTGCGGCGTCGCGTGCCCGAGCGGCATGACGCTCTGCTCGGACGACATCTGTTACGACACGCAGAGCTTCCACGATCACTGCGGGGCCTGCAGCACGGCGTGCGCGCCGACGGAGTACTGCGGCAGCGGCCACTGCTGCAGCGCCGGCACCGCGTGGTGCGGCACCTCGTGCATCGACGTGCTCTC
>Ga0335082_10004768_pt1 | contig 14809 bp, 11 predicted proteins | sample Lox_Sample_41_FD_206718 | JGI IMG/M metagenome (GOLD analysis project Ga0335082, IMG submission 206718) | Soil microbial communities from Loxahatchee National Wildlife Refuge, Florida, United States - Lox_Sample_4.1 | ecosystem: Environmental > Terrestrial > Soil > Wetlands | place: USA...
CGCGTGCGCGACGAGCGCCTCGACGCAGCGGCGGCCCGAGCCGCGCGCGAACGTCGGCACGGAGAGGAGGAGCTTCTGCCCCACCAGCGCCGCGATCGCGGAGACGAAGGCGCTCCCCACGATGTTGCCCGACTCCATGAGCGCGCTCTCCGCGAGGGCGCCGAAGGCGTGGCCCTCGGCCGGATAGCCGAGGAGCCCGGCCAGCCGCTCCGCGTCGCGCTCCGGGAGCGCGAGCAGGAGGTCGCCCTGGAGCGGTCCCTCGAGCCGCACGCCCACGGCGACGAGGTCCTGGCCCAGGCTCCCCAGGAAGTCGGCGATGGCCCCCGCGCTCCGGCCGATCCACGCCTCCGGCACGTCCATCTCGAAGCGGCGGCGGGCGAGCTTGCCGAGGGCGGTGATGGCCTGGCCGCAGCCGATCGAGGCCAACTCCTGGAGGGCGTCCACCTGGCGCGGGCCGAAGGTGTGCGGCGTCATGCGGCCAGGAGCCTCGGCACGTCGAGGATGAACACCGGACGGCCGTTCCCGAGCACGGTGACCGCGGAGAGCCCCGGCACCGTCTCGAGCGGCGCGCCCAGGGGCTTCAGGACCGCCTCGTGCTGCCCGAGGAGCGCGTCCACGGCGAGGCCGATGCGCACGCCCTCGCCGCTCTCCGCCACCACCACCGCCCGCTCGCTGCGGAGGTGCTCCTCCGAGAACCCGAGCAGGCGGGCGAGATCGTGCACCGGCACGAGGTCGCCGTCGTAGGAGAGGACCGGAGCGCCGCGGCTGCGGTCGAGCCGCGACAGGTCGACCTGCGCCGCGCCGTGGACCTTGGCGATGGGGAGCCCGAGCACCTCCTCGCCCACCCGGACGAGGAGCACGGGCTGCACCGCGACCGTGAGCGGGAGCCGGAAGGTGAGGCGCGTCCCCGCGCCGGGCACGCTCTCGATCTCCAGCGCGCCGCCCACCGCCTCGACCGTCTTCTTCACCGCGTCGAGGCCCACGCCGCGGCCGGAGACGTCCGTCACGGTCTCGGCGGTGGACACGCCGGGCAGGCAGGCGAGCAGGAGCGCCTCGCGGTCGGAGAGCGCGCGCGCCTGCGGCTCGGAGAGGGCCCCCCGCGCCACCGCCGACGCCCGCAGCTTCTCCGGATCCATGCCCCGGCCGTCGTCCGAGATCTCGACGATCACCCGGTCGCGCTCGCGGCGCCCGGCCACGGCGATGCTCCCGGCGGCAGGCTTCCCGGCGAGCTGGCGGAGGTGCGGCGCCTCGATCCCGTGGTCCACCGCGTTGCGGATCACGTGGAGCAGGGGATCGGCGAGCTCGTCGAGGATGGCGCGGTCGATCTCGATCTCGGCGCCGCGGACCTCGACGTCCACCTGCTTGCCGACCTTGCGCGCCACGTCGCGGGCGGCGCGAGGGAGCCCCTCCGTCACCAGCGCGAGCGGCGTCATCCGCACCGTCATGACCTTGTCGTGGAGGTCCTTCACCACGGCGTGGAGCCGGTCCACCCCCTCGTCGAGGACCGGACGCTGCTCGGCGGGCAGGGTCCGGCCGATCTCGCGCAGCCGCGCGGTGGCGAGGATCAGCTCGCCGACGGCGTCGAGGAAGTAGTCGAGGAGCTCGGCCTTGACGCGGACGGTGCGCGCCGGCTCGGGCGCGGGACCCGCCGGCGCCGCGGCGGCCGCCGGCGCGGCGGCGCGATCCGGCTCGACCTCGCGCAGCACCACACCGGCGATGTCCGAGATCTGCGCGAGGGCGCGCTCCAGCGCCTGGAGGGTCTCGGCCGTGTCGAGGAGGACCTGCAGCTTCTTCTGCGGGATGCGGCCGGCCTTGAGGTCCTCGACGGAGGGGACGGCGCGCGCCACCGCTCCCAGCAGCGAGAGCTTCTTCACGACCAGGAAGCCGCGGACCGCCGGGACCGGGCAGCTCCCGGCGATGTCCACGTCCAGCTGCACGCGCCGGGCGCGGGGAATCGCGGCACGGTCCGCCTCGCCGGCCGCGGCGGCCGGGGCGAGGGGAAGCGGGGCCGGCGCCGGCGCAGCGGGCTGCTCGGCCGCGGCCGGGGGGCCGAGGGCCGGGGCGGCCGGCGCCACCACCGGCTCCGTCGCCCGCCCCTCCCGCTTCGCCCGGGCGAGCTCGGCGAGCTTCTCCCCGAGGACGGCGTCCGGCTCCGGCCGCTCCCCGCGCCCGGCGGCGGCGACGAGGTCGGCCAGGGCGTCGCCCGCCCCGAGGAGCAGGTCCACCGCCACCGCGTCGGCCGCGCCCGGCTTCTTCCGGAACACGTCCACCAGGTCCTCGACCCGGTGCGCCAGCCCAGAGATCGCGTCGAGCTGCATCGACGCGCTCATCCCCTTCACGCTGTGGGCGTGGCGGAAGAGCGAGTCCACCAGGGGTCGGAGGTCGGCCTCGGAGGCGCCCGCCCGCAGCGCACCCTCCAGCGCCACGAGGTCCCGGGAGTAGCCGGCGAGGTGCTCGCCCGCCTCCGCCAGGAACAGGGTCAGGTACTTCCGGAGATCCACGGGCGCCTCCGGCACCGCGGGGCTGCCCGGCCGGCGCGCTACGCGTCGCCGAGGACCTTCTTCACGACGGAGAGCACGTCTTCGGACTTGAACGGCTTCACGATGAAGTCGCTGGCGCCCGCCTCGATGGCCTCCATCACCAGCGACTCCTGCCCCAGGGCGCTGCACATCACGATCACGGCCTTGGCGTCGTGCTTGATGATCTCGCGCGTCGCCTCGATGCCGCTCTTGAACGGCATCACGATGTCCATGGTGGTGAGGTCGGGCCGCAGGTCCTTGTACTTCTCGACCGCCTCGAGCCCGTTGGCGGCCTCGCCGACGACCTCGAACCCGGAGCCCGAGAAGATGTCCTTGATCATGTTGCGCATGAAGATCGCGTCGTCGACGATCAGGACTCGCTTCGCCATGGGCCCGGATTCCTCCCCCGGCGCGCCGGTGCGGCGGGCGTGTCGAAGCTACCACCGGTTTCGTCCGCGCGACAAGGACACCGACCGCACCCGGGCGGCGCGTCACCGCCCCGCGAACAGCCCCTCCGCCTCCGCGGCGAGCGCATCGGGCGCGAGGAGGGTCACGGCGCCGGACCGGGCGGCGGCCATGCCGCGCACCAGCGCCCCCCCCGCCGCCCCCTCGGCCGCGGCGAGGAGCTCGACCCCGAGCACGCCGCCGACGAGGAAGCCGAGGGCGCGCCGGTCGCGCTCCAGGATGAGCACGTGGCCGGCTCCGCCCGCGAGCGGCTGCGCCGCGAGCCCCACCAGCGGGGCGAGGTCCACCACCGCCACCACGCGGCCGCGGAGGTTCATGACGCCTCGCACCGCCTCCGACGCCCGCGGAACGCGCGCGAAGGGCGGCTGCGGGACCACCACCTCGCGGACGGCCTCGAGCGGGAGCGCGAAGCGCTCGCCCGCCACCCGGAAGACGACGTGGCGCGGCCCGTCGGCCGGCGCCCGCGCCGCCTCGGCACCGGCCACGCGCTCGCCCGGGTCCGCCATGGGTCCTAGCCGAGCCGGACCCGCGAGACGACGGTCTGCAGCTCCAGCGACAGGTTGGTGAGCTCCTGCGCCGCGCTGGCCATCTGCGCCACCGCGGCGGTCTGCTCGGCGATGACCTTCCGGACCTGCTCGGTGGCGGTGGCGTTGGAGTTGGCCACGTCGGAGATGTGGTCCATCGCCTGGACCATGTCGGCCGAGCCCTTCAGCTGGTCGCGGGCGGCCTGGGAGATGACCCCCACCTTGTCGGCGCCGGTCCGGGCGATGAGGGCGATGTCGGCGAGGGCGCGGATGATGGCGTTCAGGTCCTCGCGCCCCTCGCCCAGCTCCGAGACCGACTCCTTCATGGTCTCGACCACGGTCGCGGCGCGGGCGGAGATGTCGGCGGCGAGCGACGAGATCTGCTCGGCGGAGCGGCCGGCGCTCTCGGCGAGCTTGCGCACCTCCTCGGCCACCACCGCGAAGCCGCGGCCGTACTCGCCGGCGCGCGCCGCCTCGATGGTGGCGTTGAGGGCGAGGAGGTTGGTCTGGTTCGCGACGCTGGTGATGGCCTCGACGATCTTGGAGATGGCCTTGGTCCGCTCCCCGAAGGCGAAGACCTGCTCGCTCGCCGCCTCGATGCGCGCGAACACCTTCTTCACCTTCTCGCCGGCGAGCCGCGCCGCCTCCCCGCCTCCGGCGGCGGACGACGAGGTCTCCGCGGAGGCGCGGGTCGCCTCCTCCGCGCTCCGGGCGGTCCGCTCGATCGAGGCGGCGATGTCGCCGATCACCTTGGAGGTGCGCTCCACCAGCTCCGACTGCTGCCCGGCCCCCTCGGAGATCTTCTCCATCGAGGACGCCACCTCGTCGGTGGAGGCGTTCACCTCCTCGGCGGAGGCCTGCAGGTCGTTGGCGCTCTCGGCCACCGACTGGGCGGTGCGCTGGATCCGCGAGACCAGGTCCCGCAGGTTCTCCTGCATGGTCCGGATCGCCTCGGTGAGGTCGTCGATCTCGTCGTGGAAGCTCTTCTGCTCCTCGGAGACGACCGCCTGGGAGAGGTCGCCGCGGCTGATCTCGACGGCGCTGCCCTTGAGGCGGCCGATGCGGGCCACCCGCGCCAGCGCGACGGTGAGCACCTGGCCGATGCCGAGCGTGAGCGCCACCACCAGCGCCCCGCCCACCCACGCGTTGGGCGAGCGGGCCAGGACCAGCGGCACCGCGAAGAGCAGGGTGCCGCCCAGGATGAGGTACGAGACCAGGATCTTGGTCTGGAGCGAGACGGTGAGCCCGCTGCCCTGCGGCGAGGGGCGGGCGGGCGGCTCCGCGGGGCGGCCGCGCAGCGCCACCAGGTGGGGCGCGTCCCAGCCGCGCGACGGGCGCGTCGGCTGGAGTCGGTCGTCTCGTCGCGCCACGGGTGCCTCGCTCTCGCCGCGCGGGGGCCGCCGCGCTCAGGGAAGGAAGGATCCTACGGGCATGGCGGGGGTGTCAAAGTGCGCGGATTCCCGCGAGGTGGTCGTGCCCCCGGACCGCCGGGTGGAGCGCGCCCTCCGGCCCCCGCAGGCGGAGCCCGCTCGCCCGGTCGACGGTGCCGACCGCGGTGAGCGGCGTGCGGGCGCGGCGCGCCGCGGCCAGCGCGGCGCGGACGCGGCCGGGCGGGACCGCGACGAGCAGCTCGTAGTCCTCGCCGCCGCCGAGGGCCGCGCCCCAGCGGTCCGGGCTGCGGCGGACGGCGCGCCGGTAGGCGGGCGAGAGCGGGAGGTCCTCCAGGCGCACCGTGGCACCGGTCCCCGACGCGTCGCAGAGGTGGCCGAGGTCCTGGACCAGCCCGTCCGACACGTCGATGGCGGCCGACGCGATCGCCGCGAGCCCGCGCCCCAGCGCCAGGCGGGGGGCGGGACGGCGCTGGCGGGCGGCCAGCGCGGGCGGGGCGTCCGGCGCGCGCCCGAGCGCGGCGTCGCCGATCGTGCCGGAGACGAGGAGGACGTCGCCGGGGCGGGCGCCGGCGCGGCGCAGGACGTGGCGCGGCCCGGCCGCGCCCAGGACCGTCACCGTGAGCGACAGATCCCGCGCCCGCGTGACGTTCCCGCCGGCCACCGCGAGGCCGTGGCGCCGGGCGCAGGCGCCGAGGCCGCGGGCGATCCGCGCCAGGCGCGCCGGAGGCTCACGGCCGGTGACGGCGAGCGCGATGAGCGCCCAGAGCGGCCTCGCCCCCATGGCGGCGAGGTCGGACAGGTTCACGGCGAGCGCCTTCCAGCCCACGTCCTCCGGGGTGAAGCGCCGGTCGAAGTGGACGCCCTCCACCAGCGCGTCCACCGTCGCGCAGAGGACCTCGCCGCGCGGCGCCCGGAGGACCGCGGCGTCGTCGCCGACGCCGACCACCACGCCCTCGCCGGCGCACGGCAAGGCGCGGGTGAAGAGGTCGATCAGCTGGAATTCGGTCATCCCGGGGGGCCTCTCGCTCCGCGGCCCGCCCCGAGGTCGTACCGGGGCCACTCGCTCCGCTTCCGCGGAGCTCGCGCCCCGCTCGTGGCCATGGCTACGCTTGCCCGCCGCCGCCCACCGCCTGCAAGGGGGGCGCGGGCGTCATGACGGCGGGGCTGAGGGCGGGCCGGAGCGGCAGGACCACGCTGAAGGTCGACCCGGTGCCGAGCTTCGACCGCACCTGCACCTCGCCGCCGTGGGCCTCGACGAAGCTCTTCACGATGGCGAGGCCGAGCCCGGCGCCGCCGTACTCGCGGGTGGACGACCCGTCCACCTGGAAGAAGACGTCGAACACCTTCCCGACGTGCTCCTCGGAGATGCCGATGCCGGTGTCGATGACGCGCAGGGCGAGCCGGTCGGCGTCCACCGCCTCCGCCGCCAGGGTGATGGTGCCGCCGGCGGGCGTGAACTTGACCGAGTTGGAGCAGAGGTTCACCAGGCACTGGCGCAGCTTCTCGCGGTCGCAGTTCAGGCGCGGCAGGTGCCCGGGCTCGCACACCACCTTGAGCCCCTTCTTGCGCGCCAGCGGCAGGATGGTCGCCACCGCGTCGCGCATGAGCTGCCCGGGCTCCACCTCGGAGAGCACGAGCCGCACGCGTCCCGCCTCGATCTTGGAGATGTCCAGGATGGAGGTGATGAGCTGGAGGAGGTTCTCGCCCTTCTCCATGATGATGCCGAGGTACTCGCGCTGCTCGGGGGTGAGCGGCCCCCCCAGCCCCTCCAGCATCATCTCCGAGTAGCCGATGACGCTGGTGAGCGGCGTGCGCAGCTCGTGGCTCATGGTGGCGAGGAAGTTGGACTTGAGCCGGTCGAGCTCCTTGAGGCGCGAGTAGGACTCCTCCAGCTTCTGGTTCTTCTCCTGCAGCTCCCGGTAGTCCTCCTGGATCGCCTCGATGTGCAGCCGTGCGGTGATGAGGTTCTTGTGCCCGCTGAACACCATCACGTCGAGGAGGTCCATGAAGTGCTTCAGGATCTTCTCGGCGGTGCCGTGCGGCACCCGGCGGATCTTCTCCTGGTACCCGGCCGCGAGCTTCGCGTCGAAGTCGGTGGAGATGCGCTTCAGGGTGGCGGGCAGCTCCACCAGCTCGTCCGGGACGAACGGGCCGAAGACCACCCTCCCGATGACGTCGCCCTCGTACAGGACGGGCTGCACCACGTAGCGGCAGCCGGAGAAGCACTCGAACCGCGTGGCGGCCGGCTCCTCGCCCACCGGCGCGCTCTTCACGGTGGCCACCGTGGCCATGCACTGCTCGCGCCCCGACGGCTTCGACCAGATGTAGCCGCAGAAGTCGGCGTTGCCGACCTTCACGTCGACGATCTTGTTGCCGTCCTCGTCGAAGACCTTGAGGCCGACGCGGTACAGCTCGCAGAACGAGCGGCACACCTCCTCGAAGGACCCCCGGTCGAGCAGGTCGCCGAGCGGGATCCGCTGCTGGAGCACCGACGCCGGCAGGTTCATGGCGCCGTGGCTCCGGGCGCGGGCACGCGCGTGCCCCGCAGGTCGACGTGGGAGAAGATCTTGTCCAGGAACTCGCGCTCGGAGATCTGCCACTTGGCCTCGAGCGCCTGGGAGCGGTCCAGGCCGCGGTAGCAGAGCTGCAGGGTGGCGTAGAGGGTCTCCACCACCCCGTCTCCGCGGATGGCGACGGCCGGGATGACCGGCGGCTGCACCAGCTTGCGCAGGTCGCCGAGCTCGTCGTCGCGCCGCGCGTCCGGGAGGTCGCGCTTGTTCATCTGGATGACGATGGGCAGGGTCCGGAAGTCGAGCCCGTTCGCCTCCAGGTTCTTCAGCATGTTGTTCCAGTAGGCGAGCGTCGAGGCGGTCTCGGAGCGGCGCGAGTCGGCCACGAACGCCACCGCGTCCGTGCCCTGGAGCACGATGCGCCGGGTGGACTCGTGCATCACCTGCCCCGGCACCGTGTACAGCTTGAGCTTCACCTTCACGCCGGCCCGCGTCTTGAAGAACACGGGCATCATGTCGAAGAAGAGCGTGCGGTCGTCCTTGGTGTCGAGCGTCATGAGGCGCCCGCGCACCTTGGAGTCGATCTTCTGGAAGAGCGCCTGGAGGTTGGTCGTCTTCCCGCTGAGGGCCGGGCCGTAGTAGACGACCTTGACGGCGAGCTCCCGCGTATCGTGGCTGAGCTGGACCATTCGGGTGGATTCCGAGGTTCGAGTGTACTCGCCGCGCGTTGGCTGAATCTACCCGATCGCCCGCCCGCTGCCCGCCCCTGCGATCGCAGGACAGCGCCGCTGCGCACCCGGACCCACCTCCCCGGAGGCCAAGGCATCGGTCTCCTTGGAGGAACCTCGCTCTTCGTCTAGACTGGCGCGACCCGGGGGGGTGAAGGAGCACAGGCGTCGCATGGACCGGACCGTCGCGGCCCGGGGCGAGGAGCTCGCCGACATCGACGTCGCCGAGCGCCTCCGCTGGCTGCTCCGGCTGCGCTGGCTCATCGTCCCCGTCTTCGTCGCAGTCGATCTCGCCAACGACCTGCTCATGAGCCGGCGCGCGCCCTGGTCGGCGCTGGTGGTGGGCGCGGTGCTGCTCGCCGCGAACGGCCTCTACGCCTGGCTCCTGGCGCACCGCCGCAGCGCGCAGACGCTCCTGCGCTGGGCGCGGATCGAATCGGTGGTGGTGGTCGCCGTCCCGGTGGTGGTGGTGGTCCTCCACGGCGATCCCAACGACGCGCTCCGCTACGGGGTCCTGGTGGGCGTGGTCGGCGCCGCGGCGGTCCTCCCGCGCACCGGGGAGGTCGCCATCGTCGCGGCCTGGGCGGTGACGGCGCTGGTGGTGGGCGACGCCGTGCTGGCCGGGTTCGACCCGGCGCGCATCGGCGAGGCGGCCGTTGCCCGCTGGGTGATGGAGGCCGGGGTGATCGGCACCGTGGCGATCATCGCCGGCTACCTCCACTCCAGCCGCGAGTGGACGGGGCGGCGGCTCCGGACGGCGAGCGACGGGCTGGAGCGCGCCCGGGGCGAGTGGGAGGCCACCTTCGACAGCCTGCACGAGATGGTCTTCGTGACCGACCGCGACGGCCGCGTGCTCCGCGCCAACCGCTCCTTCGCGAAGGTCCTCGGCGCCCGCCCCCACGAGCTCGCGGGCCGGCGCCTCGCCGAGCTGCTGGCCGGCCACCCGGAACGCTGGTGGTCGCTGCCCGGGGACGGCATCGTCGAGATCGAGGACCCCCTCTTCGACACGCTCTTCGAGGTCACCAGCACGCGGCTCGCGGACCGCGTGGTGCGGGTGGCCCGCGACGTCGGCGAGCAGCGGCGGCTCTACGCGCGCCTGGTCCAGGCGGACAAGCTCGCCGCGGTGGGCGTCCTCGCCTCGGGCGTCGCCCACGAGATCAACAACCCCACCGCCTTCGTCACCTCGAACCTCACCGAGCTGAAGCGCTACGTGGTCGCCTACGAGGCGATGGTCGCCGATCTCGCCGCGCTCTGCATGCAGGCGGGGCAGGCCGAGAAGGCGCGCGCCCTCCTGGGCCGGAGCGACGTCGCCTTCGCGCGCCGGGAGGCGCAGAGCGCCATCGTGGAGAGCCTGCAGGGCATGGAGCGGATCCGGCAGATCGTGACCAACCTGCGCTCGCTGGCGCGGCGCGATCAGGCGGGCGAGCCGGCCGCCCCGGTCGACCTCGTCGACGTGGTGCAGGCGGTGGTGCGCACCGCCGCCTCGGACCTCAAGGCGACCGGGGCGCGCGTCGACCTCCGGGGACCGGTGCTGGTGCTCGGCCACCGCGGCGAGCTGGTCGACGTGGTCCTGAACCTGGTGGTGAACGCCGTCCAGGCGCGGGACGAGGGGCGCGTCAACGAGGTGGCGGTGGAGCTCTGCCGCGAGAACGGGAGCGCGGTCCTGCGCGTCTCCGACACCGGCAAGGGGATCGCGCCGGCGAACATGAAGCGGCTCTTCGAGCCGTTCTTCACCACCAAGGCGCCAGGCGAGGGCACCGGCCTCGGCCTCTCGCTGGCGCGCAAGATCGTCCTCGCGCACGGCGGCTCGATCGACGTCTCGAGCGAGGTCGGCGTGGGCAGCACCTTCACGGTCCGGCTGCCGGCGCTCGAGCCGGACGCGCTCGGCGCCGCAGAGCAGGCCGCCCGGCACCGGGAGAGCGGCGCGGCGTAGCGGGCTCCAGTCCGCCGAAGCCCCCTCTTCCGCCCGGTCTCCCTCTCCTCCACCGCAGGCGGCGAAGGTTCTGCCGCCGGGCCGCGCCGGGGGGTCTACGCCGCCTTCCCGTCCCCTGCGTCCCACCAGGCCCGCGCCTCCTCCACCGACCGCAGCAACGGACAGCGCGGCAGCGTGGCCAGGAAGGCGCGGCCGTAACCCTTGGTGACGAGCCTCCGGTCGAGGACCGCCACCAGGCCGCGGTCGTCGCGCGTGCGCACCAGCCGGCCGAAGCCCTGCCGCAGCGCCAGCGCCGCGGCGGGCACCTGGAGCTCGCTGAAGCCGTCGCGCCCCTCCGCCTCCAGCGCCCGCAGCCTCGCCGCCACCACCGGGTCCCCCGGCGGCGCGAACGGTAGCCGGTCGATCACCACCAGCGAGAGGGCCTCCCCGGGGACGTCCACCCCCTCCCAGAAGCTCTGGGTGGCGAACAGCACCGACGGCTCCGCACGGAACGCCTCGAGGAGCCGGTGCTTGGGGCGCTCGCCCTGGAGCAGGATCCGGTAGGGCAGGTGCCGGCAGGCGCGTTGGAGCGCGAGCATGTTGCGCGTCGAGGTGCAGAGCACGAAGGCCCGCCCGCCCGTCACCGCGGCGAGGTCGCGCACGGCGTCCGCCGCCGCCTCGATGAACCCGGGGGCGTTCGGCTCCGGCAGCCCCTCCGGCGCCACCAGCGCGGCCTGGCGCTCGAAGTCGAACGGTCCGGGGAAGCGCGCCTCCGCGACCTCGAACTCGGGGGCGAGGCCGACCTGCCGGCGGAAGTAGTCGAACCGCCCCTGCGCGGCGAGCGTCGCGCTCGTGAAGATCACCGTGTCGGTGCGGCGGTAGAGCCGCTCCACCAGCTCCTCGGCCACGTCGATCGGCGCCGCCCGCAGGAAGACGCCCCGGCCGCGGACCTCGCCGAAGTACACGCGCGACGGCTCCTTCATGGCGGTGACCGCCTGCAGCTCGACGCGCAGCTCCCCGGCGCGGCGGGCGATCTGGGCGAGCGCGGCCGACGGGGCGTCGGCGAGGGCGTCGCGCAGCGCCCCGAGCGCCTGATCGAGCCGCGCCTGATCGCGCTCCAGCGGCCCGAGGACGGCCTCGTCGAGGGCGGCGCGGACGCTCTCGTCTTCTTGCTGGGGGGGCGAATCGCCCCCCCAGACCCCCGGGCCGCGCCGGGGCGGGCTCATCCGCCCGCCCCTTCGCTCGAACAGGTGGCTTCGGCGGGAGCGCGCCTCGGGGCGGCCCCGCAGCCCCTCCGCCACGCCCGAGAAGAACTTCTCGCCGGCGCGGCGCAGCTCGCCCGTCATCTCGCGCATCATGGTCGCGAGGTCCGGCCGGTCGGCCACCGCCCGCTGCGCGTCCCGCGAGAGCTCCTCGATCCGGTAGGACGAAACTTGAAGGCCGAAGTACTCGGTGGCGACGTCCTCGAGCGCGTGCGCCTCGTCGAAGATCACCACGTCGTACTCCGGGAGGATCTCGACGCCCGCGCGGCTGGTGCGCATGGCGAGGTCGGCGAAGAAGAGGTGGTGGTTCACGAGCAGCACGTCGCTCGCGGCCGCCTGGACGCGGGCCCGCGTGACGAAGCAGTCCTCGTAAAGCTCGCAGTCGCGGCCCAGGCAGGTCTCGCCGGTGGCGGAGAGGTCCCTCCAGGTGAGGAACGCGTCGGGGAGGTCGATCTCGGCGCGGTCGCCGGTCCCGGTGGACCTCGCCCACGCCTCGATGCGCGGCCAGTAGGCGGCCTCGTCGCGCGCCGCGAAGGTGGGCGCGCGGGCGAACTCGGCGCCGCGGTGCAGGCAGTAGTAGTTGGAGCGGCCCTTGAGGTAGGCGGCGGCGAAGTCGAGCCCGCACTTCTCGCGGAGGAGCGGCAGGTCCTTCCACCAGATCTGTTCCTGGAGCGTCTTGGTGGCGGTGGAGACCACCACCCGCCGGCCGGAGAGCGCGGCGGGCACGAGGTAGGCGAGCGTCTTCCCGGTGCCGGTGCCCGCCTCGGCGACGAGGTAGCCGTGGCGGGAGATGGCCCGCTCGACGGCCCGGGCCATCTCGAGCTGATCGGAGCGATCCTCGTAGCCGGCGAGGGCGCGGGCGAGGCGGCCCGCGGGCCCGAGGATCTCCTCGAGCGTGGGTGCAGCGGGGGCGGACGCCGTCATCGCCCCGACACCTGGCGGATCCCCTCGAGGACCCGCGCGCCGAAGGCGAGCACGAGCCCGACGAGCCCGGCGATGCCGACCGCGATGACGAGCGACCGGACCCAGCGCGGGACGCGCGCCTCGGGCGGGAGGGTCCGCGGCAGCGCCGCGAGCCCCATGACCGTCGCCCGCTTGATCACCTCGTCGCGCCAGCGCGCCGCCACCGGATCGTCCGGGCGCGCCTGGAGCACCTCGCGGTAGCGGCGGCCCCCCAGGGCGAGCGCCTCGAGGTCCGCGAAGCGGGCGAGGTAGGCGCGATGGGCGTCGTCGTCCGTCCAGCGCGAGAGCACGAGGCGCCACGCGCCGTCCTCGCCGGCGTCGGGCGCGGCGGCGTCGCCTCCGAGCGGGAGGGGCAGCTGCTCTTCGGGGCTCATCGGCGGCTCGCCCGGCGCGTCGCGCGGGGGCCGGGAGTCTAACCCGGAACGGACGGTCAGAACGAGACCGGCACGGGGACGAAGACGAGGGCGAGGAGCCCCAGGGTCGCGAAGGCGAGCAACCGCCGGCCGGACCCGAGCGGCTCCTCGACGAGCGCCGGCGGGTGGCGGACGCCGACCACGAGGCGCGTGAGCAACCACCACACCAGCCAGCTCCAGGAGAGGAAGAGCCCGGCGAGGAGGAGCGCGCGAGAGACCAGGCGCGACGCGGCCTCGGCGCGGGCCCGCCCGAGGAGGGCGTAGAGCACGTGGCCGCCGTCGAGCTGCCCCGCCGGGATGAGGTTCAGCGCGGTGACGAGCATGCCGAGCCACGCCGCGAACGCGACCGGGTGCAGGAAGACGTCGTGGCCCGGCGGGAGCGGCCCGACCACCACGCGCGCCACGAGCCAGGTGAGCAGGCTGTCGCCCATGACCATCGGACCGTCGGAGCCAGCCGCCTCGAGGGGCCGCCTGGCGAGGAGCGCCCGCACCAGCTCGAAGGGTGAGCCGTACGCCCCGCCGTGCGCCGCCGCCGCCAAGGCCCGGACCTCGCTGTGCGCCAGCCCCCAGATCAACAGGGGAAGCGCCACCGCGAACCCGGCGAGCGGCCCCGCCGCGCCGATGTCGAACGCGGCGCTGCGGCTCGGCATCGCCGAGCGGATCCGGATCACCGCCCCGAAGGTGCCGATCCCGACGGGAGAAGGGATGAAGTACGGCAGCGTGGCGTCGACGCCGTGCCGCCGCGCCAGGACGAAGTGGCCCATCTCGTGGCAGAACAGGATGCCGAGCAACGACGCCGAGAACGGCAGGCCCCCCGCCACGATCCGGTCGAGCGTCGGCGCGCCCTCCGCAGCGGGGGATAGGAGGAACCCCGCCCACAGCGTGGTCGCGGCCGTCAGCAGGAAGAGCCCGGCGTGGAGCGCCGGACGGCTGCGGCCGCGCGGCGCGGGCGCGAGGTGCGGTCGCGGGAGGACGTCTTCCATCCTGAAAAGGTAGCGAGCGCGGCCGTCGCGCGCAGGGAGGATGCTCCTGCTGGGGGGCCACATCGTACGGGGGGCCACTCGCTCCGCCTCCGCCGCTCGCGCCGCATCATTCGGAGTCGCGGCGCATCGCGCCGCTCGGCCCCCCGCTCGCTCCGGCTTGCCCTCGGACTCTCCACGACCTCTGGGCTGGAGGAGGGCAGGCTCAACCGCCTGCCCCTGCGCTCGCATCCTCTCCTCTGCTCTCCTCCTCGTCAGCTCCCGCCGGCGCCCTGGCCCGACAGCTCCTGCTTGGTGAGCTCGCGCGCGCCGCTCGCGTCGATGGTGAGGAAGAACAGCTCCTTCTCGGGCGTGCGCTTGGGCCCCATGGTGATGTCGCCGGTGGCGCCCCGGAACGCCTTGAGACCGGCGAGCCCGCTGCGGAGCGCCTCCCGGGTCTGCGCCTTGCCGTCGAGGACGTGGCGGGTCATGCGGACCGCGTCGTGCGCGCTCGCCTCCAGGATGGTGGGCGTCTGGCCTCCGTACTTCCGCTGATAGGCCTCCACGAACGCGCGGGTCGCCGGACGCGACGACCCGGCGTAGAACCCGTCCACGAAGATGGCGCAGCGCACGTGCCGCCCGGGCGCGCCCGGCGAGGTGTCGAAGAGCGACGGGTCGCCCCCCCAGATGTTCGGGCCGAGGAGCTGCACCGCCTTGAGGTCGGGGCGTCCCGTCGTCTTCGCGATCTTCGCTACCTCGTCGGGCTCGCAGGTCTGGGTGACCACGTCCTCGACGGCGAGCGCAGGCGCGATGAGCTTCACGTTCTTCGCGGCGTCGGCGATGAAGACGGCGTCGAAGTCGGTGATGGGGGCGAGCCGGTCGCGAGCCTTCTCGAGCGCCTTCCGCCGGCGGAAGGGGTCCGCCTCCTTCTTCGCGATCTCCTTCGCCGCGTCCTTGAAGTCGGTCCGCTCGTCGAGGAAGAGCTTGCCCACCATGTCCTTCACCAAGGGCGTGAAGGTGGTCCGGTCCGCGGCGTAGGTCTCGGCGGCCCGTACCTCGCCTCCGCGGGCCTCCACCTCGTCCCAGAAGGCGTTGGCGAGGGCCGCGCCGTAGGGCGCGTTCGGGTACATGATCGCGAACCGCTTCATCCCCCGGCGCGCAAT
>Ga0335082_10004769_pt1 | contig 14808 bp, 13 predicted proteins | sample Lox_Sample_41_FD_206718 | JGI IMG/M metagenome (GOLD analysis project Ga0335082, IMG submission 206718) | Soil microbial communities from Loxahatchee National Wildlife Refuge, Florida, United States - Lox_Sample_4.1 | ecosystem: Environmental > Terrestrial > Soil > Wetlands | place: USA...
CCACGGTCGCACTGGTCTTTCCAAACTGTTTATGGGAAGCGTTGCCGGTAAGGTCGTCTCCATGGCTCACTGCCCGGTATTGACCGTGCGTGGAAAGTAGTTTTTCGAATATGGCGAACGAATACTCGCTCCACAGTTTTATTCAGGACATGGATCGCATTACGCGCGAAGACGACTCGCCTGGGAGAATCGTCGCTGACGCGAAACCCTTGTTAGCGCAGCTCGTACAGTATTCAAACTGTATTGAGTCCAAGTTCAAACAGCGGGGCGCTACTGCTTACGGGCGTTACATGCTCCACCGTGCGCCCCGATTCAATATCACCGCCGTTGTCTGGGGACCGGGCGATAACGCAAAAGCCCATAACCACGACACCTGGGGATTGGTTGGCGTCGTCGAAAATGAAATTCAAGAAACGCGATTTCGCAGGCGGGACGACGGCTCGAAACCGGATTACGCCGACATCGAAGTAACAGCCGTCTTGAAGAACACGGCAGGAATGGTTTCCTGCCTAGTGCCCCCCGATGACGACATCCATGAGATGAACAACGTCACGCAGCGCGATACCGTCGAGATTCACGTTTACGGCAAAGACCTCGCCGACATGCCGCGGCTGCGCTTTGACGTCGCAACAAAAACCACCAAGCCCTTCGCCAGCCCCAAGTACGACAACTGCTGAGAATCGCTGCTAAGCGCAAATAGCCAAGTGCCGGGTCCAGCCTTTCAATCTGCTCTAGCCCTTTGCTCCTCCCCTGCTATTTGCTATCTGTCCTCTGCTGCCTGCCTCGTTGGCTTTTGCTCTTTCTCCTTGCTCCGCGCTCCATGCTCTTTGCTCTTTGGCCTTAGCGGCCCGTTAGCTTCACTTCCCACTCCAGGTACCGCTTCATGTCTTCCTTATTCCCTCTGATCGACGGTGAGAGAACGACATCATTCGGCTCTACGAGACAGGGGTCGCAGCCCTTTTCGGTTCCATAGCCCGTCGCTGTCCATGCCCGCACGCCTCCATCTAAGACGGAAACGTTTTTGTAACCGATATCATTAAGCGCCTGAGCCGCGAACAAGGAATTTCGACCATCGGGACAGGTTAAGACGATCGGCCGATCGTGATCAGGAAAACGCTCCGGTAACTTGATGTCAATCCAGCCACGAGAAATCCAGTTGGCGCCTGGGACGTGTTCCGCTTCGAAATCCAAACTCGTACCAACATCGAGAACCAGCGGGGAGGAGCTTTGTAATCTCTGCGCTAACTCAAAAGGTTGAATCAACTTCGCCGTTTTTCTTGCCGCCTCGAGGCCGAGAGGCTCCGTGGGCGGTGCACCGCGAACCGTTGGCTGTCCGCTTTCCACCCACGCACGCAAACCTCCCCGCAATACGGAAACATCGCGGAAGCCCATCTGCCGATACCAGTATGCAGCCATCACCGCCCGCGCCGATTCATTGCTGATGAAGATGATCTTTCCGTTCCTTACAGCGATATAATCATCCGCGCGTTGCACGGCCTGCCCGCCGGGAATGCTGAGCGATCCCGGAATGTGACCGGCTTCATATTCCCCCTCCGATCTCACGTCAATAAGATACGTAACGCCGCGCTCGGAGCTTGGGGTGACACGCCTGAGATTACCCGCGGAAATCCACGTAATCCCCTCTTCCTCTGCGAGCCGCAGCGCGAGGGAAAGCGCTCTCTCCCTGCTTTCTGCGGTTGGTGTCGCCGTCTCGCTTTTTGGTTTTGATTCCAACTCCAAACCCGCCAATACCCAACCCATCGTGCCGTTCCTGAGAGCTCGCACGTTAGTTAAACCGAGCCGGCGCAGCGCCGCCGTCCCGATAATACTGCGCGTGCGGCCGGCGCAGTTAACGACCACGGTCGTGGCCTTTTGCCTCAACGCGTCAGCCCAGAGAATGAGGTCGCCCCCGGGAACGTTAACACCCCCGGGAATGCAAAAACGGCCGTACTCCTCCGGCGTTCTCACGTCGAGAATCACGAGATCAGGCGAATTTTCCTGCAAGGCTTTCAGTTCTTCTGGCGTAACGTCTGGAATGCTTCCATCGTGATGGACACGTTCGCCGAAGACTTTGCTAGGAACGTTGACCCCGCTCACTGTAGGCAGACCTTCGCTCCGCCACGCGGATAACCCGCCTTGCAGCATATAGACGTCCGCGTAGCCAAACTTATCAAGGGTGCGCGCAGCGGCCGACGCTCTTGCGCCTCCCTCATCATAAATGACGATCGAAATCCTTCGGTTCGGCACCAACTCGGCAATACGAAACTCAATGTGACTGCGCGGCAAGGATGTGGCGTTGCTAATCTGGCACTCGTGGAACTCGCCGCGCTCGCGAATATCCAGCACGGCATGTAAGACATCTGACGCCATAAGGGCAACAACGTCGCGGCGCGAAATCCAGTTTGCCATTGTCAAACCTTTTTCACTAGCCCATAAATCATTGCAGAGGGACGCTCCTTGACGGGTCCCTCGTTCTGTTTTACTAATGTCTAGAGTAAATTTATACAAGCTCGCGAACGGTTTACAAGACGGAGGATAGAATGACGAACGACCCTTCACGCTTTCGCGGCCTTTTCATCCCTCACGTAACTCCATTCAATGAAGCAGGCGCTTTGGATCTTGAAAGCCTCGAAAGCTTGACAGCTCACTTTGCCGGAATTGATGGAGTGGCCGGACTGGTCTCCTGCGCGCGCATCGGCGAAGGACCGGTGTTAAGTGTTGAGGAGAAACGCCGCGTCTATGAAATTGTTGGCAAAGTCGCGCGCGCTGCCGGCCGCGTCCACATCGCCACGATCGCACCCCAATCGACGGACGAAGCTATCGCCCTGGTGCGCGATTTAGAGGCACTGCCGGTCGATGCCGTTATGATCTTTCCGCCGCTGCTCTTCGCCTGGGGACAGGTGAGCGGTGATCTCAAAGTGCGCTTTTTCGAGGATGTAACTCGTGAGACTAATTTGCCATTGGTGCTGTTTCAGGTCCCGGTCAAAAGCTATTGGTACGATGTCGAAACCATCTGCCGCATCGCGCGACTGGGGCAAGTCGTGGCCTTCAAAGAAGCTTCCTTCGACATCAATCTTTTCACGGACACGATGAGACAACTGGAGCGCCAGAACACAAGCATGGAGGTTCTCACCGGCAATGACCGCTTCGTCGCCGAAAGTTATCGACTTGGCGCGTCAGGGGCCTTGATCGGCGTTTCCAACGTCGCCACCGAAAGGTGGGCGGCCATGGACCTTGCCGCTCAGGCCGGTAACTTTGACAAGGCCACGGAATTGCAAAAGGAACTCGAGGCGCTGAAAGAATTGGTTTTCAGCGAGCCCATCGTGGAAGCCGTGGCGCGAATCAAGGTTGTTTTGCGGCACGAAGGGCTCATCAAGACCGCGACGATTCGGCGCCCGCAAATGGGGATATCGGAAGCGGAACAAAGGCAACTTCTTGATAGCTATCGAGCGTTGAAGACGACTGAATTTCGTTCCGTGTCAGGAAAAGCAGAGACCACGCGGCGCCAAGCGATGGGCTGATCCACAGCAGCATTCAATCACGCAGTGCAGGAAGACCACGAAAGGATTCGCTTCGCGCTCTTCGTGTCAAAAGCTTAACAAATCTTGCCCTCAGGTAATCTCCTCGGCGCCGCGGCCGGGAATAAACAACGCGAACAACGCGGCCGTCACAGCGAGTAAAATCATGGCGCTGATCGCCAGAGACCAGTGAATTCCAATCAAGCCGCCGACCACGCCCACCGTAAAGCCGCTGAACGCTCTCAGCCCGTTATTTGACATATTGAAGAGACCGATCAACCGTCCGCGAAGTTGTGACGGCGCCATGAGCTGCACGAGAGTTTGGGCCATGGAGAGAAACGCCAAATTGAGGAGGCCCGCGCAAAACAGCAAGGCCACCGCCAACGGATAGCTGTCAATGCTGGCGAAACCGGCAATGGCGCAGCACCAGAGCATCGAGCAGATCGCCGCGTTGCGAGCATTGGCCTTGAGCCAGCCTGTTCCCTCTAGCAATAGACCTCCGACGACCGCCCCCGCGGCATTTGCGCCGAGGAGCATGCTGTATGACAGATCTTGCTTGCCGTGGCCAAAGTCATGGGCGAATTCCGGCATCTGCGCTTGAAAAGCATTGCCGACAAGAAACGACGTCGCGCCGCCAAGGAGAATCATCGATAAGACCGTACGATTGGAAGAGGCCTCCCGCACCAACTTGAGCACGCCCTCAAAACTCAGGCGCGGGGGTTTTCCACTCATACCATCGTCGCGGCCATGGCCGGTGTAAGGCAGTATAAACATGAAGACCATCATCGGGACATACATTAAAGTATTGATGAAAAGCCCGATCGGCGGTCCGAAGAGCAGCATCGTCGCGCCGCCCACCGCTGGTCCGAACAGCACGGCGAGATTTCGTCCGGTGGAATTGAGCCGGACCGCGCTCTGCAAGTACTCGCGCCCAACGATGTCGTGGATAATGAGCTGGCTCCCAGGCGCACCCAATACCCCTGCCATGCCGTGAATAACCAGAAGAACGCACGCATGCCAAACTTGAATGGTGTCGGTGATAAACAATATTCCCCACGTGAGTGAGACCGCAGCGTACATACACTGCGCGGCTTGAATCACTCGGCGGCAGTCGTGCCGGTCGGCCAGCGCGCCGAAATAGACCGAGAAAAACAGAAAGGGCGTCCAATGGCTGATCACGGCAAAACCGCCAAGAACCGGTGAATGAAATTTTTCAAACAGCAGCCAGTAACTGATGACATGCTCGATGTTGTCGCCCATCTGCGACGCCATGATGACGAAGAAGTATCTCCGATAGTCACGATGGTGCAGCGCCGCAAAAGCGACCTTGGGGTTGGCGCCCGGTTGCATGCCCGCACTAGGTTTCTGATTAACGGTTGCCAATAAATTCTCCAGATTGTCTACGACACACAGAACGTTTGCGAACTGAAATTTAGAAACATCGAAAGGGTTTCCGTGCAAGGCGCGTTAAGGAACGGGTCATTAGTGAACACACGATTAACCAAGGGGTGAGTCCTGGAGAGCGCGGGCACGCGAACGTGAAGCGCGAGTTCAGGCCCGAGCCGTTGGAATAACCTCCATTGGAGTGGATGACGTGACGGCCGATAAAGCACAGACCTATTGACCGCGCTTGGAAGGGCTCGCCCCTTGGTTTTGAGAAATACCTGTCAAGATACTAATGAACTGATTAATATGCGACTCTTTTAACCGAACTCGCCGCCGCCCTCCGTAGATTGGACAAACGCCAACAACGCGATGGTAACGGCCATGAGAGCCATGGCGCTCAGAGCCAGCGACCAGTGAATCCCGATCAGTGCGCCGACGACGCCCACCGTCACTCCGCTAAAAGCGCGCAGCCCAAAGGCCGACATCGAAAACAGGCCGATAAGCCGGCCGCGCAGATGGCTCGGCGCCTGCAGCTGGACAATGGCTTGCGCCGTCGAATAGAAGGAAAGATTCAAAATTCCCCCGCAAAACAAGAGAACCAGCGACAGCGTATAGTTGGTGGAGAACGCGAAGGCCGCAACCACGGCGCACCACAGGATTGCGCAAACGATCGCGGTCCGGGCATTCGCCTTGAGCCAGCCCTTCCCTTCAAGCAGGAATCCGCCGCAAACCGCTCCCGCCGCGGTAGCGGTGAGCAATGCGCCGTAGGCGAAATCGGCCTTCTCCGTTCCGAGGTCATGGGCAAATCCGGGCATCTGAGTTTGAAACGCGTTGCCGACGAACAACGACGCGCTTCCTCCCAGAATCACCATGGTAATAATAGGGCGGTTGTGGGCGACTTCTTGGATAACCTTGATGGCATCTTTCCATCCGATGGCTCGCTTCGGCGGCGCTCCTTCCCGGAGATGTCCCGTATACGGCACCACAAGCAGCCATAGAGTCAACGGCAGGTAGATGAGCGTGTTGGCGAGCAAACCAAAAGATGGGCCAAGCCACAACATCAAGCCCGCGCCAACAGCCGGGCCGAAAAGGATTCCTAACATCCTGGCGGTGGCGTTGAGCCGCACCGCGCTCTGGATGTGCTCTGCGCCAACGATATCGTGGATCAAGAGCTGCTCGGCGGGAGTCCAGAGAACACCGGCGATGCCGTGAATGACGAGCAGCACCGATGCATGCCATACTTGAATCGTCCCGGTAAAAAAGAAGAACGCCCACGCCGCCGACACGCCCATGTACATGATCTGCGCGACTTGAATGACCTTCCGGCAGTCGTAGCGATCGGCGATCCCGCCGAAATACACCGAGAGCAGGAGAAACGGAGTCCAATGGCTGATGTCGGCGAAGCCGGCCAACACCGGCGAGTGAAACTTTTGAAACAACAGCCAATAGCTGATCACGTGCTCGATGTTGTCCGCCATCATAGCGAACATAGTGGTGACAAAAAACATCCGAAAGTGACGATGGTGCAGCGCGGCGAAGGCGATCTTCTTCTTCGTAATCGTCGCGCTTTCTTCCTGAAGCGTCATACTCTTGGGTGCGACTGGCGTCTTCATGGTGCGTAAGTGTAATCTGAAAAATTAACGGATAATCGCTGGCTATGCAAATCAATGTGACGCTTGGGAGATGGAGCTTGACAATTTTGAGCAGCCAGCGCTACAAGTGAAAAGACTATTCGCTGAGATCCGAACCGCACCGATTCAAGGGGAGATAAATCATGGCAACCGATAATTTTGAAGATCACTGCTGGAAAGATGTCGTAACACCGGAAATCCTAGAGACCTACACGCCTTATCATCGCGAGACCTACATCGGCCAAAGGCCGGCGCTGCTCGCCATCGATCTCTATAATCTCGTCTACGAAGGCGGCCCGAAGCAGCCTCACGAGCTGGTGAAAGACCACAAAAGCTCTTGCGGCATCTACGCTTACGACGCGATCAAGCCAACGCAGGATCTTTTCGCTCTGGCACGCTCCTTAAAGATTCCGATTTTTTATACCACCAGCGAAACCCGCAAAGAAGCTAATCCGGACACGGTCTATGCCACCGCTCGCCAGCGCGTAAGAATCGATCCCAAAGCGTTTGAGATCCGCGAAGAGTTTAAGCCGCAATCGGGTGACGTTGTTATCTACAAAGAACGCGCTAGCGGCTTCTTCGGCACCCCACTTGTCGCCCATCTGACACAAAAAGGTATCGACAGTCTCATCGTGTGTGGCGAAAGCACCAGCGGCTGCGTGCGCGCAAGCTGCGTCGATGCCTATTCTTTGGGCTATCACGTTTCCATCGTAGAGGAATGCGTCTTCGACCGGAGCCCCCTCTCGCACAAGGTCAATCTCTTCGACTTGCACCATAAGTATTCCGATGTGATGACCCTGGCGGAAGTGAAAGAAAGCGTTAAACAGGAACGACCGCGCAAACAGGGCTAGGAAATGGCGGTGAACCTTTGGCTTCCCCGGGTTGTCATTCCGAGGCGAAGCCGAGGAATCTAAAAATTGCGCTAAAAGCACGAAGCTGCACGTGGGAAAGATCCCTCACTCCGCTCGGGATGACAGCCCGAGCCCAGGCGATTAACTCAGACCGTTTTATGCCCTACATCACAACCAACGGCGTCAAAATCTATTATGAAGTCTCCGGCGAAGGATTGCCGTTCGTGATGATTCACGCCAATCCCTTTGACCACAATCTCTGGATGTACCAGATCGCTCACTTTTCCACTTACTTCAAAGTCATCGCCGTCGATATTCGGGGCTACGGCCGTTCCGACAAGCCGACAACGTCCTTTAGTCTCAACGATATGGCGGACGATGTTCTCGGCGTCTGCCGGGATAAAGGAGTCAAGGAAGCAATCCTTGGCGGCGTAAGTGTCGGCTCGGGAATGGCGCTATTGCTCGGCTTGGACCACCCGGAGATGTTCAGAGCTTTGATCCTTGTCGGCGGCAACAGCGGCGGTGCGGGGAGCATCGACGATCGCATCCACGGCTATACCAAAATCGGCATCGAAAAATATCACATTCAGCACCTAAAGGAGTTAGTAGCACCGGATTTTCCCGAAACGAAGCTGGGAAAATATTTACTCAGCACGTTCGTGGAAAGGGATCCCTGGCTCTCCGGCGAGTCCATCGCCCAGATCTTTCGCGCCCGAGGTGGAACGGACATGACACCCCGGCTCGGTGCGATGAAAGTTCCGACGCTGGTTATCAACGGCGAGTACGACAGCTCGCTGGCAGCAGGAAAGCGGACGGCGTCCCTGATCCCAGGCGCAGTGCACAAAATCCTACCCAAGACCGGCCACGCATGCTGCATCGAAGATCCTGCCGGCTTCGACGAGTTCGTCATCGAATTTCTCAAGTCTCACGGTCTCATGCCAAGGGCGTGAAAGCCGCCGTTTGCAATTTCATCACACCCTCACCCTTCCCTCTCCCTCGATTACGAGGGCGAGGGAAAGTCTTTTCCTCTCCCACTGGCTGTGAGGTGAGGGCGACCGTTGGTCCGAATCCGACAAAAGTTAACTACCGACGCCAGTGAGCGAGGACGGCGAGACCGGAAGCCGTGGGCACCCGAGCGTACAGTTCGCTCTAAGGCCCTTACGTACGAAACATCACCCATAGGGGAATGCGGGGTGGCCTTCAAGGCAGTGTCCCATTGCCCGCGGCTGTAGGGCTCGCTGGCCTCGCGGGTTCGAATAATGTCGGATTAGGATTGGCTGCATCACAATTTAAGAAGTGCTATACCAAACCGAAGTCCGTGACGCCGACGTTTTCTTATGTCAATCAATTCCACGCCGACATCTTTAGAAGACTTCTTTCGTTTGGCCAAACGCGCGCTAGTAATCGGGGCTGGCGGTGGTGGCGACGTAGTTGGCGCTCTGGCGACGGCGCGGCTCCTGGAATTCTTCGGTTTGGAATTCCTTCTCGGCGGCCTTTCCTGGGAACGGTCCGTTGTCGATCCAATACCCGGCCCGCGATCAGTGGAAGAAGTCCAGGACGTGCGCGCGCTCCATCGGCATGTCTGGGTGGCCAACGGCCGGAGCCGAACCAAGACAGGAGTTTACTTCTGCGAATCCAAGATGGCAGCACTTCAGGGTAAAGAGGTCTTATTGGTCGATATCAACGGCGGTGTGAACGGCGTAGTCGAGGGCTTGGAAGTAGCGATCAAGGAATTCAAAACCGATTTGCTCGTCGGCCTCGACGTCGGCGGAGATTCTCTTGCCCAAGGCCATGAGCCCGGCTTGCGCAGCCCGCTGGCCGATTCGATCATGCTGGCGGCTTACGCAGAGTTGGAAAAACGCGGGCACCGCACCCTATGGGGCGTTTTCGGTTACGGTAGCGATGGCGAACTGACCGTAGATGAAATTGAACTGGCCCTCAGCAAAATTGCGGCGGCGGGCGGCTTCCTCGGCGCCTGGTCGCTAACATCTAACATTGCCGCAGAACTTGAACAGGTCATCAAGGTCGTTCCCACGGAGGCGAGCGCCATTCCGGTGGAATGTTTTCGCGGCGCCTGGGGCGAAATGAAAATTCGCAGCGGGCAACGAAGTGTAAAGATGACCCCTCTGACCGCCCTCACCTTTTTTATGTCAACGACGACGGTGTTTCAGACCCTCTCTCGACCAGCTCAAGCCGTAGTGGGAAGCGCCTCTCTGGAGGATGCCAATGACGCCCTGCACGCTATCGGCATTAGAACAGAACTGGATCTCGAACGAGAAAGGTACCACGCAAAAACCAACCCTTGATGAAACTTCTAATCGAGAACCTACAACGGGATGTTCTTGTGCTGATGGCTTCACGGGGAGTCAGAGCCTTTGCATTCTCCTGCTTGGGCGTGATCTTCACCATTTATCTCAATCAACTGGGCTACTCCACAGTCACTGTGGGCCTGGTCATTTCGACCGCCTATGCCAGCGGGGCAGTGCTTACGGCGCTATGGGGTTTTCTCTCGGATCGCTACGGGCGGAGAAATTTCTTGGGCGGTCTTCTGCAGCTCATTGCTGACTGCGCCTTTTACGGTTTGTTTCGGAACGTAAAACCGCCGGAAGAACAAGGTTCCGTCCAACCAGCAACGCTGTAAAATCGACCATGCTTCGAAACCTTCACCGCGACGCCAAACTGCTGATGGCCTCCCGCGGCATACGCTCCTTTGCTTTTTCTTATCTCAACGTTGTTTTTGCCATTTATCTAGATCGATTAGGTTACGCGACGGTGACCGTAGGGATGATTTTCTCCGTCGCCTACATCAGCAGCGCGCTGCTCACCGCAGTATGGGGTTATCTATCGGACCGCTTGGGCCGCACTAAAATTCTAATGCTCCTCGCTGCTCTCACCATCATTTCCAACGCCATCCTGATTTTTTTTAGCAGCCTTTTCTTCATCCTGCTGGCGGTCATCATCGCCAACGTCGGCGCTGGGGGATCGGGCGGCGGGGGCTCCGGCGGGGGGCCTTTCAATCCTGTGGAAGAGGCGCTCTTAGCGGAAAAATGCAGCCATGAAACCAGGAACCAGATCTTTTCCATTAATTCTTGCGTCGGCTCCCTCATGGGCGCTCTGGGCGCCCTCGCCAGCGGCTTGCCGCAGTATCTGCAAGAAAGTTGGGGTTGGCAGCCGATCGGCTCCTATAAGCCGCTTTTTCTCCTGACCTTGCTGTTCAGTGTCGCCCTCCTGTTCGTTTACCGTTCCATCGCTGAGGAACATAAGCCTCCGAAAAAAGCGGAAAGAAAACTTTCCAAGAAAACCAGCGCTTTCGTCACTAAAATGTCGATCCTTGGCGCCGTCGATAATTTCGGTGCCGGCATGGCGGGGGCGCTGGTTTCCTACTGGTTCTTTTTGCGCTTCGGTGTGGAACTCAAATCCTTGGGGCTTCTCTTCTTTGTTTCCTATCTTCTCGCGGCTCTTTCGTTCTTGAGCGCCCCGCTCATTGCGCGCCGTCTGGGCATCGTAAAAACCATGGCGTTTTCACACGGGCTTGCCTCCATGATCTATCTCACCATACCTCTAGCGCCGACTTTTTTCCTCGCCGCGATATTGTTGTCCATTCGCTCCTTCTTCGCCTATATGGACAACCCGCTGCGCGCTTCCTTTACCATGGCCATGGTCAAATCAAATGAACGGGGCTCTGCCGCCGGAGTGACGAGTCTGGCGCGCATTGTCCCGTTCGGCATAAGTCCGACCATCGCGACTTATCTCATGCAGAGCGTTTCTCTGACACTTCCCTTATTTATCGGCGGCGGGTTACAATTGATCAACGACGTGGCCTTCTTCTTGATGTTTCGGCGTGTGAAGCCACCCGAAGAAATCAAGGAACCCTCGGCGGAAAGGAGTTCCGCTTGAGTTATTTTTGGCGCATCGCCGAAGAGAGAATCCTTGAAGCTCAGCGCGCCGGCGCCTTCGACAACCTGCCCGGCAAAGGAAAACCGCTGGAGCTGGAGGATCTAAGCTGGGTGCCGGAGGATCTCCGCATCGGCTATCACGTTCTTAAGAACGCCCATGTCCTTCCGCCGGAAGCTGAACTGATGAAGGACATTCACACCCTCGAAGATTTGCTCAAGCATGTCGAGGACGACGGAGCGCGTCGCGCGCTGGCAAAAAGTCTGCAGTGGAAGATGATCCGGCTGGACATGCTCAAGCGAAGGTCTATGACGGTAAATGCGGTACGCGACTATAGCCGAAAGCTAATCAGCAAGTTCCAAGGAAGATAACTTCAAGGGAAGCGATTGAACATTTTGAACGTCTGTTCCAACTGTTGCCTATTGCCTCGAGCGTCAGGCCTATTGACCACCACGACGTCTTTTGCCTCCGCGTCCTCAGCGCCTCTACGATAAATTATCCGGTCCATCACCCCTTGGTGCTCACTTGCGAGGCGCACCACGAAATGAGTTGACTCTGCGGCATTGTTTCAACCGTCGAACCTGCCCGCGAGACCACGCTCCGCGCCTCGGTCGCCGATTCACCGAGCGCGAGCAGCACACAGATAGCGAGCGTCGCCGTGCGGCCCACGCCGCCCGCGCAATGAACGAGTACGACTTGCCCAGACTGCAATCGCTCCGCTACGTCGCACGCAAGCGCCCAGAAACCATCCCGGTCTTCCGGCGCACCACGGTCGGGAATCTCAAAAGGCAGCACTGAACAGGGAACTGTCCCGGTTTCTAGTGCCTGTGCGTACTCGAAAGATTTCGCGCGGATTTCATCTTTTTCGGCCAAACACACGATGGCGCGGACCGCTTCATTCCTCACCTGATGCCACACGCTCTCGATCGCTTCATAGCGTCCCGGCATGCTGTGAAGTAGCAGCCTCCCTGAAACCCGCGCGGGAAGATCGACACGACGAAACATTTTAATCTCCATTGTGTGCAACCAATTGATCGTTGTTGTTCAGAAATATTATCGTCCTGTTATCGCTCGTTGATTGGAGTATCGAACGAACACGCCAGAAAAATGGAAGAGAATCGAAAGATTTCAATGATTGGAGGTTATGCCGGAACTCCGATATTCCCCCAGCGATTGCCAACCTCCATCGTTTTGAGCCGCGCCCAGTCTTTAAACCTGGAACTGTGTAACCGCCGATTCAGACTCTTCCAACTATCAGGCCAAGATCCGTGTTGCATTGTTTGGCCGTTTGTATAAGGCATCGCCATCGTTTCGCTCCTTCCAAATAGCGACCATATCTCCTCATCATTGCTGCCGGTTTTATCGACGCTACATAGCTTTTCGTGCGCTTAAGTAAGCGCAAAACCTGTCGCACGCCTGTGCCGTGCTGACAATCCTTTAGCGACGCCTTGGAAAGCGGAATTTCCATGGCACTGACAAGTTCGATGATATGATCGAGATAAATTACCTCTTCCCTTGCGACATCTTCCCAATAAGCCGGTAACTTTAAAGCTCGATCTACGTATGTTCGGCTGTAATTTTTGATTGCCCAATGGACCGCTTCGAACAGCAATTCTCCATCCTGTTCTCGTTTTATAGTCGTTAAGCTTAGGTTTTTCCGAGAGGAGATATGTTTAGCCACCACAAGTGGTTCTACGCGGATGCTGTATCCTCGTGCTTGGTACTGTGCCAACCAGGCCCAGTCTTCATTATACCAACGCGGAAATGGGTACAGGTAAGAACATGCGCTATTAAAAGCAAGTAAACCCCCGGATACAGGCATTGGCGATTCAGATGGCAAAAGATGCTTTCTAGAACGGGTGAAATGGCACATCATCCGGATGGCGGTCTCGACACTTGATTCGTCTGGGGATCCCTTGAGGGTGCCTCCAGTTAGTAGACGTGGATTGTCTAGCACGTCCTGTTCCAAGGTATCGAAGGCGCTTGCGCTGCGTGCATGGGGCAGAATCACGATATCGTCATCTATCATAACGATCGGCGAGGATTGCTCGCCTATAAGATTTGCCAAAACCATTGCATAACTCCTCACACCCCCTAAATCCCACTTAAGATCACCAAGCCTTCGAAAGAAAAACTTGAAGGTGCTTGCATCAAGACCACCTCGCCTAACCATAGAGGCCAGCACTTTATGTTGTTCGCCAGGTCCGTGATACAGACAAATGCAATTGGCCTCCTTTGCAAAGCGCTCCAAAATACGTCCGTTATGTAACCTACTTCGTGCATTTACCGAGTCATCCACCACGATGAAGGCCCGGGGCCGTAATTTCGCTTTCTTCAAGTCTGCCGACGCTGCGCTAAGCGTGCCAATAAGAGTCTGTGGCCGATCGCGTGTTAGGCAAACGATAACGCTTCGGACTCTGGGCATCGTCTCACCGTTAGGGTGCCCGGGGGTAAATGTCGAACGAGGAAAAATCAATTCGTCCTATCTGGGATAGAATTTCCAAGGACAGTATGCTTCATTTCGTTTTCTTACTCTTCTGCCAGCCGCCCGTCTTGCGCCTCCGACTCGTCCCATCCGGCGTACGCCTCGCGGCACGACGTGATGCGGCAATCTGGAACGTCTTAAACGTTTAGTTTTGCCCGTATCCCGGCGCCTCATGCCTGTTATTGAACGTCTTGAACGGTTGGAACGCTTTGAACAGCTGGAACCAACGGCTTCTTAGCCGTTTGACCATAGCGCCAGAGTTTGTATCTGTCTCATGCCACTTGTCAATTGCTGTATACTGTCCCCGGATTGCCCCCACATCGATAAGCCCTTCATCCGTGAGCTCGATCAGAGCGGAGCGACCAGATTTATCCGCAGACCCACCGAGCGGGCCGCCGTACCCGGCGTGATGCTCTGAGTAGATGAAATCTTTGGAATGTTCCCTTTCATCTCATTCCGAGTTCTCGGAAATTCCGCAGGTAAATTTCCTAGAAATAATATGGCGATTGCCGGAATTTAGACTTCAACGTAGAAAATCTGCCGCCAAATCATCTTTGGTTCATTGGCACAGCTGTTGCTCATCTTACCGCCCGGGAGGTGCAACGTATGAGAGAGGAAACTCCACCTGGCTAAGAAGGCGAAAAACCGCCGTCGGAAAGCGGCGCTTTGCGGGTGCGGGTTGCTGGATGTTACACCTTAACGCATAGGTCCCCGAATGGGACGAAACTCGCTGGCGCGAGAAAATAAAGAAGAGGCTAAACACCAGCAGGCGGCAGAGAAGCCAAACTGAGCAACCCAAGAAGTCGTCGCAGGTAACGAACCAGGTCGGAAAACAAAAACGGTTTTGGCGCATGGACGCCGCATGAGGGCTCCCGAAAAAAAGGGAGCCCTTTCAATTTTGATCATTCTCTCAGCTTATGATTCTATTGATCGTGGTTTTCCGGCGATCGAAATACCCCCGCTCCTGCCGTACCGTTTTTCCGCAATTGGCCCGACCTTTGCCACAAGTAATAGGTCAGCGGTTTCTGTTTTTGCTTCTCGGG